>Ga0116222_1000163_pt1 | contig 45550 bp, 36 predicted proteins | sample Sb_taG_12_FD_88963 | JGI IMG/M metagenome (GOLD analysis project Ga0116222, IMG submission 88963) | Peat soil microbial communities from Weissenstadt, Germany - Sb_50d_9_AC metaG | ecosystem: Environmental > Terrestrial > Soil > Wetlands > Peat | place: Germany: Weissenstadt | collected 2010-09-21
AGCGGCGGCCGGCGCAGCCTTGCCGTTATGAACAACTCAACCAACGTCGCCGGCGCCACTAACTTCATCTTCACCGGAGCCAGCGGCAAGTACCGCGAGCTCGAGTCGCTCGACGGCAACTGCCTGGAGCTAGACGGACCCATCAAAGGCGTTTACTACGTCTGGGAGAGGACACCTGCGCTGGCCGTGCCTCCGAGTTGTGGTGGCTTACGTCACCCCACTCGAACGGGGTGTACGAGATCATCAACGACTACGGCACCAATGTTCTGAAGCATAATGCATGCATGTGGAACCAGGACCAGGGAAGCGTCAATGGCATTATATATAAGCCCATCATCTTGCGGAAATGCGTGGCGCCCGCATTACCTGCTGGCAGCTACTTGGGCTAAGTACCTCCGCCCTGGCGGACCTTGCGCAGCCATCGGCGCTGCCAGATGGTTTCGATCGCTCGGCGGTGGTAGTTGCTGCGAACCCAGGTGATTGCTTCGCGGGGGGTTAAGCCGTCCAGGACGGCTAGTACCGCCAGGGCGGTCCCGGTCCGGCCGATGCCGCCGCGACAGGCGACTTCGACGCGCTCACCAGCGCGTGCGCGGCGGTAAGCATCGCAGAGGGCGTCCAGAGCGTCGTCGCTGTCGGCCGGAATGCCGAAATCCGGCCAGCGGATCCGCCGGTGCGGCCAGGCCGGGACCGACCCCTCAGCCAGGATCAGCGCGAAGTCGGCGGGACTTGCTGGATCGGACAGGCGTCGGCCACGGACGCGGACCCCACTGGGGAGCGTGACCACCCCCGTCTGATCCAGCCAGTCGCTGCCGCTGACAGCACTACCTTCATCAGCCATCGGGAACTCCCGTGGAACGCGCTTGCGCTGATCGGTCACTCACCACGCAGGGGGACTGCCAATGCGCCGCCGCACTAGTAGCCCATCGGGCGGCTCATGGCCTGGTAGTACTCGGATGAGGCTCGCTGCCAAAGAAAGATGATCGTGACGAGACCGACGAGCCACCCGACACCACCGAGTAGCCGACCGGTCGCCGTTCCGGCCACCGCGAGACTACCCACGAGGTCGAGCGTGGCGAGACCGAAAAAGACCGTCGACAGAATCCGCGCCCACGACTTGCCGCGCTTGTTCGCCCAGGCCATCCAGAGCCACAATGCCACCCCGATCAGGGCGACCACCACGATGACGCCGACTGCCACGGCCACGGCCGCGTTGACTTGCCGCAGGCTGAGTCCGGGATTTCGCTGCTCGACCAGCCTCCTGATCCTGCCAATGCTGAGCAGGCTGACGATCGCGTTGAGCAGAGCCAGTCCGGCGCCTGCGTACATGAGCCGTACCGCGTTGACGATCGACGGCGGCGGCACTGGAGCAGGACCCTGACCCGTCGGTGGGTATTGCTGGCCCTGCGGATACTGCGGGTACTGCTGACCCGGCTGGCCCTGCGGATACTGCGGATACTGCGGGTACTGCTGACCCGGCTGGCCCGGCTGGCCCGGCTGGCCCTGCGGATACTGCTCGCCCCACCCAGGCTGCGGGGACTGGGGGTACTGCGGATTGTCCGTCATTGTGGCTCCTAGCGCGGCCGGACTGCTTCGGCAGCGTCATCGGGAGAGTGTCCGCGCATTGGCGATCAACGCGCTGTCAACAAAGCTAACCCACTTGGGTCCGCAGTGCCTCGGTGGACCCAACGCGACAAACCAACCTGATTCACCTCAGCGCGCGCCGAGTACCCCGCTGAGGAAAACACCGCTGATCATCTTATTTCCGGCAGCGCAATCCACAGCACAATCGACGATGCGCGACCAGCGGGCACCCGCGGTCTTAAATGACCCCGGCCGGGAACATGACGGTAATGATTCGGGTTGCCTCCCTCGGAGGTGTATGCCCGTGCTGCGGCGCTACCCGAAGCGAGTCGCAACGATCAGCGTCCACACATCGCCGCTTGAGCAACCAGGAACCGGCGACGCCGGCGGTCTCAACGTCTACGTCGTCGAGGTGGCCAAGCGCCTGGCGGCGCGCGGCGTCGAAGTGGACATCTTCACCCGAGCAGTCGCCCGCGATCTGCCGCCTGTGGTCGAACTGGCGCCTGGCGTGCTCGTCCGGCACATCGTGGCCGGCCCGTTCGAGGATCTGGACAAGGCGGACCTGCCTGGTCAGCTCTGTCAGTTCACTTTCGAGGTACTGCGCGCCGAGGCCGCCTACGCCCCTGGCAGGTACGACCTCGTCCACGGCCATTACTGGCTCTCCGGCCAGGTCGGCGCGGTGGCCAAGGAGCGCTGGGGGGTGCCGCTCGTCCAGTCCATGCACACTCTCGGCAAGGTCAAGAACGCCGCGCTCGCACTCGGTGACACCGCCGAGCCAGATCTGCGGATCCGCGGTGAGGCCGAGGTCATCGCGAGCGCCGACCGGATCGTGGCCAACACCGGCGCTGAGGCGCGCGAGCTGATCAGGCTCTACGATGCTGAGCCACGCCGGGTCGCCGAGGTTAGTCCGGGAGTCGACCTGACCGTGTTCCGGCCGGGATCACAGCGCCAGGCCAGGCGGCGGCTCGGGCTCGCTCAGAACGCGGTCGTGCTCATGTTCGCCGGCCGGGTGCAGCCGCTCAAGGCACCCGACATCCTGCTCAGGGCCGCTGCTCAGCTGGTCCGCGACGATCCCCGGCTGGCCGACCGGCTGGTGGTGGCGTTCGTCGGCGGCCCGAGCGGTACGGGGCGCAACGACCCCGACTCCCTGATCCAGCTCGCTGGCTCACTCGGAATCGCCGGGCTGGTCCGGCTTGAGCCGCCGTGCCCACAGCGTGACCTCGCCGATTGGTACCGCGCGGCGAGTGTGGTGGTCGTTCCTTCCTACTCCGAGTCGTTCGGCCTCGTGGCTGTCGAGGCGCAGGCGTGCGGAACGCCGGTCGTCGCCGCCGCGGCCGGAGGCCTGCGAACCGCCGTACGCGACGGAGTCTCCGGTCTGCTGATCGACGGACACGACCCGGCGAAGTACGCTCGCGCGATCAGGAACCTGGTCACCGACTCGGGCAGGCTGGCCAGGCTCTCCCGGGGTGCCAGACGGCACGCGTCGGTGTTCGACTGGTCCAACACCGTCGATCAGCTGCTCGCCCTGTACGGTGACGCCATGAACGAGGTCACTGCCGCGGTGGATGCGTGACCGCAGTTCCGGCCGACCGGGATTTCCCGGTGGACGACGCGCGTCGGCTCGACGAGATCCTGGCCGAACTCGGCGTCAGCTATTCGGCGCCGCAGCCGGGTAGCTTCCTGGTCGCTCTGGAAGGCCAGCACAAGCTCCGTACCATGACGTGGCTGATTGTCGAGGCCCACAGCCTGCAGGTGGAGGCTTTCTTCTGCCGCAGGCCGGATGAGAACCACGCCGAGTTCTACCGGTTCCTGCTGGAACGCGGCAGCCGGATGTTCGGGGTCCACTTCGCGCTCGACCCGGTTGGCGATGTCTACCTGGTCGGGCGCCTCCCGCTCGCGGCGATCACGCCGAGCGAGATCGACCGGCTGCTTGGCTGCGTGCTCAGCTACAGCGACGAGAACTTCGATCCGGCGCTCATGCTCGGCTTCGCCGCTTCGATCAAGCGGGAGTGGGCGTGGCGGGTCAAGCGCGGCGAGAGCGTCGCCAACCTGCAGGCATTCGCCCGGCTGACCGAACCAGAGACCAGGGAGCGAGCTGCCAGCTCGCCTGACCCCGCAGCACGTCCCGACCCAGAGCCGACGCCCAGCTAGTCCGGTGCCCGATCCCCGCTGGGCCGGCTAGAAACGGACCATGACCAGCATGGCTCCGGCGATGGACACGTTCGGTGTGTTCGGCACGACCGCGGTCCTGCTGGTCACCGATCCGGCCGCGCTGTCGCGAGCGCGGGCCCTGGCCGACGTCGAGCTTGCTGCCGTGGACCAGGCGTGCAGCCGGTTCCGGCCGGACTCAGAACTGTCGATGCTTAACGCAAACCGCGGCGAACTCACCCCCGTCAGCGAGCTGTTCACCGCGCTGATCGCCGAGGCGTTGCGCGCGGCCGAGCTAACTGACGGCGATGTCGATCCGACCTGCGGCCAGGCGCTGGTCACGGCAGGCTACGACCGCGACTTCGGCGAGCTGAGGTCGGCCGGGGAAGACCCGGTCGGCGGCCTGCCGACTCCGCCAAGTCCGGCCGAGATTCCTGGCTGGCACAGCGTCTGGCTGGACACCACCCGGCACCTGGTCCGGCTCGACCACGGGGCCCAACTCGACCTCGGCGCCACAGCCAAGGCCTGGGCAGCCGACCACTGTGCCGAGCGGATCGCGACCAAGCTGGGCTGCGGCGTCCTGGTCAGCCTGGGCGGCGACATCGCCGTCGCCGGGACGCCGCCGCCGCAGGGCTGGCAGGTCAGGGTCACCGATGACCACGCGGCGGCGGCGGACGCGCCGGGTCAGACCGTCACCATTCGGTCTGGCGGCCTGGCGACGTCAAGCACCACGGTCCGCACCTGGACGGCGGGCGGCAGGCGGATGCACCACATCATTGATCCGGCCACCGGCGAGCCGGTCAGGTCCTGCTGGCGCACCGTCAGCGTGGCCGCCGGTAGCTGCACCGATGCCAACATCGCGAGCACGGCGGCGATCATCAGGGGCGAAGCCGCGATCAGCTGGCTGGACGACGCCGGGCTGCCCGCCAGGCTGGTCCGGCACGACGGCTCGACCCAGACGACCGCCGGCTGGCCCGCCCAGGATCAGCCCGTCACATGATCACGCGGTTCTTTCAGTACGGGTGACTGAAAGAACCGCGTGATCATGCGGGGACCGCTGGTGGCCGCGGCAGGCAGTGCCGGATCGGGACGATTACCATCTCGCTAGAGCCGGATCCGGAGCGAGAGTTCGCCGGACGGCCCGTTATGCAAATGATTGTGATGTTTTGATCGGTGCACAGCTCTGTGGTGCGGCCTGGAGGCGGCGGATGGGACCACTGGACGGCGTGCGGGTGCTCGAGATCGCGAGCCTGGCGCCTGCGCCGTTTGGCTGCATGGTCCTGTCCGACCTCGGCGCGGACGTGCTTCGGGTGGAGCGGCCCGCCAGCTGCCGTCCGGACGCCCCGGCTCCGGTCGACCCGCTGACCCGCGGCCGGCGTTCGGTCGGGCTGAACCTCAAGGATCCGGCCGGGGTCGACCTGCTGCTGCGGCTCGCCGAGTCCGCCGATGTGCTGGTCGAGGGGTTCCGGCCGGGGGTGGCCGAGCGGCTCGGGTTCGGCCCGCAAATCTGCGCGGCGCGCAATCCGGCGCTGATCTTCGCCCGGATGACCGGCTGGGGCCAGGACGGCCCGCTGGCGCCGACCGCCGGGCACGACATCGACTACATCGCGATCTCCGGGGCGCTGCATCCGATCGGGCGGGCCGGGGAGCGGCCGGTGCCGCCGCTCAACCTGGTCGGCGACTTCGGCGGCGGCGGGATGCTGCTCGCGCTCGGCGTGCTGGCCGCGCTGGTCGAGCGGCAGCGGTCCGGTCTCGGCCAGGTGGTCGACGCGGCGATGGTAGACGGCTCGGCGTTGCTGACCTCGTTCATCTACGGGCTGCGGGCACGCGGAGCTTGGCGGGACGAACGCGGGGTCAACCTGCTCGACGGCGGAGCACCGTTCTACGACACCTACGCCACGGCCGATGACCGGTACGTAGCCGTCGGAGCCCTTGAGCCGCAGTTCTACGCCGCGCTGCTGACCGGGCTCGGGCTGGCCGACGCCGATCTGCCCGCCCAGCTGGATCCGGCCGGCTGGCCGGTGCTGCGTGCCAGGTTCACCGAGATCTTCGCGGAGCGGACCAGGGACGAGTGGGCGGCAGTGTTCGCCGGGACGGACGCCTGCGTCGCGCCGGTGCTGTCGCCTGCCGAGGTGGCCGGGCATCCGCACAACGCGGCCCGCGGCGTGTTCACCGAGATTGGCGGCGTGCTCCAGCCAGCGCCTGCGCCCCGGTTCGGCCGCAGTCCGGCTGGTCAGCCGACGCCGCCCGGCCGACCGGGCGCCGACACCGACGGCGTACTCGGCGGGCTCGGGCTCAGCGACTCCGAGATCGCCACGTTGCGCGCCGCCGGAGCAGTGGCCTGAATCCGCCGCAGTCAGCCGACCAGCCGATCGAGGATCCTGCGCCTGCGGCACCGGGCCGCTGGGCAGGCATCGGACGGCTGCCCGACCAGCGCTGGGGAGCCGGACGCGCCGAGGACACCGAGATCCTCCGGCTGGCTATTCCGGCGTTCGGAGCGCTGGTTGCCGAGCCGCTGTTCCTGCTCGCCGACTCCGCCATCGTGGGCCGGATCGGCACCGTGCCGCTTGGCAGTCTCGGCGTCGCGGCCCAGGCGCTGACCGCGCTGGTCAACCTCTCGATCTTCCTGGCCTACGGGACCACGGCCGCGGTCGCCAGGCAGCTAGGCGCCGGGAACCGCCAGGCGGCGATCCGGCAGGGCATCGACGGTCTCTGGCTGGCCGCCGCGATCGGGGTGGTCGTGCTTGCCGTCGGCGTGCCTTTCGCGGTGCCGATCATCGGCGTGTTCGGCGGGACGCCAGCCGTCTCCGCCGGTGGCGTCACCTACCTGCGGATCAGCCTGCTCGGTGCTCCGGCCATGCTGGCGGTGCTGGCCGGGACCGGCGTGCTGCGCGGCCTGCAGAACACCAGGACCCCGCTGATCGTGTCGGTGGCCGGCAACGCCGTCAACGTGGCGCTGAACGCGACCTTCGTGCTCGGCCTGCACTGGGGCATCGCCGGGTCGGCCTGGGGCACCGTGATCGCGCAGAACCTGGCGGCCGCCGCCTACCTCGCGATGGTGGCGCTTGGCGCCAGGGAGGCCGGGGTTACCCTCGGCATCGACCTGACCGGGCTGAAGGCCGCCGCCCGGGCCGGCGGTGCACTGGTGATCCGCACGCTGGCGCTGCAGGCGGTGCTGGTCGCGGCAACCGCGATGGCGGCACGGGACGGCAACGCGGCCATCGCCGCGCACCAGGTCGCGTACCGACTCTGGACGCTGCTGGCACTGGCGCTTGACGCGATCGCGATCGCCGGGCAAGCCATTACCGGCAAGTACCTGGGCGCGGGTGACATCGAAGGAACCAGGGCGGCGACCAGGCGGATGGTCCGCTGGGGAGTCGGCTGCGGCGCGCTGTTCGGCGCGCTGCTGCTGCTCGCGCGGCCGTGGCTGCCCGGACTCTTCGCGGCCGCGCCGCCGGTGCGGCAGCTGCTGCTTGCCGTGCTGCTGATCGTGGCCTTGATGCAGCCGATTGCGGGCGTCGTGTTCGTGCTCGACGGGGTGCTGATCGGCGCCGGTGACCAGAATTACCTGGCGGTGGTCGGACTGGCGGCCACGGCGGTGTTCGGCATCGCGGCGGTAGTTGTAGTGGCGACCGACGCTGGCCTGATCGGGGTGTGGCTGGCGATCACCGCCTGGGTGGCGGCCAGGTTCGTCACGCTGACCACGCGCGCCCGCGGCTCCCGCTGGCTGGTGACCGGAGCCGTCCGGCGCTGACCCGAGGCGGCGCGGCCCGGAGCCTGGCGTCCGCGGCGGCGTGGGCTGGATTGTCATGATTCAGCATTTACGATCTCCGTTCTCAGGCGGCACGCTTGCCTCGCGCATCTAGTCCTATCAAGTCAGGGCCAGTCAACACTTCCCATGCCAAATCCTGGTTTGGTAAGGTCTCTCAGCTAGTCAGAACGCTTAGGCGTACAGGGACCTGGGGGGCATCTGGTGTCCGCCATACCGTTGATCTTCACCAGTGGCTGGGCCAGCGGCATCAACTCCTACGCCGTGGTGCTCGTGCTCGGCCTGCTCGGCAGATTCCACCACATGACCGCCGTGCCGCCCACCCTAGAGCGGACGGACGTGCTCGTCGTGGCGGGAGCGCTGTTCCTTTGCCAGTTCGTGGTGGGAAAGATCCCGTACGTGGACTCGGTCTGGGACGTGGTGCACACCGCGGTGCGGCCGGTCATGGGCGGCGCGATCGGCGTGCTGATGGCACACCACGCTCATTCCCTGACGCAGGCCATCGGCGGAGCCTCCATGACACAGGCGGTAGGGGGAGCCTCCATCGGAGGCGGCACCGCCCTGGTCACCCATCTGGTCAAAACCGGGGTCCGGCTCGGCATTAACACCAGCCCCGAGCCGGTCAGCAACATCATCGCCAGCGTGCTTGAGGACCTGACGGTGGCTGGCATGGTCGCCTTCGCCCTGTTGCATCCGGTCCTGGCGGCGGTGATCGCTGCGACACTGCTGGTGCTCGGCCTGATCCTGGTGATCCTACTGGCCAAACGCATCCGCCGGGCCTGGCGCCGCCGCCGAGAACGCCGCCTGCAACGCCAGGCCAATCGCGGTCGCCTCCGCCCGGCTCAGTGACGTCGAGCGGCCTCGATGACACCGAGCGGCCTCATGGACGCCAACGTGGCTCAGTGTCCTAGGCAACTCAGTGCCCTAGGGCCACCTCGATGATCCGAACGATGACCAGAACCATCGCGACAGCCAGGTAGGCACGGAGCGCGGTCAGGCCCATCTTCCGGCCTGCCGATATCGCGGGCGCGGCCAGCATGGTCAGCGGCGGCATCCGCCAGCTGTCCTGCCCGGTGCGGTCAACCGGCTCGGCCCGGCCGGCACCCGCGCGCAGCAACAGGTATCCGCCGGTCAAGACGGACGCGACGGTGCAGGCGATCATGATGCCGACGATTTGGTGAGCGCTGATCGCCGGGAACAGCACCGACGCCGTCAAGATCACCGACAGCGTGATCAGGATCGCGATCACCGTCGCGGTGAAGATGTTGGTCTTCGCCCGGTTGACCCACGGCCCGAGAACCGCCTTGTCGTTGCAGAGCAGCAGCAGGAACACCGTCGCGCTCGGCAGCAGTACCCCGGCGAGTACCTGCACGCCCAGGGTGAGCAGCCCGAGCGGCGAGCCGGGAATCAGCACGATGGTCGCCGCCACGGCGATCAGCGCGGCATAGATGGCGTAGAAGCCCTTGGCCTGCCGTACGCCGCGGTGCAGCGAGTGCTTCAGACCGAGGACGTCGCCGATGGCGTAGGCGGTCGACAGCGATACGGCGAAGGCGCCGATGACCGCGGCGTCGAGTAGCGCGATCGCGAACAGCACACCCGCGGCCTGACCGGCCGAGGCAGCCAGGCCAGCCGCCAGGCCAGCCGAGTCAGTGAAGTTCCCGAATCCCCTGGTGCCAGCGAACGCGGCGGTGGTCGCGCCCATGATGGCAGCGCCGCCGATGACCACGATCACGATGCCGATCCACAGATCGGCCTTCTCGTACTTCATGAACCGCGGCGTGATCCGCTTGTCGATCACATACGACTGCTGGAAGAACAGTTGCCAGGGCGCGACCGTGGTGCCGACGATCCCGATGATCAGCAGCATCACGGTAGACAGCTGCCCGGATCCGCCCGGCAGGGCGGGGATAACGAAGTCGCGGACCATCTGCCCGGGAGCAGGGTGGGACATCAGGTAGATCGGGATCAGCAGCAGCGATCCGGCGCAAAACGCCACGGCGATCCGCTCGAACCTGCGGAAGCTGCCGGTGAAGGCGGCCGCGACGATCACTATCGCGGCGATCACCACCGCCAGAACCTTGGGGACACCCAGGTAACTGGCCGCCAGCGAGATCCCGATGAACTCGGTCACGATCGTCAGACCGTTCAGGATGAACAGGTCGATCACCGAGAAGGCGCCCCAGAACCTGCCGAACCGCTCCAGGATCAGCCGGGCGTGACCGACGCCGGTGACGGCACCGAGGCGCAGCACCATCTCCTGGTTCACATACAGCACAGGGACGAGGAGCAGCAGCGTCCACAGCAGGCGAGTGCCATAGTTCTGGCCAGCCTGGCCGTAGGTGGAGAACGCGCCGGCATCATTGTCGCCGACCATCACGATCAGGCCTGGTCCCACGATCGCGAGCAAGGTCCTGAGCTTCAGCGACACCGTAGGCCTGGCGGCGATGTCGCCGTACCTGATTGTGCCGAGTGCGCCGCGGATGTCACCGATGTGCGCGTCGTCGAGCACCGCGGTGCGGGTGATGGCTGTGGTTGTTGCGGTCATGGCAAACACCCCTTTCGCCGCCAGCAGTAGGGCGGGATTGGGGGGCACGCGCAGCGCTCGCGCAGGAGGCTGGCTGGAATTAGCGATTCGACAGCGAGTGAGCTACCTCACGCTGGCACGTGCCCGGAACAGACAGGGACAGACGGCGAGCGGGGCCTATCTCGGCCTGGACTATCGGTGTCCATTACTCGCCTCCCTTCGTCCTGGCGCGGCAGCGCCGAGCGCACGGACACATCGTCACGGGGAGGTGGCACGCCACAGGGCCGACGGCCCGAGTGCACTGAGCACCTCTCTCGTTAGAGCTTTGGCACTTCACGGCGTAGCGCGGTCTGCGGCCTGCAACCTGCCGCCCGTGCAGCCACCTGGCCTCACCCCTTAGGCCGGGGAGAGGTGTCCTGATCCGGAGCGTCTCTCGACGGTTGGGATCAGTGGCCTGTGTCCGTGAAGACGCCTCACCGAACGAGGTGTCCCTTATCAACCATCATGAGGATGCCCGATGGACTGCGCAAATGTCAATTCGGCGCTCGGGTGGGCTACTGATCAACCACCGCTGGCGAGCTGGACTGCTTTCACGGCCAGCAGCAGCACGGTGACCGCCAGGTAGCCCCAGAGCAGCAGCATGGCCAGCCTGGTGCCCGGCGACCAGACCACCGGTTTGAGCAGGGCGAGCGGCGGCATCCGCCAGTTCATCCGTTCCGCCCGGGTCATGACCGGGCGCCTGGTGGTCACCGGCACGGAGGTGCCGCGGCGTCGCGCCTGCGCGATCCGCAGCCAGCCGAGCGCGACGACCGAGCCGATGGCCAGCGCCCCAGCCAGCCAGAGCGCGATCGCCCCGGCGCTGACCCCGGAGAACAGGGTGCTGACGACCAGCGTGCCGGACAGCATCAGAAGGATGCCGATGATGACCGTAGCCAGGACATTCAGCCATCGCTGGTTCATCCACGGGCCGAGCACCTCGGGGTCATTGCAGAGCAGCAGCAGGAAGACGCTGGCGCTCGGCAGCAGCACGCCGGCCAGCGCCTGCACCGCGGTCGTGAGCAGGCCGAGCGGTGCACCAGGCAGCAGGACCACGCCGGCCGCCACCAGAACGATCGCCGTGTAGCTGGCGTAAAACGCCTTGGCGTCGCGGAACTTGCGGTGCAGCGAGTGCTTGATGTTGAACACGTCACCGAACGCGTAGCTGGTCGACAGCGTGACAGCCGCCGCACCGATGATGCTGGCATCGAGCAGCACGAGCGCGAACACCGCGCCGAGGAACCGGCTCTTGTCGCCGAACGCGTTCGCGACGCCGAGCGCACTGGTGAAGTGGCCGATCAGGCTTGTGTTCCGCACCGCGTAGACGGTCGCCACCAGGACGACCGCGGCACCGCCGACCACGACAAGCGAACCGAGCATGGTGTCGGCCCGCTCGTACCTGATGAACCGCGGCGTGATCCGCTTGTCGATCACGTTCGACTGCTGGAAGAACAGCTGCCAGGGCGCGACCGTCGTGCCGACGATCGCGATGATCAGCAGGACCGCGTTCGAGCTGACCCCGCCCTGGATGCCAGGCACCACAAAGTGGTAGGCGACCGAGCCGACATCGGGATGCGACAGGAAGACGAGCGGCAAGAACAGCAGCAGGCTCGCCCCGATGAAGACGAACATCGCGCGCTCCCAGCGGCGAAAACTCCCGCTCGCGGTAATGCCGACTAGCAGCGCGGCAGCGATCGGCACCGAGATATAGGGACTCACCCCGAAGTAGCTGAGCGCCAGCGAGACGCCGATGAATTCGGTGACGATCGTAAGGAAATTCAGCAGGAACAGGTCCCCCACGCTGAACCAGCCCCAGAACTTACCGAATCGCTCAATGATCAGCCGGGCGTGGCCGACGCCGGTCACGGCTCCCAGCCTGACCACCATCTCCTGGTTCACGATCAGCACGGGGATCAACAGCAACAGCACCCAGAGCAGGCTGTAGCCGTAATTCTGGCCAGCCTGGGCGTAAGTCGCGACGCCGCCGGCGTCGTTGTCGCCCACCATCACGATCAGGCCGGGACCCACGATCGCCAGGAAGGTCACCAGCCGGCGTCGCCAGCCGGTGCGCTGCTCGTCGTCCAGCCTTATCCGGCCGAGCGCCCCCTCGATGTCACCCAGGTGTGCCTGGTCGAGGACCGCACTCGGGCGCACCAGCACTGCAGGCGGCATGGGCAGCGAGCGGACCGGACCGTCCAGCCCGGGCTGCCGGGGGGCCGGGCCGCCCGGCACGGGCTGTGAACCTCCGGAGCCGAGCTGCCAGGGGGCTGGGCCGTCCGGCGCGGGCGCCGAGCCATCCGACGAAGTCCGCGGGCTAGCCCCTGGCAGGCCCGACGGAGGCTGCGAGGCTGCTGGCACCGTCTGCGGACGGGCCGCGGGTGTGCCGGGCGCAGACTCCGGCGTCGGCGGGACCGGCTGGTCCTTGCCAATCTGCCGGTCGCCGGGCTCTGTCATGTCTTCTTGCCGCGGCGGGAGTCCGGCGGCTCGGCAGCTTCCCTGCGCCGCCAGTCGTCCGGCAGGGTGACCTCAAGCACGTCATCAACCGTGATCAGCCCGATCATCGTGCGGTTCTCGTCCACCACCGGGATCGTGATCAGGTTGTAGTCACTCATCAGCACCGCCACGTCGACGACATCGGTGTCGGCGCCGATCCGGACCGGGTCATCGTCCATGACCTCGCCCAGCCGGAGCGCCGGGTCCGCCTGCAGCAAGGTCACCAGCTTGGCCACACCGCACAGCCGTCCGCGCTCGTCAAGAGCGTGCACGCTGGTCAATGCCTCCGGCTGCAGGGTGTGCGAGCCGCTCACGGCGGCCAGCGCCTCGACAACCTGGATGTCAGCGGGAACGGCCAGGAAGTCCACGCCCATCAGGCCGCCTGCGCTGGTGGGGTTGAACCCCATCAGGGTCAGCACTTTGGTCCGCTGGCCGACTGGCAGCAGGTCAATTACCGGCTGCCTGCGTCGCTGCGGCAGCTCGGCGATCGCGTCGGCCGCGTCGTCGGCCCGCATCCGGGTGAGCACATCGGCGATCTCGGCATCGGTCCTAGCGCCGAGCAACCTGGTAGCCAGGTCTTCGTCTAGCTCCTCGAAGACGTCCGCTTCTAGTTCCGGGTCGGCGTGCACCTGCCCGAGGATCTCGGTTTCCTCGGCCTTCGATGCCTCCTCAAGCAAGTCGGCGATCTGGGCCGGCTTGAGCCGCCGGATCCGGCCGAACGGCCCGCGCAGCAACGCGCTGCTGGCATGCCCGATCAGCGGCTCGAAGTTGGCCCAGTCCTCGAACTGGTGCTGGTCCGGATGGGCCGGGTTGAGCAGCCGAAGCAGCCCGCGCGACCTGCGATGAGTATCCACGGCGGCGAGCACCCATTCTGGGGCGCGGTGCTGCAGCGCAAGATCGGCAGCCCGGATCAGGTGCGCGCTCGGCACGTCGATCAGCCGGTGGCCGAGCACATCAGCCCGCAGCAGCACCTCGCCGTGCCGCCGCTCGAACTGACGCAGGTCAAGCCTGGCGCTGGTCAGCTTGAGCACCTCACCGTCGAACGAGCTGACCTGCTCAAGCGGCACGAAGACCTCACGGCTGCCGACGGCGGCGACCAGGCCGATGACGAGCGGATGCTCCGCGCCGCGAAGCCGCACGATAACGTCGTCCAGCCGCCCGATCGACTCCCCCTGCTTGTCGGTGACCGGCCGACCGAGCAGTTCGGATAGGTGCAGGATGCGCCCGCTGTCCGACGCCGGCGCCGGTACCGCCGGTGATGTGGTCATGTCAACGCAGCCTTTCTGCTCGGCCAATGCCGTTCTTCTACCCAGATCCGTTCGGGGACGCTGCTGCTGGCTGCTGGCGGCACCTCGGCGGGCCCGGGCGGGGTGTGGCCTGACGTAGCGGCCGATCGGCGGGTAGCCGGCCCGGCCCTGGGAACACTGTCTGTCGGGCGCACGTCGTCCAGTGGCTCACTCTGCCACCACTTGGTTAACAGGAGGTGGCCTGGTTGACTGGCCGACGATATACCTGGATTTCAGACGAAAACTGCGGTAACGAAAGACCTGAGTGTCATCGGGCTAGATGCCCGGATGGCTCCCAGTGCCCGCCGCAAGCTGCCGCGATGGTATGAAAGCCAGGTCCGGGACGTGCGTTTGAGCGGAGGAACGCGGCCGTGGCACTGCGTAGACAGGTAGGGCAGCTCGGCGGTCAGGACGACCTGGCCGAGAGCCTTGGCTACGCGATAAAGCGCCGCCTCCTCGGGCCGCCGCTCGTTACCGAGCAGCTGAGCGAGGAGCGGCTGTCCAAGCCCCTCGCGCTCGGAGTCCTCGCCCCGGACGGCATCTCGTCCTCGGCCTACGGCACCGAGGAAATCCTGATCGAGCTGCTCAAGGGTGGCCTCGGGATTACCGCGTTCGCGCTGATCCTGCCGCTGACCGGCGTCGTCCTGTTCGTGATGGTCCTGGTGGTGCTCTCCTACCGCGAGGTCGTCACCGTCTACACCAGGGCCGGCGGCTCGTACGTGGTGGCGCGGGAGAACTTCGGGCCCAGGGTGGCTCAGGTCGCGGCGGTCGCGCTGCTGATCGACTACGTCGTAACCGTCGCCGTCCAGATAGCCGCCGGGACGGCGGCCGTGGCCTCGGCGATCCGGGCGCTCAACAACCCGACCATAATCACCGTCATCTCCATCTGCGTCGTCCTGGTGATGTGCTACGGCAATCTGCGGGGCATCCGCGAGGCTGGCCGGTCCTTCGCCGTCCCGACGTACCTGTTCTCCAGCGTCATCATCTTGATGATCATCGTGGGCCTGGTCCGCGAGATATTCGGCTCATTGCCGCAGTGGCACGTCGCGGTCGGCGCCAGTGTCTACTCGGGCAAGCCGAACCATGCCGGCCTGATCACGTTCGGGCTGATCTTCGTCATGCTGCGGGCGTTCGCCAACGGCGGCTCGTCGCTGACCGGTATCGAGGCCGTGTCCAACGCGGTGAGCGCGTTCCGTCCGCCGGAAGGCACCAACGCCCGCCGCGTCCTGGTCACCGAGGGCCTGATCCTGGGCACCCTGGTGGCCGGCGTCTCCTGGCTGGCTCACGTCACCCACGCGACGCCATACATCTCCGGGGTCCCGACCGTCATCTCGCAGGAAGCCCAGCTCGTCTTCGGGGCCTCGGTCTTCGGGCACATCATGTACATCGTCGTCCAGTCCGCGACCGCGCTGATCCTCTACACCGGGGGCAATACCAGCTTCAACGGGTTCCCGTTCCTGGCCAGTTTCGTCGCCGAGGACGCCTTCCTGCCCCGCTGGCTGACCAAGCGCGGACACCGGCTGGTGTTCTCCAACGGCATCGTCGTGCTCGCCGTGCTTTCCTGTGCGCTGCTGGCGTTCGTCGGCGCCAACGTCAACAAGCTCGTCCCGTTCTACGCGATTGGGGTATTCACCGCCTTCACCCTGGCCGGCTTCGGCATGGCCAGATACCACCACGTGCAGCAAGAGCGCGGCTGGCGGCGCAAGCTGGTGATCAACTTCTCGGCCGGCGTGACGTCGCTGATCGTGGTGCTGATCTTCGTGGTGGTGAAGTTCACCGAGGGCGCATTCCTGGTCGTGATCGTCTTCGCGGTCGGAGTCCCGGTGCTGATCAGGCTGAACCGGCACTACCGGATGGAAGCCCAGGTGCTCGCGCACATCGGCGCCCGGGAGGGAGCGCCGACCGCGCCGGTCGCGCCAACCTACGCCCGTCGCACGGTCTACGTCTTCGTGGACGACTTCGATCTGGCCACGCTGGCCGGGCTCAGGTACGCCAGGAGCCTGCGGCCGACGAGCCTGCGAGCGGTGCATTTCGTGATCGACAGTGCGCAGGCCACGAAGTTGCGGCAGGACTGGCTGCGCGCTAACACCGGAGTGGTGCTCGACCTCGTGGACTGCCCGGACCGTCGGCTGGCCAGGGCTGCCGCCGAGATGGTCCAAGCCGAGGCGATGCAACCGGGCGTCGGGGTGACCGCCGTGCTACCGCGTCGCAGCTATTCGCCGATCACCGGCCGACTGCTGCACGACCGTACCGCAGACAAGATCGCCAGCGTGGTCAGCCAGATCCCGCACGCCGCGGCCACCATCGTGCCATTCGATGTGCGCAGCCGGGTGGAGAGCCTAATCGCCAGGGAACACGCGCGCACGGCCGCAGCACCCGGTCACGATGATGGGCCAGCCCAGACAGGCACGGCACGGCCGGGCACGGCACGGCTGGGCACGGCACGGCCGGGTGCAGCTTCGGCGGCGGGCACAACCCCGGTGGCCGCGCGCACCGGCAACACCGAATCCATACTTCCGATCAAGCCGGTGCCGGGCGACCGACGCTCAGATACCGGCGCGATAGCCGAGAGGCCCGCAGCCGATACCGGGGCAGGTGAGCGGCCGCCTGGGGATGGGCGGGCGGGCGCGCTTGCGGATCAAGGTGCGCCGTCGGTCAGGGCTGACGCAGCCACGGACCGTGCTGGCCGCGCAGGTAGCGCAGACGCGGGCACCGCGGCTGCTGGCACCGCGGAGGCTGGCAGCGCGGATGCTGATCGCGCGGACGCGGCCGCGGGTGCGGCGGCTGCCGGCACCGCGGACGGGGGCAGCACGGATGCTGGCAGCACTGATTCTGGTAGCGCGGAGGCTGGCGGCGCAGTGGCCGGCCAGGTCCCCGGACCTTCCGCTGAGGCCCCGATGCCGCCCGAGCCGGTCACTCCGGCGATGCCAGCCAACGATGGTTCCGACTACAACCGGCCTGTTCCTTCGGTGCGCGCGACTCCCATTGGCATGCTGCCAAAGCGCGGCCGGGCGACCGTCGAGGGCCGGGTGCATGCGGTCGAGATCAGGCCGGTCGAGCAGAACACCGTGCTCGCTTGCGAGATCGTGGACTCAACTGGTCAGCTGACAGCCATGTTCTACGGGCGCTCGCACATCCCCGGACTGGACCCTGGCGCGCGGGTGCGGCTCATCGGCCAGGTGGGAGTCCGGGGCAGCCAGGCCGTCATGATCAACCCGGCTTACGAACTGCTCGCCCTAGGAAAAGGTGATTCGCCGCCGACATGATCGAGCAGGGCGACCGCTTCTCGGACGGACCCGGAGACGGCACCGGGCCCGCGAGCGAGCACGACTCCGAACTCGGCGCGCCTCCAGGCGATCAGCGTGAACCCCGGTCCAGCGCCCAACCCGACTGTCGGCCCGAACCGCGACCAAGCCCGCCGCTCGGCGGTCAACGCGCCAGGAAGCCCGACCATGAACAGGACCTCGACTGCCGGCAAGAGCCCGCCCACCAGCACGAGCCCGGCCATCAGCACGAATCAGACCCGGACTGGGAACCGAGTCAGGCGCACGGGCACCAGCATCACCACGGGCACGGCCTCACGCTGACCGGCCAGCACCGCCGTCCGCTGGTCATCGTCATGCTCATCACCGTGACAGTCGCGCTGGCCGAGGCAATCGGCGCGTGGGTGACCGGCTCGCTGGTGCTGTTCGCCGACGCCGCCCACATGGCCGCGGACGCCGCCGGGGTTGGCCTGTCTCTGCTCGCGGTGCTGTTCGCGACCAGGCCAGCCACGTCACGCCGAACCTTCGGTTACGCGCGAGCCGAGATCCTGGCTGCGATGATGAACGCCGTCCTTTTGTTCGGCATGGCGGTTTTTATCGTCGTTGAGGCGATCAGCAGGCTGATCTCACCGCAGCCGGTGCGATCGCAACTGCTGATCGTCTTCGGCCTGATCGCGCTCGCCGCGAACGCGGTTAGCCTGCTGCTGCTCCGCCGGGGTCAGGCCGAGAGCCTGAACGTGCGGGGCGCGTTCCTTGAGGTCGCCTCGGACGCCCTGGGCGCGGCAGCCGTGATCGTTACTGGCATCGTGATCGTGACCACCGGGTTCACCCGCGTCGACCCGGTGGCCTCGCTGCTCGTCGGCGCGCTGATCCTGCCGAGGACCTGGCGGCTGCTTGCTGACGCCATCGACGTGCTGCTTGAGGCCAGCCCGCGCGGGGTGGATCTGAGCGAGGTCCGGCGGCATCTGCATGGTCTTGCCGGGGTCCGGGAGGTGCACGACCTGCATGCCTGGACGATCACCTCAGGGCTGCCGGTGCTCTCCGTCCACGTCGTGGTGGAGCCGGACGTGCTGGCGGACGGCCGGAGCGCGATGATGCTCGACGCGCTGCAGGAGTGCCTGCGCGGCCACTTCGACGTCGAGCACTCCACCTTCCAGCTTGAACCGGCTGGTCACGCCGACCACGAGCGCCCGATGCACCAGTAGCCGGATGCACGAGCAGATGCACCCAGCCCCCGATGCAACCACCAGCCGGTACGCACCGGGTCCGATGCGCTGGCATCCGGTAGTCCTGGCAGTACGGTGCCCTGGAACAAGTCGCTACCGCCTAGTAGCATCCGAATTATCACGTCCTCGGGGAGCTGCCGTGAGCACCTATGGCAAGTACGTCACTGACGTCTCGCGTGACACCTGGGACGTAGCCGCCGCGGGCACCACCAAATTCAGCTGGGAGTACGACAACGGCCGTGGCCGCCTGCTCGACCTGTACCAGCGCGGTAAAGACAAGCAATGGGATGCGACCAAGCGGATCGACTGGAGCATCCCGGTCAATCCATGCAACGTGATGGAGCAGACCGAGGAACTCAGCCCGATCTACGGATCAGCGCAGTGGGAGAAACTCAATCAAGCCGAGCGGGATGAGCTCGGCATGCATTTGTCATCCTGGCTGTTCAGTCAGTTCCTGCACGGTGAGCAGGGCGCGCTGACCGTGGCGGCCAGGATCGTTGAGTCGGTGCCCGACATCGATTCCAAGTTCTACTCGGCCACCCAGGTGATGGACGAGGCGCGGCACGTCGAGGTGTTCTCCAGGTTCCTCAAAGAGAAGATCGGCCTGTATTACCCGATCAACGACGACCTGGCGAAACTGCTTGCCGAGGCGCTGACCGACGGCCGCTGGGACTTTCCGTACCTGGGGATGCAGGTCCTGATCGAGGGACTGGCGCTGGCCGCGTTCGGCGTGCACCGGGACATGTCCAACAACGCGCTGGTCACTGCGCTGCTGGCGTACGTCATGCAGGACGAGGCCAGGCATGTGGCGTTCGGCAGGCTGGCGCTTCGCGACTACTACGCGGAGCTGACCGAACCCGAGCGCGCGGAACGTGAGGAGTTCGTCGTCGAGGGCTGCTACCTGATGAACAACAGGTTCCGCGCCCAGGAGGTCTGGGAGACGCTGAACTTCGACGTGGCCGAGTGCATGGAGTTCACCGACAAGTCTCCGGTGCAGCAGGCGTTCCGCTCGCTGCTGTTCAGCCGGATCGTGCCGTGCGTGAAGGACATCGGCCTGTGGGGCCCGAAGGTGCGGCATGCCTATGCCGACCTCGGCGTGCTCGGCGCAGCCGACAGTGACCTGGAGGCGCTGATGAAGGCCGACGAAGAGCTGGCTGAGCGGGTAGACGAGGAAAAATACGCCGCCGAGCTCGCAGCAAGGCAGGCCGAGGTCGAAGCGGCTATCGCCGGAGGCGCAAGCGGGGACTAGCTGTGCACCGTCTGTGATCGACCATGACCGCGCGGTCGGTAATCTAAGCCCGCGCGCATCCGCGCACAATTTCGCGGCTGGCCATGCAGGAAGGCGGGCGAGTGAGCCAACTCAGAATCACATTCGCTGGCCAGGCCTACAGCTTCGCACCCGGCCAGATCGTCAGGATCGGGCGAAGCCCAGATAACGCGATCGTCGTACCTGACCCGATCGTTTCCCGTGAGCACGCCCAGGTCAGCTGGCATGCGGACAGCTGGATGCTTGATGATCTCGGCAAGGGCCGGACCTTCGTCGGCGGACTCCCGGTCGGCTCCGTCGGGGTCACGCAGCCGCTGGATGTCCATCTGGCTTCGCCGCTTGGACCGGCGCTGCGAATCGAGCTGGCGGCAGACCAGCCTGCCAATGTGCCCGCGCCCGCCGCCGCGGACACCGCGCTGATGCAGACCCCGACGACCGGCCCGACGATCGGCCCCACGGTCGGCTCAGCTGCCAGCTCCACGGTCGGCTCAGCAGCCAGCTCCACGGTCGGCTCGGCAGCCGACTCGGCAACCGAGGAACCTGTTGGCTGGGGAGATCTCACCGGCGTGGCGGAACCGGCCGACCAGGCCGGCCAGGCACGCCATGCCAGCGCCATTCATCGGTCCAGGCTCTGGCGCGGTGAGACATCGGCCAGCCACTCCAGCCCGGTCTACCAGCACGGACCAGCGCAGCACGCCAGGCCCGACGCACCTGGCGGCGACTTCGCGACCGCCGTGCACATCCTGGTGCCGATCCGGAGCTGGCTCAAGGATCCCGGCTGGAAGCAGGGATCGCGGCTGCTGGTCATCGCCTACGGCCTGCTGCCGTCCCTGTTCGTGGTCCTGCTCTACAACACCAGAAACGTCAGCGCACCCGGCTGGGCCTACAGCCTTGCCATCGCACCGCTCTGGGCCGTCGTGTTCTGGCTGCTGATCAGGCCAGGTCATATCACCAGGCTGATCGTGTGGCTAGCGGTGGCCATCGTCGCCGCCGTCATGGTCCTGCTGCCGATCATGACTATCCCGTGGGAACAGGCGCTCGATCACACCAGCAATATGCGCAACCCGCTGCCGTGGATCTACGGCGTCGGCGTCGCCGAGGAGGTCACCAAGGCGCTTCCGGTGCTGATCGCAGCGCTGCTGCTCCGCTGGATCTGGAAGATCACGCTCGATGTCAGGATCTGGATGTTCCTCGGCACGATCTCCGGGCTGGCCTTCGGAGTCAGGGAATCGGTGCTGTATACCGCGAGCGCGCTGATGGCCGGCACCGGTCACACTGCCGGGGCCATTCCGCTAGGTGCCATCCCGCTGATCCTGACCTTCGCGCTGCGGGTCTTCGTCGACGGCTTCCAGCACGCGGTCTGGGCCGGGATCTCCGCCTTCTTCATAGGCATGGGCGTGAACTACCGCAGGCGCCGGATCCCGCTGATCCTGTTCGGCATCATGCTTCCCGCGGTGCTGCACGGACTGAACGACTGGAGCACGCAGCTCGCGTCGCACTGGCTATGGATCGCGATGGAAGCCCTCTCGCTGCTCTTGTTCATCGGCTACACGATGTCTGCCACCACGATCGAGCGTCAGGTCAGAGACACCCCGCTGTTCCGCGGCGAGTCGATGATCATGGACCGTGCGGTGTTCGCCGACGACGAGGCGAAGTTATAGCGCCGGGCCTTGGGCATCGGCCGCAGTTCTGGTTAGCTATCTGGGCTGGTTACGATCGGCGAATGACGGACTCGCCGATGCCCGGGTTCCCCGAAGGATTTCACTGGGGGGTCTCGACCGCCGCGTACCAGATCGAGGGTGCGGTCGGCGAAGGCGGCCGCGGCGTGTCGATCTGGGATACCTTCTGCCGGAAGCCTGGCGCGATCAGGGACGGGCACACCGGCGAGGTGGCCACCGACCATTTCCACCGCTGGGCGCAGGACGTCGCGCTGCTGGCTGACCTCGGGGTGACGGCGTACCGGTTCTCCATTGCGTGGCCGCGGGTTCAGCCGGATGGCAAAGGACCGGCCAGCACCGCCGGGCTCGACTTCTATTCCCGGCTTACCGACGCGCTGCTCGCGGCCGGCATCACCCCGGTTCCGACGCTGTACCACTGGGATCTGCCGCAGCCGCTCGAGGACGAGGGCGGCTGGCTGGCCAGGCAGACCGCTCAGCGGTTCGCCGACTACGCGGCGATAGCCGCCGGGCGGCTCGCCGACCGGATCGGGCTGTGGATCACGCTCAACGAGCCGTACATCGTCACGATCTACGGGTACGCGCTCGGCGTTCATGCCCCGGGCAAGGCGCTGATGCTTGACGCCCTGCCGACCGCGCACCATCAGCTGCTCGGGCACGGCCTGGCCACCGCGGCGCTGCGGGCGGCCGGAGCGCGCGAGGTGCTGATCTCCAACAACTACTCCCCCGCCTGGCCGGCCAGTGACAGCGTGGGTGACCAGGAAGCCGCTCGCGCTTACGACATCCTGCAGAACCGGCTGTTCACCGACCCGGTGCTGCTCGGGCACTATCCGGACCTGACCCCGTTCGGCCTGCCCGAGGGGCTGGCCTGCGTCCAGGACGGCGACCTGGCGGTAATCTCCGCTCCGGTCGACGGGATCGGCGTCAACTACTACATGCCGACTAGGCTGTCGGCACTACCCGGCTCGCCGCTGCCGTTCCGGATGAAGCCGATCCCCGGTTACCCGGTGACGGCATTCGGCTGGCCGGTCATCCCGGCCGGGCTGACCGAGCTGCTCACCGAGCTCGGCGAGCGCTACGGCGACGCGCTCCCGCCGCTCTATGTCACCGAGAACGGCTGTTCGCAGCAGGACGAACCGGCCGCCGACGGCACGGTCCCTGATCCGGCCAGAATCGACTACCTAGACCGGCATATCCGGGCAGTGCACGATGCGATCGCGGCCGGCGTCGACGTGCGCGGCTACTTCGTCTGGACGCTGGCCGACAACTTCGAGTGGAGCGAGGGCTACCACCAGCGGTTCGGCCTGGTCTACACCGACTTCGAGACCCAGCAGCGCACGCCCAAGGCGAGCTTCACCTGGTACCGGGACATGATCGCCGCTCAGCTGCGCTGACGTGAAGGTCGCGTGGCAGGCGCACTCGCCATCATTTCGGCCGCCGCTGGCTGATCCCCAGGTCGGCGAGCGCGGTGCGAGCGGCCCACGAACCGCACATGCCGTGCACGCCTCCGCCTGGCGGGGTGGACGCCGAGCAAAGGTACACACCGCGGAGCGGCGTACGGTACGGATTCCACTGGGTGGTGGGTCGGAAGATGGTCTGCCGCAGCGTGCCGGCCCCGCAGCTGACGTCGCCGCCGACGTAGTTGGGGTTGTGCCGCTCCATCTCGGCAGCGGTCCGAACTGCCCTGGCCAGGATCAGGTCGCGGAAACCAGACGCGAAGCGCTCAATCTGCGCTTCGATCCGGTCCGCCATATCCACCGGGCAGCCCGGTGGCACGTGACAGTAACCCCACAGCGTCTGCTTCCCGGCGGGCGCCCTGCTCTGGTCCACCACGCCAGGTTGCGCTACCAGGCAGAAAGGGAGATCAGGGGGCCGGCCAGCGGCAACCTGCGACTCACTTCTGGCGACCTCGGCGAGCGTGCCGCCAACGTGTACCGTGCCGGCCTGCAGGCATGCCCGCGCCTGCCAGGGGACGGGGCCGTCGATTGCCCAGTCCACCTTGCATACCCCCGGTCCGTACCTGAACCGGCCAAGCGCGCTGGCGTAGCGGGCCGGAAGCCGGCCGGCGGCCAGCCCTAGGAACTGGCGTGGCGTCACGTCAAGCAGTACCACCCGAGCCTGCGGCAGGTCCTCCAGACGGCTGACCCAGCAACCGGTACTGACCTGGCCGCCGAGCGAAATCAGCTCAGCGACCAGCGCATCCGTGATCGCCGAACTGCCTCCCTCGACCACCGGCCAGCCCGCCGAATGACCGAGCAGCATGAGCAGCAGCCCGAACGCCGCGGTGAGCGGCGCACCGAGCGGCATCATCGAGTGCCCAGCCGCGCCAGCCAGCAGCGCCCTGCCTTCGTCGGTCTCGAACCGCGCGGCCAGCCGGGAAGCCGACATCAGCCCGGCCAGGCCGAACCGCGACATCGAGATCGGACGGTTCGGCACTGACCGCAGCGGAGCTAGCACCGTGGGAACGATGGACCCCGCATCGCGCACCAGCGGCGACATCAACTTCAGGTAGACCGTCGCATCCTGACCAAGCCCAGCGGCGGTCTCGGCCACCGAGCCGCGCAAGGCGCCAGCCCTGCCGCCGTCGAGAGGATGGGCGAAGGAAACCTTCGGCGTAAGCAGCCTGACCCCTCGGGCCGCCAGGTCCGTGCCGAGGAAGAACGGTGACGCGGCGGCGAGCGGGTGGACTGCCGAGCAGATGTCGTGCCGGAAGCCGGGCAGGGTCAGTTCCTCCGTGCGGCAGCCACCGCCCGGAGTCGGCGCCCCCTCGATCACGTCCACCGCGAGACCCGCGCGAGCTAGCGTCAGGGCCGCTGCCAGCCCATTCGGGCCCGAACCGAGCACGACCGCATCCGGATCCCTCATCGCAACCCTGGCCTGGCCGCGTCCCCGGTCTGGCCGGCCGAAACAGCGGCGGAGCAGAAGATCACGAAGACAGGCGGGAATTCCCGCAGCTCGGCCACCCCCAATTGCCGCGCGATACCTAGCCCAGCTCGCTGCCGGGCTCAATCCGGTGTACCGGCACTGACCTTGAAGGTCAAGACCCGCCGGTCGGGGCAGCGGTACTGCGGGGCAGCGGTAACTGCGAGTGCGGCGGTGGCGGTCAGCCGCCGTTCAGGCCCTTGGCGACCCTGGCGCCCAGGTCCGGGTGCACGCTGCGCCAGTAATCGGCAACCCGTGCCTTCATCTCTGACGTCACCTCGGGCGCGCTGGCGTGGCCAACGATGTTGGCGACCAGATGGTCCCGCTCCGTCTCGGACAGCACGTCGGAATACAGCGCGTGCGGCTGGCCGAAGTCGTCGTCGTCGGCATGCAGCGTGTAGGCGCTGCGCAGGATCTCGCCGGCCACCTGATAGCTGTCCCCGCGCCAGAGCTCCGGGTCGGCGGCCGGGCCGCCGACTGAGTTCGGCGCGTACACCGGGTCACCGGGGTTCTGCTGCCGCATGGCACCGTCCTTGTTGTAGGAATGGACGGGTGACCTGGGCCGGTTGACTGGCAGCTGCAGGTAGTTCGGGCCGATCCGGTAGCGGTGGGTGTCCGGGTAGGAGAACAGCCGGCCCTGCAGCATCTTGTCCGGTGAGGGGCCGATCCCAGGCACGAAGTTGGCGGGCTCGAACGAGGACTGCTCGATCTCGGCGAAGTAGTTCTCTGGATTCCGGTTCAGCGTGAACCGGCCGATCGTGATCGGCGGGTAGTCGCTGTGCGGCCAGACCTTCGTCAGGTCGAACGGGTTGAACCGGTAATCCGCTGCGTCGGCGAACGGCATGACCTGGATCTCCAGCCGCCAGGACGGGTGGTCACCGGTCTTGATCGCGGTGTGCAGGTCGCGGAGGTGGAAGTCCCGGTCCTGCGCGGACATGGCCGCGGCCTCAGCGGCGGCGAAATTCCTGATCCCCTGCTCGGTCTTGAAGTGGTACTTGACCCAGAACTTCGCTCCGGCGGCGTTGTACCACAGGAAGGTGTGGCTGCCGTAGCGTCCCTGCGTCGGTCGTGGATATGGGCCGATGGTCGGTCATAAGTCGATTCCCCCGTGGTGAAGCTCAGTCCCCCAGAAGCACCGTTGCATGTAGTTGTCACTTGGTCACTCATCGGGGTCGGCCCTGCATGTGCGACGAAATTGTTAGTCTTTATCGCCTTGTTGCGCGCGATAATTTAGGCATGTCCGAACCGCCCGACGGAGTCCCGCCTGGCCAGGACGACCTCGACCGTGGCCTGCGTGAGATCATTTCGGGGCTCGCTGGCGAAGCGAGATTCAAGGAGCCGTCCGCGGCCGAGCGCGCCCGCAGACCGGTGCAGCCCGCTCATGTCGGCAGGCGCCCCGGCAGGCGCCCCGGCTGGCGGGCGGCAAGGAAGGCGAACAAGCTTCGCCAGCCGGTGTCGGGCCCAGAGCAGCCGTCTGCCAAGTACTGGCGGGTGACTTCCGGTCGCGGCGCACTGGCCGGTCGGCAGCGGCCGACGCCGCCGCCCAGGTCTCGGCGCGGCCAGCGCGCACGTTCCCTGGCCAGGCCAGTCGCTATCCTGCTCGCCTTCGGCGGCCTGCTCTACGGACTGCACGTCCTGGGATTCGGCCCGCAGTCACCCGGCTCGTCCAAGGTGGGGAGTACTCCGAAGCCAGCGGCCCATGGGTCAGGCAGCTCCGGCCCAGGCACCGTGGGGGGCACCGCACCTGCGTTCACCGTCGCTGACCCGTTCGCTGGCACGCCGGCGGAGAATTTCGCCGATGGTGCAGCCGGGATCGTCCTGCCGACCGCGCACCCAGTCGGCAGCTACTCGGCGGCGCAGGTCGCCGTAGCCTATGCCCTGACCAGGAAGCTGCTGATCGCAGCTGACCTCGACCCGGGCACGCTGCGCGGCGGCCGCCCTGACATGTTCGCCCGGCTGCTGGCAGCACCGGAGCGATCGTACTTTCTGGCCAGGCTGGGCCGAACCGGCGTCGACTCGCACGGCTACGCGCTGAGCACCCGGAGCTGGGTTATCTCGTTCGCACCTGGCACTGTACTGGTCGGCAGCGTGATCAGGGTGCACGGCGTCATGACCGCGCTCGCCGTCCGCCGAAGCGGCCGTGCCGTGCTGCGCGTCTACGCCGACTACCTGTTCGTTTATCCGGTGCAGCGCTCCGGCCTGCCGCTGACCAGGATGAGAATCGTCGCGCGAGCGGCGGTCGACGTCGACTTCGCCCGGTGGAGTGACCCGGGCGGACCACTTCAGCCGTGGTGGCGGCCGATCGGCGGCGGGCCCGCCGGGGTCCGATGCGACATCAATGACGGATTCGTGCACCCGCAGTTTCCGGCCAGCCTGCCCGACAAGGTCCATCCGTCCGGCGCTCCGATCGACCCCTACGATCAGCGGATCCCGCCCAACCACGCCGGATGCGTGGCGGTCACCCGAACCTGAGGGTCGCCGGCCGGGCGAACGAGTTCCGCTGCCTGCCATGCTGCACACGGGCGGCTCAGCTGATCGAATGGGCTCATGGAACGCCTGGATCAGCAGATGCGGTTCGTCGCGGAGGCAGGGCAGCTCAAGGGGGTGCTCCGGCAGACCACGCTGGCCGGGCTCGCTAGGCGGGAGAACTCGGCCGAGCATTCCTGGCACCTGGCCATGATGGCGTTGACACTGGCCGAGCACGCACCATCAGGTACCGATATCGCCAGAGTGACCGGCATGGTCCTGATCCATGACCTGGTGGAGATCGACGCCGGAGACCTGTTCCTCTATGCCGATTCTGAACAGCACGACAAGCAGGAAGTCGCGGAGCGTGCCGCCGCCGACCGGATCTTCGCCCTGCTCCCAGCCGACCAGGCAGGCCGAATCCGCGAGCTATGGGACGAGTTCAACGAGCGCAGGACGCCGGAGGCGAAGTTCGCCAGGGCGCTGGACCGGCTGCAGCCGATGCTGGAGAACCTGACGGTGGGCGGCGGCACCTGGCAGGAACATGCGGTAACCGCCGATCAGGTGCTTGCCAAGGTCGAGCTGATCGAGGACGGTTCGCCGGCGCTCGGCCGGCTCGCCAGGACGCTGGTGCTCGACGCCGTCGCCGCCGGAATCCTCGCGCCCGCCGGATGACGGGATCTCAGCCGGGGAAGAAGATCAGCTTCGCGGCGGCGATCAGGCCGATTACGACGATCAGGGTCCGAAGCACGACCGGCGGCAGCCGATGGCCCACCCGTGCGCCGATCAGGCCGCCGGCCGTCGACCCGGCCGCGATCAGGGCCACGGCCAGCCATGCCACGTGCGCGAAGATGATGAAGACCACCGCCGCCGTGCCGTTCACGATCGTGACCAGAACATTCTTGGCGGCGTTGACCCGCTGCAGGCTCTCGGTCAGCGCGATGCCGAGCAGGCCGATCACCATGACGCCCTGCGCCGCGCCGAAGTACCCGCCGTAGATGCCAGCGGCGAAGATCCCGGCGAGGAGCAGCGGCCCGCCATGTGGCTTGCGTTCCTTGCCGCGAGCCGCGACCCGCGCGGACAGCAGGGGCTGTACCACCACCAGCACGCAGGCGATCAGAATGAGCGCGGGCACCACCAGCCGGAAGACGCTGGCCGGCAGGGCAAGCAGGGCGATCGCGCCGGTCAGCGCTCCAGCGCAGGATGCCACCCCTAGCCTGAGCAGTCTGCCCCGCTGCCCGCTCAGCTCTTTCCGGTAGCCATAAGCCCCGCTGACGTTGCCGGGGACCAGGCCGACGTTGTTGGAGACGTTAGCGATGACCGGCGGGAACCCGAACGCGAGCAACGTGGGGAAGGTAATCAGCGAGCCTGAGCCGACGACGGCGTTGATGGCACCGGCCGCGATCGCCGCACCGAGAATCGCCAGGATCTCAGCGCTGCTCACGCGGTCCCCGAAGCATGAGCAGATCGTAGGGCAGTGTTCCGGCCAGACCGCTGGCCGAGGTTCTGGCTAGCCCGCTGGCCGAGCCGTCAGCTGAGCGGGACGGCGCGGGCCATCCAGCGGGCGGCGCGCCGTTCGACCCGAAGCGGGATGCCGAAGCAGCGGGACAGGTTCAGGTCGGTGAAGACTTCGCCGACCGGCCCGGCCGCCAGCACGGTGCCCTTGCGCAGCAGCAAAGCATGGGTGAAGCCGGGCGGCACCTCTTCCACGTGGTGCGTGACCAGGGCCAGGATCGGGGCCCGCGGATCGCGGGCCAGCGCCGCGATCCGGCTCAGCAGATCCTCGCGACCACCGAGGTCAAGCCCGGCGGCTGGCTCGTCAAGCAGCAATAGCTCCGGGTCGGCCATCAGCGAGCGGGCGATCTGAACCCGCTTGCGCTCGCCCTCCGACAGCGTGCCGAACCGGCGCCGGATCAGGTGGGCGCAGCCGACAGCGTCGATCAGCTCGACCGCACGGACCAGATCGAGCGAGTCGTACTCCTCGGCACCGCGGCCGAGGATCCCGTAGCTGGCGGTCATCACCAGGTCGATCACCTTCTCGCCGCGCGGAATCTGGTCGGCGACGGCGGCGCTGGCGATTCCGACCCGGCTGCGCAGCTCGATCAGGTCGGCCTGGGTGACCGGCTGGCCCAGGATCTCGGCCGAGCCCTCGGTCGGGAAGATCAGCCCGGCCGCCACCTGGAGCAAGGTCGTCTTTCCCGCTCCGTTCGGTCCGATGATGACCCAGCTTTCGTTCTCGCGGACCGTCCAGCTGACATTCGCCAGCAGCATCGACTGATCGCGACAGACCCCGACCTGGCGAAGCCGCAGCACCTCAGCCGACATTCCGCTTCCTCCCGAGCGCAGTTACGGTCACCGCGGTTCCGATCACTGCGAGTGGGGCGTCCATGAAGCCACCACCTCGCCGGCGCCGTCGCCGGAGCCAGTGGCCAGAGCCAGCCAGCTGGCTTCCAGTCCGATCACCGTGATCGCCGCGGTGGGCAGATCGGCCGGACGGCCGGTCAGGATCTCGGCTACATCGGCGGCGGCCGGGTTGTGCCCGACATACATGATCGTGCGATTCTCGGGCGGGGCCTCGGCGACGAGGTCGAGCAGCTGCCTGGCGTCGGCCTGGTAGAGCCGAGGATCCATGATGACCTCGGGCTGCGCGCTGAGCCCCGCGCTGAGCTCAGCGCTGACGTACTGCCAGGTCTGCCTGGCTCGCCTGGCGCTTGAGCAGAGCACCAGGTCGGGAGCCAATTGGTGGGCCACCAGCCAGCCGCCCGCGGCCGAGGCGTCCCTGCGCCCCCGCGGCCGCAGCGCCCGCTCGGCATCCGGGCCGCCAGGAAGCTCACCAGCCTTCGCGTGCCGCATCACGATGAGCTGCCGTCGCTGCGTCATGACACCCATCGTCCGCCACAACCGCTCCGGCACAAACGCCGGCGCGCTGGATGAGCGTCCTGGCGACGATCAGCGGCGGATCCAGGGAGCATGACCTGGACCCGCCGCTGTGTCGTTATCCAGGCAATCAGGCAGAAGCCGTCTCGGCCGGCTCCTCGTCGCCCGCCGGGGCGGCGGGTCCGCCGACGTCATCCGAGCCGGACGAGGCGATGCCGGTCGCGCGCCGCTTGGCGATCACGATCGAGCCCACCACAACGGCCAGGGCGAAGATCGCCACGCCGGCCCGGAGCGCGTGGTTATCGGAGTACTTGACCACGCTGGTCGCGATCAGCAGCGAGACCAGGTTCATCACCTTCATCAGCGGGTTGATCGCCGGGCCTGCCGTGTCCTTGAACGGGTCGCCTACGGTGTCGCCGATCACGGTCGCCGCATGCGCTTCTGAGCCCTTACCGCCGTAGTGGCCGTCCTCGACCAGCTTCTTGGCGTTGTCCCAGGCACCGCCGGAGTTGGCCAGGAACACGGCCATCAGCACACCGGCCGCGATCGCGCCGGCCAGGAACGAGCCGAGCGGCCCGTAGCCGAAGCCGAAGCCGACGGCAATCGGGGTCAGCACGGCGAGCAGGCCCGGCGTGGCCAGCTCACGGAGCGAGTCCTTGGTACAAATGTCCACCACCCGGCCGTACTCGGGCTTCTCGGTAAAGTCCATGATCCCCGGGTGCATCCTGAACTGCTCGCGCACCTCGAAGACCACCCGGCCAGCCGCCCGGCCCACCGCGCTGATCGCCAGCCCGGAGAAGAGGAACACCACCGCGGCGCCGACGATCAGCCCGACCAGATCGTTCGGCTTGTCGATCGACAGGCTGAACGAGCCGGCCGCCTTGCCGAGCGCGGCAGTGACCGAGGTGCGGAACGCGCCGAACAGTGCGGTCGCGGCGAGCACCGCGGTGGCGATCGCGATGCCCTTGGTGATCGCCTTGGTGGTGTTGCCGACCGCGTCGAGCCGGGTCAGCACCTGGGCGGCCTCGCCCTCGATCTCGCCGGACATCTCCGCGATGCCCTGGGCGTTGTCGGACACCGGGCCGAACGTGTCCATCGAGACGATCACGCCGACCGTGGTCAGCAGGCCGGTGCCGGCCAGCGCTACCGCGAACAGCGCGATCGTCGCATTGCCGGTGCCGAGCAGGAACGCCCCGTACACCGCCGCGCCGATCAGCAGCGCGGAGTAGACGGCCGACTCGAGGCCGGTCGAGATGCCGGACAGGATCACCGTGGCCGGGCCGGTCAGCGAGGACTTGGCGATGTCCCTGACCGGGCGCCGGGAGGTCTCGGTGAAATACCCGGTGAGCAACTGGATCGCGCTGGCCAGGATCAGCCCGATCAGCACCGCGCCGATCGCCAGCAGCCTGGGACTCCCGCTGTGGCTCAGGATCCCGTGGTCTGTCACACCGGTCAGCTTGCTGAACGAAGACGGCAGGTACCAGAACGCGGCGCCGACGACCAGTACCAGCGAGAAGACCGCGGAGAGGAAGAAGCCGCGGTTGATCGCGGTCATCCCGCTGCGGTCGGTCTTGCGCGGCGCAACGAAGAAGATGCCGGCCACCGCGGTGATCACGCCGATCATCGGCACGATCAGCGGGAAGACCAGGCCGTAGGAGCCGAACGCGGCCTTGCCCAGGATCAGCGCGGCCACCAGCGTGACCGCGTAAGACTCGAACAGGTCGGCCGCCATGCCCGCGCAGTCGCCGACGTTGTCACCGACGTTATCCGCGATGGTGGCCGCGTTGCGCGGGTCGTCCTCGGGAATGCCCTTCTCCACCTTGCCCACCAGGTCGGCGCCGACGTCGGCCGCCTTGGTGAAGATGCCGCCGCCGACTCGCATGAACATGGCGAGCAGGGCGGCACCGAAGCCGAAGCCCTCAAGCACGCTGGACGCGTTCGAGCGGTAGACGATCACCACGACCGCAGCGCCGAGCAGGCCGAGGCCGACGGTGAACATGCCGGCCACGCCGCCAGTACGGAACGCGATCCGCATGGCCGACCGCTCTTCGCCGGTCTCCCGCGCCGCGGCGGCCACCCGGACGTTGCCGCGTACCGCCAGCGACATGCCCGTGAAGCCGGTCACAGCCGAGAACAGGGCCCCCACCAGGAAGAACGCCGACCGGCCCCATCTGATCGACGCCGAATCGGCCGGCAGCAGCAGCAGCACGAAGAAGATCACGACCACGAAGACGCCGAGGGTCCTGAACTGCCTGCGCAGATAGGCGGCAGCCCCCTCCTGGACCGCCTTCGCGATCTCCTGCATCTTCGCGGTGCCCTGGCTGGCCGCAAGCACCTGCCTGACCAGCACGCCGGCCACGCCAAGGGCGATCAAGGCAACGACGGCCACAATGACGACCCAGGTCAGGTTGGAGCCCGTTACGGTGGCCGATCCATCCGCGAGAGCGGAACTCAGCCTTGTCATCTGTCCTCCTTGGCAGGGGAAAACAACCTCGGCGCGACCGCAGCCCGGCACGAAGGCACACTGCCCATCCAGGCACAGCGCCCATGCAGGTACGTCGCGCGATCTTCAGGAAATATCACAACGTCTCGCCACGTCAGTGCCGGGGAGTCTACGCATCCAGCCTGTCGAATACTAAGGCGGGTCCGGAAGTCACGTCGCCGCTATCGGTTCGTGATCGGCAGGTAACTGGCCAGGCTCCCGCCCATCGGCGCTGATCAAACCGGCGATCCGCTGGCAAGCGAGCCAGCGGACGGCCAGCTCATCCGGACGCTGGTGCCGCCTGCGGTCTCGCTGATCTGGACATCGTCGGCCAGGCCGGCGATCACGGCCAGCGAGAATCCCTGCGGGACCAAAGCGCCGGCGTCGTCGGCGCCGCCCGCGGATTTGACCGGATCGGTGCCGGGCCGTGGCCTGGACTCCGGCCCAGCGTTCGCGGATTCTGGCGGTCCCAGAGCCGGACTCGTGTTGATGACCTCGATCTCAAACCTCCCGGCCTGGTCGGTCAGCGAAATCCGGACCGGTTCGGTCGGGCAGTGCAGCTGGTGCGCCTCGACCGCTCGTGAGCACGCCTCGCCGACCGCGAGCCTGACCTCATCGAGCAGCGACTCAGCTACGCCGCTGCGCCTGGCTACGGCCGTGGCGACCAGCCTGGCCGTGCGAACGTGCGCCGCCAGGGGCGTGAAGGTGACCTCAACTGTTGCCATCGGAGGGCAGCAGCCAGACGGCTACTTCTCGGACTTCCGATTGGCGATCGCCTCATCGACGGTGTCGTGGATGCCGAAGACCTTGGTCAGGCCGGTAATCCGGAAGATCTTCAGGATCCGCTCCTGGGTGCAGACCAGATCCAGCGACCCGTCGTGCGCCCGGACCCGCTTGAGCCCGCCGACCAGCACCCCCAGGCCGGTGGAGTCGAGGAAATCCACTTTCTCCATGTTGACCACAAGCTGGTAATGGTTGTCACCGACCAGCTCGATAAGCAGCTCACGCAGACGAGGCGCGGTGTAGACGTCGATCTCGCCCTCTACCTCGACGATCTCTATCCCGTCCTTGGTGTGGTGATCAAGCTTCAGATCCACAGATTCCTCCAGCGCCATGCGTCCATTATCCCAGCGGTCAGCTGGGCAGATCCCATCCGGCGCGCCGGACGGGATGATCCCGTCGCGCATTCAACCATGCGCTGACGTCATGTCTATATCAGATCACGGTTCGTGGCACTCCACCTGCCGATGACAAACTGAGACACCATGCCTGATCCGCCGCCGCTTGCTGCCGATGAGCCCGCGACGGCTGCCTGGCGTGCCCGGCAGCCAGCCGCGTTTGCGGTCCTGAGCCGCGGTGCGGCCTCCGGGCGGCTGACCTACGCCGAGCGGCTGCCTGCTCGCCCGGGCGTCCGGGTGCCCTGGCCGGACTGGGTCCCCGGTCAGGTGGTGGCGGCGTTCGACCGCAGTGGCATATCCGACCCGTGGGCGCATCAGGCGGCAGCGGCCGACCACGCCAGGGCCGGCCGGAACGTGATTCTCGCCACCGGTACCGCGTCGGGCAAGTCGGTTGGCTACCTGGCGCCCGCGCTGACCGCGATTGGCGAGGGGGGCACCGCGCTCTACCTGGCACCGACCCGGGCACTCGCCGCTGACCAGCTCAAGCTGGTTGACGGGCTCAGCGAGGGGATCGACCATGGGCTCGGCCAGGGAACTGGCTCAGGATTCAGGCAAGGCCGCGGACTGGGCCTGGGGATCGGGCACGGTCTGGGACGGGGATTCGGACTCGGCGTCCGCGCGGCGGTGATCGACTCAGACACGCCAGCGGACCAGCGTGCCTGGGCCCGCAGGCACGCGAGTTACCTGCTGACCACACCGGACATGCTGCATTACGGACTGCTGCCGCAGCATCCGCGGTGGAACGGGTTCCTCCGGCGACTGCGATACGTCATCGTGGACGAGTGCCATGGCTACCGTGGCGTGTTCGGCTCGCATGTTGCCCATGTCCTGCGCCGACTCCGGCGGGTGGTCGAGCATCATCAGGACCGCGGCGCCCCCGGCCTGGTCTTCGTACTCGCCTCGGCCACCATCAGCGAGCCGGCCCGCTGCGCGGAACTGCTGACCGGACTGCCGGCCGAGGCGGTCACGGCGGACGCGGCACCGCGCGGGCCGATGACCTTCGGGATGTGGGAGCCGCCGCTGACCGCGCTGCGTGGTGAGGCCGGAGCGCCGCTGCGGCGCACCGCCGTGGCCGAGGCCGCTGAACTGCTTGCTGATCTGGTGCGCGACGGAGTGCCCGCGCTCGCGTTCATCCGGTCCAGGCGCGGTGCCGAGGCGGTAGCGGCGGCCGCCAGGAGCCGGCTGGTCGAGACCGGGTTCGGCGAGCTAGCGCACCGGGTTGCCGCGTACCGATCGGGCTACCTCGCCGACGAGCGCCGCCACCTTGAGGAGGCGCTGCGGAGCGGTGCGATCACGGCGCTGGCCACCACCACCGCGCTGGAACTCGGGGTCAACATCACCGGCCTGGACGCGGTCCTGATCGCCGGATGGCCAGGCACCAGGACCGCGCTGTGGCAGCAGGCCGGACGGGCCGGACGGGCCGGCAGGGAAGCGGTCGCGATTCTGATCGCCCGCGATGACCCGCTCGACACCTATCTGGTGCACCATCCAGAAGCGCTGCTGCACCGGCCGGTCGAGGCGACCGTGCTCGATCCGGCGAACCCGTACATTCTGGCTCCGCATCTGTGCGCGGCCGCAGCCGAGCTGCCGCTGACCGCCGCCGATCTCGAGCTGTTCGGCCCGGCCGCACCATCGGTGCTGGCTCAGCTGGCCGGTCAGGGCTCGCTGCGGGACCGGGGCGGCAGGTGGCATCTGACCAGCGCGCACCGCACGCCGCTGACCGGCCTGCGCGGGACCGGCGGCCGGCCGGTCCGGATCGTCGAGGAAGCCACCGGGCGCCTGGTCGGCACGATGGACGAGCCATCTGCCCACGTGCTCGCGCACGCCGGCGCGGTCTACCCGCACCAGGGCGAGATGTACCTGGTCACCCGCCTGGACCTGGCCGAAAGCGTGGCGCTGGTCCAGCACACAGACCCTGGTTACACCACCTCGGCGCGGGAGCTGACCGGCATCGCGGTGAGCGCCGAGCATCGCCGGGCGCAATGGGGTGCCGCGGCGGTCCATTTCGGCGATGTCCTTGTTACCAGGCAGGTCGTTGCCTTTACCCGCCGGAAGCCGGAAACCGGTCAGCTGCTTGGTGAGCAGGCGCTTGATCTGCCATTCCGTACGCTTCGGACCAGAGCTGTCTGGTGGACACTTTCCCCAGGTCAGCGCGCTGAGCTGGGGAGCGCAGGTGTCGACCTGGCAGGCGCCGCGCACGCCGCCGAGCATGCCGCCATCGGCCTGCTTCCGCTGGTAGCCGCCTGTGACCGATGGGATGTCGGCGGGGTGTCCGCGGACCTGCACCCGGAGACCGGCCGGCTGACAATCTTCGTTTACGACGGGCACGATGGCGGCGCCGGGTTCGCCGAGCGCGGCTTCGCGGCCGCGGCGCAGTGGCTGCGCGCCACCGCACTTGCCATCGCTGGCTGCGAATGCTCGGCCGGCTGCCCGTCCTGCATTCAGTCCCCCAAATGCGGCAACGGCAACGAGCCGCTGTCCAAGCAGGGCTCGCTCGCACTGCTTGACCGCCTGCTTGCTGATGCCGCTGAGTAACGTCCTCCGGGCCGACTTGGGGAGCAAAGGGGGCGACCCCCGCCGGGGGGGAGAGCGGGGGTCGCCGTACGGCCCGGCTCCGGGGGGACAGAGCGGTTCCGTAACTCAGGAAATCCTACGCGCAGCGGGTCAAAGTTACCAGTCGGTCAGGGTGAACAAAGATTAGGATTCATGACCGTCCCCTATGCTCCCGGACCATGGATACTCCGGCCGGGGGCACAACGGCAGGTACGGCGGCCTTCTTCGACCTTGACAAGACGATTATTTCGCGGTCAAGCACGCTCGCCTTCGCGCCATCCTTCTATCGTTATGGCCTGATCAGCCGCGGGCAGGCGGTACGCGGCGCCGTCGCGCAACTGGTCTTCAGAGTTGGCGGCGCTGATCATCAGCAGATGGAGCGGATCAAGGAGCAGGTCACTACGCTGTGTCGCGGCTGGTCCGCCGACCGGGTTACCGAGATCGTGACCGCGCATCTGACCGAGACGATCGTGCCGATCATCTATACCGAGGCGCGCGGCCTGGTCAACTCGCATCGCCAGGCCGGACGCGATGTGATCATCGTGTCCACCGCCGGCCAGGAGATGGTCGGCCCGATCGGGGCGCTGCTCGGCGCCTCAGCAGTCATCGCCACCCGGATGCGGCTGGCCAACGGGTGCTACACCGGCGAGATGGAGTTCTACGCTTACGGCGAGGCAAAGGCGGGGCGGATGCGCGAACTCGCCGCGGAGCGCGGCTATAACCTCGCGAACTGCTTCGCCTACAGTGACTCGGCCACCGATCTGCCCATGCTGGAGGCGGTCGGCCATCCGCACGCCGTCAACCCGGACCGAGAGCTCCGCCGGGTGGCCCGTGAGCGCGGCTGGCCGGTGCTCCTGTTCGCGAGCCGGCCACGCGACATGTGAACACCGGGATCGATAAAGATCACGAATTGATCACGCTGGGGTCTTCCCAACGCGGCTGATCCGTCGTAGAAATGAGATACGGACCGAGTGGTCCGGACACGGCAACCGGGTACCCACGCGCGACCAGCCGCGGGAGGCGGCCGAGATAGGAGCATCCAGCAGGACAGAGCGGTCAGAATAGGCGCTCACGCTGGGTGACCTGTCCGGCAGTGAAGGTGCACGCTTGGTAACCTGGATTGACGTGGCTGAGCGACGGCGCCTCCACGAGGGGCGCCGTCTGCTTGTCTGGGTGCTGTATCAGATCGTGGGTGCCCGAGCGGCGCGCAGTCCCATCGCATAATTCCGGAACGCATTGCGCCTCAGCACTCGTCAGGCTCGTCGCATTTGCCCTCAGCGCATTGCGCCCGGGGACACGCCAGGCTCGTCGCATTTGCCCCGAACGCATTGCCGGGATCGCATTGCCAGCGGGCCTGGTCAGTACCGCTCAGGCGCGGCACTGACCGGCAGCAACTGAATTCTGCTGAGCCCGAATGGGATGCCAAGGCAATGGCTGATCCGGGCATGCGCGAGACTGGACACCAGACAGCGAGAAAGGGGAGAGCATGGCCGATCCCGCAACGCGCTACCCAGCGGATACCGAGCAGGCGTCGGTAGGCGACCTGGTCGCCCTTGCGCTCAGCGACGTCTCGCAGCTGGTGAAGTGCGAGCTTGACCTAGCCAAGTTGGAGCTCAAGGCCGACGCACGCCGGCTCGGCATCGGCGGCGCGCTGATCGGCGTCGCCGCGTTCGTCGGCTGCCTGGTGCTGATGGTGCTGTCCTTCGCCTTCGCATACGGGCTCATCGCGCTCGGCATCTGGGCCTGGGCGGCCTTCCTGATCGTCGCGGGCACCTACATCGTGCTCGCCGGGCTGGCTGTCGCGATCGGATACACCAAGTTCCGTGGCCTGACCGGATTGCGCAGGACTCGCAGCACGGTCTCCGATGACCTGGCGCTGATCCGGCGGGACGACACCGTCCCGGTGACCGGATCGGCGGGAGCCAGGTAGGCAATGGCCGCCGGAGGCGAGGCCTCGATCTACCTCGATGGCCCGTGGACGCACCGGTCGGTCAGCGCCAACGGCACCCGGTTTCATATCGCCGAGAGCGGCGACGGGCCGCTGGTCCTGCTGCTGCACGGCTTCCCGCAGTTCTGGTGGACCTGGCGGCGTCAGCTGTCCTCGCTGAGCGATGCCGGATTTCGCGCGGTCGCCGTGGACCTGAGGGGATACGGCGGCAGCGACAAGCCGCCGCGCGGCTATGACCTGGTCACGGCCGCCTCGGACGCGGCTGGCCTGATCCGATCGCTCGGCGAGGCGAACGCCGTCGTGGTCGGCCACGACTGGGGCGGGATGATCGCCTGGACAATGGCGGCATACTTCCCCAAGGTGGTGCGCAGGCTGGGGGTGGTATCCGCCGCACATCCGCTCCGGCTGCGCGCCGCCGTGCTCTCCGACCCGCTCGGCCAGGGGCGTGGCATCGCCCACGCGATCCGCTTCCAGCTGCCGATCCTGCCCGAGCGGCAGCTGGTGCGGGATCGGGCTGAGCGAGTCGGCCAGATGCTCAGCGCCTGGTCCAGCCCTGGCTGGCCGGATCCGGAGACCGAGCGCAGATACCGGGCAGCCATGTGCGTTCCTTCTGTTGCTCATTCGGCGCTCGAATATCATCGCTGGCTGCTCCGGTCGCGGTTGAGACCAGACGGGGTGCGGTACGCCCGCGCGATGCACGCTCAGGTTCAGGCGCCCACGCTGCAGATTCACGGGTCACTTGACAGCTGCGTACTGCCTCGTGCCGCCCGCGGCTCAGGCAGATACGTGGACGCACCTTACCGGTGGCGGCTGATCGACGGGGCCGGCCACTTCCCGCATGAGGAGGTGCCCGAGCGGTTTGACCTGGAGCTGCGATCCTGGCTTGCCGATCCAGAGCCAGAGCGGTGACGTCTACCCCGGCTCCTGGCGGTAACCAGGGCCGCGACCGTGATCGGGACCCGGCCGGCCGGCCGCGTAATGCCCGGCCCAGGGATGGCCTCGGCAGACCGCTGCACCGGGCCGACGCAGGCGAGCCAGCCATGCCCGATCAGCTGAACCTGGCACCGGTCGATGCCGTGGCCATGGCTCAGGAGCTGATAGACGCCGGACGGCCGTTCCACGCGCATGAGGTACTCGAGGTGGTGTGGAAGTCGGCCCCCGAGGCTGATCGTGACCTCTGGCAGGGGCTGGCCCAGCTTGCCGTCGGGCTGACTCACGCCAGGCGCGGCAACGGCCGCGGCGCCGTTGCCCTGCTCCGCCGGGGCGCGGCCGCGCTGCGCGGGTACACCGACGACCGGTCGGATGGCATCGACGTGGCCGGAGCCCGGGCGAGGGCAATTGCCCTGGCCAGCAAGATCGAGCAGACCGGCCTGGCGTCGATCTCCGAATCGGAGCTGCGACTGCGGATCAGCTCCTGAGCGCCTACTGGCAGGCGCGGGTCGAGACGGCAGCGGTGCGCTGCCGGCCGGCCAGCAGGTCCGGTTCGATCTCGCTGTCGGTCAGCGCATAGCCGGTGTCCGCGACCGAGGTGGCCGCCGCGAAGACCACTCCGTAGACGTCGCCGTCGGTGGCGAGCAGCGGTCCGCCAGAGTTACCCGGCTTCACCACGGCCCGGATCGGATAGACATCGCGGACCAACTGGGTGGTCTGATAGATGTCTGGCCCCCAGGCCAGCTCGGCCCGGCCGACCCTGGCAGGCACGGCCGTGAACGGGGCATCGAGCGGATACCCGGCCACAATCGCGCTGGCGCCGAACGGAGCGGGCCCGGCCAGATGCAGCGCAGGTACGGGCAGACCAGGGACGTAAAGGACCGCGATGTCGCTCCTTGGGTCGAACAAGACCACCCGAGCCGGATAGCCGGTCTGGGATCTGGTGTAGACCTCGGGACCGTCGACGACTCCGGCCACCACGTGCGCGTTGGTGATCACATGGTCCGGGCTAATCACGAACCCGCTGCCCTCGATCGTCCGCGAGCAGCTTGGCGCTACGCCTTTAACCTGGACCACGCTGTTGCGGGCCCAGGCCAGCGCCGGTGACCGCAGTACGGCCGGATCCGGCCTGGGAACGTTGAGCGCGGTCTCCGCGCCCAGCGCGCCGAAGACCTGCACATACGGCTCGGTGGTCATCAGTCTGCGGATAGCCGAGAATTCGGGCCGGACCCCACGGGGAATCAGCCGGTCGACGCCCTTGAGCAGGATCGAGTCGTTCACCTGCCTGGCGGCGGCGGGGAACGGCGGGGCGTATGCGATAAAAGAGCCGATCAGCCAGGCAAGCAGCAGGATCGCCACCACATTCACCAGAGCCCCGCCGATCGAGTCAAGGACCGTCGTCGGCCCTGGCCGGACGTGCGAGCGCATCAGGATGCCGAGGCCGGACGCGATCAGCATGCCGATGACGGCGGTAACGAACACGATGACGATCGCGAGCACCGCCTGCAGGTTCTGGCTGGAAGACAGCGCGACGGCGATGCCAGGTGCGAAGTAGATGCCGAGCACCGCACCGCTGATGAAGCCGGCCAGACTCATGACACCGACGATGAACCCCTGGCGATAGCCGGCCACGGCGAAGGCAGCCGCCAGCGCGATCAGGATCAAGTCGAGCAGGTCACCGGGCACAGTTCCTAACGGTATCCGGCCTCGGCCACGCCGGTGCGCCACTGCCGGGCAACTCCCAGGTCGGGCCCGCCGCAGCCCACTTCAGGCGGTTGGTTCCTGGGCATCAACGCCCGTCAGCGAAGCACCGGGCGGCAGGTCGGTGACCCGACGGGAGTCCCACGGCAGTTCCCAGCCGCCAAGCGCCAGCAGCCGGTCAAGCAGGTAGGCGGTGAATCCCCAGATCAGCATCTCGCCGGCCCGGAAGGCCGGTCCTGTGCTGCCGGACGGATAACGGATGGTGAGCCGACGGGCCGGATCGGCAAGGTCTGCCACCGGCACTCTGGCGACCGCGGCGACCTCGGCTGGATCGCCAGGAGCGACCGGCACCGGATCGCGCCACCAGGCCAGCACCGGTGAAACCCGAAATCCGCTGCGCGAGATGTAGAGGTCTGGCAGGACGGTGATCACCTGCACCCCGCCCGGCTCGACCTGCGCTTCCTCGGCCGCCTCGCGCAGCGCGGCGGCAGCCGGACCGTCGTCGGCGGCATCGATCACGCCGCCGGGGAAAGCCGGCTGGCCCGCGTGCCGGCGCAGTGCGGTACTCCGCTGCACAAGGAGCACGTCAGGCCCGGCGGAGCCGAGGCCGAACAGGATCAGGATGGCGGACGGACGGCCGCTGCCTGGCGGTGGCCGCAGCCCGTCAGGCACCACCATCTGCTCCGCCGAACGGGCCAGATCAGCGAGCCAGCCAGGGACCTGGCCGTGCACCTCACCGGGCGCCTGGCCGGGCTGATTCGGGGCCGGTGACTCCCCGTTACGGTCGGCCTCGGTCATGAGAACGGGCCGACCCTAACCAGGCGGCCGGCCACGACCGGATCGGTGGGGCCCTCGCCGAACGCCGGGCAGAGCCCGGCCAGCACACAAGCACCGCAGGCGGGCCTGCGGGAATGGCAGACCCGTCGGCCATGCCAGATCAGCCGGTGCGACAGCATGGTCCACTCCGAGCGCGGAAAGAGTGCCCGCACCTCCTGCTCGACCTTTTCCGGGTCATCGGACGTGGTCCAGCCAAAGCGCCTGGCGAGCCGGCCGAAGTGAGTATCGACCGTGATGCCGGGAACGCCGAACGCATTGCCGAGCACGACGTTGGCCGTCTTCCTGCCGACACCTGGCAGCGTGACAAGATCACGCAGCCTGGCCGGGACCTCGCCGCCGAACTTGTCGCACAGGGCCTGACCGAGCCCGATGATGCTGGTCGTCTTGGCCCGGAAGAACCCAGTTGAAATGATGATCTTCTCGACTTCATCCCGGTCCGCTGCCGCGTAATCCGCCGCAGTGTGATACCTGGCGAAGAGCACCGGCGTGACCAGGTTGACCCTCTTGTCCGTGCACTGCGCGGACAGAATGGTCGCAATCAGCAGTTCGAGCGGCGTGCTGAAATCAAGCTCGCAATGCGCGTCGGGGTAGAGCGCGGCAAGCTCGCGGTTGATCCGCCGGGCGCGGCGGACAAGAGCCGTCCTCGACGGCGGGGCGGATGACACGGTGACCACTAGTCCACCTTATGGTTCGGCGGCGGCCCGGTCGCCACGATGGACAGCGCACCGCTCCGGGCGGAACGGCATCGATTCCGGGCCGACCTCACTCAGCCCGGAGGCCGGCCCCCGCAAGCCGCACTGGCCGGGCCTGATCACGCCGCAGCCCGGCTGGCCTGACCCGGGCATGGCGGCGCTGACATGCCGTCCGAGCACTACGGTTGCCACCGACCTGGCCCCGGCATGGCGCAGCGCCATGGCAGCTGACTGGGCCGTCGATCCCGTCGTCCAGGTGTCGTCAAGCAGCAGCACCCTGGCGCCAGGCAGCGGTTGGGCGGTGAACCTGGCCGGGTCGAGATCACGCACCGGGTGACCACCAGGTCGGGCTGACAGCTCGGCCCACGATGTCACAAGATAGGGGTTGATCAGGGCGCGGAGCGGATGCACGCCTGGCCGGCCACGGGCGGTCGGCACCACCGCCAGGTGCGTCGGCCCTGGCATCCCAGCCGCTCGCCAGACGCAGGCGCCGTGATCGCGCAGAAAGACAAGTAATAAGGCGAGCAGTAACCCGGCAGCGGTGTCCGCCGCGGTCATGGCCGGGCTCGCGGGCGGGCCGAACCGGCATGATTTGTATTGCCAAAGGTGCCGCGCGTGCGAGCCACCCTTGATCGCGAATGCCACCGGCACGACAACATCGGCCAGGCTGTCCGGCGCGAGCTGGCAGTGCAGGTCGCACTGGAAGCAGCGGGCACCTCCTACGGCGGCCGGGCCGTGGCAGACGGCACACAGCCCGGGCAGACCTGGCCGCGGCGCGCTCAGCAGTGGCGCCTGAGCCTGGACTAGGTCACGCAACTGGCGCCACGCCAGCTCGTCTGCTTGGCGGTGGGGCAATTCAGGCAGCAGCCGCCGATCGGGCGCCTCATTCAGCACAAGCGCCACGGTAGGTAAAACCTCTGACATTTTCCGCAGCTGGGCGAACCGGCGCCCAGAAGGCTGAGAGATAGGCAGCTTAGGGGCCCGAGACTCTCGTGGTCCGGTAGGCTCACCAGGACAGCACCTGGGGGTCCCTGGGCCGGGGTTTAGCGGGCTGCCTCGCGGGCATCGCCGCTATCGGCGGAGCCGCAGTGGGAAGCGGGTCCCGTTTTCCACGGAAACCGCATCCACCAGAGTGCTGTGGCATGCCGAGAACAGCCAGTCACGATCGGGACAACCGTCAATGCGAATGCCTCAGCCAGCCACCGGACCAGGGGCGTCCGGTGACTCAGCAGCTGACAGCACCGGGGGGTCTGGTGCGGCCGTCGGCGACGTGCCCCTGGCGGCCGACCCGCCGCCGGTGACCAGCCCTGCCAGCCACAACGGCTCGGCCAACCACGTGTCGGCCGACCATGCGCCGGCCGACAGCGCCGCGGTCGACAGCGCCGCGGTCGACAGCGCTGCGACCAATGGTGCCCGGGCCGCCGACACCCTGGCCGACCATGCGCCAGCCGACAGTGCTGCGGCCAATGGTGCCCGGGCCGACCGCTCCCTGGCCAACGGTGCGTGGACCGGCCGGACGGCAGGCGGCCAGCAGCCACGGCGCCGCGTCGCGGTGCTCGCTGCGGTGGGGCTGGGCATGGTGCGCCGGCACTGGCTGGCTTCGGCTCTGCTGACAGCCGGCCTGGTGCTCCGCGTTCTGGTCCAGATGGCCTATCACCCGGCGATCATCTACATCGACTCGCTCAAGTACCTCTACGACGCCTGGCCCGGATCCGATCCGGTCGCCTACAAGATCCCGCTGAAGATGATCCTCGCCGTCGGGGACCTCGGCACGGTAACCCTGATCCAGCACCTGCTCGGCCTGGCGATCGCGGTCACGATCTACGTCGTGATGATGCGCCGCGGCGCCCCCCGCTGGCTGGGCGCCCTGGCCATCGCTCCGGTGCTGTTTGACGGGTATCAGCTCCAGGCCGAGCACATGATCATGCCCGACGTCTGGTTCGAGGCGATGATCGTGGCCGGCCTGGCCGTGCTGCTCTGGAATCCAAAGCCGAACCTGCTCATGCTGATCATCGGCTCGGCGCTGTTGGGCGGGTCTACCGGCATGCGGCAGGCGGGCGAGATCCTGATCGTGCCCGCGCTGATCTTCGCTGTCGCCCTGGGCGGCGGGTGGCGCAAGATCGCCGTCAACGCGGCCAGCGTGGCCGTGGCCTTCATCTTGGCCGTCGGGCTCTACATGAGCGCCGCCGCCGAGCTCACCGGGCATTTCCGGATCTCCGAATCCTCAAGCAGCCTCACCTACGGGCGGATGGCGGCGGTCGCCAACTGCGCGACGCTGCGGCTTGGCCTGTACGAGAAGCCGCTCTGCCCAACGCCGGCCCAGCAGGCCCTTGGCCCTGACTGGCTCGATCACGATACTCACTCGCCGCTGAAGGCCTACCGCACGAACTATGAGCTGGAAGGCGCCCCGGACGGAAGCTTCAACAAGCTGGTCTCGCATTTCAACCGGGCGGTCGAGTTCCAGCAGCCCACCCTTGTGATCTCCGGCATTCTGCACGACGGGGTCAAGCTGTTCGCGGTCACCAGGGTCACCAGCCGCGGCGACACGCCCATCTGGCGCTGGCGGTTCCAGACCAGCTACCAGACGTTCGCGCCTTACGTCTTCATCAAGAACAACTCCATCATGCTCTCCTTGCCGCAGGGCCTGTCGGTGCTCGGCCTGCCGCAAGCACCGAAGGTCGAGATGCTTAACCCGGCTTACGGTGGAGCGCCCGAGGTGGACAAGCCGATCGCGGCCTTCCTGCGCGGCTACCAGCTGCATGGCGGCTATACCCCTGGGCCGCTGCTGCTGCTCTTCACGCTGACCGGTCTGGCCGGTTCGCTGCTCATCTTCGCTCGCCGCCGCCTGACCCCGGTGCGGCAGCAGCTCGTCATGGCCTGCCTGCTGTTCTTCAGCACCGCGGCGGCCGTGCTCGCGATCTCCGATGCGTTCGAGTTCACCTGGCGCTACCAGCTCCCCGCGCTGGTCACCCTCCCGCCAGCCGGCGCGCTAGGCATCGGTGTCCTGATTGCCTTTGCCCGGAGATCCCGCCGGCCGGCTTCAGCTGACACCGTGTCCGAGCGAGCACCGGAGCTGGCCGCACCTGCGAAATGACCGGCGGGCTGCGGCACCCAGCCGAGCACCGCGGCGCGGCGGCTGGCGTCGCGAGCTCGCTGCGCAGGCACTGGCTTGCCGCCATCCTGCTCACCGCAGGGCTGGTACTGCGGATCGGTGCGCAGGTCGCCTACCGGCCGGCTCTGCTGTATGTCGACACGCTGAAATACCTATATAACGCATACCCGGGCGCTGATCCGGTCGGCTACAAGGTGCCGTTGCGGCTGATTCTCCTGGTCGGCAACCTGAGCGTGGTCGCAGCCATCCAGCACCTGCTCGGCCTGGCGATCGCCGTCACCCTCTACCTCGTCCTGCTCCGCCGCGGCACCCCGCGCTGGCTCGCCGCCCTCGCCATCGCCCCGATCCTGCTCGACGCCTACCAGCTCCAGATCGAACAGACGATCATGCCCGACGTCTGGTTCGAGGCCCTGATCGTGGTCGCCATCGTCGCCCTGCTCGCCGTGCGCGCCGACGGCATGGCAGCCGCACCCGCGGCCGCGCCCATTGCGGGCGAGCCGGGCAGCCGGGGCGGGCCAGCCATGGCGACAGGCCCGGAAAGTCCATCGGTCACGGCAGCGGCCACCGCAGCCGCCGGCACCCG
>Ga0116222_1000173_pt1 | contig 44325 bp, 45 predicted proteins | sample Sb_taG_12_FD_88963 | JGI IMG/M metagenome (GOLD analysis project Ga0116222, IMG submission 88963) | Peat soil microbial communities from Weissenstadt, Germany - Sb_50d_9_AC metaG | ecosystem: Environmental > Terrestrial > Soil > Wetlands > Peat | place: Germany: Weissenstadt | collected 2010-09-21
ACCGGCCTCTCCCCCCATAGCGCCGGCATCCGCCGTAGCGCGTCCAGCGCCCGGATCGCGCGCTGCTCCTCATCGACCCGCCCGATGTCATGCAACACCCGGTGGTACTCCTCGAACAGGCTTCCCAGCTCGAGCCCGAGCGATCCCTCGTTCCCCACTGCCACCGACCACTCTCTCAGCGCCTGGCCGAGCCGCGCCGGCGTCACGCGCCACATGTGCAACTCGGTCACAAACGCCGTCAGCGCTCGCACATACCCGGGGGCGACCTCACCGGCGTGCCGCACACCATCTGAGGCGGACATGGCCGCACTCGCATCCTCCCCCATCGCCCCGAAGGAGGCGTGGCTCGTGGCGATCGCCGCCAGCGCTCGTTCGCGGGCCAGCCCGGATAGCGTCGGCTCCTGCGCCCCGGCGCGCCGGACCATCTCGCCGATCAACCCCTCGAACCGCTCGACCCTCACTCCCGGCGCCGTGCCGTCCCCGACCAGCTCGCGCCGATAGTGCTCCGCGTCCGCGCGTGTCGGCACGACCAGCAGCGGCTCCTCCCCATGGACCATGTGCCCGCGCACCGCGTCCATCACCACCTGGGCCTTCCCCGCGTTTGCGGGGCCCGTGATCAGCGTGATCACGGTCTACGCGGCGCTGCGCTGGCCGATCTGCGAGCGCTCGACCTTCTCGGTCGTCTCCGCCTCAGCCTCTGGGGGTTTTGCGCCCTCCTTCGCCCACGGCTCGTTGAACTCCACGCGCCATTTCCCGTCCTCGGTCTGACTCATCGCGAGTTGGGCTCTGAAGCTACGCCCGCTGCGCCCGCGAAAGCCCGTCACCGCACGCGCCGTGTACCCCGTCTTGATCAGCTCGCGCGCGACCGCGATCGGCAGCTGCTTGCCCGCTTTCGCCTTCCAGATCACGAACCCACAGCCCGGGTCCTCGCGCGCCCAACAGGAGTACCCCTTGCGGTTCTCCACGATCTCATGACCGCATACCGGACACGGCCCCAACGTCGCGCGGGGAATCCGCACATCTTTCAGCGTCTCGTCGAGCTCTTTCACGGTCTCCTGCGCGAAGCCCGCGATGTCGTTCATGAACTGCTTGCGCGAGTCCTCTCCGCGCTCGATCTTGCCCAACCGCTGCTCCCAGCTCCCGGTCAGCCCCGGCGAGGTCAACGCATGTGCGTTCAGCAGCCTGATCACGTTCAAGCCCTTCTCGCTCGCCACCAGCGCCCGGCCATCGCGCTCCACATACCCCACCTGGATCAGCCGCTCGATGATCGCCGCACGCGTGGCCGGCGTGCCGATTCCGGAGTCCTTCATCGCCTCCCGCAGCTCGTCGTCGTCGACGAGCTTGCCCGCGGTCTCCATCGCGCCCAATAGCGACGCGTCGCTATAGCGCCGCGGCGGTTTCGTTTCCTTGCGCACGCTCTCGATCTCGCGCGTCTGCACCCGCTCGTCCTGCTCCAGGCGCGGCAGCTGCTGGTCGGTCTCCTCGTCCTCCTCGCCGCGGCCCTCGCCTTCGGCCTTTGCGTCCACGGCCACCTCGTCGTAGACGCCCCGCCAGCCCGGCACCTGCAGGAGCTTGCCGCGAGTACGGAAAGTGTAGGAAGCCCCCCCGCCTCCCGCGTCCTTCCCGCCCTCAGCCTGCGTCACCGTCGTCTCCACGCGCGTGTTCTCGAACACCGCCTCCGGGTGGAACACCGCAAGGAAGCGCCTCGCCACCATGTCGTAGACGCGTTTGTCGTCAGAGTCCATTTTCTCGAGCTTGTGCTCTGAGCGAGTTGGGATGATCGCGTGGTGGTCAGTGACCTTGGCGTCGTTGACCACGCGTCCGAGTGGCAGTACATCGAGCCCGGTCACGTATTCGGCGCCTTTGCGGTACTCGGCGTGGCTACCCACCAGCTCGGCGATCGGCTTGATCTCGCCGATCATGTCAGTCGTCAGGTAGCGCGAATTCGTTCGCGGATAGGTGAGCGCCTTGTGCTCCTCGTATAGCCGCTGCGCCGCCGCCAGCGTCCGCCTGGCCGAGAAGCCATAGCGGTTGTTCGCCTCCCGCTGCAACGTCGTCAGGTCGTACAGCATCGGCGCTTTCTCGCGCTGCTCTTTCTTCTCGAGCTTCGTGATCGTCCCCGGCCTGCCCTCGCACGCGCTGACGATCGCGTGGGCCTCCTCCTCGGTGGCGATTCGTGGGCCTTTGGTCTTGCCCGGGCTACCAGTCGGGGCTTGAAAGTGCCCGACATAGGTGCGCTCGCCGGCTGGCTCACCCGCCAACGGTCCAGCCGCAAACGTCGCGTCCACCAGCCAGTACGGCTCCGGCTTGAAGGCCCTTATCTCCTCCTCGCGGCGGGCCACGATCGCGAGCGTGGGCGTCTGCACGCGTCCGAGCGACACCGCCCCGTCGAACGAGCTCCGCAGCCGGATGGTCGCCGCGCGAGTCGCGTTCATCCCCACGATCCAATCGGCCTCCGAGCGCGACCTTGCCGCATCCTCGAGGCGCTCGAACTCCGCCGCCGGACGCAGCCCTGCGAAGGCGTTCTTCATCGCCGCGCTGGTCATCGAGTTCAGCCACAACCGTTTCACCGGCTTCTTGCCTTTGGCCTTCTCGTAGAGATAGGCGAAGATCAGCTCGCCCTCACGACCGGCGTCGCAGGCGTTGACGATCTCCTCAACGTCCTCGCGGCCGAGTTGCTTTGTGACGACCGTCATCTGCTTGCGCGAGCGCTCGTCGCGCACCACCAGTTTGAACTGCTCTGGCACGATTGGCAGGTCGGCCATCCGCCAGCTCTTGTACTTGGCGTTGTACGCATCCGGTTCCGCCAGCTGGACCAGGTGTCCCACAGCCCACGTGACCACATGCTCGGGACCCTCCAGGAAGCCTTCCTGTTTCTTGAAGGGACCCTTCAGCACGCGCGCCAAGTCCTGCCCCACTGAGGGCTTCTCGGCGATCACCAGTGTCTTCTGCATGGCGGTCAGCGTAGCGGGTGGGGTTGTCGGTGGAACAGATTGTGGGTCCATGGGGCAGGGGCCACGATGGCCTTCCGGGCACGACGCCGGGCGATCGCCGCACGCGGCATCCGCTCCTACCCTCCGATCGGGGCGCGCGGTTTGGCGCCCCAGAACACCTGCGTGCCGAACATGCCGATCAGGTTTACGAGCACGAGGTTGAGCACCATCGACTTGGCCGTCGCCGTGCCCACGCCCACCGGTCCCCCACTGGCGTTATAGCCGTAGTAGCACGCCACGAGCACGATCGCCGTGGCCATGGTCATACCCTTGATCATGCTGAACAGGAAGTCAGGCGGGTTCTGAAACTGCCAGAAAATCAGCAGATAGCCGCCTGAAGAGACGTATCCAACCTGTTGCACCACCGCAATGTAGGAACCCAGATACGCCACGCCGATCGCCGAGAGGTACATGAACGGCAGCACGATCCAGGCGGCTAGCAGGCGCGTTCCACACAGGAACGTCATCGAGTCGATCCCCATCACCTCCAGGGCATCGATCTCCTCGGAGATACGCATCGCGCCGAGCTCCGCCACGATACCCGTACCCACCTTTGCAGCCATCATGTACCCGAACGTGAGGGGCACGGCCTCGCGCAGGTCACACCAAGCGGCGAACACGCCCGCATAAGCCGGCGCGCCCTGCGCCTCGGTGAAGTACGCACCCTGAACCCCGCACGTGCCCAACCCGATGATGAACACCAGTCCCCAGATGACGGCTGTCGAGGAGACGATCAGAATGCCCGACTGGCGCAGCGACTCGCCGAAGAAGCGGAACACACGTAGACCCCATACGTCGCGCACGACGTTGCTGGTAAACCCCGCGATCTCGCCAGTCGCGGCGATCCATTCGCGCGGCATGGCCAGCAGTGCGTTCATTGTTCGGCTCCAGCAGCGGGCCTGCCCGAACCCTCTGACCGGCGCGAGCCCATCGCCGTATCCAGCGCGGAGATCACTTGATCACCAGGATGTTCGGATGCGTCGCAAGTAACGTCTGCGTGAACACGGTGTTGAACGCACCGATCCCCAGAAACGAAATCACGACCGCCTGGTTGACCGCCCTGCCAACGCCCTCGGCACCGCCTGAGGCGGTCATGCCCTTGTAGCAGCAGACAATCGCGATGATCGCCCCGAACAACGTCGTCTTCAACACCGACCCCCACAGGTCGGTGGACGTGGCGTTGGCGAATAGCGTGTTCCAGAACGGCCCCAGCGGCTGCTCGTATGTGATCTCGGCGAGAAGACCACCGAACAGGCCGAACAGGATCGCGTACAGGTTGAACAGCCCAGTGACGAGCATCAGCGCGAGAAACCGCGGCACGACGAGGTTCTTGATCGGGTCCACGCCCAGCACCTGCAGCGCGTCGAGCTCCTCGCGGATCTTCCGCGCCCCCAGATCGGCGGTGATCGCGGTGCCCGCCACCCCTGCGAGCACGATCGCGGTGATGAGCGGGCCGATTTCGCGGACAGCGAACACCACGAAAAACCCGCCAAGCCGGTCGAGCGCGCCAAAGACCGCCAGAAAGTTCGCCGCCTCCAGGCCCGGCGCCCCGTAGCTGATAGCGATGGTGGACAGCAGCAGCGGCAGCCAGCACAAGCGCAGCGCGAACAGGAACTGCGACACGAACTCCCCTCCCCATGGGTACGGGGGGCGCAGACTGGAGGAGATCGTCCTGCCTGCCAGGAGCATCATGTCCCCGACTTCCTCGAGCAGATTCCTCGTCGGCAGGAACGCCCGCTCGGCGAGGTCGCGCCCACCGCCAGCCGCTGCCGACGCTCGCGCGGGTCCCGATCCGGCCTCGATCGATCCAGCCTCCGGGCCCTGTGAGCGCCCCTCCTCCACGTCCATTGCGTCAGTGTACTAGTTCACTAGTACACTATGTATCTTCCGCGAAGATCGCTAACGTGAGAGCGTGACCCGTAAGCCCCTGAACAGACAGCCCATAGGCACGCCCTCCGCGGTGCACCGGCCTGATGTGACCGAATCGGCGGCAACCCAAATGGATGCTCTCGGCATCGTGGTCGACCGTGACGCCGAGATACCGATCTGCGTACAGCTCGCCTGGGCGGTGCGCACTCGCATCGCCGACGGCAGGTTCCAGCCCGGCCAGCGGCTGCCGGGGCTGCGCGAAGTCGCCGAGGCCGTCGGCATCAACGTCAACACCGTCCGCGCCGCCTACCAGCGGATGGAACAGGAAGGCCTGATCGACAGCCAGCAAGGCAGCGGCACATTCGTCGCATCCACGCCGCGCCGGCCCTCAGCGGTGGGCACGATCGCCGCCAACGCAGCGCGTGAGGCGCACGAGACCGGCGTCGACCCGCGCGAGGTCGCCGCCGCGCTCTACGTGACACCTGAGTCCCCCCTGGCCTGGCCCGAGGACAAAGGAACGGAGCGATCGGAGACCGACAAGCGACGGCTGTTGCGCACGCAGATCGCCGCGTTCGAGCGGGCGCTCGGGGAAATCGAAGCCGAGTACCCCGGCATCGCGCCCGCGGCGCCCCAAACCCACGCGGGCACCGGTCCGGCGCTGCTCAGCGCCGAGGAGCTCGAGCAGGTACGCACCCGCCTCGTGCGCCGCCTGTCCACCGTCCAGGCCGCGATCGACGCGCGTATCGCTGAGCTTGGCGGCGAAAACGAGGAGCCTCAGGCAACCCCCGCTCGCCAGCGCCGCACGACCAAGCCTGCTACGGCCCCGACTCCCACCGCAGCCAAGCGCACCCGGCCACGGACGACATCACGCCCGGCGCCGGCGGGCACCTGACTCATCCCGCCGCGCACGGCCCCGTGCCGACCGGCGTGCTCCCCGCTTCAGCGAGAATGTGGGCTACCGTCGCGTTTGCAACCCCATAGCCGCCGTGCGGGCCGCCGCCGACGGTGCCGGCAAACACGGTGGTCAGGACATCCCCGGCACCGTCGACCAAGGGCCCCCCGGAGTTGCCCGGGCGCACGAGGCCGCGCAGCGGGGTGAGCAGCCGGGAAACCGGGCCCTGACCGTAAGCGTTCTGGGTGATCACGGTCTGCGTGCGCCCGATCCGCCCCGGCTGCACGTCGAAGGGGCCGTTCTCGGGATAGCCGAGGATCGCGCCGGCTGTGCCCGAATCGGGTTCGGAGACGAGGCTGAGAGGGGGCGCAGAGAGGCCCGAGACGTGCAGCAGGGCGATGTCGTCGGTCGGATCGAACGCGATCGCGCGCGCGGGCAGATTGGGCGAATCACCACCGGGCTCGACGGTCGTGTCCTGCTCGCCGGCGACGACGTGGGCGTTGGTCACGATGATATCCGGATGGATCACCCAGCCAGATCCCTCGATCGCCAGGCCGCAGGCGGTGCCGAGGACGCGCACAACGCTGCGCGAGGCACTGCGCACGCCCGGCTCGCGCGCGACGGCAGGCTGAGGTGCGGCGACATCCGGCGAGGGACCCACGATCGAAGGCAGCGGGTCCAGCCGCGCGAGCGCGTTCAAGATCGGACCCGAAGGTGGCAGAAGGTGATTGAGCTCGCGCAGGATCCGCGAACGCTGGATGTCCGCGCGCAGCGTCTCCTGCCCCGGCGTCTGAGCCGCCACGGCAGCCACGATCCATACGATGCCCAGGCCGAGCGCGACGCCGAGTGCCGCGCCGAGCAAACCGTCGAGCAAGCCCATGCCTGGGATGATCAGCGTGCGGCGCAGCCGAAAGCCAAGGCCCTCCAGCCCGCTCGCCAGGATCGCGCCGGCGAGCACAGCCCCGAGCAGGCCAAAGGCGGGGGCGTAGGGCGAGGACGATCCCCGCGGCAGCAGAAGAGGACCCAGACGTGTTCCGAAGAATGCACCTAGCGCGAACCCGCTGAAGGAGAGCACCCCCACGATGAAACCGCGGCGGAAGCCAAACGCGGCTAGGAGGGCCGCAAACGCGACGATGATCCAGTCCAGCTGTGTCACCTGTCATGTTCTACCGGTCCGTGACTGAAAGCCACGCCCAGCGCCAGCGCTTTCGGCGTGCGCGCCCAGTGATCGCGCTGGCCGGCGTGGCTTTCGCGATCGGCGCGATCGTGGGCGCCAATCACACCGCCTCTCAAGCGCACGCTCTCGCCGCGCGGTTTGTCGCGGCCTGGACGAAAGGCGAATACGCAACGATGTACTCCGATATCGATGCTGCCTCCCAGCGGACCACCTCGATCAGCGAATTCATCGACGCTTACCAGAACGCGCTGACCACCGCGACCGCCACCCGCCTGCAGGTGACGGGTAAGCCCCACGATGGACAGGACAGCTTGGTGGCGGTGCCGGTACGGGTTCACACCCGCCTCTTCGGCACGCTTGCGCTCAGCTTCGGGCTGAAGATCGTGGGCGGTGGCGGCGAAAGCGCTCACATCGCCTGGTCGCGCTCACTCGCGTTCCCCGGCCTGCGCCCCGGCGAGCTGCTCAGTCGCCACACCACGCTGCCGCGGCGCGCAACGCTGCTGGCCCGCGACGGGTCCGTTCTGGCCGAAGGCGCCGCGACTGGCGCCGGGCAGCGCAGCTCGCCGCTCGGCGCAGTGGCGAGCGCCGTAGTGGGAAGCATCGGCCCGGTCCCAGCCGCCCGCCGACAGGCGCTGGAAGCCGAAGGGGCACCTGCAAGCTCGATCGTCGGCATCAGTGGGGTGGAGCGAGCCTTGGACGATCGCTTGCGAGGAACCCCCGGAGGAGAACTGCTCGCTGGGCAGCGCGTGCTCGCGTCCGTCGCGCCCGCTGCGGCCTCCGCCGTCCGCAGCACCGTCTCCCCTACGGTGCAGCGCGCCGCAGTGACCGCACTCGGCGGACAGCTCGGCGGGATCGTCGCGATGCAACCCGCCACCGGGCAGATCCTGGCCGTCGCGGGCATCGGCCTCGACAGCCTCCAGCCTCCGGGATCGACGTTCAAGATGGTCACCCTAAGCGGGGTGTTGCAGGCCGGGATCGCCACACCACACACCACCTTTCCCTACGCGACATACGCGACCCTGGACGGGGTGAAGCTAAGCAACGCGAACGGCGAGGAATGCGGCGGCACGCTGGAGCTCGCGTTCGCGGTGTCGTGCAACTCGGTGTTCGCGCCGCTCGGCGTCAAGCTCGGGGCGGTACGGCTGGTAGCGATAGCGGAAGGCTATGGCTTCAACCACGAACCGGGCATACCCGGGGCGGTGGAGAGCACGCTGCCCGCGGCGTCGCAGATCCAAGGCGAACTGGATGTCGGCTCAACCGCGATCGGTCAGGGCGAAGTGCTGGCCAGCGCCCTGCAGATGGCAACCGTGGCGGCCACGATCGCCGACGGTGGCCGTCGACCACGGCCGACGTTCGCATTCACGAGCAAATCCAGCCCAGGCGTGACGGCGACGAGCACGGCGGTCGCACGAACCGTGCGCAGGCTGATGATCGACGTGGTGCGCGAGGGCACGGGAACCTCCGCGGCGATCCCCGGGGTCACCGTGGCCGGCAAGACGGGCACGGCCGAACTGAAGACGACGACCGCATGTTCGAGCGGAAAAGAAGCAGCGAGCGCGAAGGAAGGCGGCTCAGGAGGCTCCCCAGAAGGCTGCCAGGGAACGGCGAGCGAAGCTAGCAACACCGACGCCTGGTTCGCGGCGTTCGCGCCCGCGCTCGACCCGCGCATCGTCGTTGGCGTGCTGCTCGTCAAAGACGGCGCCGGCGGCGCCACCGCCGCGCCCGTCGCCCGGCAGGTGCTCGAAGCCGGGCTGCAGGCCAGCAGCTAGACGTCGAGCTCGGCCGAGGCCGTCTCGGCGGCGTTGGTTGGATCGACGATCTTCAACTCGAGCGGCCGGTTGTCGAGCGAGACGACCTGGATCTTGTACAGCAGCAGCGCGCCCTGGACCGCATCGGTGTCGGCGATCGAGCCGGGGATGGGAATTTGGCCTTTTGCCGGGACGAGGCCGCCGCGGTAGGCGAACGGGTTTGTCTGGGCGGGGACGGTCGGCGTGTAGGTGTTGGCCTGGGTGTCTGAGATCGTCAGGCTTTCGGCGGCCGGGAGCGCGGCGGAGGTGTTGTTGTAGACCTGCACGAACACGCCGAACCACTCTTCACCGGGACCGAGCTTCGCCTGAGCGGGCGTGAGCCCCTGCAGGTAGGAGGCGTCTTCGGTGTTCGCTGGGTTGAGCTCGCGCGAGAGCTGGACCTCGTAGATCAGCGGGCCGACGTTGAGGTAGGGGGCATTCGCGCCCGACTCGCCGGCGTAGGTGCCGGTGGTGACCCGCGTGTGGGAGTCTCCACACGCGCCGAGCGCGAGGACCGCCAGGAGGGCGCACAGGACGAGCGTGGACTTGCGCAGAAGGCAGCTCATGCGACGCGGCAGTCTACCGAGTGGGGGCCAGCACCTACCCGCCGGCGACCGTCACGCGCTCACCGCGGTCCTCATCGCGCTCGAGGATCGAGCGCAGACGGCGCATCGCGCGTGCGTTCTTGCGTCGCAGCCAGCCGCGCGCGCCGAGCCCCTCCATCATCCGGTCTGACAGCGTGACGGGCTCGGTCTCCAGCGTGAAGCGCACGCGTGTCGTGCCGGCCGTGCCTGGCGCGAGCTCGTAGACGCCGAGCGTGCGAATGCGATTGTTCTTGCCGGTGCGACCCACCTCCACGATTCGGTGTGGGGAGTCGACCTCGGCAAACGTGACGTCGCCCCAACTGAAGCGACTACCCGGCGCCTTCACGCGAAAGCGTGCGCCCGCCCCGCGTCCTACGGAGTCGGTCCGCGTGAGATGCCAGTCGACGAGGTAATGGTCAGTGAACTCCGAGTGGTTGGCGATATCTTGCAGGTAGTCGAAGACCCGCTCACGGGGAGCGTCTACGACGATAGACACGGTCACGGGATCCATGGCGACCGCCAGTTTAGTAGTGCTTCCTCAGTTTGCCCGGCTCAGCGGATTTCGGGGCCACCGCTGCTTTCCGATCCCGCTCTACAGGCGGTCTCAAAAGACGTGCACGTCGAGATGCGTCTCTGGACACGGCGCTGACCGATCAAAGATCGTCTCGCCGTGTGACGGCTTGCATCGCCCTTCGGCACCCGTCACTCAGATGATCGCCAGCATGCGCTTCGCCGGGTGGGCGGGCATCCGATCCGTCCCAGCTTGGTCCAGCAATGCCCCAACCGCACCAGTCTGTTTGAGACAACTTTTCTAGAGCCCATGCCCCGCGGATGACGGCTATGCGGCGTGGGCGGTGAGCCGCACGGCGTGACCGTGCTCTGAGTGGCGCACGATCTCGGTCGCCACCGGGAGGTCGTGGCGCAGCTGCCGGCACAGCTCACAGACGACTCCACGCCGGCGCCCATCGTATAGATGGACGTGCTCGCCGATCAGCGGCGTGCGTCCACAGTCAGTGCAGTGATTGCGATCGGCCTCCAGAGCGCCGACGCCGCGACGCAGCAGGAAGCGCTCGAGCTGCTCGACGTGATGGGCGACGGGCGAAGGCATGATCGCTCCCGGATTTCGCCGCCGCACGCGCGGTTCCTGCTCGTTTATGACGGTGTGACTCGGGGTAAAGCACAGGTGCCGCCCGGAAACATCACGGCCGTGAACTCCGCCCAGTAGATCCCTATTGTCAGAACTTGCGACCGTGGCTTACATTGACAGCATTGTTATGATTTGATGGTCACGAGCTTCCCTAGACGAGGAGCACCTCCGGGTAGCACCGAGAAGAGAGGAGGAGCACATGATGGACTCACTTACTTCGGGCACCATCGCCGGCGCAGGATCGTTTCGCTGCCGGCGCTGTGGCTACGTGCTGACGCTGACCGGCTCGGAGGAGCTGACCGATTGTCCAGGTTGTGCGGGCCGGGACTTCGTGCGCGCCTCGCTGTTCAGCGCCGGACGCCCGCAGGCGCACGGGACCACGCTGGCCGACCACCGTTCGCCGATCGCCCGCAAAACTTGGCTGGAAGAGGCTCGCGAGCGGATCGTCGCGACACAGCCGGGCGAGTACCTCGCCTACGAGGAAAGCGGCGAGTTGCGAACGGTCGCATTGACGCGTGAGTGGACGCGTATCGGACGCAGCCTAGCCGCCGATGTGCGTTTCGATGACCCGACCGTCTCGCGCCGGCATGCGCTGATCGTGCGCCAGCCCGACGGCGTGCGCGTGCTCGACGACCGCAGCCTCAACGGCGTGTTCGTGAACGGTGCGCGGGTCGACGGGCAGGTGTTGAAGGATGGCGATGAGATCCTCGTCGGGCGATACCTACTGAGCTTCCTCGACGTGGTGCCACAGCCCGACGCGGTCTCCGTGCCAGACCCCAAGTCCCTCCACACCGCAGGCTGAACGCATCACTGCCCTGCAGACGCTGGGTGCGTAGTATCGCCTGTCCATGGCGAGTACCCACACCATCGCCGTCCTCTCGCAGAAGGGGGGCACCGGTAAGACCACGACCGTGCGGACCCTCGCCGACGCCTTTCGCCGCAGCGGCTTGCGCACCTTGGCGGTCGACCTCGACCCGCAGGGAAACCTGTCCGACTACTTCGACCTCCCCCCCGACGTCGCCCCCACGATCGCTGAGGTGCTATCCGGCAGCGCCACCGTCGCGGAGGCGATCCACGAGGATCTGATCCCGGCCAACCTGAGCCTCGCCGAGGCCGAGCTGATGCTGGGCGGCAAGATGGGCCGAGAGCTGACGCTTAGGCGCGCGCTCGCGGAGGCGCCCGGCGGGTACGAGGTGGTTCTGATCGACTGCCCTCCCTCACTCGGGCTGCTCACCGTCAACGCACTGGTGGCGGCCGATCGGGCGCTCGTCACCGCTGAGGCCCAGTACTTCGCGCTGCAGGGGGTCGAGCAGGCGATGGAGGTGGTCGAGCTCGCGCGGGACAGCCTCAACCCGAAGCTGTCGCTGCTGGGAGTGCTGCTCAACCTGGCCGACATGCGCACCGTCCACTCGCGCGAGGCCCTGGCGTCGCTGAAGGAGCGCTTCGGCGAGCAGGTGTTCGACACGGTCGTGCGTGCATCGATCGCCTACGCAGAGTCCGCCGAGCGGGCGAAGTCGATCCTCGACCACCGCCCCGACCTGGGCGCGGATTACCTGGCGCTCGCTGGCGAAGTGCTCGAACGCCTGTCGGGACTCGATGGAGCCCGCAAGCGCCTCACCCAGCTCGCTTAGAGCTCCCTGACATAGGCGCCCTGTGGCTCAAATGGCGTTCGCAACAGCGTCGCCCAGCCGTCGATCTCTCCGCGCAGCGCCTCGACGACGGCGCCGGTCTGCTCGTAGAAGCACCACACGAGCACGGTCGGGCCCGCGCCGGAGATCGTGGCGCCGAGCGCTCCGAGATCACGCGCACTGAGGGCCAGCTCGTAGGAGCGGGGAAACAGCGACGCGCGGCGGCCCTCGTGCAGTCGGTCCTGCAACCCACGCGCGACAAGGTCCCAGTCACCTCGCGCCAGACCCAGAGTCAACAACGCCCCGTGAGCGACGTTGAACACGGCCTCCTCCAGCGGTACCTCCGCCGGCAGGGCCGCGCGCGCCGCGCGCGTGCGGACCGCCTCATCCGGCACGACCGCTAGGGCCTCCAACCCGGTCGGTGGATCAAACCGCGTAGCTTCTCCATCTGCGCACACGACAAATCCTCCGCAGAGCGCCGCCGCGACGTTGTCGGGATGCCCCTCCATCTCGGTGGCCTCTCCCAATAGGTCGGCGTCCAGCTCGAACAGGTGGTCGGCGGCCGCGAGGCCTGCGACGATCGCCGCGGCGCTCGAGCCCAGGCCGCCGATGAGCGGGATACCAGAGCGAATCTTGAACGTGAAGCCATCGGCGGAGTGCAGCCGCTCAAAGGCCCGCACGCACAGGTTCTCCCTCCCCATCTCCACCGGCAGGTCCGTCTCCACGGCGAGCTCCCCGCCAGTCTCCACCACCTCGAGCTCCAGGTGCAACGCCAACGCGGCCGCCATGCAGTCGAACCCGGGGCCGAGGTTGGCCGAGGACGCGGGTACGCGCACGACGCGGCGGCGGATCATCCCCGGGGGGCCGCCTGCGCTCGGGCTGGCGGGCGGGCTCCAATACCGGCCGCCGGCACGGGCACGAGGAGCCTACGGATCACCCAGCACCGCTTCCTCGATCGCCGCCGTCTCGGCGACGCACTGGATCACCATGCCGTCGTTGTTCGCGATCGCCGTCTCCGGATCCTTCAGGCCGCGACCGGTCAGCACACACGCGACCTGCTCGGCTCCGTCGGCGCCGTACTTGAGCAGACCCGCGACCGACGCCGCGGAGGCCGGCTCGCAGAACATGCCTTCCCTGGAGGCGAGCAGGCGGTAGGCCGAGAGGATCTCGGCATCGCTCACCACCCTGATTGCGCCGCGCGAGTCCGTCGCGGCCGCCATCGCGTCCTCCCAGCGAACGGGGTTGCCGATCCTGATCGCCGAGGCGACCGTTTCCGGATGCTCGATCACTTTGCCCTCCACCAGCGGGGCCGCGCCCTCGGCCTGGAAGCCGAACAGTTTCGGCGCGGCTCCCATCTCCTGAAAACCGCGCCAGTAGGAGGTGATGTTCCCAGCGTTGCCGACCGGGATACACAGAGCTTCGAGTCCGCCCTCCAAGCCCTCGTGAATCTCGAAAGCGGCGGTCTTCTGGCCTTCGATGCGATATTCGTTCACAGAGTTGACGAGCACGATCGGGTGCGTGTCGGTCAGCTCGCGCACGAGCGTCAAAGCCTGGTCGAAGTTGCCCTTCAGGGAGATCACGCGCGCGCCGTGCACGAGCGTCTGGGCCATCTTGCCCTGGGCAATCTTCCCCTCGGGGACGATCACGGCGCAGGTGATGCCCGCGCGCGCTGCATACGCCGCCGCGCTCGCGGCGGTGTTGCCAGTGGAGGCGCAGATCACCGCCTTGGCGCCATCGCGCACCGCCGCTGAGACCGCGCAGGTCATGCCGCGATCCTTGAATGACCCCGTCGGGTTGGCGCCCTCGAGCTTCAAACGCACCGTCGCGCCAACCAACTCCGAGAGCACCGGCGCGCGCAGCAGCGGCGTCGAGCCCTCCTGCAGGCTGACCAAAGGATCCCCCGGCTCGAACGGCAGCCGCTCGCGGTAGCGCTCGATCAGCGGCACGTGCGCTCCCGTCGGCGGGATGCCCTCCACCCTGGGGACCTTGACGATCGCCTGGTTCATACGAACTCCTCTTCTATTACGCGAATTGTCCGCGGAGTAGAGCGTATGAACTCGGATGCCTCGAGCAGTGCGATCGCCGAGCGCAGGCTCGACTCGGCCACCTGATGGGTAACCATCACCAACCGCGCATTCTCCTCCAACCCGCGCTGCACGACCGACTTGATCGACACGCCCTGCTCGCCCAGCACCTGCGTGACGGCCGCCAGCACACCCGGACGGTCCGCCACCTCCAGGTGCACGTAGAACGCGCTCGGGACGTCCTCGAGCAGGCGCAATTCCAGCGGCGGGGCCGGCGGCCGCGCGCCGCCGGTCATCACGCTCACGACATCGCCCAGCACCGCGCTCGCGGTCTGCAGGCCGCCGGCGCCCGGGCCGGACATCGTGATCTCCGTGATCGCCTCCGATTCGACCGTCACCGCGTTGAACGGCCCCGACACAGAGGAGAGCGGGTGCCCGGCGTAGAGGAACGCGGGATAGACGCGCACCGAAAGCCCGCCGTCGCGGCGCTCGGCGGTCCCGATCAGCTTCAGACCGAGACCCAGCTCGCGGGCGTACTCGAGGTCGTCTGTTTGCAGGTGCTCGATCCCCTCGTAGGGCACGTCGTCCAAGTGCACGGGCGCGCCGAACGCCAGCCGTGCGAGGATCGCCATCTTCGCCGCCGCGTCACGGCCGGAGACGTCGTCGCTCGGGTCCGCCTCGGCATAGCCGAGGCGCTGGGCCTCGGCGAGCGCCTGCGCGTAGGAGCTGCCGCGGGCCATCTCCGAGAGGATGAAGTTGGTCGTGCCGTTGACGATCCCGTGGATGCGCTCGATCGGCGTGGCGGCCAGCGACTCCTCCAGCAGGCGCACGACCGGCACCGCCCCGGCGACTGCCGCCTCAAAGCGCAGGTGCACGTCGTGCTCGCGCGCGACGCCGAACAGCTCCTCACCGTGCTGGGAGAGCAGCTGCTTGTTCGCGCTGACGACATCCTTGCCGGCGCGCATCGCCTGAAGCAGGTACTCCCGCGCGGGCTCGATCCCGCCGATCACCTCGACGATCAACTCGGCGCCACTGAGGATCTCCGCGAAGTTGCCTCTTGTGCGCGTCATTACGCCGGAGATCACGGGCGCGCGGCCGTTGAAGCGCTCGATCTCGCCGGCCCGTTCCGCAAGCAGCGCGGCGAACGCCGACCCGACGGTGCCGTGGCCAAGCAGGCCGACTTTGAAAGGTTCAGTGGACATCGCGTGCCGTCAGATCCTCGAAGCTCTCACGCCGCACGACGATCCTCGCGTCGCCGTCTTTGCAAAACACGACCGGCGGGCGCGGCACGCCGTTGTAGTTGCTCGCCATCGCAAACCCGTATGCGCCGGTCGCGGGCGTGACGATCACGTCGCCTGGGCGCGGGTCGTCGAGCAGCGCATCACGCACGATCACGTCGCCGGACTCGCAGTGCTTGCCCGCGAGCACGCAGGGCGTGGCACCGCCGAAGCGGTCGGCGACATGGGCTTCGTAAGACGCGCCGTAGAGCATCGGGCGCAGGTTGTCGGACATCCCTCCATCCACGGCAACCCACATGGAGACGTTGCGCTTGACGCTCTCCACCGTGTACAGCGTCACGCCCGCGTTCGCCGTCAGCGCCCGGCCGGGCTCGATCAACAACCGCTTGCCTGGAGCGTCCATACCATGCTCCCGCGCACCGCGCACGAGCGTCCCGACATACTCCTCGATCGTTGGCGGGCTTGGCTGGGCCTCGGTGTAGGCGACGCCGAGGCCGCCGCCGAGATCATATACGGGGAAGTCTCCAAGCTTCGCGAGCTCCGCCACCTCGCGGCGAAACGGCTCGAGCGCGAGCAGTTGTGAGCCGATGTGCGCGTGCAGCCCTTCCAGCCGCAGTCCGTCCACGGCTTCGATCCGTGCGATCGCCTCGCCCGCGGCGGCCATCGCGAAGCCGAACTTCGAGTCGGCCTGGCCGGTGGAGATCTTCTCGTGCGTCTCACCTCGCACATCCGGGGTCACCCTCACCAACACCGGCTGCTTCTCCCCCGCGCCGCGCCCGCCAAGCGCGCTCTCCCCGATCAGCCGCTCCAGGCGGTCGATCTCGTCGAAGTTGTCCACCACGATCAAGCCCACGCGCGCCTCGAGCGCCGTTGAGAGCTCGGCTTCGGACTTTGCGTTGCCGTGCATCACGATCCGCTCTGCCGCGTACCCCGCGTTCAGCGCCAGGTGCAGCTCGCCGCCGGAGGCCACGTCACACCACAGACCCTCACACGCGAACAGCTCGAGCACTGCCGTGCAGGGGAACGCCTTGGAGGCGAACACGACATGGAGGTCTTCGTGCCCCGCGTCGCGTCCGGCCTGCACGAACGCGCGCGCATGCGCGCGCAGGTCGTCCTCCGCGACCACGTAGGCCGGGGTCCCGAACTCCCGGGCAAGCTCAACCATGTCGCAGCCGCCCACCTCCAGCCGCCCGCGCTCGTTCAGCCGGCTGCCGAGCGGAAAAACGTTCGAAAGACTCGTCTCGGTAGCCATCCCGGGGATTATCGCCTGCGGGCTCGGGACAGCGTCGGACGGTCTGGGTCAGGCCGTCGTCGGGCGGGGGGCGCTCGTCTTGGCGCGCAGGCCGCTCAGACCGCCTCCACGCGCCATCAGCCCCAACCACACGAGCCCGATCGCGGACAGCGCGACGCTCTCGAGCTGTGGAGCCGTCAGCCCAGCGAACACCTCGGCGTTGCGGCGGATGAACTCAACGAGGAATCGCTCCAACCCGCTCCCCACGAGGTACAGCGCGAACACGACCCCCGGGCGCACTCTGTCGCGGAGATGCCACAACAGGTACGCGAGGAGGCACATCGTCACCGTCTCGTAGATCGGCGTCGGCTGGACCGTCACCCCTGGCGGGGTCGGCACGGTGCCGTGGGGATAGCCCATCGCCCACGGCAGGCTCGATCGGATCCCGTAGTCGCCGTCGCCGGAGACCTGGCAGCCGATCCGCCCGATCGCGTAGCCGAGCGCGAGCGCGGTCGCGCACATGTCGAACATGATCAACTGCAGCTGATCGCGCCAGCGCATCCACACGAGCACGCCGATCGCGCCGCCGATCGCGCCGCCGTACCACACGAGGCCTGAGCCCGAGAAGATCGACCCGAGCAGATTGTGCTTGACCTGCGAGTAGTTCTGGATCACGTAGTAGCCGCGCGCGCCCACCACGCCGCCGATCAGCGCGGAAAACACGATCTCATACGACCAGTCGACCGGCCGCTCCAGCTCGCGCAATCGGCGCGCCACCAGCGCCCCGCAGGCGAGAAAGCCGAGCGCGAACATCACCCCGAAGGTCTTGATCGAGACGCCGAGCAGGTGGACTTCGGGCTTCATCGCATCCCGATCGCGGACATCGTCATGTCCGCGGCACTTTAGCCCTCATCTATCTCCTTCTGCGACAATCACCCCGATGGTCACCAAGCGACACTCGAGCTTCGGCAAAGACACGGGCCTGCAGGCGCGGATGTTCCTGACGATGTTCCTGCTGACCGCCGTCTACGTGGTGTTCATCGGCGTGCTGTTCGCGGCCGGCGCGGGCGCCGGACTGATCGTGATCGTCGCGCTGGTGCTGCTGCTCGTGCAGTTCTTCGGCTCGGACAAGATCGCGCTGGCGACGATGGGGGTCAAGGAGGTGAGCGCCGCCCAGGAGCCCGAGTTGCACGGGATCATCGAACGACTGTGCGTGCAGGCCGACCTGCCCAAGCCGAAAGTCGGCGTGATCGAGACCTCGATGCCAAACGCCTGTGCGATGGGCAAATCGAAGAAGGCGACCACGGTCTGCGCCACACGAGGCATCCTCGAACTGCTTTCACCGGCCGAGCTCGAAGGCGTGATGGCGCACGAGCTGACCCACGTGATCAACCGCGACGTGCTGGTGATGACGCTGGCGAGCTTCTTCGCGACGCTGGCCTCGATGATCGCGCAGTTCGCGCTGTTCTTCGGCGGGGGCTTCGGCGGCGGATACGGGCGCGGGCGCGAAGAGGAGGAGGACATCATGATTGTGCTGCTTGTGTCGGCGCTTGTGTACGCCATCTCCTTCCTGCTGCTGCGCGCGCTCTCGCGCTACCGCGAGTTCGCCGCCGACCGCGGCTCCGCCGTGCTGACCGGGCGCCCCAGTGCGCTGGCATCGGCGCTTTTGAAGATCTCAGGCACGATGGAGCGGGTGCCAACACAGGACCTGCGCCGGGCCGAGGGCATGAGCGCCTTCTTCATCCTGCCGGCCAGAACAAAGAAGTCGCTGATGAACATCTTCGCCGACCACCCGCCGCTGGAGCAGCGCCTTGCGGCGCTCGAGCGGCTGGAGTCCCAGCTGCAGGGCACCGCGTAGTGGGCCTGCGCGACGCCTTAATGGGCCGCCACGAGGTCAAGGGCCCCGCACCCGACCGCCTGTTCGCAATCTCCACGGCCTATATCGCACTCCAGTCCGAGCACCAAATCGACCCGACCGGCACTGCCGCGATCGTCTTTCAAGCGCTCGCGACCGCCGAGTTCGAAGCGACGCTGCGCGACATGGAAGAGGTGGTTAAGGCCACCGGCGGTGATAGCGGCACGCGGGTATCCACCGAGGACGACAGTTACGGCTACCGCTGGATGGTGCTGCACAACCCCGACAGCGCGCCGAGTGTCGAAGACCTCGCCGTGGGCATCAACGCCGTCTCCAGCTCGATCGAGACCGCCGGGCATGGCGAGCGGCTGCTGTGCGCCGTGTTCGCGTTCGCCGACGCGCAGAAACGCCGCGTCTACTTCATCTACAACTACAAGCGCGGCTTCTGGTATCCGTTCGTGCCAGCCGATGGCGAACAACAGCGCTCGACCGAGCGCGAGCTGCAGATCAAGGCGCAGATGGCTTCCGAGCTGCCGATGGAGCCCGAACTTGAGCGCTGGTTTCCCCTTTGGGGAATACCAATCTGACCCTCGGGCTGGCCGAGGAGCGCTCAGCTCGCTGTCGGGCGCTCACCGGGGGTAGAGCGCAACCCACGCCAGGTGAGGCGGGTCAGCCAGATCAGGCCCGCAGTCAATGCCACGGCGATGATCACCGCCGGCACCCACATCGCGCCGTGACCGACGAGGCCGAACACCGTCGCCAGCCCGATCAGCGACAGCGTCTGGGAGACGGCGGTCAGGTCGAGCAGCAGCAGCGCCACGAAGATCGCTCCCAGCAAGACGCGCCGCATCTGGTGGGAATATCTCACGTATGCCCCGTTTCTGGAGGGGCTGAGCCGACAGGCGGTTAGTCGGGTAGCAACCCCTCGCCGGTGAACTCGCGTGCGGCCTCCTGGAGCGTCGTGTCGCTGGGCGGCAGGATCACGTCTGAGGTCTCGATCTCATCATCGCCTACGACGTCGCCGTGCGCGCGCACGAAGTCGAGCAGCTCTTTCAAAGCCAGGGCGAAACCCTGCTCGTCCTCGGCGTCGACGGCGGCGTGGGCTGCACCGGCGAGCTGATCGAGCTGGCCGTGCAGATCGTCGGCGAGGCGGTACTGGTCCTCACCGGAGATCCGCACGATCATGACTGGCCCTCGGCCGGACCACCGGCTTCACCGGCGGTGCCCGCCGGATCGGGCGCCGGGGCCTCGGCGGGTGGGGCCTCGGTGGCGTCACCGGATGGGGCGGGTATCTGCGCGGCGGGCGCCGCGGAGGCCTGTCCGAGTTCCCCCTTCATCTTCTGAAGCTCGTCGTCGACCGCCGGTTGGCTCGAGAGCTGCTTGAGCTGATGATCGATGTCGTCTTCGCCCGATCCCAGCGCGGTGATGTCGTCGAAGGTCCCCGCGGCTTCGAGCTCGGAGACCGCGCCGGCGCGCGCCTTCATATTTTCGGTCTTGTCGACCGCACGTTGCATCGCGAGACCCACATCGGCCATCTGCTCACCAACACCGGTGGCCGCCTCGGAGATCCGCACCTGCGCCTCGGCGGCTGAGTATTGGGCCTTGATGACCTCCTTCTTGGTGCGAAACGCCTCGATCTTCGCGCGCAATTTCTGCTCGGAGTCGGTCAGCTTCTGCTGCTGATCCTCGAGTTCTGCGACCTGCGTGTCGAGGCCCTGCAACTCGGTCTGGGCGACGTTCTTGCGCTCGAGCGCGGTCCGCGCAAGGTCCTCCTGGCCGCCAGACAGAGCCTGGCGGGCCTGCGTGTCGAGCTTGACGACGCTCTGCTGCAGAGTCGCCTCCTGCATCTGCAACCGCTTCTTGGCGGTGACGACATCCGCGATGCCCTTCTTGACGTTCTGCAGCTGTTCGACCTGCTTCTGGTAGCTGTAGTCGAGCGTCTCGGCGGGGTCTTCCGCGCGGTCCAGCAGTTTCGAGACCTTCGCCTTCACGACGGTTGACATGCGCCCAGTCAGGCCGGCCATCTAATCCTCCTGTTGGTTTCCGCGAGACGGCCGATCGGACACCGGCCGCAGCTTCAAGCGTAGCCGACCGCGATACCTGATCGGTGCACTCCCCAACTTGGTCCTTCCCGCCGCGCACGACGACGCGGTCCAGCTCACAAGCCCAGTGGGTGACGGATGGTGAAGCCCTCGTTGGCTGGACGCAGCGGACGCCAGCGGGGTCCCTGTAGGTTGGACGGGTCGTTGGCGGCGCTCGTGTCCAAGCGCAGCCCCGCGACGGTCATGTAAGCGTGTTCGGGGTTGGCGAAGATCGTCACCCAGCGCCCCGCGCCGTGCGAGCCCCACGTTTCGAATTCGGAGGAGTCCTCAGGCGTGGTGAGCAGACGGGCGCCGTGCAAGGCAAAGGAGACCGTGCCCGAGCAGTCATAGCCGGGCGAGATGAACGACGCGTGGCCGCCGCCATAGATGTAGGGCAGTCCGGGGAGCTCATCTCCAGCCCAGATGATCTCCTGGACCGGCGCCGGCGCCGACATTGGAGCGGCCGCGAGGCCGTCCACGTAGCGCGCCATCGAGCCCGGGACGACCAGCTCGGGCCGGCCTTCGAAGGGTCCGTCTGGGGCCGGCGTGGGAGCGGGAGCGATGGCGCTGCCACCGGTCGCGCCTGCTTCGGCGGCTTCAGTTGAAGTTGCGCTCGATGTGGTCGTGCCCGCAGCTGTCGTAGCCTCTTTGGCGGTCGAGTCGGTGCCCGAGCCGCTCGCGCCGGGAGCTTCGCCGATCGGGACGGGCGTGTACGGAACGACCGTGCCGGCAGCCGTCTTCTCATAGACGGGGCCGCTGTAGGCGATGTTGGTGGTGCGCGCGGTGATGGGGAACGTGTGGACCTTGGGGGTCGCTGGCGTCGTGGTTGGGGCGGGCACGCTGCCGGCGGCGGCGACGCCGCCGGTCTTCGAGGCTGCCAAGGCGGGCGTGGCCGCCCCGGCGAGGATTGTCAAGCTACAGAAAACCGCCCTGCTGAGGGTTCGCACCCGCACAACCACAACCTCTTTCGTCGGCCTGCGGGGTTAGCTGACGGGCTAGCGCTGAAAGAGCCTGCGCTTCTCACGGGTCCACCGTGGGATTCGCCCCAAACAACTTGGGTCCCCCGTTCCTTGGCATCTAGTCAAGGATTCGGCGTTCGTGGCGGCAGGCTAGCAGAGTGCAACGACGCTTGCACGGGTTGCATGTCGTTTCGCAGGTTTACCCCGCAAATGCCGGGCTTTTGCGAATCGTCGAGGCCTCCGCCGGACTTTTTCGGCCCCGCATGCCCGCCGCCATCGGGGATCCCTCGCGGAGCACCGCCTCGTGCGCTGGGACGCCCGATAGTGTCCCGCCCATGAACGCCCGTGCGCTCCGCCCCGCGGCGGCCCTGCTCGCCTGCGCCGCGCTCGCTGGCTGCGGCAAGTCCTCGCCCTCGTCCTCCAGCGCTTCAGGCGGGCCGATCGCCCAGGTGAGCACCGCGGGTGCCGGGGGTCTTGCGACGAAGAACACGACGCGACTCGGCGGAGCCGATCCGGTGATCGACGCTGCGGCGGTGGCGCGCGCGGTGTATCCCGGACTGACTTCCGGATCACGCCCGCAGGCGGTCGTGCTCGTGGACGAGCGCTCCTGGCCCGCCGCGCTCGCCGCTTCGGCGCTGGCGAGCGCCCCCCTGAGCGCGCCACTGCTGTACAGCGAAGGCTCCACCCTGCCCGCCGCGACCAGCCAGGCGCTGGAAGCTATGCATCCCGTCGGAGCGCAAGCCCTCGGTGGCGCCCAGGTGATCCAGATCGGTACGACCGCCACCGTCCCCGACGGCTATCGCACGCGCGGGCTCGCCGCCGGCGCTGAACCCGCCGCCGTGGCCGCGACTGTCGAGCGGCTCGTGAGCGTAACCCACGGCTTCGCGCCCCGGCAGGTGATCGTGACCGCCGCCGAAGGTCCCACTGCCCTGGAGATGCCCGCGGCCGGACTCGCCGCCGAGAGCGGCGCCCCGATCCTGTTTGTCACCGCCGCTGGTGTCCCTGCTGCGACGGCCGCCGTGCTGTCTCACCTGCACCGGCCCACCATCTACATCGTCGCCCCCTCCGCCGTTTCCAGCCGCGCACTGGCGGCGCTCGCGCGCTTCGGGCCCGTCACGCCCGTCTCCGGTGGCTCCACGCCCGGGGAAGCCAGCAGCCCAGCTGAACGCTACAGCCCGGTCGATAACGCGATCGCCGTATCGCGCTTCGCCGCTGGGTCCTTTGGCTGGGGCATCCACGAAGGCGGTCACGGCCTCGTGTTCGCCACCGCCGACCGCCCGCTCGACGCCCCCGCCGCGGCCCCGCTGTCGGCCACCGGCGACTACGCCCCGCTGCTCCTGCTCGGCAGTTCATCCTCGATCCCGCTTGCGCTGGCCCACTATCTCTCAGACATCCAGCCCGGCTACTCGGCGGCCGTCCCGCCGATTCGCGGCTACTACAATCACGGCTGGTTGATCGGAGACGAACGCGCGATCTCCGCCGTCACCCAGGCCGAACTCGACTCCGTGCTCGAGATCTCGCCAAGTAAAGCCTCTGAGAAAGCTTCCTTGGAAGAAGAACCAGCTGCAACGCCCGCTGAATAGACGTCCATCTACCAAGCCCTCTAAGAGCAAATATGAGCCAAGCCGAGGACCCCAACCGCCTCGCCCGCGGCGCAAGCGAGCACCAAGTGACTGTCGAGGACGTGCGCCAGCTGATGGGGGCCTCCACCCCCCACTTCGCGCTACAACTGCGCAATCGCATCGCCGCCTTGATCGGCGACCTGCCCGCCGATCATCCGGCACGGGTCGAAGGCGAGCGCGAGATCGCGCGGCTGGAAAAGTTGGGCTTCAGCGGCGAGACGCGCGGCGCGGGCGCCGCGGAGGGCGAGCGACCGCTGCCCTCGCTCGTGCTTGACGCTCCCGCCCCGACCTGAGGCCCCTTTCTCAACGCGCCGAGCAAATCGCGGCCGGCCTTGAATGCCTCAGCGCCTCCCGGCGAACACTCGCTCGCGCCGGGCGTCTGCAAAGCGTGCGCGCAGCAGTTTGTAGAGCGCCGCGAAGAGCGGCAGTGAGAGCGCCAGCGGCGCGATCTTGAGCCCCACCGGCACCGGGGTGATCAACGCCGACAACAGCAGCAGCGTTCCCGTGAAGAGAACAACCGTCGGCAGCAGGGCGAGCAGGATCGTGTGCGAGCGGTATCCGCTCAGGTGCTCGCGCAGTACGAAATCGACCGTGCCGATCACCACCGCCGCAATGCCCGCGAACAGCGGCGGGCCGCCATGCGAGACCCCTCGGCGCAAACCAAATACCGTGCCGAGCGCCCCGACCAGGATCAAGAGCTCGGACAGTGGCAGCGGATGCCACGGCGCCTGTGGGCGCTCGCCGACCGAAAGCGGGTCTCTGAACCCTTCTCCGCCGCGCTGCCTTGCGCCGCGTGGACGCGCCGACGCGCGCTGGCCACGTGGCGCCGGGGAGGTCTTCGGCTCGCGTACCTCCCCACTCCCCGCCGGCGTTCCTGCCCTCGCGCCACCATCCGCAACCGCGGCGCCCACCGGGCGCCGCTTGCGCGAGGCGCGTCCGCGGCGATTGCCCTTGCTGTGATTGGCCACGGCTGCCGCTGCCCTATGCGTGGAGACATGGGTAGCTGCGCATCGCCATCGTATTCGATCCTAACGCCTATCTATGCTGAGCTTTCATGCTCACGTCGCTTCCCCCTTCCGCCCCGCCCACCGGCGAGGGCATCCCAAACAGCAGGCTCGCCGGTCCGTTCCCCGTTGGGGAGTACGCCGCCGCCCTGCGTTCGAAGCTCCGCTCCCTCACTCGTGTCCAACTCGTCGGCGAGCTGGTGAACTTGCGCCCTTCGCGGGCGCGCGTCTACTTCGAGCTGCGCGACTCCTCGGGCGCGATTCCCTGCGCGGTCTGGCTGAAGGATTGGGAAGTGATGCTCGCCCGCACGGGGACGCAGCCAGCGGACGGGATGCAGGTGGTCGTTGCCGGCGGCTGCGACTACTATCCCGGCAGCGCCGCCTCCTCCCCGGGTTTTTCTTTCGCGGTCTCGGATCTGCGCGTGGCTGGCGAGGGGGATCTGCTCGCCCGCATCGACCGCTTACGCAAGCAGCTCTTGGCCGAGGGCCTGCTCGAACCCCAGAAGCTGCTCGAGCGCCCGCTGCTCCCGCGCACGATCGGCGTGGTCACGGGAGAGGGTGGCAAGGCGCGCGACGACATCCTCGCGGGACTCTCCCGTCGCGGTTGGGCGGGACGTCTGGTGTGGGGATTTGCTCCGGTACAGGACCGACATGCAGCTCCCGCGATCGTGCGCGCCCTGGGAGATCTCGCCGCTGTCGGCAGGGTCGAGGTGGTGATCGTGGCCCGCGGCGGCGGCTCGCTCGCGGACCTGCTGTGCTTCTGCGACGAGACCCTGTGCCGCACGGTCGCCCTCTTGGGCGTGCCCGTGATCGCCTCGGTCGGTCACCACACCGACCGCACCCTGCTGGACGACGTCGCCGCCGTCAGCTGCTCAACTCCGACCCACGCCGCGGAGGCCGCCGTCGGCGTCGACTGCCTGCGTGCCCGGGCTGAGCAGCTGGCCGCGGCAGTGCGGCTGGGAGACCACGGTCGCCGTGCCGTGCTCTCCCGCGCCCGTCTGCTCTCGACCCTCTCGCGCGCGCCCACCGCGCACCTCGACCGTCAGCGCGCGCGGCTGCACCAGTATCTGCGCGAGGTCCGCGCCGGCTCACGCCGGCACCTGCAGTCCGAGCGAGGCGTGACGGCACGGCACCTCTCCACGCTCCAGCGCAAGGCCGACTCCGCGCTGCTCGACTGCCGCCGGCGACGACCGCGCGAGCTCGAGCGGCTGGCGCTTACGCTGGCCGCCCACGACCCTCAGCGCACGCTCGAGCGCGGCTACGCTCTTGTGCAGTCCGCTGACGGCGAGCCGATCCTCACCGCCGCGCGCGCCCGCACCAAGGACGAAGTGCGGCTGCGGTTCGCCGACGACGTGGTCCCTGCGAAAGTCCTCAACCGATGACGCCCGATAACCCCCAGACACCGGTGCCGACGACGATGCCGGAGACGCAGCAGACCTACGAGACAGCCGCGGCACGCGTCGAGGAGATCATCCGCCGGCTGGACTCCGGCGAGGCCAGCCTGAACGAGACGCTCGAGCTCGTCAGAGAGGGGAAGGGGTTGATCGAGCTATGTGCGCGGGAGCTCGCGGCTGTGGGTGATGCGCTCGAGGAGCTGCGACTCGACGAGCTCGTCAGCCGGTTGGAAGGGGAGGCCGGACGCAAGCCCGGCCGGTCACGACGGGCTGGAGGACCAGCGTCATCTTCAGACGACGAGACCGAGGTTTCACCAAGGTGACCAATTCATGAGCACCTGGGAACTGCTTGCCGACCTGCCAGTACAGATCGACGGCTACGAACTCGAGCCGCTGCAGAGAAACCTCTCCGCCGAGTTCGTGCGCAAGACGACGGTCATTCATCTGCATGGTGACGGCGAGGAGGGGGTCGGCGAGGACGTCACCTATGCCGCCGAGGATCACGAGGCGCTGCAGCGCTCGGGAACGAAGCTGCCGCTGGCCGGGAGTTTCACGCTCGGGACCTTCGCCGCGCACCTGCGCTCGCTCGATCTTTTCCCACTACCTACCGACCGCCCGGAGTTTCGTTTGTATCGCAACTGGGCATTCGACTCGGCCGCGCTCGACTTGGCGCTGCGCCAGGCTCACACCACGCTGCATGCAGCGCTCGGGCGCGACCCCCAACCGGTCTCCTTCGTCGCCTCGCTGCGCCTCGGCGAGCCGCCAACGCTCGAGCCAATCAAGCGGCGCCTGGAGATCGCGCCGACGCTTCGTTTCAAGCTCGACCCCACGCCATCTTGGGACGCGTCCCTGATCGCGGAGCTCGTGGCACTCGGCGCGGTGGACTCGGTCGATCTCAAGGGCCAGTACGAGGGCACGATCGTCGACAATCCAGCCGATCCCGCCCTCTACCGCCGCGTCGTGGAGGCATTTGGAGATACCTGGATCGAGGATCCTAAGCTGACGGCCGAGACCGAGCCGATTCTGCTTGGACACCGCGATCGAATCACCTGGGATGCGCCGATCCATGGCATCGCGGACATCGAGGCGCTGCCGTTCCCGCCGCGCACGCTCAACATCAAGCCCTCACGCTTGGGCGGGTTACGCTCACTGCTGGACACGTACGACTATTGCGCGGCGCAGGGCATCTCCACCTACGGCGGGGGACAGTCGGAGCTGGGGCCCGGACGCGGGCAGATCCAGTATCTGGCCTCGCTGTTTCACTCGGATGCGCCCAACGATGTCGCGCCCGCTGGCTACAACCTGCCCGAGCCGCCCGTGGACCTGCCGTCGAGCCCGCTCGCCCCAGCGCCTTCGGTGCTGGGCTTCCGCTGGGGCTGAGAGCCGGCTGATGATGCGCCCGTGCAACGCAACTTCTGTCCCGCTGCGCGGTTTGCCAGGGCAGAACGACTAGGGTCGATCAGCGCCCGTTCGAGCCAGGCTTTTCAGGCGCGAAAAGAGAGGTCTTCTTGGCGAGCACAAGCGCCCACAAGCGATCGAGGTTCCTTGCCGCAGCAGCAGCCGCGCTGCTGTGCTCGCTTGCGCTGGGCGTGCTCGCAACCGTCCTGCTCGGCCACCCTCCGCCGGCGGCGGCCGCGAGCAACCTGGGCGGCACAACAGCCCCCGGCGGCGCAACCGGCAAGGCCAAGACCCCCACCGGCGGCAACGGCAAAAGCACTACCACCAGCACCTCCAGCCCACACGTCAATACGGTGCGCATCACGAGCGTCAGCTGCACGCCAGTCGCGAGATGCAGCGGCAACCCGCACCAGGTCTCAACCCACGGCACGCTGCTGATTGTGGGTAAAGGGCTGACGACGAGGATGGTCGTGGCCTTCCCGCACGCGCCGGGCGCCCGTATCTCGAGCGCCTCGCCCCTATCTCACCTGCATCAAGGCGTGGCGGGCCTGGAGGCGACCGTGCCGAAGACCGCGCACTCCGGGCACATCATGGTGCTCCTCAGCCATGGGCGCCACACGAGCTCATATGGCCCGATCTACATCTATCGCCATGCGCTCCACCCACCCCCGCCAAAAGATCCTCCGCCGGCGGCGGCGGCGACGACGCCGGTCACGGGTGCTCCAAGCGGCAGCGCGTTCGAAGGCCAGGGCATGTGGATCTGGTACCTGAGCCAGTCCGACGGCGGCAACATCGCCTCGATCGTCGCCCAGGCACACGCGGCGGGCGTGACCACGCTGTTCATCAAGAGCTCCGACGGCTCCACCAACTACTGGAGCCAGTTCTCGACCCAGTTGGTGGCGGAACTGCACGCCAATGGGCTGAAAGTGTGCGCCTGGCAGTACGTCTACGGCACGAACCCCGTCGGCGAGGCGAATCTCGGCGCCGAGGCGGTCGCGAATGGCGCCGACTGCCTGGTGATCGATGCCGAGGACGAATACGAAGGCCACTACGGCGCAGCGCAGACCTACATCACCGACCTGCGCGCGAAGATCGGTCCGAGCTATCCGCTCGGGCTGGCGTCGTTCCCTTATGTGTACGACCACACATCGTTCCCCTACTCCGTCTTCTTAGGACCGAACGGGGCGCAATTCAACGCGCCGCAGATGTACTGGAAGGACATCGGCAACTCGGTCGACACTCTCTACGCGAACACCTACATCGCAAACCGCGTCTACGGACGCCCGGTCTTTCCGCTCGGGCAGACCTACAACCATCCCTCGAGCACCGAACTGTTGCGCTTCCGCGAGGAGGCCGTCGACTACGGGGCCACCGGCATCTCATGGTGGGACTGGCAGGAAACTCCGAGCAGCGGCTGGACCGCGCTGGGTGAACCGCTGGCGCCACTGACGACGGTAATCCCAAACCCGGGCTATACAGAACTCGAACAGGGCAACAAGGGCGACCCGGTCCTGTGGATGCAGGAGCACCTCGCCAGCGCGATCCCGGGCCAGGCGACGACGGGCATCTTCGACGCGACCACGGCCGCCAACCTCGCCGCGTTCCAGTCCGCGCACGGGATCGCGCCGAGCGGCAAGACCGAAGCGGCGACTTGGCAAGCGCTGCTGGCCCTGCCCCCCGTCGCTGTCAATTGGACGGGGAGCGGGCCGAGCGGCGGTTGAGACTCGGCCGGCTCAGACCCTCTGGATGAGGGTGCCGGTACCGAGGCCGCCGCCGCAGCACATCGTCACGAAGCCGATCTCCTTGTCCGAGCGCTCGAGCTCGTGCAGGAGGGTGGTGAGCAAGCGGGCACCGGTAGAGCCGAGCGGGTGCCCCAGCGCCATCGCGCCGCCGTTGACGTTCACGCGATCCATGTCCGGGTTGTGCTCGCGCCGCCAGGCCGCTATCACGGGGGCGAAGGCCTCGTTGATCTCGATCAGGTCGATGTCGTCGATCTTCATCCCGTTGCGATCGAGGATTTTCCGCGTCGCGGGAATCGGGCCCTCGAGCATTTTCACCGGGTCACAGCCGACGGTCGTCTGGTCGACGATCCGCGCCCGCGGGGTCAGCCCCAGCTCTTTCGCCTTGTCAGCCGACATCAGCAGCACGGCCGCCGCGCCGTCGGAGATCTGCGAGGCGTTGCCCGCCGTGATCTTCCCATCGGGCTTGAACGCGGGCTTGAGTTGGGAGAGCGCCTCGAGATTGGTGTCCGGGCGGATCCCCTGATCGGTCACAAACGTATCGCCGTTCACCGTGAAGGGCACGATCTCGCGCTCGAAGCGGCCCTCCTCGGTGGCCTGGTGGGCGAGGCGATGTGAGCGCACCGCCAGCTCGTCGAGCTCGGAGCGGGAGATCTCCCACTGATCGGCGATCATCTCGGCGCCGAGGCCCTGTCCGACGATGTTGTGCTTGGCCATCAGCTCGGGGGTGAACGCGAAACCGAAGTCCTCCTGAGTCTTCATGCCGGCCGCGAACGGGAGGTGGCCCATGTGCTCAACGCCGGAGCCGATCATCGCGTCGTGCACGCCCGCGGCGATCAGCGCCGCGGAAAAGTTGACGGCCTGCTGCGCCGAGCCGCACTGGCGGTCGACGGTCGTGCCGGGCGTCTCGATCGGCAGACCCTCCTGCAACCAGGCGTTGCGCGCGATGTTGAAGCCCTGCTCACCGAACTGCTGTACGCAGCCTGCGACCACGTCCTCGACCTCCGCGGCGTCGATGCCTGCGCGGGCGATCACCTCGGTGTAGACCTTGCCCAGCAACGCGTTGGGATGGGTGTCCTTGTAGTAGCCCTTCTCCTTGTGCCCACGTCCGATCGGCGTGCGCACCGCCTCGACGATCACGACCTCACGGCCCTCTGCTTGCCTCATGTCCAAGTCCTCCTACGGTCTGTAGCGTGGCGTTGGTGAAGAGGAGTCCAGACGAATCTTTGAGATCTGGTGCTTCGGGAAGCTGTCTGGCTCCATGACCCCTTACTCTACCGCGTCACGAAGGATAGATTGACTAGTCAGTCAATCATCTTGTTGCTCGAATGGAATTCCCGTAGAAGGCAACAAGGTTCGCATAGATTGAATATTGATTACAAGCTCGAAGGATGAAGATGATGAAGATCAGAAAAGAAGACGTCTCGTCGTGAACGAGACCCTCGCGATAGTCGGCAGCGGCGCAATCGCCTGTGGCCTGGCCGCGGCTGCGGCGCACCACGGTCCGGTGCTGCTGCTCGCCCGCTCGCAGAGCTCGGCCGAGAGAGCAGAAGCGGCCGTCGAGAAGACGCTCAGCCGACTCGGCGCCGAAATCGATCCCGAACACGTTCAGGTCGTCACCGATCCAGCCGCGCTCGCCAAGGCCACATTCGTGGTGGAGGCGGTGGTCGAGGATCACGACATCAAGGCCGGTGTCCTCTCAGAGCTCGACGCCGTCCTCGGCCCCGAGGCGATCCTCGCCAGCACCACGTCCTCGCTGTCGATCGAGCGCCTCGCACAAGCGAGCGAGCGAGCAGATCGCTTCGTCGGTCTGCACGTCTTCAATCCCGTCACCAAGATGAAACTGGTCGAGCTTGTTTTTCCTCGAGGCGCGGGCGAGGAGACACGCAAGCGCACGCTGGAGCTGTGCGAGACGTTCGAGAAGACGCCTGTGGAGGTTCCCGACGTGCCCGGCTTCGTGGTCAACCGGCTGTTGTTTCCGTATCTGTTCAGCGCTGTGCGGCTGCTGGAGGAGACCGGCATGGACCCGGTGGGGGTGGACACCTGCATGCGGCTCGGCGCCGGACACCCGATGGGGCCGCTGGCATTGCTCGATCTGGTCGGACTGGATGTGGCGAAGGCGATCGGCGAGACGCTCGGCGAGCCCGTCCCGGCGCGCATCGACGAGCTGCTTGCAGAGGGCGCGCTCGGGCGCAAGAGCGGACGTGGATTCCACGCTTACTGAGGATTCCACGCCTCACACGACCATCCGCGGCTGACATTTGGCCGCATACGGGAAGAATTTATTCCGTCTGAGGTGACTTTTAGCTGGCATTCATCAAGCTGGTCATACTTGTGCATGCGACCCCAAGTCGCACGCACATCCGCCTCCTCCCAGTGCACACGCTCCGGTCCGCTCCCCCCGCGGGCCGGACGTGTTTAAAGGACTGCTGGGATCTCAACGCCCAAGAGCAACGCCCAACCAAGAGCAACGCCCAACCAAGAGAGCTGGTGTCTCGAGTCATTCATTCGGTCGGCGTTTGCCGGATGGATAGATGGTCGCGATCTGACGGCCGACGGTCGGGTGCCGGTGAGCGTGCGACCGATCGTCCGGGATCGGCCAGCACATGGCCAGCGACGGGGCATCAATTAGGCGCGTGCAGGCGCCTGGAAACTCAATCAAGCGAGGAATTCATGATTCACGACAACTAGGCGTCCGCCCGGTCGCGGTCCCCGGGCTCACGTGAGGGAGGCGGCGGACGACGCTCGCGGATGCGGACCGCCTCGATGCGATTGTCGCGCACGGACTCCACGCGGATCGAGAAGCCATCCGCGTTGACGGTGTCCCCGCGCCGAGGCAGCCGCCCGAGCTCGGCGAAGACGAAGCCCCCTACCGAGTTGTATGCGTCGCTGTCCACCGGCAGGTCGAGGCCATAGTCGGCGAGGTCGGTGACCGCCACGTGGCCACGCACGAACCAGTCGCCGCCGGCGAGCCGGCGGATCTCCCCCGCGGCGGGGTCAGTTTCGTCTGAGATCTCGCCGACGACCTCCTCGATGATGTCCTCAATCGTGACGATCCCGACGACGCGACCGTACTCGTCGACGACCACGGCCATCGAGGTTCGCTCCCGCTGCAGGTCGGCGAGCAGGTCGTCCAGTGGCTTGGTCTCGGGCACGATCGGCGCGTCGTGCACGAGCGGCTCGATCGAGGCGTGCGGACCGTCCGCCATCAAACGGCGAGCGAGCGAGTTGGCATGCACGAGCCCGCGCACGCGATCGCGGTTCTCTTCCTCGGTGACCACCAGGCGGGTGTGACCGCTCGAGATGCAGAGCTGCAGAGCCGTCTCGACGTCTTGAGAGATGTCGATCGTGATGACGGCTGGAATCGGGGTCATCACCTGGCGAGCCTCCTGCTCGTGCAGGTGGAACACGCCGGTGAGCATCCCGGCCTCGCCGGGATCGATGTGGCCGCCGGCATGAGACTCGGCGATCAGGCGCTTGAGCTCGTCCGGGGAGCCGCCACGCCGCTCGAGGCTCATGTCGACTCCGAGCAACCGCAGGATCCGATCGGCGACCGCGGCCAGGAGGACGATGAACGGGTGGAACAGGGTGCTGAACGCCTGCAGCGGGCGGGCGACTCGGCGCGCGACCGACTCGGCGCGGTCGATCGCGTAGAACTTGGGGACCATCTCGCCCGCGACCAGTTGCGCGGAGGCGATGATCATGAAGGCGACAACAACGGATATCGCGACCGCCACGCCGTGGCTGAGCGTATTGCCGAAGGTACCTTTGAGAACGTCGGCGAGCGCGGGCTCGCCCAGCGCACCGATGCCGATCGAGGTCATCGTGACCCCGATTTGGACGGCCGAGATGTACTCGTTGATGTTGCCCAACTGCTCAAGCGCCAGCGCCGCTCCTTTGACCCCTTCCTCGCGCATTACCTCGAGGCGAGAACGACGGGAGCGCACGAGTGCGTACTCGGCGATCACGAAGAAAGCGTTGATCGCGACCAGGACGGCCGCGAGGATGAGCTTCAGGCCGTTCACGCCGAAGCGCCACTGGCCTGGGGCAGACCCCGAGCCAGGGCGATACTACTTCGGGGAAGTTCTTGGCCGTCGTTCATCGCTTGCCGACGCGCCAAAGGTAGCAGGGGCAGCGGCTGAGATATGGACGACGGCCGTCTTTCCGATCAGGCAAGGCGATCGATCTGCCTCGCCAGCTCGAAGTCGGCCTCGGTCAGACCGCCCTCAGAGTGGGTCGAGAGCTCCAGACGAACCTTGTTCCAACCGTGGATGAGGATGTCGGGGTGATGGTTCGCCGCCTCGGCGGCGTCGGCGACGTTGTTGACGAAAGCGATAGCCGCGGCGAAGTCCGCGAAGGAGAGCTCGCGCACGATCGCCTTGCCCTCGCGCGCACGCCACTCGCCAGCGGCCAGGCGCTGCTCGATCTCCGCGTCGCTGAGCAAGGTCATCTGCCGCGAGATTACCCCGATCGCGGCGGGCGCACCACCCGCTCGCGGTCCGCGTAGAGTCGAGCTGTGCGCATCGTGAGCCTCGTCCCCCACGCCACCGAGCTGCTGTTCGCGCTCGGCCTCGGCCCCGAGGTCGTGGCGGTCACACACGAGTGCGACTACCCACCCGCGGCGAGTGCGCTGAAGCAAGTCACGCGCGACGTGCTGCCGGTTGGGCTGAGCGCCGCCGCGATCGACGCGGCGGTGCGGGAGCGCACGCAAAACGGACAGGCAATCTATGAGCTCGACGAGCACGCGCTTGAGAAGCTCGAGCCCGATCTGATCATCACGCAGGCGCTGTGCCCGGTGTGCGCGGTCTCGTATGAGGATGTACGGGCGCTCGCGCGCAAGCTGCCCTCAGAGCCCACGGTCATCTCGCTGGATCCACACACCTTCGGGGAGACGCTCGGCGATGTGCGCACCGTGGCCGAGGCGACCGGCCACCGCGAACGCGGTGTCGATCTCATCGGCGAGATCGCAGCTCGCGTCGACCGCGTAAAGCTCAGCGTCCGTGAGCGGCAAAGACCGCGCGTTGCGGCGCTCGAGTGGCTCGATCCCGTCTATGTCGCGGGCCACTGGACCCCGCAGCTGATCGAGCTGGCCGGGGGCGAGGACGTGCTGGGTCTGCCCGGCGAACATTCGATCCCGGTGTCCTGGGAGGCGGTCGCCGCCGCGGCGCCTGAGATCGTGGTCGCGATGCCCTGCGGGTATGACGCGCCGCGGGCACACCTGGAGGCGCTCGAGCACGCCGAGAGACTGACCGCGCTGGGCGCGCGGTACGTGGTGGCCGTGAATGCCTCCGCCTACTTCTCCCGTCCGGGCCCCAGACTGATCGACGGGCTGGAGCTGCTTGCGCACATCCTGCACCCAGAGCAGGTCCCCGAGACACCGGCCGGAGCGCGGGTGCTCGTGGTGGAGCAGGCCACCTCGGTCACGGTTCGGGGCTCCTCGGCGTCTGCTGTCCCGTGACCACCGGTTCGGCTTCGCTCGAGGTGGCCGTAGCCAGAGAGCCGGCCACCGCCAGTGCAGCGATCACGGCGCAAGCGACCAGGGCAGGCCCGGGCATACGCCGGCGTTCGCCGAGCTGCAGGATCGCGGCGGCGATCGCGCCTCCAATCAGGCCACCGACGTGCCCGCCCCAGGAGATCCCCGGGATCGTGAAGCTGATGACCAGGTTGATCAGGATCAGGCCGCCGACGCCACCGAGGCCGCCCTGCATGACTGGAATCTTGCGCGAGCGCAGCTCGACGGCGAACGCGCCCATGATCCCGAACACGGCTCCGGATGCGCCGACGGTGACGGCGTGGGGGCTGGCAAGCAGCGCACCGAGAGAGCCTGTCAGCAGCGAGACCGCGTATATCGCGGCAAACCGGACGCGCCCGAGCACGGGCTCGAGCTGCAGTCCGAGGATGTATAGGACATACATGTTGAAGCCGATGTGGAGCAGGTTCTCGTGCAAAAACCCGCTCGTCACTATCCGCCACCACTCTCCGTGCGCGACCCCCACATGGGGCAGTCCGCTCAGGCTGCCGATGAGAGCGCCTTTTTCGTAAATCGAGCTCGTGGGCTGGCCTCCAAAGGAGATGTTGCCCTCCGCCACGAACGCGGCCACGTTGATGACGATCAGCGCATAGGTGACGCGCGGCACGGTCGCCATGTCGCGCATCCTCATCACCTTTGTCCGCTGCCGTGCGCACTCCGGGCAGCGCATGCCAACCGGGGTCGTGGTCATGCAATCCGGACAGATCGACCGGCCGCAGTTGGAACAGGAGACCCCCGTCTCGCGCGAGGGGTGGCGGTAGCAGGTGGCCATATCCGGGGGAGAGCCTATCCGGCTCCGCAGCGGCGCGGCGATCATCGAGGGCGCATCGGAAGCTGTCGTGAGAGCCTTCGCGCAGTGGCGGTTCAGACTCTGCGTCATGCATATGCACGAAACGGCTATGTCCCGTGAAGGCTCGGCTCGTTGCTGTCCGCGAGGAGGCGTTCGCGGCAGCGGTGCAGCGCGGCCTCAGCGGACATCCCCTCGCGGAACGCCAGCAGCGCCGCGATCAGGATGTCGACCTTGTGGAAGCTGTTGAGGCGCTCCTCGGCGGAAGTGATGTCGAAGTCGAGCTCGATCCGCTTGTAGCAGTCAGAGATCTCGAGCACGAGTCGTGGTCCGGGGATGTAGTTGCGGTTGCGGTGCTTGGTCGGGGGACAGGCCTCACGCTCGCTGGTGTCCTCAACGTAGGCGCGAATATAGGCGCCTGCGTGGAACCCCGGGAGGTTGAGGAAGTGCTGCTCGACCACGCGCCCGCGGCGCGGGTTGTCCATGCTGTGTTCCTTGTAGTCGGATTGTTGAGGCTCGCGGATGCGAGCGGCGCCCGGCGGGCGCTACCTTCTCTGAAGGCCTAATCGCGACTGATCGAGCATGGCCCGATCAGGCTAGCAGCCACTCGGATTTCGCGCCACCGCGGAAGCTTGGTGAACGGCGACGATGACGGCGCAGCAATCGCCCACGCGGGCCTCCGAGGCATTGCCACAGCGCGTCGAGCATCAACCCCACTTTCGTCCATCCAAGATGAACCCGCCGCGTAATGCGCCGCTATGGCCGTACCGCGCCGCTATGGCAGGTGCTGCGGAGCCACCGGCGCCGCGGCTGTGCTGCGCGGGTCAATCAGGATCTTCGCGTGGGCTTGAGACCCACCCACCCCGCCGAGCGCTGTGAACGCATCCTTCACGCCGTCGAGTCCGACCGTCCCGGTGATGAGCGGGCTGGGATCGACATCCCCCTCGGCGAGCATGTGCAGGGTGTCGCGGAACTCGAGCGGTGTGTAGGCGAGCACGAACCGCAGGTCGATCTCCTTGTTGATGGCCATCGCTGGCGTGATCTGATCGACGCCGACGCAGACGCCGACCACGACGACGCGGGAGAACAGCGGCGCGCCGTCGATGATGCTGTCGATCACTCCAGGGACCCCAACGCACTCGAAGATGACCGGGTGCTTCGGCGCCACGCCGAGCGCCTCGCCGAGCCGCCACGCGTGCCACCACCCGAAGGGGAGACGCTCCAGTTTCTCGCGCGTGCCGACGGCGAGCTCGAGCGCGGAGGGAACGTCCGTGAGGTGCCCACGGCGCTCCACGGCGGTGAGCGGGGACTCGTGCGCGGGGTCGAGGACGACGTCCGCGCCACAGGCCGTGGCCAGCGCGCGACGCGTGGGCGCGTAGTCGCTTGCCACGACCGTGCGCACGCCCTTGGCCTTCAGGAGCAGGATGACCGCCAGCCCGATCGGTCCGCAGCCGATGACGATCGCCACGGTGCGCTTGCCGACTTCGCCCCGGCGCACGGCGTGCCAAGCCACAGCCATCGGCTCCGTCAACGCAGCGACCTCGGACCCCAGGCCGTTGGGCACCGCCATCATCATCGACTCCTCGACGAGCATCTGCTCGGCATAGGCGCCGGGAGCATGCACCGACAGGCCGACGGTATCCACGCCGCCGCTCCCACGCAGCAGCGGCAATGCGACGACGCGTGTCCCCGTCGGCGAGCGCTTCCGGCACCCGGGTCCGTACTCGGCGACCTCGCCCGAGAACTCATGGCCGAAAACGATCTGCTGATCAGAGCGAGCGAAGCGGTCATAGCCCGCGCGCGCGGCCATATCGGCCCATGCGTCGCAGCCGTGACGCGCGTGCAGGTCGGACCCGCAGATCCCGCAACGCAGTACCTCGATGCGCACCTGCCCCCGCCCCGGCACCGGCTCCGGCCGCTCGAGGACCTCGAGCTCCGCGTTACTGCAGACGACCGCCCTCATCGCGCGCGCCACCAGCTAAGGAGACAGAGGTCGATCACACGGACATCCTCGCACCTCTCACGGCAACGAGAAACCGCGAGCGTACATGGCTTCGCGTGGAAAGCGATGGCGCAGCCGTTACGGGAGCTCTTCACCGCCGTCAGCCCGCACTCTCCTCGATGAAGGGTTGAGTTTTGAGTTCAGTGGAAGTGCGCCTTCAGCCGCTCGAGTGCGCGCGGGGTCCAGTAGGTGGCGGGGTCGGGGTGATCGAGCGTCGTGTTCGCGAGCTCATAGGCCTGCTCGATCAGCTCCTCGGCGTGGCTGAAGTCCGACGGGAGCACATTGCATGGGCAAGGCGGCGACAGCACGATCAGCTCAGACTTGTGTGAGAAGTCCTCGATGTCTCTCACGAGTCGCTGGTTGGTAAGCAGTGTGATCGCGTGCACGAGCAGCGGAATCGCGCCGCGTGGAGGAGTCGGCAGCTCGCAGGTGATCCCGGTCGGCAGGACGTAAATCTTGCTCGCTCCGAGCTCGGCTGCGTGGGAGATCGGGGTGTTGTTTGCCACGCCCCCGTCGACGAGATCGAAGCCATCGAACTGGATCACCGGATAGATCCCGGGGATCGCGGTGCTCGCGAGCACCGCTGCCTCCGCGTCGCCCCACGAAAGCCGTCGCTCACGGCCGCTGCGGATGTCGGTCGCGATCACATGGAGGGGGACCGGGGCGTCCTCCAGCCGCTTGAACTGCTGGTGGGCCAAGATCAGCGCCCTGAGCCCATCGTTGGGTACGAGATGGTCGCTCTTGCCGGCCAGCGCTCGCAGCGCGGTCGCGGGACTCGGCGGGAAGACCTGGAGGGTGCGCAGCGACCGCCAGATCCGTGCCAGCGACTCCGCGGCCTGCACCGTCGGTGGCCGCGAAGCGATAAAGGCGCCGTTGACCGCCCCGGCAGAGGTGCCGACGATCAGCTCGGGCACGATCTCACGCTCGTACAGAGCCTTGAGCATCCCCACCTGGATCGCGCCGAGGCTTGCGCCACCCGAGAGGACGAAGGCGACCACCGTGCAGATAATACGGCGAGGCGAATGGACGCCAATTGCCCACCATTAACGGACGCGAACGCGTCCGGCTACTCGGGGCTGCATTCTTTCTTTCTCTAGGTGTTTTGTGGGGAGACGACACCTCGAGGAGACCGAAACAGCGGTGGGTGTCGCCGGTCACAGAGGTGAAGGGACGGGACCTGCTTTGGGGACGGGACCTGCTTTGCGGGTTGGTGGCGGCAACCGTGGGTGTCCGGGTAATGTGCTCGTGGGATGAGCGAGCCGGTGACGATGACGTATGCGGTGACCGGGCGTGTCGGGCGGATCACGCTGAACCGGCCGGAGCGTGGGAACGGCATCACCAGGGGCTTGGTTGGCGAGCTCGAGGAATCTGTCGAGCGTGCGGATCTCGACCCGGATGTGCACGTGATCCTGCTGGCGGGGAATGGCAAGGGGTTCTGTGGCGGCTATGACCTCGTCGAGTCCGCCGAGGGTCAGGGGCGCATGGGCGAGGAGGCGATCGTGCCGCCGGCAGGCTCGCCGCTGGATCCTGCAGTGATGGCCGCTAACCACGACCCGTCGGGCACGTGGGACCCGATGGTCGACTACGGGATGATGGGCCGCAATGTCCGCGCCTTCATGTCGGTGTTTCATTGCTCGAAGCCAGTGGTGTGCAAGGTGCACGGGTTTTGCGTCGCGGGCGGAACCGACATGGCGTTGTGCAGCGACCTGTTGGTGATCGCCGCCGACGCGAAGATCGGCTACCCGCCCGCCCGGGTCTGGGGAACGCCTACGACCTCGATGTGGGCCTACCGGCTGGGATCGCAACGCGCCAAGCGGCTGCTGTTCACCGGGGACTGCCTGTCCGGTGAAGAGGCGCTGGAGTGGGGATTGGCGATCGAGGCGCCCGCCGCGGAGGACCTCGACAAGCGCACCGAGATCCTCCTCGAGCGGATCGCGCGCAATCCGCTGAACCAGCTGCAGATGATGAAGCTGCTGGTCAACCAGTCCCTATACGCCCAGGGCCTACACCAGACCCAAGTCCTGGGGACCGTCTTCGACGGCATCGCCCGCCACACCAAGGAGGGCTACGCGTTCCAGCAACGAGCCGCGGAAGCCGGCTTCAAGCAGGCAGTCCGCGAGCGCGACGAGCCCTTCGGCGACCCCGGCCCCTCCACCTTCAAAGGCTGAGAGCACCTTCGCTTGTCAACGATCATCGGCGTCGCCATGCTCCCTCGGGGTGAGCTGGAGGATGGGAATCTCCCGGCCCGTGAGGGCTGCGCTGTCTCGGTAAGCGGCGAACACTCCGAAGACGCGGTCGGCGAGCTCCCACAGCCTGGCGCGCGACGCCTCGTCCTCGATGACCTCAGCCCGGAAGGGCTGGCCGCCAAGCAGAACGTCGGGGTTCGCGCGCGCGTTGTAGAACCAGGAGGGATTGCCGGAGCGGCCGGCCTGTGAGGCGACGATCGTGACTCGCTCGCCGTCATGGAAATAGATAACCGCATTGCGGCGAACCAGGCCCGTGCGTGCGCCGCGCGTCTCGAGCAGAGCGGTCGGGACCAAGAGCGCCGTGCTGAGGCGGCCTCTGGTCAGCGGCAGCAGGTATGGGTCGATCTTCCACACCGTCGCGCTCCAAATGGCCTGCCTCGCCAGCCATCTCTGAAAGCGGGTGCCGGCGAGGCGGACGAACGCACGGTAGATCGGGCCACGAGGGGCACGCGGATCGACATATCGGAGGGTGCGGTGTGTGGACATCATCATCATCATCATCAGCGAGAGCCCACTTGATTGTCTCAGTTGTCTCAGCCAGCCTCAGTCAGGCGACGCGGAGCGGAGGGCGAGGGCCGTTAGGCAGTGCCGATGTACGATGCGCCCATGGAAGGGCTGTCGCTCTGGTCTGATGACTCGTTTCTGTCGGTGGGCTCTAGAGCCTCGTTCCTGTCGATCGGATCGGTGGGCTCAGCACTGTCGGTCGGATCGATTGGGTCGTTCGGCTCGGCTTTCTCGATCGGCTCCGCCGGGTCGCTCGGGTCGGTACTTTCAGCCGGAGCGAACACGTCGGTGCTATCCCACCGAACAACTGGAGCGATTCTCGGTGAGCATGAGCATGGCTGGACGGTCGCCGCTCTGGCGAGCGCTCTACTGGCGATAACCGCGGGGCTGATCCTCCAACGCGCCCTGACCGGACGTCGCCCAGGTCCTTAGTCGATACCGCCCTGAACCGCCGGCCCTCGTCCAACTCGCCCGCGCGCTGCCGGGCCGGCACTTCTGCTTTCTGCGCATTCCACCGGTGGCGCTTACCCATCCACCGGTGGCGCTTACCCCAATATCTCTTTGGGTAAGAGTCAAGCCTCGCGCTGGCCGGGCCGGTGGTCTACTCGCCTTCCGACCGCACAGGCGCATTCAGGCGTCCGTGGTGGTGGTGAGCTTGATGCAGGACAAAGACGTCGCCGAGGAGCTGCGTGATGGTGACGAGGTGATAGCCGCGAGCCTCGAGGCCTTCGATGATGCCCGGAAGCGCTTCCACGATCTGGCCCTCCGTTTCGATGTTGTCGTGCATGACCACGATCGAGCCTGGCCGGGCGCCTGCGAGCACGCGTTCGCGGATCACGCTGACTCCCGGGTGTCTCCAGTCTTCGGGGTCCACGTCCCACTTGACCGTTGTCAGGCCAAGGACCTTGGCGCGCTGCACGAGTTCTGGCGAAAGGTTCCCATAGGGAGGCCGGAACAGGCACGGCGTAAAGCCGCTCGCGCGTTCGATTTCCCGGTTGGCGAGTTCGAGCTGAAGCGACGAGCCTTCACCCTCATTGGGGAGGTCACGGGGATGGTTGTAGCTGTGGTTGCCGATCTCCATCCCATGGTCGATCATTTCGCGCAGCAGCCTCGCACCGTGACTTTCTTCCATCAGACCAGCGACTCGTTCGCCGATCATGAAGAACGTGCCGGCGACGTGGTATTGCAGGAGCGTCCTGAACAGGCGTTCGGTATATGGACTCGGACCGTCGTCGAAGCTCAGCGCCACCATCTTCCCGTTAGAGGGGCCATGGCTCGCGTAGACGAGGTGGCGGGTGCAGCCGACAGGCGGATGTGCAAGACCTCGTCCAACTGACGCAAAAGGCAGACCTGCCTGTTTCGCCCCAGCACCACACCCGACGATGGCGAGCACCAAGAGCAGGATTAGCCAGTTTGCTCGAGCCATTGGCGCACCTTACCGACGGCGGATGTCGCACAAGCCGCGCGCCGCGGTGCGTGCCTATCTGCGCCATCATCACCGCAAACCCACTCGAGCATTGCACCCCCGGCCGCGCCGGAGTATCGTCGTCGCCGTATGCACGTCATCGAGTCGCCCGCGGGTGTCGCCCCGGAGCTGCGCGAGTTCGCGGACGGCTACATGGCGGCCTGGAACGACTGCGACACCGACGCGATGGCGCAGATGGTCACGGAGGACATCGTGTGGGCCGACCCGGCGTTGCCCGAGCCGGCACGTGGCATCGCGGAGGTTCAGGAGTTCATGCGTACGAGCTTTCGTGCGTTTCCCGATCTTTGCTTCAGCGAGCCCGACCCGCCGGCGGTCGCCGTCAACGGTGATCTTGTGCTCTGGGCGTGGCGCATGGAGGGCACTCACCGGGGCGTGATCGACCCGCCCGGCTTTGCCCCCACGGGCCGTACGATCCGCGTCGAGGGCATCGATCAGTGGACGATGCGCGACGGCCGGATCGCCCGCTATCGCGCTTACTACGACGCGAATGATCTCGCCCGCCAGCTCGGCATCGTGCCGCCTCAAGGTAGCCGCGCCGAGCGGGGGATGGTCGCCCTGCAGCGTCTCCAAGCCCGGTTCTCGCGCCGATAGATAAGCACAGGCGCTGCTCTGTACTCTCCACTCTCCAGTGCCGGAACAAGCGATTGGGGCACGTGACGGAACTGTTTGATGTCATCGTCGTAGGTGCGCGCTGTGCGGGCTCGCCGCTGGCCACGTTGCTCGCCCGCCGGGGCGTCAAGGTGGCGCTCGTGGAGCAGGCGACCTTTCCGCGGGACACGCTCTCGACGCACTACTTCGAGGCGCAGGCCCTGGCGTTCCTTGACCGGTTGGGAGTCACCGAGAAGATCCACGCGACCGGCGCTCCATTCATCGGGCGCAATGACGTGCGCTTCGATGACCTCCAGTACGCCACGCCGATTCCGCAGCAGCCCGGTGATGTCGGCGGCGGAGTCTCGGTGCGTCGCACGCTGCTCGACCCGATCCTCGCCGAGGCCGCCGCCGAGGCGGGCGCTGAGGTGCGCATGGCGACGAAGGTGACGGGCTTGCTCGAGGACGCAGGCCGGGTGAGTGGCGTTCGGGTCACGCACGATGGCTCAGAGGCGACGCTGAATGCGCGTTTGGTGGTTGGCGCCGATGGACGCAACTCGACGATCGCGAAGCTGGTCGGGGCTCGCAAGTACAACCTCGCCCCGAGTGAGCGGTTCGTGTACTGGTCGTTCTTCGAGGGAGCCGAGCCCGGTCCCGATCCCGCCTTCTTCTTCCATCGCTGGGGCGAGCGGCTCGTGCTCGCGTTCCCCGCCGACAGCGGCCTGTATCAGGTGATCGTGCTGCCAGACCTAGGCGAGCTCCCCCGGTTTCGACAGGACCTGGAGGGCAGCTTCATGGAGTACGCATGTAGCTGTCGGCCGGTGGCCCAGATACTGTCGGGCGCGCGGCGTGTCGGAAAGCTCTTCGGGATGCTGCGCTGGGAGGGATTCTTCCGGGAGGCATCCGGTCCCGGCTGGGTGCTGGCCGGTGACGCCGGCTACTTCAAGGATCCGACGGCCGGCCAGGGAATCCAGGACGCCTTCGGGCAGGTCGATGCGCTCGCGCCCGTCATCGTGACGGCTCTGGAAGGCTCGTCAGAGCGCGTGGATAGCGAGCTGGCGGCTTGGGGTCGCCGGCGAGACAAGGACGCCGCGGAGTACTACTGGCTGGCAACCGAAATGGGCAAAGCTGGGCGGCTCCCGGTCGTGCAGCCTGAGATGATGGGACGATTGCTCGCGCAGGGCAAGATCGACATCGTGACGGACCTGTTCAATCACCGGTCGCGGCCCTCGCAGGTCTTTACGCCCCAGCGTCTGCTCGGCGCGTCCGGCAGGCTGCTCGCGCGTCGTGGTTGTGATCGGCGCGCCCTCCTCAGGGAGGTGTTCGGGCTCGTGGCCGAGGACGCCCGGCGCAGGCGCCTGGACCGCCGGCCGGTGTATGCGCAGGCGGGCACATCGCTCGACGCCGGCCCCACCGAGGTGGACTCGAGCGCTGTTGACTCGAGCGCGGTCGCGTCGAGCGCGGTGGCGTGACGCGCAACCGATCCACCCGGTATCTCTCCCTCCCCCCCTCCCTGCGGCAGCGCAACCCCGCCACCCATCGCGGGTAGGCTTGAACCGTCAACCACGAGGGAGGGTCCATGCCCCATGCTGAGGTCAACGGCCAGCGGCTGTTCTACAAGGACACAGGCGGTGACGGACCGCCGATCGTATTCTCGCACGGCCTGTTCATGGATCAGACGATGTTCGATCCCCAGGTCGAGGCCCTACGCTCGCGCTACCGGTGCATCGCTTGGGATGAGCGCGGCCACGGGCAGACCGGCGATGCCAGCGAGCCCTTCACTTACTGGGACTCAGCCGATGACCTTGCCGCGTTACTCGAGAGCCTCGGCGTTGAGCGCGCGGTGCTCGCCGGGATGTCGCAAGGCGGCTTTCTCAGCCTGCGCGCCGCGCTCGCCCACCCCGGTGTGGTTCGTGGGCTGATCCTGATCGACACGCAGGCAGGCCCGGAGAACCCCGATCTGTTGCCCTACTACGAGCAGCTGCTCGAGCGCTGGCTCACGGACGGCGTGGACGACGAGCTGGCGGCCACGATCGAGGCGATCATCATCGGTCAGGGGTACGCCGACGGCGAGTATTGGAAGTCCAGCTGGAAGCAGTTGCATGGGGAGAACATCCAACGGCTGTTCACGACGCTCGCAGAGCGTGACGACATCACCGAACGTCTCCCCGAGATCGACGTGCCCGCCCTCGTCATTCACGGCGAAGGAGATGTCGCGATCGGCGTCGACCGTGCGCGGGAGCTCGCCGACGGGCTCCCCCACGCCCAACTCGTCGTGATCGAGGGAGCCGGCCACGCATCCAACCTCACCCATCCCGACCAGGCGAACCCGCACATCGAACGCTTCCTCGAGCAGCTGGCCGGCTAGCCCAGTCTCGAGCAGGACCGGCCATCACCATCGCTACACCGACGCGACGATCACCGGTGGACGCGTTGGATGGAGACTGCCGCCGAGCGGCTCATCGGTTACGAGTACCTTGCTGACGCCATTCAGGTTGCCGGGCACATCGACCGAGCTGTCACCGTGACTAGAGACGGAGAACCGCGCGTCGGTGGGTTC
>Ga0116222_1000175_pt1 | contig 44140 bp, 35 predicted proteins | sample Sb_taG_12_FD_88963 | JGI IMG/M metagenome (GOLD analysis project Ga0116222, IMG submission 88963) | Peat soil microbial communities from Weissenstadt, Germany - Sb_50d_9_AC metaG | ecosystem: Environmental > Terrestrial > Soil > Wetlands > Peat | place: Germany: Weissenstadt | collected 2010-09-21
AGTGCTCGAGCCGGCATCCAGCCGGCGCACTGAGCTCGACGCTCGCCTTTCAGGCTTGGCTTGGTCGGCCTCCCGGCCCTCCCCCTACTTCTCCGCAGCCGGGCAGACGATGCGGTAGTCGCAGATCGAGCAAGCGGCGCGTGAGGGAGTCGGATCGAACTGTTGGGCGAGGATGCCCTCGCCCACCGCGAGCACGATGTCCTTGACCGACTCGGCGTCCGTCTTGTCTCGGGGAACCGGCACCTTCAGATCGTCGAGCACGTAGTAATAAGCCTGGCTAGATGACTCCAGTTGCCAGGCCTCGCGTGCGGCGAGTGCGTAGAGGGACAGCTGGATGTCGTCGCTCAGCTGCTCCGCGGTCCTCGGGCGGCCGGTCTTGTAGTCGATCAGCTCGTACTCCTGCTCGCTGCCCTCTCCGAGTCGGTCGACTCGGTCGACACGCCCGCGCAGATGATGAGGCCCGAGGCGGAACGCAAACGAACGCTCGAACCACACAGGCTCTGACTCCTGCCCGTGCAATCGCGCGTGGTAACGCGTCAACGCCACACGCGCTTTCTCGCGCAGATCCAGCTCCTGTGCGCTTTCGCCAAACCCACCTTTACGCCAGCCGGCGTAGAGCAGGTCAAGCAGCTGCGCGAGCGTCTCGGAGCGCTCGGAGTGGTAGCGCTCGAGCACCTGGTGCACCGCGATCCCAAAACGCTGGTGCAGCGTCTGCTCGGTCGGGATGCGCAGCACGCGCGCGAACTTGTACCGCAGAGGGCAGCCGCGGTAGGTCTCGATGTCCGAGGCAGACAGCGCCAGACCGATTCCCTTGCGCGGCAGAAAGGGTCCTAGCGAAGACGCTTCGCGCGGCGCGATTGCCTGAGCGCGAACACGAGCGTCCTGCTCACCAGCAGCGCCCGCAACCATCCCCTTCGCCGGCCACGCCCCCGATTGCTCGCCAACCGATCCTGGATCGATGAGCGTCTCATCGAGCGATGAGGTTTGGAAGATCTCGCGCTCGAGTGCCGTGGTGGCGGCAAGTAGGCGCGCGTTGATGTCCGCAAGCGCCTCCGCCACGCTCTGCCCCTCCGGGCGCTGAGCCAGAGCAGCGAGCTTGAGCAGCTCTAGGTAGCGCACCACTCCATGAGAGATGTCCAGATCGGTGTCCAGCCGCAGCTCGCCGAGACGGCCGCCGATACGCGCAACGCTTGCGAGCACCTCCTCACGCATCATGCGCAGCGTCTGTTGCAGCGCATGAGCAGGACCATCGGTCTCCCCATCCTCGCGATCCCTCCCCCCAGCACCGAGAACCACACGCATAAGCAGATCCGGGCGACCGACGTCCAATGCATCCGCCGCCGCCTGGTGCAGCTCGAGGAAACGCTGAATGCGCTCGCGGGCATCGGGCGGCACCTGCGGCGACTCGATTGCGGCGGCGAGCGCCGAAACCATGTCCAACTTGCGCCGGCGCGCGAGTTGGATTACCCGCGCCAGATCGACCTGGCGCAGCTCGATCGGCGGACGGGCCAGCGCACGCACCACCGCCGCGGCATCTTGTGGATCGACGAGCAGGCGCATCCAGGCGAGCACATCGCGCACCTCGGTCCGTTCGAGAAACGCCGCCGTTCCACGCTTGTCTTCGCGCCTGCCGACCGGCGGAGCAGACCGCTCCTCACCTGCTGAGACAGCTCGCGGCTCAGCACCCGGGTCCTCGGCGTGAGCAGGGCGCTCCTCGCCCGTCGAGTCGCGCGGGGGCGTGGCAGGCGCGATCCTGGAGACGGGCACAACCTTAGGATACGAGCGTATTGCGCGGGGAGCGGCTCCGAGCGGGCTACGCTCTGGGCGTGAGCGCAATCGATTGGGGCGCAGCCCAGCGGATCGGAGAGCTCCTAGCCGGCTCGGGCGGGCGGGATCAATACGGGGGTGTGCGCGCCGCGTCGATTCAGCCGCTCGCGTATGACTTTGCGCGGCGCGTGAGCGTGTACTCTGGCCTCGAGCTCCCAGCGGAGCTGCCACCGCTCGAGGCAATCGACCGCCCGGCGTGGATCGCGGCCAACCTCAAGAGCATGCGCCCAATGATCGAGCCGCTTACCGAGCGCATGGGCGATGGAGCCGGGCCGCTTTCCGGGCCATTGCGGGCGGCGTCGGGGCTCCTGCTCGGCGCACAGGTTGGAGCGCTTACGGGGATGCTCTCTCAGCGCGTTCTCGGTCAGTACGACCTCGTCCTGCTCGATGCCTCCACACCGCCACGGCTGCTGCTGCTCGCACCCAACCTGGCACTGGCTGCGCGTAATCTGGGGGTGGATCGCGATGAGCTCATCTTGTGGGTGACCATCCACGAGATCACCCATGCGGTCCAGTTCTCCGGCGCGCCATGGCTGCGCGACCATCTCGGTGGCATGCTCAAAGAGCTGCTCGACGGGCTACAGGTAACGATCGCAGGCCGACCCTCTAACGCGGGCCGGCGTCCGCGGCTGCCCAACTCCGCGGAGTTGCGCGACCTGCTGGAGCGCGCCCGCCGCGGGGAGCTGCTGCGGCTGACGCTCGGCGAGGAGCGCTGGCAGTTGGTCGAGCGGATGCAGGCGACGATGTCGCTGATCGAGGGACACGCCGAGCACACGATGGACGCGGTAGGCAGCGAGGTGCTGCCGTCACTCCCCCGCCTGCGCGCCGCGATGAACCGTCGTCGCGAGTCCCGCGGCCTGCCCTGGCGAGTGCTCGAGCGCCTGCTCGGCTTGGAGCTGAAGCTGCGCCAGTATGAGGTGGGGCGGCGTTTCTGCGACGCCGTCGTCAACGATGGTGGGCCGTCGGCGCTCGCGCGTGTGTGGAGCGAACCGAAGATGCTGCCGACCACAGCCGAGCTTCAGGAACCGGCGCTCTGGATCGATCGAACGCATGTTCCTCCTGTTACAAGCCAGCCTCTGTAAAGTCCTTTTCTTTACAGGGTTTTTACGCACCGCAAGGATTGCCGTGTAACTATCGTCGCAGACCGGGTTACAAACACTTGTTCGCTGCTAACCTCAGTAGCGAGGCCCCACAAGCGCAATGTACCCGTCCTCATACAGAGGACCGAGAACAGGAGACCCGCTCCAGATGGCAACCGCCAACACCGCCTCCCCCCGCAGCACCAAACCCCGCGTCAAAGCCGCGAGCAAACCCGCTTCGGCCAAAGCCGCTACGGCTCGCCGCGCCAGCACTCGCGGCACCACGCAGGCCAAGGCCAGCCAAGCGAAGGGCGCGCGCACGCGTGCCGCCCACCAAGCCGAATCGGCCGTCCGTCAGACCCAAACCGCTACGCGGGAAACCGCCGGTGTGTTCGGCGACTACGCCGAGCGCGCCGTGCTGATTCCCGTCGGCGCGGCCCTGATCGCCCGTGACCGGATGGTGTCGAGCATCAGCGACACCTTCTCGAGCTACTCCTCAACGACCAAGGCTCAAGCCCAGCTGCGCAAATTTGAGCGCCGCGGCGTCACTGCGCGCAACCGGCTCGAGCGTGAGGTGCGCAAAGCCCGTGTGCGTGTCGAGCGTGAACTGCGTCAGCGCCGTCGCGTGATCGAGAGCACGGTGAGCGACCTCGAGGACCGTCGTGACGCGATCGCAAAGAACGGGACCGACCTGGCCAACCGCGTGCCCGAGCTGGCAAACAAGGTCCAAGAGCGCATCCTCAGCCTGGTCTGATCCAACCTTCCCCCGCCCGGGCCGGAGAGGCCGGAGTCGGGAAAGTCTGCCGGCCTCATATCCCGCCGGCAGTAGTAGCACCCTCTCCTCCCTCGACCCGCGGGCGGCCCCACCGCCCGCGGGTCATTTAACGGCCGGACCGAGGAAGGTTTGCCACAATGAGCCACGTGACCAGCAGAGACGAGATCCACAAGGCCCTCGAGGTCGTGATCGACCCCGAGCTGCACCGCTCGATTGTCGAGCTCGACATGGTGCGCTCGATCGACATCGGTGAGAACGGCGTGGTTGATGTGACCGTCTCGCTGACAACGCCCGGCTGCCCGATCAAGGGGCACTTCCAGACGGCCGTCGCCGAGGCCGTCTCCGCCCTGGAGGGCGTGACGCACGTAAACGTCTACTTCGACGTGCTAGACGACACGCAGAAGGCCGCGCTGCAGCAGAAGCTGGGACGCGCGAGCCTGCCCGACGGAGCGCTCGCGCAGGTCGCGAACGTGCTGTGCATCGGCTCGGGCAAGGGCGGCGTCGGCAAGTCGACGCTGACCGCAAACCTCGCGGCGGCGCTCGCGGGTGAGGGCATGCGCGTGGGCGTCCTGGATGCCGATGTGTGGGGTTACTCGATCCCCCGCATGTACGGGCTTGGCTCAACGCGGCCGCCAGTTTCCGCGGAGCGCAAAATCCTCCCGCTGGAGGCGCGTGGTGTGAAGGTGATGTCGATTGGCTTCTTCCTGGAGGAGGACGCCGCCGTGGTGTGGCGCGGGCCGATGCTGCACAAGGCGCTGACTCAGTTCCTGCAGGATGTCGACTGGGGCGTGCTGGACTATCTGCTGATCGACCTGCCTCCGGGCACGGGCGATGTCTCGATGACGCTCGCCCAGTTGCTCCCCCAGGCTCAGTTCGTAATCGTTACCACCCCGCAGCCCACCGCGCAGAGGGTCGCGCGCCGCGCCGCTGAGATGGCACACAAGGTGTCCCTGGAGATCAGCGGCGTGATCGAGAATATGTCCGGTTTCACGACGCCCTCCGGTGAGCGGTATGCGATCTTCGGCGAGGGCGGCGGCAGGGAGCTCGCGGACGAGCTGGACGTGCCGCTGCTCGGCAAGGTGCCATTGACGATGCCTCTACGCGAGCACGCCGACAGCGGCGTGCCGCTGGTGATCGACGACCCGGACGACCCCGCTTCGCAGGCAATCCACCAGGCCGCGCGAGGGCTGATTGCGATGGCGCCGCTTACGCTGCCGATATTGCCACTGGTGCAGGTCACCCCCGTGGCGCCCGCCGCGCCGACGCCCGCGGAGAGCCGAAAACCGGCGGGCATGTCGCTGCCAATGGCTTAGTCCGCGATCGCCGGATCCATAGAGGCAATCTCGCTCGATCGCTTGACAAGCGCAACCCACTTGAGAGGATCGTCTTTATGCCCATATCGGGACACAACCAGGAGGACAGCGAGGCCGCGCTGAAGGAGCGCGCGCCAGCCGACGGCCATCTGACAGCCGCGGATGGTGCATCCGCCGACGGCGTCGCACCTGAAGCCGACGGCGCCGTCGAAATCGATGAACGCCGTGCCAAGATGGAGCGGCTGCGCGCCGAAGGGATAGACCCCTACCCGCCCGTCAGCCTGTGGGACAGGCGCACGCGGATAGTCGAGGTGCTCGACTCCCACGATCCGGCGGCGCTCGAGCCCGGCGGGCACCACGACATGCGTTACCTGATCGCCGGGCGCCTGATCTCACGGCGCGGGCACGGCAAGACGGCCTTCCTCGACCTGCGTGACCTGTCAGGCTCGATCCAGGTCGTGCTGCGGGTCGACTCACTCGGGCAGGAGGCCTATGACCGCATCCTCAACTTCGATATCGGCGACATAGTGAGCGTCGATGGATGCGTCTACGTGACCCAGCGCGGACAGCTCGCCCTCGAGGCAGTGCAGTGCACGCTGCTGACCAAGACGCTGCGCCCGCCGCCTGACAAGCACCACGGGCTCGGCGACACCGGCACCCGTTACCGCTACCGCGAGCTCGACCTGCTCGCCAACGAGGACACGCGCGAGCTGTTCATCACGCGCAACAAGATCGTCCTGGCGATCCGCGAATGGCTGGCTGAGCGCAACTTCGTCGAGATCGAAACGCCGGCCCTGCAAGCGCTCGCCGGTGGGGCCGGGTCGAGGCCGTTTACGACCCACCACAACGCGCTCGACCGCGACCTGTACCTGCGGATCTCCGTCGAGCTGTTCCTCAACCGCTGCATCGTCGGCGGCATGGAGAACGTCTACGACATGGGCAAGGTGTTCCGCAACGAGGGCATCTCCCCAAAGCACAGCCCGGAGTTCACGATCATCGAGTTCATGTGCGCCTACTCCGACTACAACGACGTGGCCACCGTCACCGAAGAAATGTTTCGCGACGTGGCACAGAAGGCGCTCGGGCGGACCGTGATCAAACGGGGCGGCGAAGAAATCGACCTCTCAAAGCCTTGGCGTCGCGTGACGATGCGCGACCTGATCCTCGAGCGCTTCGGCCTGGACTTCATGGAATCCACCCGCGAGCAGCTCGCGGAGGTGCTCGACGAGCCGATGGACCCCGCCGCCACCTGGGCCGAGGTAGTCGCGGACATCTACTCGGAGAAAATCGAGTCGACGATCAACCAGCCCACACATGTGTTCGATTTCCCGCTCGAGCCGTTCCCGATCACCAAGCGCCACTCCGTGCACCCCGAGCTCGGCGAGCACTTCGACGCGGTCATCGGCGGCATCGAGCTCGTCTCAGGCGACACGGAGCTGAACGACCCCGTCGATCAGTTCCAGCGCTTCGTCGACCAGCGCAAGCGGCGCATGATCGACGACGCCGATGTGCCGCACCCCAACGACGAGGAGTACGCGCGCGCGATCGAGTACGGCTACTCACCGACGGCCGGCGGCGGCATGGGCGTCGACCGCCTCGTGATGATCCTCACCGAACGCGACACGCTGCGCGAGGTGATTCCCTTCCCAATCGTGCGTGAGTTGCGATGATTTGGCGGCTCTCCGCAAGCGCGTTCGATCGTACTCCGGCGAGGACTCTCGCCAAGGGATCTGAGGAGCGCTCGGATGACTTCTAAGCTCGACCTCGACCCCGGCGTGATCGCATCCTGCCGGGACGCGGCAGCCCAGATCGCCGGGCAAGTCGGCGAAGAAATCGCTCACAAGACGACCGTCTCAGTCGAGCGGACGGTCGCGCGCCTGCTGGGCGTGGACGGGGTGAACGAGCTGGACGCGCCGCTGCCGAACGTGCTCGTCGATCACGTCGCCGACCGTGGCGAGCTCGGCAAGGGCGTCGGCTACTGGCTCGGCAACGCGCTGCTCGACGACGAGCGCCGCTCGCCGCAGCAGATCGCGCAGGACGTGGCTTCGGGCAAGCTCGACCTGTGCGCGCTGCCACGCGCGGAGGATGGCGCGATCAGGGCGCGAATCACGAGCGAGTGCGAGACCCGGCTGGCCGAGATCCGCGGACGGACGCAGGAGCGCCACGAGCTGCGCGAGCGCCTCGGCGAGAGCCCGCCGCCGCTGCGCTACGTGCTGACGGCGACGGGCAACGTCTACGAGGACGTCGTCCACGGCCTCGCGGTCGCGGAAGCGGGCGGGGACATCGTCGCGGTGATCAGATCGACCGCGCAGAGCCTGCTCGACTACGTGCCGTACGGCCCGACGACGGAGGGCTACGGCGGGACGTTCGCGACGCAGGCGAACTTCAAGATCATGCGCGAAGCGCTGGACGAGTGGTCCGCGCAGCACGGCCGCTACGTGCGCCTGTCGAGCTTCTGCTCGGGGCTGTGCATGCCGGAGATCGCCGCGATGGGCGCGATCGAGGGCTTCGACAACATGGTCAACGACGCGCTCTACGGGATCCTGTACCGCGACATCAACCCGATCCGCGGCCTGATCGACCAGCGCGTCTCGCGGATGGTGAACGGCTGGTTCGGCGTGACGATCAACACCGGCGAGGACAACTACCTGCGCACCGCCGACGCGATCGAGGCCGCGCCGAGCGTGACGGCCTCGCAGTTCATCAACCGGCAGCTCGCGCTCGACTCCGGGGTGCCCGACTCACAGATCGCGCTGGGCGACGCATTCGAGATCGACATCCCCGTCAAGAACGGGTTGCTGTACGAGTGGGCCCAGGCCCAGCTCACGCGGGAGCTGTTCCCCGACTGCCCGGTCAAGTACATGCCGCCGACGCGGCACATGGACGGCAACCTGTACCGCACGCACGCGGCCGACTCGCTGTTCAACCTCGTCACGATCGCCACCGGCCAGGGCATCCAGACGATCGGGGTGCCGACCGAGGGGATCTTCACGCCGCACGTGCACGACCGCGTGATCGGCCTGGAAAACGTGAACTACGTGTTCGACACCGCGCGCGACCTGGGCGAGGAGATCGAGTTCAAGCCGGGGGGCATCATCCAGACGCGCGCCAAGGAGGTCCTGCGGGGAGCGCACGAGCTGCTGGAGCGGATCGCCGCTGGCGGGCTGTTCGCGGCGCTCGGGGAGGGGGTGTTCGGCGATGTGCCCCGCCAGGTCGGGGAGGGCCGCGGGATCGAGGGGATCGTTGCGACACAGGACGACTACTGCAACCCGGTGAGCGAGTTGATGCGGGGAGCGCCGAGCCGTGTCTAGCGCGCTGCCCGCGCCCTCCGGTGGCCCGCGCCGGGAGATCGACCTCGAGCACGTGAAGCCCTACGCCGACCATCTCGGCGACGGGATCGTGCAGTTCAGCTTCACGCTGCCCGTGCCGTACGGCCTCGCCGCGCGCAAGGCCGCGCAGGAGCTGGCGCGGAAGATGGGCTTCGCCCATCCGGAGGTCGTCCACTACCAGGCATTGACCGACGGGTACACGTACTTCGTGATGTTCGGCGAGTGCACGCAGACGGTCGACTACGCGACGCTGAGCGGCGAGGGCTTCGAGATCGAGTACATGAGCGAGGATCAGATCGAAGCGTTCGCGCAGGAGCACATCGGTCGCCCGATCGTGATCGTCGGCGCTGCCACCGGCACCGACACGCACAGCGTCGGGATCGACGCGATGCTCAACCTGAAGGGCTTTCACGGGCATCACGGCCTGGAGGGATACAAGGCCTTCGAGACGCACAACCTCGGCAGCCAAGTCCCCAACAGCGTGCTCGTGGCCAAGGCGATCGAGGTCGGCGCCGATGCGATCCTCGTCTCGCAGACGGTCACCCAGCAGAACCTGCACGTCTCCAACCTGACGGAGCTCGTGGAGATCGTCGAAGCGGAGGGACGACGCGGGCAGATGATCCTGACCTGCGGCGGTCCGCGCGTGTCGAACGAGCTCGCGAAGGAGCTCGGCTATGACGCGGGGTTCTCGAAGGGAACGTATCCGCACCACGTGGCGAGCTTCATCGTGCGCGAGCTGGCGGCGCGCGTGGCGGCTGCGTAGTGCCGTCGCAATCGATCGCCCCGGTGCTGTCGGAGCTGATCGCCCCGGTGCAGAGGTTGGCGCTGGTCGGATTGGCGAAGAACACCGGCAAGACCGAGACGCTGGCCGCGATCTTGAGAGAGCTGGCGGAACAGGACACGTGCGTCGGAGTGACCTCGATCGGTCGCGACGGCGAGGCGCACGACGTGATCGACGCACGGATCGAGAAGCCGCGGATCGTCCTTCGGGCGGGGAGCCTCGTCGCGAGCACCGACGCGCTCGTACGGGCGAGCGGCCTCGCGCACGAGCGGCTGGCGCAGACCGGGGTGAGGACCCCGCTCGGGGAAGTTGTGATCGCGAGACTCGCGGAGCACGGCGCGGTCGAAGTCGCCGGCCCGAGCGCCGCCGAGGATCTGCGCAAGGTCGGCGAGGAGATGATCGAGTTGGGCGCCGAGAAGGTGCTGATCGACGGCTCGATCGACCGCCGCGCGGCCTCCTCACCGGCCGTCGCCGACGGGCTCGTGATGGCCACGGGCGCGGTCCTCAGCGAGGACATCGAGGAGGTCGTCGTGGCCACGAAGGACGCGGTCGAGCTCGTGCGCCTGCGGGACGTTCCGAGCGGCTCGTCCGAGGGCAGGAGACTGCGAGAGTTCGCTGAGAATGCCGATGGGATGAGCCTGATGGTCGACGATCAGCTCGCCTCCCATCAGCTCCCCCCGCGCTTCGTCCTCACGGCCGAATCTCCCGTGATCCAGGACTTTCTCCTGAGCGGCTCCAATCCCAGGTGGCTACTCGTGTCGGGCGCGCTTCCAGAAGCATTCTTGGACGGACTCGTGTCGTTCGCACGCCGTGCCAGGCAAACCGTGACCGTCGTTGTCTCGGACCCCACCAAGGTGTTCCTCACCGGACGCGGGGTCGACTTCTACGCCGGGCAGGGCGTGCACATCCAGACGCTGAGCTCGATATCCCTGCGAGCCATCACCGTCAACCCCGTGGCGCCTCAGTCGCATCGTTTCGACTCAGGGCAGCTACGCGAGCTGATCGAGGCTGCCGTCGGTGACGTGCCGGTCCTGGACGTGCTCGACCCGAGCTACCGCACCACTCCCGGACCCTGACCCCGCGGTCGGTTTACGCGGGCACCGTCGCCCGCGTGAACTACTTGGCGTTTGCGAAGTAGTCCGCGTTCATCTGCGTGAACTTCTGCCACTCGTCTGGCAGTTGATCCTCGGCAAAGCAGGCATCGACCGGGCAGGCCTCGACGCAGGCATCGCAGTCGATGCACTCCTCGGGGTCGATGTAGAGCATCTCAGCCGCGTCGTATCCGGGCTCGTCGGGCGTCGGGTGGATGCAGTCCACGGGGCACACCTCGACGCAGGAGTTGTCCTTCGTGCCGATGCACGGCTCGGCGATAACGTAGGCCATTCGCTTCTTTCTTTGGGTCGGTTTGCGGGGGTTCCCCTCGGGAGGGGCATATTGTACGAATGATGCTGCTGCTTACCGGCGCGACCGGTCTGGTGGGCTCCGCGCTGCTGCGTCGTCTGGTCGCTGAAGGAGCCCAGGTGCGCTGCCTCGTGCGCGACCCGCGGCGGCTGGGCGCCCAGCGCGTGCGGGTGCAGATCGCACTCGGCGATCTCACCGACCCCCAGTCGTTTCGCAATGCGCTGCGCGGCGTGCAGACCGTCGTACATCTCGCCGCCTCGATCCGCGACCAGCCGCGGGGATCGATCGAGGAGCTGAACGGCATCGCCACCTGGCGGATGGTCGAGGCGGCCGAGCGCTCGGGGGTCGAGCGATTCGTGTTCTTCTCCGCGCTCGGCGCGTCAACCCATCACCGCGCGCGCTTCTTCCGCGCCAAGGCGCTCGCCGAGCAGGCCGTGCGCGAGGCGCGACTGCATTCCACAGTGTTCGCGCCCTCGATCGTCTACGCCCCCGGCGACCCGTGGCTGACGCTGCTCGAGCGTCTGGCCCTGCTCCCGGTCATGCCGGTGTCCGGGCGCGGGCGCGCCGTCTTCCAGCCCATCTGGGCGGAGGACGTGGCTGAATGTGTCGTCGCGGCCCTGCGATCGCCCGGCGGAGAGACGAATGAGCGCTATGAGCTCACCGGTCCAGATACGCTCAGCCACAACGAGATCGTGAGGATTGTGCTGCGCTCGCTGAACCGCAACCGGCCGCTCGTGCACGTCCCCACGCCGATCGTCTCACGCACACTGCGAATGCTCGAGGCAACGATGGGCCAGGGCGCGTTCGCCACCTGGGACGAGGCGGAGTTGATGGAGGTGTCGATGGTTAGAGGCCGCGACGCGGCCAACGCCGAAGCGTTCAGCGTGACGCCGCAGCCGATGCGAGCCGTGCTGGGCGCCGGCTGACCTATGCCAGGACCCCTGCCGCCGGATTCCTGCGACGATATGCACCCTGCCCACAAGGCAGCCACCCCGTCAAGCAGCGAGCCCAGAAAGCGAGTGCCATGAGCGAGGTACAGTCCCCCACCGTTCAATCCGCCGCGCCGCCATCCGCGGCGCCCTCCCCTTCCAGCGAGGTCCAATCTGGCCTCGAAGGCGTCGTCGCCTTCGCCACGGAGATCGCCGAGCCCGACAAAGAGGGTGGCGCGCTGCGCTACCGCGGCGTGGATATCGAAGACCTGGTCGGCGCCGTCCCCTACGAGCAGGTCTGGGGCCTGCTCGTCGACGGACGTTTCAAACCCGGTCTGCCCCCCGCAGAACCGCATGCGCTGACCGTACGCTCGGGTGACCATCGCGTGGACGTGCAGTCGGCGCTCGCGATGCTCGCGCCGGAGTGGGGGTTCGGGCAGCTAATCGACATCTCAGACGAGGAGACACGCGACAACCTCGCGCGCGCCTCGGTGATGGCCCTGTCCTTTGTCGCCCAGTCGGCGCGTGAAGCCGGCCAGCCGCCGGTACCCCAGTCGGAGATCGACGAAGGCCGGACGATCCCCGAGCGCTTCCTGATCCGCTGGCGCGGCGAGGCCAACCCGGATCACGTCAAGGCGATCGACGCCTACTGGATCTCAGCCGCCGAGCACGGCATGAACGCATCCACGTTCACCGCGCGCGTGGTCGCCTCGACCGGCGCAGACATCGCCGCGGCGCTGTCCGCGGCCGTTGGCGCGCTGTCCGGGCCCCTGCACGGCGGCGCCCCCTCGCGCGTGCTGAAGATGCTCGAGGAAGTCGAAGAGACCGGCGACGCCGAGCGCTGGGTCTCAGACGCCCTCGACCGTGGCGATCGCCTGATGGGCTTTGGACACCGCATCTACCGCGCCGAAGACCCGCGAGCGCGGGTCCTACGCCGGACGTGCAGCGAACTGGGCTCGCCCCGCTTCCAGGCCGCGGAGGCGCTCGAGAAAGCCGCGCTCGCGGAGCTCCATGCGCGCAGGCCCGACCGCGTGCTCGCCACCAACGTCGAGTTCTGGTCCGCGGTGATCCTCGACCTCGCCGAAGTTCCGCCGGACCTGTTTACACCGATGTTCACGTGCGCACGCGTGGCTGGTTGGTCGGCGCATATCCTCGAGCAAAAGCGCGAGGCCAAGCTGATCAGGCCGACCGCAAAGTATGTCGGCGAGGGACCGCGGCCGGCCAGCGCCGTTGAATAGGCCGACTCCGACTTAGAACCTGTTTCAAGATAGGCGGTGCGGTCGGGGCGTGCATGGACCAAGCTGGGCGTCGCGGGGCGGTGAAGCGCATGCTGGTGGCATGTGCGAGCCGTCACGTGGCGACGATCGAAGATCTCATCGATCTTCGATCGGTCCAGCACCGTGTCCAGGTGCGTATCCGGACGTGCCGATCTTTTTGAAACAGGTTCTTAGCGTTAATGACAGAGGGCCCGGCATCATGCCGGGCCCTCTTATGCCTATCGACGGATAGACAGATTCCCTGTAGGGATCCCTACATCATGCCGCTCATGTCGGGCATGCCGCCGCCACCTGGACCACCGACTTCCTTCTCCGGCACCTCGGCGACGATCGCCTCGGTCGTGAGGATGTTCTTGGCGATCGACGCCGCGTTCTGCAGCGCCGAGCGGGTGACCATCGCGGGGTCGATGACGCCCGCCGCCACGAGATCGACGATCTCGTTGGTGGCTGCGTTCAGGCCCTGTCCCTTCTTGGCCTTGCGCACGTCGTTGACCACCACGGAGCCCTCGAGGCCCGCGTTCTCGGCGATCTGACGCAACGGCTCCTCGAGTGCCCGCAACACGATTCGTGCTCCGGTTCGCTCGTCGTCTGATCCATCGGCCGAGCTACCGTCGCTGTCGACGGTGACCGAGCCAGCGGCCTGCAGCAGTGCTACACCGCCACCCGGCACGATGCCCTCCTCGAGCGCCGCACGCGTGGCCTGCAGGGCGTCCTCGACGCGGTGCTTCTTCTCCTTCATCTCCGTCTCGGTGGCCGCGCCAACCTTGACGACTGCCACACCGCCGGAGAGCTTGGCCAGGCGCTCCTGGAGCTTCTCGCGGTCGAAGTCCGAGTCGGTGTTCTCGATCTCGGCTTTGATCTGACCGATGCGGCCCTTGATCGCAGCGGCATCACCGGCGCCGTCGACGATCGTGGTGTTGTCCTTCGCCACGACCACGCGACGAGCACGCCCGAGTTGGGAGAGCTGGGTGTTCTCCAGCTTCAGACCCAGCTCCTCGGTGATCACCTCGGCGTTCGTGAGGATCGCGATGTCCTCGAGCATCCGCTTGCGGCGATCGCCGAAGCCCGGAGCCTTGACGGCCACGCCGGTGAAGGTGCCGCGCAGCTTGTTGACGACAAGCGTCGCCAGCGACTCGCCCTCGACGTCCTCGGCGATGATCAGAATCGGCTTGCCGCTCTGGATCACTGCCTCGAGCACCGGCAGCACATCCCGCACCGAGCCGATCTTCTGGTTGGCGATCAGGATGTAGGGATCCTCCAGGGTCGCCTCCATGCGGTCCTGGTCGGTGACCATGTAGGGCGAGATGTAGCCCTTGTCGAACTGCATGCCCTCAGTGAACTCGAGGTCCATGCCGAACGTCTGGCCCTCCTCGACGTTGACGACACCGTCCTTGCCGACCTTCTCGATCGCATCGGCGATGACGTCGCCGATCTCTTCGTCACCGGCGGAGATCGTCGCTACGCGAGCGATCTGGTCCTTGCCGGAGACGGCCTTGGACTGTGAGGCGATGTTGGCCACGACCTGGTCGACGGCCTTCTCGATCCCGCGCTTGAGCGCGAGCGGGTTGGCGCCGGCGGCCACGTTCTTCAGGCCCTGGCGAACAATCGCCTGGGCGAGCACGGTCGCCGTGGTGGTGCCATCGCCGGCAACGTCGTTGGTGGCGGTCGCCACCTCGCGCACGAGCTGGGCGCCTTGATTCTCAAAGACGTCCTCGACCTCGATCTCACGAGCAATCGTGACACCGTCGTTGGTGATCGTCGGCGCGCCGAACTTCTTGTCGAGCACTACATAGCGGCCCTTCGGGCCGAGCGTGACCTTGACGGCGTTCGCGACCGCGTCGACGCCGCTCTCCAGCGCCTTGCGTGCCTCAGAGCCGTACTTCAGTTCCTTATGAGCCATTTGTTCTCAGATCTCCTTAGGACTCGACGCGGGCAAGGACGTCGGACTCGCGCAACACGAGCAGATCCTCCCCGTCGACCTTAATCTCGGTCCCGCCGTACTTGCTGTAGAGGACCTCGTCGCCCTCCTTGACATCCAGCGGGATGCGCTTACCTGCCTCATCGAGCTTGCCATCGCCGGCGGCGAGGACCTTGCCCTTCTGCGGCTTCTCCTTGGCAGTATCGGGGAGCACGAGGCCACTCGCTGTGGTCTCCTCCTCCTCGATCGCCCGCACGATCAGACGATCGCCCAGGGGCTTGAGCTTCATGTTGAAAACCTCCATCTAGAGAATACGGCCGGCGGCTCGCGGGTCCCTCATCGGGGATCGAGCCACCCTTTGGCACTCTCCCAGGGAGAGTGCCAACTACAGCCTCAATATATAGAAGATCTGGCCGAGATCAAGGAAAATTGGCAGTCAACTGTCGAGACTGCCAGATCGGAGCTAGTTTTGTGCCCCGCCGAAGCCCTTCATCGCCTCGGTCATGCCCGTCGGCTTGTCGAGAATCTGCGAGAAGCGCACGACCGTGACCGTGTCGTCCAGCGTGACCGCGCGCCCGTAGATCTGCTCCAGGAAGTGGATCAGCTCCTCGTGGCGGCGGAACTCCGGGTTGTCGTGCTTGATGTCGCGCGGGGATAGGTCTGCGATCTTCATCACCTCGACCTGATCGATCACCGCTTCGAAGATCCGCTCGCGTGGCGAGTATTGATAGCCGATCGTGACAAGCACCGCCTGGTTCTTGCGGTACTTGCCCGACTTGTCACCCAGCCGGATCGTCGCGGTCTTGCGACCCCGCTTGAGCTCGTCGGCAAAGATCGTCGAGTAGAAGTTGAGGACCTGCACGGTGACCGGCAGGCTACCGGTCTTTGAGCCCGTCTTCTTCCAACCAGGCCAGAGCCCGCGTCACCACCTCGCGCTCGCCCGCGTGGCTGAGCGCCGTCTTGGCCTCTCTCAACCCAATCCAGCGGGCTTCCTCGACCTCGTCGTCGTGATCCTCGGTGTCGCCTGAGACGTAGGAGAAGAGGTAGAAAGTGACGGACTTTGAGATCGTGCGCCCGTCCCGCCTGTACCAGTAGCGCACCTCGCCCAGGTCCCGCACCAGCTCGCCCACCACCCCGGTCTCCTCGCGCACCTCACGTTCCGCGGCCTGGAGGGCAGTCTCGCCCGGATCGACGTGGCCCTTGGGCAGGGCCAGCACGCGGGCGCCGTCGGGCGCGCGCCGCGTGGGGACGATCACGACCACCTCCTCGCCGCCGATCGTCGTGCCGCCGTGCGCCTCCCCAGCGCCCGTCTCCCGACCCCGCACCACAACCCCGCCGGCCGAGACCTCGCGCTCGTCGCGAACGTGGGCAGTGCTGCGCTTGCGCTCGCGCCTAGAAGACATACTGCTGCAACGCCTCCGGATCGTGCACCACCAGACGCCCCCGCCCTTGAGAGATCACCCCGGCGCGCTCGAGCACCGCGAGGAAACGGCTGGCCGACTCGCGCGACGAGCCCGCCAGCTGCGCGAGGTCCGCCTGGGTGGCGGTGACCTCGACGTCGCCTTCCGCGGAATTCTCCGCGCGTGCCTGAGTCACCAGCTCGCTCAGCACCACCGCAACCCGGCTCTGCACTGTTTGGAAGGACTGACGCGAGAGACGCTCGTTGGTTTCACGCAAGCGCTTGGCGAGGGCAATCACCAGGCGCGTGGAGATCCCGGGGTGCTCGATCATCAGCCTGCGCATGTCTGGACCGAGCACGGCAACCACATCCGTCGGCTCGATCGCTTCGACGGTGGCCGAGCGGAGCTCGTCCTCGAACATGGCGAGCTCACCAAAAATGTCGCCCGGACCGAACGTCGCCAGGGTGATGGTACGTCCGTCACCGTGCTCGCGCACGGCGCGTGCGTGACCCTCGCGGACGACATAGCAGGTATCGCTCGCATCGCCCTCGCGGAACACCACCTGGCCTGGCTCGAACCGGCGCGGCACAACGAGCTCTGAGATCCGCTCCAGGTCGCTCTGCACGAGCGTGGAGAACACGGGCACGTGCGCGAGCAGCTCTACCACCTCCGCTGAGCGCATCCCCGCCATCGGGTAAGGAATATCGCACGCGGGGCACTCGCCCGCGCAACTGAGTGCCCGTCAAGGGTATCTTCAAGTACATGGTTTCGCCGAAGTCACTGCCTGCATTGCTCGTCGCGCTCGCGACGCTCCTGCTGATCGGAGCCTCAGCACTCGGAGCGTCCGCCTCCGCGGCGACCGAAAACACGGTCGTGAGCAAGCACTCGCTTGAGACATCGCGCCAGCTGTGGGCCACGATCGATGTCTGCAACGCCAAGGACCAGCCCGACACGGTGGGGATACGAGGGTCGATGCCGGGCGATGGTCAGCCGCACGAGACGATGTACATGAGCTTTCGCCTCCAGTATCTGGACAGCGCCACCAAAGCCTGGGTCGATCTGGCCAACGGCGCCGCCCCCACCTTCGTCGCGGTCGGTCCCGCCAAGGCTGCGCGTCAGGCGGGGCGCAGCTTTCAGCTCGTGCCGGTCGCCGGCAAGCCCGCGTCCACGTTGCGTGGCGTCGTGAGCTTTCAATGGCGCCGGGGCACGACCGTAGTGCACGCGATCTCCCGGCCCAGCACGGACGGACACGAGAGCCTCGCGGGCGCCGACCCGGCGGGGTTCAGCGCGGCCACGTGCCTGATCGGCTAGCGCTAAACGACTATGAGGCAAACGAGGCCAGGCTTCGATCCCACCACCCGCGTGGCGTGCTGAGAACGCGTGCTGGACGATCGGAGATCCTCCGTCGATCTCCGAAGATCGGTAGGACGCCGCCTCGCGTCGCCTATCGATCGATCAGTTGAACAGGCGCGGGTCGTTGGTGATGATTCCGTCGACGCCCAGCTCGGTCAGCTTGGCGATGCGCGCGGCGTCGTCGACCGTCCAGACGTAGAGCTCGCCGCCACCCTCGGCGACGGCGCGCACGAGCGCCCGGGTCACCACCCGCCAGTGGGCCATGATCGCATCGACGCGGCCCTCGGCCAGCGCTGAGCGGGCGCGGCGCGGCAGCGTAGCCCTGTAGCCGGTGAGGATCGCCAGGGCGGGGATGGCGGTGAGCATGTCGGTGGTGTAGTCGCGCCGCACACGCGGCACCGACCAGCCCAGACGCAATGTCGGCTCGGCCGCTCTGATCCGCGCAAGCGCGGTGGGGAACATGCCGCTGACGAGCGTGCGTGACAGGTCGCCGAACTCGCGCAGGGTCTCGAGCACGCGCAGCTCATAACCGGGTAGCTTGATGTCGACGTCGAGCTCGATGTCGGCGTAGGACGGCCCTGAAAGATGCTCGAGCGCCTCCTCGAAGGTGAGCGGCGTGCGTGATTCTGCATCCTCGTAGTCGTGCGCGACAAGCAGCCGGCCGCTCCCATCTGGGTGCTCACTCAGCACGTCGAACTCGATCATCTCCACACCCGCGCCCAGTGCGGCGTCGAAGCTTGCGAGCGTGTTTCCAGGCGCGAGCAGTGCGGCGCCCTTGTGACCGACACGACGAGGAGCGCGCGCGTTCATGCGCTGAGCGTGAGCTTGCGCGGGCCAGAATGGAAACCAAGCTCGAGGAGCGTCTGCTCCAGCGCAGACCCGATCGCCGGCTCGCCATCGATCCGCTCGAGCGCCAGCTTGGGGACTCGCCCGGCACGCACCGCCTCAGCCAGCGCGCACAGCCCCTCGTGCAGTGGCTCGGGCTCACGCGCGACAACTGGCGCGATCGTCACGAGGCCCCGGCCGCCGCGCTCCACGTAGAGGATCGGCTCGTCGCCGACCATGACCACGTAAGCGCCGGCCACGCGTGCGGGACGCCGCTCCTGGGACTCACGTTTTGGCCATGGCAGCGCGGCGCCGTAGGGCTGGGCGGGGTCGGCGGCGGCGATCACAAGGGCATTCTGTCTCTCGCCCGCACGAGAGCGTCCGGCGGTCTTTACGGCGCGCAGTCGCTCGACCGCACCGGGCAGCGCGAACTGCGCGCCGCCCATTCCCTCGACGAAGTAGCCGCGGCGGCAGATCCCGAGCGTCTCGAGGTTCGAGAACGCCTCATACAGCAGCGCAAAGCCCCCTTTGAGCCCCTCGGCGAGCACCTGCTCGCGCGTGACGATCCCGTAGCGCTCCAGCAGCAACTCGGCGCGCGCGCGCCTGCTGGCCGATCTTTGATCGGTGGGCCCGTCAAGCGCGCCTTGAAAGATCGACTCGGCGAGCGACCAGCGGCCCTGGACCTGATCACCACCAGCCCGCACATCGCTGCGGCGTGCCCCGAAGCGAGGCCGGCCCACCATCGATCGGCCGGGGCGGGGAGCCGTGGCAATGCCGACCCCCGCGGACCCGCCACCGGCGGAGCGTCCCGCGCGGGCGAGGGTCAGATGCGGCGCACGCAGCGGCGCCCATGCGTCGTTTGTCACCTCGCCCGCCCACACGAGGTCCCACAGCGCCTCGCGCAGCGCCTCCGCCGCGACATCGAGGTCTGCGAGCAGGTCCGTGAAGAAGCAAGGACCCTGGCCTAGGCGCGCACGCAGGAGGTCGTGCTCAGCGCTACTCGGGGACACTGCCGCTGCACGCGTGGAGGAACCCAGCGCGGGCGGCCCGATCGCGGCGGCGTCGTCGCGGAAGTAGAGAGCCACTCGCCCCGACGCCCGGCCGTGCGCGCCGGCCCCGATCCACACGACCTCGCCGCTGGCACACAGAGAGTCGAGCCACGAGGGGGAGTACGCGCCGGTGCGTCGTGGCAGCACGTCGCGCTCCCAGATAGCGGCGGGCAGGGCGAGACCCTGCAGCGGGGCGAGCACGTCGCGTAGCCGATCAACCCCCGCGCCCGCGCCGGCATAGCGGTCGATGCCCTGCCAGGAGGGGAGGAAGCCAGCCAGGGCACGTCGATCGGCAGGCTCGATCTCTTTGCGCAGAGCCGCCAGCGAAGCACGGCGCAAGCGGCGCAGAACCTCCACATCGCACCACTCGCGACCACTGCCCCGGGGCGAAGCTCGCCGCGGACGAGATCTCCGGAGCGCTCCAGCTCACGCAGGACCGCGCTCGCATCGATGCCATAGCGCGCGTGCAGCTCCTCCGTGGTGAACGGCCCGCGCGTGCGTGCGTAGCGGGCGAGGAGCACTCCTAGCCCGTCGGGCATGTCGGCGAGGAACGCCTCGGGCAACCCGCCGGGAGGCATGCAGCCGAGCGCGTCACGATAAAGACCGGCCTCATCGGCCGCCACATACCGCTCCTCTCCGCTGAGGCGTAGCCGGATCGTACGGCGCTCGCGTTCGAGCTCGCGCAAGAGACCGTCGGGGTCGATCCCCTCGAACACCCGCTCTGCGATCTCCGCGCGGTTGAGGTCGCCGACGCGGCGCAGCACGTCGTGCAACGAATCGCGATCGGTGGCGCGCGTCATCTCTGAGCGGCACTGCAGGTCGTCCTCGACTCCGACCAAGGCGCCCGGATCGATCAGCTCGCGCAGCTCGTCCTGGCCGAGCAGCTCGCGGAGCAGATCGCGATCCAGCGACAGCGCGGCGGCGCGGCGCTCAGCGTTTGGCGTGTCCCCCTCGTACATGTAGGTGGCGACGTAGTCGAACAGCAACGATGAGGCGAACGGCGAGGCGACGGGCGTCTCGACCTCGACCAGGGAGATCTCGCGGGTGGCGAGACCGCGCAGCAGCTCCTCGAGGCCGGGCACGTCGAGCACGTCGCGCAGGCACTCGCGATAGGTCTCGAGCACGATCGGGAAGTCCGCGTAGCGCTTGGCGACCTCGAGCAAGCTCTGGGCCTTCAGCCGCTGCTGCCACAGCGGCGTGCGCCGACCGGGGTATGCGCGCGGGATCAAGAGCGCGCGGCCGGCGTTCTCGCGAAAGCGCGCGCCGAACAGCGCGGAGCCCCCCAGCTCGGCCGTCACCGCCTCCTCGACGTCATCCGGCTCGAGCAACACGAGCTCAGCCGCGGAGGGAAGCGCCTCAGATTCATCGGCATCGAGGTCGGGGAGGTGCAGGACGATCCCGTCATCTGAGGAGATCGCATCTGCCTCCAACCCAAAACGCTCGCGGATGCGTGCCGCCAAGGCGAGCCCCCAGGCCGAATGGACGCGCCCGCCGTAGGGAGACAGGATGCAGATCCGCCAGTCCCCGATCTCGTCGCGGAAGCGCTCGACGACGATCATGCGATCTGAGGGGAGTACGCGCGTGGCGTCCCGCTGGGCGCGCAGGTAGTCGAGCAGGTTGCGCGCGGCGCGCTCGTCGAGGTCGTACTCGCGCTGGAGCTCCTCCGCCTCCCGATCGACGGCCCAGCGCGAGAAAGCGCCGATCGCCTCGCCCAGCTCGCGGGGACGGCCGACCGAGTCGCCCTTCCAGAACGGCACCGCACCGGGAGCGCCGGGGGCGGGGGTGACGACCACCCGGTCGCGGCCGATCTCCTCGATCCGCCAGGTCGAGGCACCGAGCAGAAATGCCTGTCCGGGTCGCGCCTCGTAGACCATCTCCTCATCCAGCTCGCCGACCCGCCGTCCGTCGGGCAGCACGACCGCGTAGAGACCCCGGTCGGGGATCGTGCCGGCGTTTGCGATCGCCAGCTGACGGGAGCCCTTGCGCGCGCGGATCGTGCCCGCGAGACGATCCCAGACGATGCGTGCGCGAAGCTCGCCGAACTCCTTCGAGGGGTAGCGCCCATCGAGCATGTCGAGCACGTTCTCCAGCAGCTCGCGCGAGAGCTCGGAGTAGGAGTACGTGCTCGTGACGAGCGCGTACAGATCATCCACCGAGACACCCTCCGCGGAGACCTCGCCTTCAGCGTGTTCGTCCTTTGCTGGGCCGCCGGCCCCAGCCGGCTCGGCTGCCACGGCGATCGCGACGATCTGCTGGGCGAGCACGTCGAGCGCGTTGCGCGGGACGACCGTCGACTCGATCAGGCCTTCGCGCATCCTGCGGCATACGACGGTGCACTCGAGCAGGTCACCGCGGAACTTCGGGAAGATCCGCCCGCGGCTGACCTCGCCGACGCCGTGGCCCGCGCGGCCGATGCGTTGCAGCCCGCGGGCTACGGACTTCGGGGACTCGATCTGCAGGACCAGATCGACCGCGCCCATGTCGATCCCCAACTCCAGCGAGCTCGTGGCAACGAGGCAGGGGATCTCACCCGCCTTCAACAGCTCCTCGACGACCATGCGCTCCTCGCGTGCCAGCGAGCCGTGATGTGCCCGCGCGATCTCGCGCACCGGCGGCGGCGCGGGAGGACCATCCTGCTCACTCTCCTCTCGCGCCTGCGCGCCGGCGGCGAGCTCGTTCAGTCTCAGCGCCACGCGCTCGGCGGAGCGGCGGCTGTTGACGAACAGGATCGTCGAGGAATGTTCGTTTACGAGCTCGAGCAGCCGTGGATAGATCGCCGGCCAGATCGATCCGCGCGTTGACTCTCCTCCATTAATTGGAACCCTACCCACCCCCAGGGGATCGCAATCCGGGCCCGGGGGGCCATTGCCCGGTTCAACCATCGACTCGACCGGCACCTCGATCTGCAAGTCGAGCTCCTTCCGCGCACTGGCGTCCACGATCGTCACCTGCCGGTGGGGACCCACAAGAAAGCGACCGACCTCCTCCAATGGGCTCTGCGTTGCGCTCAGGCCGATGCGCTGCACGACATCAGCCGCGTCCGCACGTGACTTGGCCGCATGCAGCCCGTTTCCATCCGTGCGCGCGTTGGCCTCCAGACGCTCCAGCGTCAACGCGAGGTGCGAGCCGCGCTTTACATGAGCCACGGCGTGAATCTCGTCCACGATCACCGCCTCGACCCCGCTCAGCATCTCTTTCGCTCGCGACGTCAGCATCAGGTAGAGCGACTCGGGGGTCGTGATCAGGATGTCCGGCGGATTGCGCAGCATCGCCGCGCGCTCGCGCTGAGGCGTGTCGCCTGTGCGGATGCCCACGCGGATCTCATCCGCGCCTTGTGGGCGGGATATACCCCTCAAAGGAGTGCGTAGGTTGCGCTCGACGTCATAGGCGAGCGCCTTCAACGGGCTTACGTACACCACGCGTGTGCCCGCGCCGGTAGGAGCACCTTCGGTGCTCAGCCGGTCGAGCGCCCAGAGGAACGCCGCGAGCGTCTTGCCCGACCCGGTCGGCGCCGAGACGAGCACATGCTCGCCGCGAGCGATCGCCGGCCACGCCTGCGCCTGGGCGGGGGTGGGGGCCGCGAAGGCAGCTTCGAACCACTCGCGGACCCGCGGGCTGAAGCTGGAGAGGGGCATCGATTTCGAGGCTACCGCGCCCTGGGCTCCGCCGACTCGCCGCATAGATTCTCAATGATGCCCAGAGCGAGCGAAATCATCTTGGGCGACAACATGGAGGTACTGCCTCGCCTCGGAGATGAGACCTTCCAGCTGGTCTACATCGACCCTCCGTTCAACACCGGCAAGACGCAGACACGCAGGACCCTGCAAACGGTGCCGGACGAGAACGGCGACCGCACCGGGTTTGGCGGCCGTCGCTACAGGACGCGACTGCTCGCGGAGTCCTCCTACCGCGACGACTTCGACGATTACCTCGTGTTTCTGGAGCCCCGTTTGCGGGAAGCCCACAGGCTGTTGGCGCAGAGCGGGACCTTCTACTTCCACATCGACTATCGCGAGGCCCACTACTGCAAGCTCCTGCTGGATGAGATCTTCGGCCGCGAGGGCTTTCTCAACGAGATCATCTGGGCATATGACTACGGCGCTCGATCCAAGCGGCGCTGGCCCGCCAAGCACGACACGATCCTCGTCTACGTCAAGGACCCGGCCACCTACTACTACGACGCGGAGGCGGTGGACCGTGAGCCGTATATGGCTCCTGGCCTCACGACCGCCGAGAAGGCAGCGAAGGGCAAGCTCCCGACCGACGTCTGGTGGCACACGATCGTCCCCACGAACGGCCTGGAGAAGACGGGGTATCCGACGCAGAAGCCCGAGGGGATCCTCAGGCGGATGATCCAGGCATCGACCCGCCCAGGAGACTGGTGTCTGGATTTCTTCGCCGGCAGCGGCACGCTGGGCGCGGTGGCCGCGAAGCTCGATCGACGCTACATCTTGATCGACAACAATCCAGAGGCCATTCGCATCGCCCGTGAGCGTGTTGCCCGTTCAGAGCCCGCGCCAGCCCTCAGCAGATGACATAGCGCTCAGCAGATGAGATAGCGGCTCGTAGCGACCAAATGCAGCGGGTCGAAGTGCGCGTGCGGCTGCGCCTTCGTCTTGGGAACGACCGGACCCATCGCGATCGGCATCGCGATCAGGTGGTTGCACCGGGGGATCTTGACGTTGCCCTGCACCGTCTGCACCGTTGCTCCCCCCAATGCTTCGCGCACGACGATCGGGTTGGCGGAGTGGGCGTCGGCGATCCCCTGCGCGATGATCTGCACCTGGTTGAAGCCGTCGCCCGCGGCGCCGCCGTCGGCGTCTGCCGGGCTGTCCTCTGCGAGTTCGGCTGAGAACGGCGTGTGGTAGATCGACGCCGACGGATAGTACGTATAGCCATACGCTCCAAGCGGCGGCCGGGACATCGCGTCAATCGTGCCATAGTCGAGTATTCCAAGATATTTTATCTTCTTGAACAGTTCTAGCGCCAACGCCTGCCTGACGAATGTAAGGGCGTCTTCGCTGATCACCGTCGAGTAGACGACGTCTGGGTGCTCTGCGATCAGCTTTGAGGCGTACGGGCGGTAGTCGGTACCGCCGCTGGGCACATAGTCCTGACTGATGATCGTCTGCCGGCTGCCAGCCATCGCCGCTTTGAATGCAGCGGTCACTTCATGGCCGTAGCCGTAGTCCTCGCTGAGGACCGCCACGCGCTTCCACCGTGGATGGGCGCGGATGAAGGCCGCGGCGTTCTGCCCCTCGACTGTCGCGGTCGGGATCGTGTCGAAAGCATAAGAGTCAGACCCGCCCGCGAACACGCTGGGGTCGGCGGCACCAACCATATAGAGCACGTGGCGGGGATTGGCCACGAGCTGCGCGACGCTTTTGGCGACCGCGCTCGAGCATGTGCCCGCGAGGTATTTGACGTGTTGCTCGGACACCAGATCGCGTGCCTCACGGACACCGACGTTCGGCGTGTCTCGATCGTCGCGTATGAACAGTTCCAGCGGATGGCCTAGCACCCCGCCCCGTCCGTTGATCGTCCTCACCGCCAGTTGGGCCCCACGCACATATTCCTGTGAGAACCTCGCACAGAAGCCGGTCAGCGACGCGAGATAGCCGATCTTGATCGGCGCCCCGGGCGCGAGCGAGCCCAAACCGGAGCCTGAGGATCCACATCCGGCGCCGATCAGCGCCAGCGCCGTGACGAGTGAGACAACCGGCTTCTTCATCATCCCGCGTCATCACCACTTTTGGTGACCGCCAAATTGAGCTCCTCGGCAGCCGACATTGCCCAACATGGGTCAGCCAGCAACGAACGCCCAACGGCGACCAGCACAGCGCCGCTCGAGTGCAGCAGATCCTCGGCCGAGCGGCCGTCGGTGACACCGCCGAGCGCGAACGGCACGGACGGGTCGTCCCCTTCGCGCAGCATCGCGGTGAAGGCGCCCATCTCCTGCGCTCCCACACGCGTGCCGTCGACTACCGGCGTGCCGCCCGCGATGTCGACTAGGTCCACGCCCCGTTCTGCACACCAGCGCGCGACCTGCGCCATCTCGGCGGGCACCGAGCCCATCCTTGAGCCATCATCGCCGGCGGGGACAGAGCCGTCGCCCGCGGGCAGGCGCACGAGCAGCGGTCGCCCGGCAGGCCACTCAGCCCGTACAGCCTCGATCACCTCCAGCAGCAACCGCGCCCTGCCGGCAAGATCGCCGCCATAGGCGTCGGTCCGGTGGTTCGTGAGCGGCGAGAGAAACTGGTGCAGCAGATACCCATGCGCGGCGTGCACCTCGACGACGTCAAAGCCCGCCGCCAACGTCAGGGTCGTGGCTTTCGCAAACGCCTCCGTCACGCGCTCGAGGGCCGACGCGTCGGCCGCGACCGGGGTCGACCACCCCTCCGCATAGGGCAGTGCCGAGGCCGACAGCAGTTCCCCACCCCCTTCGCCACCTCCTCGAACATCACCGAACGCCTTGCGTCCCGCATGCGCGAGTTGCAACCCGACGGCGGCGCCCTGCGCCTGGCAGAAATCGACGATCCGCGAGAACGCGGGGACCTGTGACTCACGGAAGAGCCCAAGCGCCGAGTGACTAGTGCGCGCGGATGGTTCCACTGCTGTGTCCTCGAACAGGATCAGCCCGCAGCCTCCTCCCGCGCGCGCGCCATAGTGGTCCTTGTGCCAGTCCGTCGGAGTCGCGTCCTCACCCGCGGCGTGCTGGCTCATCGGCGACATCACGATCCGATTTCGCAGCGAGCAGTCGCACAGCTGGTATGAGTCGAACAGGAGCGTCACCGCTGGGCACCGCCGGAACGAGGCGCAACGTAGCGACATCCACTGACAAAATATTCGCCTAGACGGAAACGTTGGGTTATGGGGATAATAATTCCCATTGTTGTGCTTATTTTGATTCCAATTTGATTGTTTGCGATTGCGTTCGCAGCTGTAGCAAAGTATGCTGCCCCGTCAAACAGGGAGTTTCCCATACAGGGAAGAGCCTCCAGGGCAAAACAGGAACCGGGTAAAATGCCGAGGTCTAAATCGAATGCTTCTAAATATTCGCAAGATGCTACAGAGCCCGCCTGGTCCGTGCCAAGTCTGCGCGAACCGCGCTACTCGCAGTCGTTGGAGCGCGGCCTGGCCATCCTCGGCTGTTTCACGCCCGAGCGCCCGGTACTGGGAATCGCGGATATCGCTGACGATCTCGGCATGAGCCGCTCGACCACGCATCGCTACGTGATCACGCTCGTCGCGTTGGGTTATCTCGAGCAGGGGGCATCGCGTAAGTACCGGTTGGGGCTGCGCGTGACCGATCTGGGTATGTCGGCGCTCAACTCCACCGGGTTGCGCGAGCACGCCCATCCGTACCTCGAGGAGCTCCGTCAGCGAACGTCCTACACGGTGAACTTGGCGGTGCTCGACGGGGAGGAGATTCTGTACGTCGACCGCGCCCGGAGCTTCCGTCGCGGACAGAGCAAGATCGATCTGAACCTGCACCCCGGATCGCGGCTGCCGGCGTACTGCACAGCGATGGGCAAGCTGCTGCTCGCCCACCTGCCGGACGACCAGCAGCGCGACCTGCTGGGTTCGATGAAGCTGACGAAGCGCGGGCCGAACACGATCACCTCAAAGAAAGCGCTGCGCGATGAGCTCGACGAGGTGCTGGACGCGGGCTTCGCGGTCAACGACCAGGAGCTCGCCCCCGAACTGCACTCAATCTCCGCGCCCGTGCGCAACGAGGCTCGCGAGGTCGTCGCCGCCGTCAACATGGCGGCACACAGTTCGATGATCTCGCTCGAGGAGCTCGTCGACGCGCTCGGCCCACACCTCATCTCCACCGCCGACCGCATCTCCGCACGCCTCGGCTACCGCCGCGACGACGAGACTTAAGCGCGACTTCGGACAGCCGCCGGGCGGCGCGAATAGGCCGTCGCCGAGGAATGCGGCGTCCCCCGGTCGTCCGCTTGCTGGGCGACGATCTTGATCGGTAGGCTACGCGCCACGCGCGGTAGCGGGGTCCGGCTCATATGCGTCGCTTGCCCAGCGACCGTCCTCACTGGGCGTCTAGTAGCCGAAACCCATCAGATCATCATCATCAACGATCTTCTGGGGCACATTCAGGAGTCTTGGATGCTTGCCAAGCATTCCGGGCGCCTGTCGCATACGCTACGACCGGATGACAGCCCCGATCAAGCTCACTCTGCCATGGTTGTGCGCCCCGCTGCTCGCAGTGGGGTTCGCGGCCTGCGGCACCGCGACGGTCTCGACCACCAGCTTCAAAGGGGAAGCCCACGCGATCGCGCAGACGATCTCCAATCTGCAAGCCGACGTTACGGCCGGCGACGAACAGAAGATCTGCAAGAACGACCTATCCAGCTCGGCCGTCACGCGCCTGGGGGGCATCGGCTCCTCGAGCGGGCATGGGTGCGAGCAGGTGATAAAAAGTCAACTCGCCGAGGTCGACAACCCGGAACTGACCCTTGGCTCGGTCCAGATCACAGGCACGAAGGCGAGCGCACGTGTGCAGAGCATCTACTCGGGCAAGAAACGCGTCAGTACGCTCACCCTGGTCAAGGAAAGCGGAAAATGGAAGGTCTCGGCCTTACAATGAACGCCTGAGTCGATCAACTCAGGGCGCGCCCGTACTGGCGCTCATAATAATCGCGATAGTCGCCCGAGCGGATCGGCTCCCACCACCAGGAGTTATCGCGATACCACGCGACGGTCTGCGCGAGACCGTCGCTGAAGCGCACGCGGGGGGTCCAGCCGAGCGCGCGGACCTTGTCAGAAGAAAGCGAATAGCGGCGATCGTGTCCGGGGCGATCAGTGACGTACTCGATCTGCGATTCGTCAGCCTCTGTCAACGCAATTATTTGTTTCACAACATCCACATTCGCGCACTCGTCAGGGCCGCCCGCGTTATACACCGCGCCCGCAGCGCCATATTCGAGCACGTGGCCAATCGCACTGGCGAAATCCGTGGAGTGAATCCAGTTGCGCACCTGCATGCCATCGCCGTACACCGGTAGCAAATCGCCATGCAGTGCATTCAAGATCATCAAAGGAATCAGCTTCTCGGGATACTGATAAGGGCCGTAATTATTCGAACCACGGCAGATGACGGCCGGCAGGTCGAATGTGTGGAAGTAGCTCTGCACGAGCAGGTCGGCGCCCGTCTTGGTGGCCGAGTAGGGCGAGGAGGGACGTAGCGGGGACTCCTCAGTGAAAGAGCCCTCGTCGATCGAGCCGTAGACCTCGTCGGTGGAGACTTGCACGTAGCGCAGGCCGTGCTCGCGGGCGGCCTCCAGCAGCACATGGGTGCCAAGCGCGTGGGTCTTGACGAAGGCGTCGGGCTCCGCGATCGAGCGGTCGACATGCGTCTCGGCGGCGAAGTTGACGATCGCCTCGGGCGAGCTGTCCCGGATCGCGCCAGCGACCGCGACATGGTCCTCGATCGCGCCGCGCACAAAGTGGAAGGAGGCGTGCTCTGAGAAGTCGTGGAAGTTCTCCTCGCGCCCGGCGTAGGTCAGCTTGTCGAGCACGGTCACCTCGTCGCCGTGCTCGAGCAGGCGCTGGCGCACGAAGGTGGAACCGATAAACCCGGCGCCACCACAGACGAGCAGTCTCATGACCGTATCCTCTCACCCGATATCCATGGGCACGCAGGGCAAGCTGGGCAAGGACGCAGGGAGCGTGGCGTGCTATGCACGCAAGCGACTGAGGACGCCGATCCAGCGCCGCCATGCGTGCTCATGGCCGCATCATCCCATTCCTCGCCGCGAGATACCCCGCCAAACCATCCTGCCACGGCGGCATCGGCAGCACGTCGTCGCGTTCTGACTCAAGCGCCGACCACGCGGGGCGGGGCGCGGGGCGCGCCATCTGCTCGCTTGTGGCCGACTCGACGCGGCAGCTCACCTCGGCTTGGCGGAAGATCTCGCGGGCGAATCCGCTCCAGGAGACCCGGCCCGAGCCCGTCAGGTGGACGAGGCCTTGCACCTGACGTTCGAGCAGCCCGAGCACGGCCGGCGCGAGGTGCCCGGACCATGTGGGCGAGCCGATTTGATCGTCGACAACCTGCACGGCGTCGCGCTCGGTCGCGATACGCAACATCGTGGCCACGAAGTTGGGGCCGTCGACCCCGTAGAGCCATGCCGTGCGTACCACGCAGTGCTCGCGAGAGGCGGCAAGCACCTGGCGCTCGCCGTCGAGCTTGGTGGATCCGTAGATCGAACGAGGACCGGTGGGGTCGGACTCCACGTAAGGCCGCGGCCGGCCGTCGGCGTCGAGTGGGGCGGTGCCGTCGAAGACGTAGTCGGTCGATATGTGCAGCAGGGGAGCCTCGATCTCGGCGGTCGCGCGCGCGAGGTTGCCAGCGCCGTCGGCGTTGACCGCGTGGGCCTGCTCACGCTTGGTCTCGGCGCCGTCGACGTCGGTCCAGGCTGCGCAGTTGATCGTCGCCTCAGGCCGTTCGCGCGCGAAGAACGCATATACCGCCGCCGCGTCGGTGATGTCGAGCTCGGGCAGGTCGACCAGCACGAGCTCGTGTCCGGCGCGTTCTGCGACGCGGCGTATGTCGTGGCCGAGCATGCCGGCCGCGCCTGTAACCAGCAGCCTCATTACAGAATCGAGATGTCGGAGTTGTCCCCAACCATGAAGCGGTAGGCGCGCGGCTGGCGGTCGCCGCGGCGCACGGTCACGTTGCGCCCGAGCAGCGAGGACTCCATCCGGCCATCGAGATCGCAGACGGAAGAGCCGGCAAGCAGGATCGAGTGCTCGACCTCGGCGCCGGAGATCACACAGCCATCGCCGATCGCTGTGTAGGGGCCGATGTAGCAGTCGCTCAGCCGCGCGCCCGCGCCGATGATCGCGGGCCCGCGCACGGTCGTGCGCTCCAGGCGAGCGCCCCCCTCGATCACCACGCGCCCGTCCACCTGCGAGTCGATCAGCTCGCCCTCGATGCGCTCCTGGAGGTTGTCGAGGATCAGCCGGTTGGCCTCGAGCATGTCCTCCAAGCGCCCCGTGTCCTTCCACCACCCCTTCACGATGTGCGGCTCGACCCGCAGCCCGCCGTCGACGAGGTGCTGGATCGCGTCGGTGATCTCGAGCTCTCCCCGCGCGGAGGGCTCGATCGCGCGCGCCGCGTCGTGGATCGCGGCGGTGAACATGTAGACCCCCACCAGCGCCAGGTCAGTGGCGGGCTCGGAGGGCTTCTCGACCAGGCGCACCACTCGACCGACCTCACCGGTGGCGGCAGACGCGAGCTCGGCGACACCGTAGTTCTCGGGATCGGGCACGGGCGTGAGCAGGATCAGCGCGTCTGGCTGGTGCTCGCGGAAGGCGGCCACGAGGTCTGAGATCCCACCCTGCAGCAGATTGTCGCCGAGGTACATCACGAACGGGCTCGAGCCCAGAAACGGCTCGGCGGTCAGCACCGCGTGGGCGAGCCCGAGCGGCTCGTCCTGCACGATGTAGGTGATGTGCACCCCGAACTGCGAGCCGTCGCCAGCCTCCTGACGAATCTCCTCGCCCGTCTCCGGAGCGATGATGATCCCGACCTGCTCGATCCCGGCCTCGGCCATCGCCTCGATCCCATAAAACAGGACCGGCTTATTCGCCACGGGCACGAGCTGCTTGGCGCTCGTGTGCGTGATCGGGCGCAGGCGCGTGCCCTTGCCCCCCGAGAGGATCAGTCCCTTGAGCGGCTCCATTGCCCGGGAGAGTAACCGGCATCCTGCCTTCGGGCCGAGCCGGGCTACGTCTCACGGGCTATGAACCTGTTTCAAGATAGGTGGTGTGGTCGGGGTGTTCATGGAAGATTCAATGCCCACCCACCCGACGGATCGAATGCCCGCCCACCCGGCGAAGCGCATGCTGCCGATCATCCGGGATCGCCCAGCATGCGCGAGCCATCACGTGGCGAGACGATCGAAGATCCACGGGATCTTCGATCGGTGTCCAGCGCCGCGTATCGATCCCACCCACCCGCATCCGGACGTGCCGATCTTCTTGAAACAGGTTCTAAGCCTCGTCACGGCGACTCCAGGTGGCAGACTGGATTTCGCGGGAGCGGATGTCCCGCGAAGGTAGATCGTTATGCCGTTCGGGCCGTCATGGCACGGTGACTGGTGCCGCAGCCCGTGCCATCCGAGCGGCCTTCAGTAGACGCCCGCGAGCTTGCGGTGATCCCACGTGGCGCGGCGACGCTCGAGGAACTCGAACCCGACGCGCTTGGCCGCCTGCGCCTCGACCATCGCGCTCACCTCGGCGGGCAGCTCTTCCACCACAGGCTCGCCACGGGGAGAGGCATAGCGAGCGAGGATCTCCTGCCCGAGCGCGCTCACAGTCTCCAGGGCGCGGTGGATGACGACGTCGCACTCGAGCATCACCCCGCGCAGCTCCTCATAGGCCTCGCCGGCCTCAACCTGGAGCGTCGCGCGTGGGTCGCGCTCGAGGTTACGCGTCTTCTGAGAAGCCGCGTACGTCCAGGCCCAGATGCGCGGAGCGGGCTCCCCGTCGGCAGACGCGCGCAGCACGTACCACAGCGGCATCAGGTGAGGCCATCCACGCGGTCCGCTGGTAGCGCAGGTCACGGTTCGCTCCGCGGCGAGAAACGCGGCGACCTCCGCGTCGGACATCTTGATCTGCTCGCGGCGACTCACGTTCTCGAGAGGGGCGCCCGTCTACACGCCGGCCGGCACGGAGTGAGCCTCGCGCAGCCGAGCCACCGCGGCGCGGACGGCGTCGCGCGCGTCCTTGGGCTCGAGCACCGCGGCATCGCCCGCTTCCCTGAGGATCTCCCGCACGAGCCAATCGCGGCCGGCGAAGCTCAGCTCCACAACGACCGCGCCGTCCGAGCGCTCCTCCACGACCCGCCGGGCCTCGCGCGCCCAGCGCGCGCGCTCGGGAGAGACCCACACGCGCGCCGTACGCGAAGCCTCCACCTCGCCGGTGCGCAACCAGCCGCCGACCTCCGCCGCCGGGTCGACCTCCGGCCGGGGCTCGAACGTCTCATCTGTGACCGTCACGCGCTTGATCCGATCGAGGCGAAAGTGGCGCATGCCGTCGCGCTCGGGGTCGAACGACGCCACATACCAGCCCTCGCGGCCGTTCGTCAGCGCGTAGGGCTCGACCCGGCGCTCTACGATCTCGTCCTCGTTCTCCTTGTAGTACTCCAGCTCGATGATCAGCCGCTCGACGATCGCGGTGGAGACCACCCGTGCCACCTCGGAGTCATCGCCCCCCGCGTGGGCGACCTGCAGTCCCTGCTCCATCGGGTCCTCGCCGAGCGCCGCGACGATCTTCTCACGGGCAGAGGTGAGCGAGCCCTCGGGGATGTGCTCGCCGATCAGGTCAATCGCCGCCACCAGCGCCTTGCCCTCGACCGGCAGGAGGCGGGCGGGCCGGTCGAAGTTGTCGCTGTAGGGCTCCGGGTCGACCTCGATCTCACCCTCCTCCTCATTGATCTCCGCGTACAGCACGTAGGAGCCGCCGCCGAAGTTGACGACGTTCAACACATTCAGGTCCTCGCGCAGCTCCTCATCTGAGAGCTGCAACCGCTCGCAGATCTCCTCCATGTTCACCCGCTCCCCCACGCGGCCGGCCTGGATCAGGATGCTCGCGAGCGTCACCAGTCGCGCAAAGCGCTCGGGCCGGATCGCGGCCTCGTCGCGGCGTGCGGATCCCTCGTGATCGCCACCCTCCGCCGCTGCCCCCCTGCGCCCGCCGCGCGCACGCGCTCCCGATACGCGCTGGGCACCCCCGGTCGAGGCCCTGCTCACCACTTCATCGGCTCCGGGGAGCGTCTCGCCGTGGCGCTCGGAGAGCAGCTCCAGCCGCCGCTCCAGCTCGCCGACCAGCTCCTCGGGACCCCGTAGGCGAGCGTGCGCGCCGAGTCCGAGCACCCAGGAGATGAGGCCGCGTGGATTTGAGTAGCCGGTGCGAAAGAGCCTGTCGTCACCCAAGCTGTCGATCTCGCCGTAACGGCCGAAGTGACGCTCGAGCAGCCACGCGATCCGCTCGGAGACGACGATCTCCGCCACGCCCTGCTCGTCGCCGAGCTGCCAGTCGGCGCGGTTGGCGTAGGCGCGCGGATCGAAATCCGCTGGCCGGCGGAAGTCGTGCTCGGCCTTGGTCGCGTAGGACACCTTGCCGCGGATGCGCGACAGGCGAAACACGCGGATCGCCTCGCGCTCGTGCGCGTAGCCGAGCAGGTAGAACTGGCCACCCTGGAACAGCAGGTGGTAGGGATCGACGCGACGGGAGCCCACCTCGTCGCGCTCCATCGTGTAGTAATCAAACACGATCGTCTTGTTGCGGAAGATCGCCGTCTCGACCTTCGCCAGGCGCGCCGAGAGCTCATGCCCACCGGCCGAGGCGGTGATGCCGAGCGCGACCGAACGCTGCTCGGGAGCCCGCAACGGGCTGGGCCGCCCCCAGGTGATCTGCTGCAGTGCCAGCCGCAGCGGCTCGGCGTAGGCGAATTCGCCGTCCAGCAGGCTCAGCGCGGTCTGCAGCGCAGCGAGCTCCTTGTCGGTGAACGCGATCGCGGGCAGATGGAAGTTCTCCGGCCGCAGCGAGTAATTCTCCTGCTCAGCCGCCCCGTCGGCCGGTCGCTCGACGGTCAGCTGGATGCGCAGCGACTCGAGCTCCGAGCGATCGGCGTAGAAGCGCCGCGCGAAGGCGTCCTCGTTCATGCCGCTGTAGCCCTCCACGTCGCGCCGGATCTCCAACGCCGTGACTGGCCGGCGCTCGGCCATCAGGTAGGAAATCAGCGACAGCTGGCGGATCAGCTTCTCGGTGTCCTTTGCCATCGGTCAAGAACCATAGAACTCGATGGGGAGACGACTGTGGCACGAGCGGTCCGAACGTACGCTATTTGCGAACTTTCAGAACTTCAGGCTCACGCCGCGAACCCTCAGGCCGCTTCGCGCACGGGCACCGGCGGCTTGCCGATCTCCTCGCCATCGCTCCGCTCCGCGCCGCCTCGCTCGGCGAAGAACGCGCCGCCGCCGATCACGCGGTCGAAATTCGACCAGCGCTTGCCGGGGGCAAGCTCTTTCTCGAGGCGATCGAAGCTGCCCAGGCGCCCGCCGAGGTTGTCGATCATGTGCACCAACGTCGCCTCCCGCGTGCACGGCACAACCGGGCTGCCGTGCTCCAGGGCGCCATGGTGAGAGAGGATGATGTGACCCACCGCCTGCGCCAGCTCGGCGGGGAAGCCCTCGATGTCCTCGATCGTGCGACGGATGCGGTAGTAGCCCAGCGCGATCTCGCCGTGCAGCTTGCCCACATCGGTGAGGTCGATGATCCGGTCCTGCCGGGCGGGCGGGGCCTGATCGGTGTAGGCCTCGAGCTTGCCGATGTCGTGCAGCAGCGCCCCGGTGACCGCGACATCGCGGTCGATGCCCGGGAAAGTCGCTGAGATCGCGCTGACCGCTTGGGCTACCCCGAGACAGTGCTCCAAGAGGCCGTGGCGGTAAGCCTGGTGGTAGTACTTGGCCGCGGGAGCGACACGGTAGCCGGCCCACAGCTCTGAGTCCTCGCCGAACACGCACTCCAGCAGGATGCGCAGGTGCGGCTCCTGAATCGTGTCCAGCAGCTCGCGTACCTCGCCTTCCATCTGCTCGACCGAGCGCACCGGGCCATCGAGCAGGTCCTCCAGCGAGAAGCTTCCGGGCGCGGCTGCCTCCAAGCCATACAAGTTGATCTGCGGGCCGAAGCGCGGGTGGATGGTGTAACGGCCCCGCACGTGCACCGGCTCGCCGGCGTACGCCAGGTCCTCCACCTCCACCAGCTCTTCCCACACCATGCAGACGACCGCGCCGGTGCGGTCGCCCAGCTGCAGGCGCAGGTAGTCGCCGCCATCGCGCCGCTGACGGCGCTCGGTCTCGTGGACCAGCAGTACCTGGTCGATCTCTATGCCGTCGGTGAACTCGTTTACGAACATCATCATCTGAAGGTAGACATGACTGCGGACGGCATTCGCGGCCGGAGGGTATCGGCGGCCATCGCGCCCGGATCCCGCTCCCGGGTGCTCCTACGGAGCAACCCGATCTTGATCCTCTCGAAAAATCTAGGACGGCGCTGGGCAAGCTAGGCCAGGACGCAGTGAGCACCGGTGACGGGCTTCGGAGGCATGTGGATGATCAAGGACGCCGCATAGCGCCGCCCAGCGTCCGTCCTACGGCTCCAGGCGATTCGGGCCGCGATAGAGGAACGTCACCTCGCGCACGTTGTCCTGGTTGAGGAGCTGCATCAGCAGACGGGTGAGCCCAAAACCGAGGCCGCCGTGAGGCGGAGCGCCGTAGCGGAAGAAGTCGAGGTAGTACTGGATCGGGGCCGTCTCGACGCCCTTGTCGGCCGCCTGGGCCAGTAGCTGCTCGTAGCGGTGCTCGCGCTGGGCACCCGTGGTCAGCTCGATCCCGCGCCACAGCAAGTCGAAGCTCTTGGTCACACTCGGACGATCCTCGAAGCGCATGTGGTAGAAGGGCCGCACCGAGGTCGGGTACTCAGTCACGAACGCGAACTCGTGGCCGTGCTGCTCCTTGATCAGTGCGCTCAGCGCGCGCTCGCTCGGGGGATCGAGGTCGTGGTTGGGACCGGGAACCGAGTCGTGGCCGTGCTCGCGCAGCAACTCCTTGGCCTGCTCCAGCGTCACACGCGGGAAGGGGAGCGCCGGCACGATCACCTCGGTGGCGAACGTTGCCTCGATCGTCTCGCCATGCGCGTTCTTGACGGCGCCAAGCACGTGTGCGAGCCATGCCTCCTCGAAGGCCATCACGTCCTCGTGGGACTCGATCCAGGAGAGCTCGACGTCGACGCTCGTGAACTCCGTGTCGTGGCGTGAGGTGAACGACGGGTTCGCGCGGAACACGGGCCCAATCTCGAACACCTTGCCGAAGCCCGCGGCCATCGCCATCTGCTTGTAGAACTGCGGCGACTGCGCGAGGTAGGCCTGCCCCTCGAAGTACTCGACCTTGAACAGCTCGGCGCCGGACTCGCTGGCGGAGCCCATCAGCTTGGGGGTGTGGATCTCGATGAAGTCCTCGCTGCGCCAGTAGTCGCGCATCGCGTGCTCGACCGTGGTCTGCACCTCGAAGATCAGCCGGCGGTCGGGCCGGCGCAGGTCGAGGTAGCGCCAGTCGATCCGCTTGTCGAGGGCGGAGTCGGGCGCGATCGGCACCTCGGGCTCGGCCGGAGAGTCGACCTCGATGCTCTCCAGCTGCAGCTCGACGCCACCGAGCTTGACCCGCTCGTCGGCGACCACAGTCCCCGTCAGCGTCACCGCGGACTCGACGCTCAGGCTCGTGATCTGCTCGTTGAGCTCCGTGGGTGGGTCATCCTTGCCGAGCACCGCCTGCGCCAGTCCCGATTCGTCGCGCACGACCACGAACTGCACGCGCTTCTGGTCGCGCACCACGTGCACCCAGCCGCGGATCGTGACCTGCTCGCCGACGTGCGCGGGCAGCTCGGATATGAGGGTGCGAGTCATGGCGGGGACCCTATCTAGCCGGACGATCCCGATGTCTCCTCGGCCAACTCAACTTCTACAGCGAACTCCTCGGCCTCGACCGTCTCGATGCGCTCGATCGTCCCCGCCTCGAGCAGGTCACCTTCCCCCAGCTCCAGCGCGCTCAGCCGCTCCGCCGTGTCGTGCACGACCACGCGGCTGACCGGCGCGCGCATCTTCACCTGCGCCTCGGACTTCGCCTTGCGCACCTCTTTGAGCACATCCGCGGTCACATCGAGTGCCACGTCTTCGCGGTCGTGCTCCGGCTGCTCGCCGACCTCGGCCAGCAGCTCTGCCGCATCCGGCCAGGGCGCGCGATGCACCGACCCCTGCTGCCACCACGACCACACCTCCTCACAGACGAACGGCAGGAACGGGGCGAGCAGACGCTGGAACACCGACAGCGAAATGCGCAGCGCGCGGCTTACCGACGCGCTCACGTCCGGGTCCGGATCGTAGCGACGCCCCTTGACGAGCTCGAGGTAGAAGTCGCAGTACCACCAGAAGAACTCCTCCGTGCGCTCGAGCGCTCGCGTGTAGTCGTACTCGTCAAAGCTGCTCGTCGCATCTCTCACGACCGCCGTCAGCCGCGCGATCATCGCGCGGTCGAGCGGGTGCGTGAGCGTCTCGCCCTGCGGGGGGAGATCGGCGAGCGCGAACTTCGACGCGTTCAAGAGCTTCACCGCGAGCCTGCGGCCGACCTTCATCTGCTGGGCGTCGAACGCGGTGTCCGTGCCCGGGCGCCCGTTCGCCGCCCAGTAGCGCGCGGCGTCGGCGCCGTGCTCCTCGAGCAGGTGCATCGGCGTGACCACGTTGCCCTTCGACTTCGACATCTTCTTGCGATCGGGGTCGAGCACCCAGCCGGAGATCGCTGCGTTCCGCCACGGCAGCGCGTCGTGGTCGAGGTGGGAGCGCAGGATCGTCGTGAACAGCCACGTCCTGATGATGTCGTGGGCCTGCGGGCGCAGGTCCATCGGGAAGACCTTCTCGAAGACCGCATCGTCCTCGGGTGGGCGGGCTCCGCATCCGGCGATCTGCGGCGTCAGCGACGAGGTCGCCCACGTGTCCATCACGTCCGGGTCGCCGACGAACCCGTTTGGCTGCCCGCGCTGTTCGGGCTCGTATCCCTCGGGCACGTCGGTCGAGGGGTCGACCGGGAGCTGGTCCTCGCGCGCGGGAATCGGTTCCTCGTAGAGGGCGGCGCCTGACGCGTCGAGCGGATACCAGATGGGGAACGGCACGCCGAAGAAGCGCTGGCGGCTGATGCACCAGTCGCCGGTCAGCCCGTTCACCCAGTCCTCATAGCGCGCGCGCATGTATGGCGGATGCCACTGGAGCTCGCGCCCGCGCGCGATCAGCTCCTCGCGGTGGTCGACCGTGCGGATGAACCACTGGCGGCTGGTGACGATCTCAATGGGTCGCTCGCCCTTCTCGAAGAACTTCACCGCGCGCGTCACCGGGGTGGGCTCGCCGACGAGGTCGCCCGACTCTGAAAGCAGCTCGACCATCCGTTTGCGCGCCTGGTTGATCGTCTTGCCCTGGAGCTCGCTGTATCGCGCGCGCGCGTGTCTGACGTCTTGTGACTCCCACCCGGGAGTCCCCCAGGGGACGTCTGTGAGCCGCCCGTCGGCGCCCAGCACCGAGCGAACGGGGAGACTGAGCTCGCGCCACCAGACAACGTCCGTCAAATCGCCGAACGTGCACACCATCACAAGCCCTGTGCCCTTGTCGGGGTCGACGAGCGGATGGGTGAGCACCGGCACGCGCGTGGCGAACAGCGGCGTCAGCACATCCTTGCCGACGAGCCGGCTCTGGCGGGCGTCGTCGGGGTGTGCGAGCAGCGCGACGCAGGCCGGGATCAGCTCTGGGCGCGTGGTCTCGATCAGGGCGTCTGCGGCTGACGGGTCTCCTCCACCTGCGCCACCGTCAGGCCCGTCGTCACCGTCGGCGATGTGAAAGCGCACGCGGTGCATCGCCCCCGTGCGCTCGCGGTCCTCGAGCTCAGCCTGGGCAACGGCGGTCTGGAAGTCGACGTCCCAGAGCGTAGGCGCCTGGAGCTGGTAGGCCCCGTCGCGGGCGAGCAGAGCGAGGAACGAGCGCTGAGAGATGCGCTGGGCGAGCGCGCCGATCGTGGTGTAGGTCATCGACCAGTCGACCGACAGGCCGAGCATGCGCCACAGCGCCTCGAACGCCTGCTCGTCGGTCTCGGTCAGACGTAGGCAGAGCTCGACGAAGTTGGGGCGCGAGATTGAGATCGGTTCCTTCTCCGACGGCTCCTCAGGCGCGGTGAAGTTCGGGTCGTAGGGGATCGACGGATCGCAGCGCACGCCGAAGTGGTTCTGCACGCGGCGCTCGGTCGGGAGGCCGTTGTCGTCCCAGCCCATCGGGTAGAAGACCTCGCGGCCGCGCATGCGCTGGTAGCGCGCGATCAGATCAGTGTGGGTGAAGGAGAAGACGTGGCCCACGTGCAGCGAGCCGCTCACGGTCGGCGGGGGCGTGTCGATCGCGAACACCCGCTCGCGCGGAGCTGAGGCATCGAAGTGATAGGTGCCCTCACGCTCCCAGACGGCACTCCACTTGGCCTCCAGGCCGTCGAGCGTCGGGCGCTCGGGGACGGTCGCGCCGGTGTTGGTCTCGGGTTGCTGCGACGGTGGCGGCAAGCCGTGGATCGTATCCGCCCGGGAGCGCCGCCCAGGCGGTCGCTACAGATCAGGCGCTCAGGGCGATTGGCGCAGCGGCATCCCCGGGAGCGGCGGACCGCTCTTCTCGCGCCGCGTGGTGCGTGGGACAGTAGACGCCGCGGATCCGCCCGTCGTCGAGGCCGTAGGCGAGCCACATCTCGCCGCGCCAGGCGAATTGGAAGAACCCGCCGTTCCTCTGCCCTTGCTCCAGCTGATGACGCCAGGCAGCGACAACCACCGCGGCCGGGATGCGCGACTCACAGGAGCAGCCGTCGGCGAGATACCCGCTCGAGACGCACCGCAGCGGCTCGTCCACGGTAGCTTGGACGACCCTCAAATCTACGCGCAAGCCATCCGTGTCGAGCCCAGCTTCGCCCGCCCCAAACGGGACACGATTTGCGGTCCTACCTGCCCTTGTCGTGCACTCCATGTCGTTCTTTTCGGACGACAAGGGCAGGTAGGTCAACTCTTACGAATAACTGGACGTTTGTCCTACGCGCGCGGCAGGTGGCCGCCCTGGAGCCAGCATCGGCGCTGAGCCACCGCCGGTGGCTATCGCTCCGCGTGCGAATCCGAACACGCCGCCACCCCGCCCCGCAAATGGCGGGACGGGGTGGTGCAAGGCGCCTGGCCCAGCGGCGCTCAGCGTCGGCTACGGCGTGTGCTTGCCCAGTGCATGGTGGACGAACGCGAGGCTCGCCACATGCGCCTGTACGTGCAGCACACCGGACCCCGCGCCGGGCGCGCCCGAGAGGGCCAGGTAGAGCGACACTCGACGATGCTGCTTCAGCGCGGCGAGCACCGCGTGCAGCGTCCCGGCCGATATGACCAGGTGGACCGCGGTCTGCCGTCCCGCCACGAGCGCGACGGGCACGCTCTCGAGCGTGAAGCCGCGCAGCGTGGAGGTCTTGGCGCTCCTGCCATGGCCCCTACCGTGCGAGCGCGCGATGAGGACCGTCAACCGGCCACTCAGGCTCGCCTCGAGACCCGCATCGCACATTGCGCTCGCCGTGACGATGCGCTTGCCCAGCAGCTTCTGGGTGCGGGCAACGGTGAGCGTGCAGTGGATCGCGGAGGCGCCCGGCGAACCAGCGGTCCCCGGAACGCCGATTGTGAGCGTACGCGTCACCGTGGTGACGTTGCCGAGCACGTCGGTGGCCGTGGCGGTCACCTGGTAGGTACCGGGGGAGGTGTAGGCGTGGGTCGCGCTGACGCCGCTCGCGGAGGCGCCATCTCCGAAGGAGAAGCCCTCCGAGAGGACGGGACTCCAGACGTCGAGCGGCGCGAGGAAGAACTGCAGCGACTGGCCCACGAGACCCTGCGAGGGAAGCGTAAGCCCGCGCAGCAGCGGCCCCGCGCCGTCGTAACCCGCCGCTTCGAGCAGGTAGTTCGGGCCGTTGGAGCGCGACCACACGGCGATCCCATTGCCCTGCGCGTCGATTCCGACCGCCGGGACGCCTTCCTGCGGACCAGCGGCGGAGACCGTTGTGGCCGGTGAAAAGCTGCCACCGGCCGGCCGCACGGCGGCTTGTGCCGTGTAGTTGGCGCCGTTGAACGTCTTCCAGCTGACGATCGTCCCGCTCAACCCGTCGCCGGCGATGCGCGGTTCGTACGCTTCCTGCCCACCCGGGTCGAGCGTGGCCTGCATCGCGAACGTCCCCGCGCTGCCCGGCGAGCGCACGCTCGCGTCCACACGCAATTCTTTGCCGTCGGACTGTTGCCAAGCCACGACCCCGTCGCCCTGGCCGTCGAACGCCACCTGTGGCGCCTGCGCCGGCTGCGAGCTGGACGCTGAGACCCTCTGGGAGGCGCCGAATTCCCCGCCCGCTGGCCGGTAGTCGCCTTCCACGGTGCTCGCGGGAGGCCCGTCGAAGCGCCAGACCGCGAGCGCGTCGCCGGTGGAGTCGAACGCCACCTGCGGCGTGTCCGCGTTGTAGCCGGACGGCGAGAGAAACCGTGGCAAGCCAAAGCTCCCGCCGGCGCGGACGGCGCCTTGAATGCGGATGTTCGAGCCGTCCCAGCCGTCCCATACGGCGATCGCGTCTCCGTGTGAGTCGAGTGCGACCTGCGGGACGCTCGCGACCGTCGTGAACCCGGTCAGGGCGACCGGTTCGCCGAACAAGCCACCGGGCGCGGCCGAGGAGGATTGGACCTCTTCGAAGAGACCCGAGGCGAGGCTCCACACGATGACCGCTTCGCCTGAGGCGTTCATCGCCACGCGCGGTTCCCGGGCTTCATAACCCACCGCCGACAGCGTCTGGGGTGCGCCGAACGAGCCCCCGGCGGGCCGGTAAGCGGCCTGAACACGCTGGTTGGCGCCGTCGAAGCGAAGCCATACGGCGACCGCGTCGCCCTGCCCGTCGGTTGCGACATCTGGGCGCGTCGAGTTCTCGCTTGCGTCCGAGAGCGTCTGGGGGGCGCTGAAGGCACCGCCCGCGGAACGAGCGGAGGCCATGATGACGGTGTTGGCGCCGCCCGCCGACCGCCAGACGGCCACGGCGTCGCCGCCCTGGTCGAAGGCGACGTGCGGATAGCTTGCATCCTGGCCTGACCGAGAGACCACCTGCGGGGTGAGCCACTGCGGCGCCGCGTAGGCGGGCGCCGCCACGGCCAGCGTCGCCGCCACCACCGTGACACCGATCCCACGGCCGATGAGCCGGCGGTTGACGGGCCTGCGGTTGACGGGCCTGCGGTTGAGAATTCGGTTGAGCATCATCTCGCGATACCTCCTGTGAGAGCCCGCGTCAGCGGGCTGGATGGCGTTTGTGCGAGACGAAACCGACGAACGCGCGGCGAATTACGCGAGCCAGCCAATTTTTTTGGGGAAGCTTGGCCCGGCAATCCCACGCCGGGCAACCCCTTGCGCTCTACGGGATCAGGCTCCCACCCGGCGGCGCCGGTTCGGGCGTGGTTCGCGCCGGCGGGGTGGTTGTGGTGGGAGTCGTCGTCGGCGGAGGCGGTGTGGTGGGAGTGGTAGCCGGCGGTGGAGGTGGAGCGACCGGAGTGGTGGTTGTCGGGGTGGTAGCGGCCGGGGTCGTGGCCGGCGGCGGCTTCGGTGTCGGTTTTGCCGGCGCCGGTCGATGCGTCGCCGGCGTTCGATGGCGGCGACGGCCACCTGACCGCACGCGATCGGTTGAGTGGTGCGGCGTCCCCGCTGTGGACACGGCCAAGGCCGTGTCGGTGTTAGCGGGGTTGTGGAAGCCCGATACCCCGTGCTTGGCGACAGCCACCGAGGTGGTCCGGTGGTAGGGCCTTCGGATAGCCGTGGCGATTGGGTGCGCCGTCGCCGCGCCCGTCGCCGTCGGATGTAGCAAGACGTGTCCGTCCCGTGTGCCGCCAACCATCGCCACGAGGACTATGCAAAGCGCGAGCAGAGCTCCAGCTAGAAGCGTCCACGCGAGCCTTCCTCGCCCCGTCCAGGCCCAGACGCCCGCGCCCGATCGAGCCACCAGCTGTCCGGGCCGGCCGGACTGCTCCTCGGCAGCCTGCCCGACCGATCCATACGCCCCGGATGGGGACCCTGAAGACCCCGACCCGGGGCCGCCCGCCCCCGACCCAGGGCCAGCGACGACGCCGCTCCAGTCGGCGCCGACGAATTCGGCCGCGCGCGCGATCGCCGCATGGCGCAACCAGACAAGCGGGACAATCGGGGCGGCGAGCGCCCGGTAGGAGACGCCCGCCTCTTCCATCGCGGCGCGGCTGAGCCGGCAGGTGTCACAGCCGGCGATGTGCGCGTGCACCCACTCGAGCTCGGCGGCGCTGCCACGCTGATCGTCCTGAATGCTCGCGAGCAGTGGCAGCGCGCGGGCGCAGTCGGCTGAGGATGCGCTCACGGAGACGAGCGCCGAATCGCGCATGAGGTCGCGGAGCTTGATCCGCGCGCGCGAGACGAGCTGCGCGACGGCGTTGCGGTTCAGGCCCATCAACTCGCCGATCTCGTCGTAGGAGAGCAGCTCGACCTCGCGCAACGCCAGCACCTCCCGCTGGCGCGGGGGCAGCGCGGCGTTCGCCGCCTGCACGTCCTCACGGGCCGCCGCGAGCAGCGCGGCGCGCTCGGGATCGCGCTCCAGATCGCCTTCCTGGGGACCGAGCGGCTCCGGCTGCTCTGCCATCGGCTCGGCTTTTCGGCGGCCCTCGATCATGTCGTAGCACGCGTTGCGGGCCGTGGCGAGAGCGTAGGCGACGAAGTTGAGGTCGCGCCCCTCCAGAGCGGGCAGCCGCCCGAGCAGGCGCACGAATGTCTCCTGGGTCGCGTCGGCCGCATCGTGCTGGGTCCCGAGCATCCGCATGCAGAAGCCATACACGCGCTGCTCGTGACGGTCGTACAGCTCCGCGAAGGCGTTGCCATCACCGGCGACCGCCAGCCTCGCCAGCTCCCTGTCGTCCAGCGCCTTGGGCGGGTGTGCGGCCGGCGTGGCCATGATCGATAGCTTGGCATGAATCCTCCAGAACGCATCTGCTGACGCCGGCCCCCGGTAAGCAGTGGGTGCCTCACTGAAAGACGGCGGGTGGATGACGCCCATCACAGGCACAACGGGCCAAGCGCTTGTTTGTTACGGGGCTTCGAGCGGCTTAGGGCCTATCCCGGTTGGGTGGCGGCGATGGTTGCGAGGTGGGCCTTCTTGAACGCGAGGAGGCCGCTTGAGAGTTGTAGTAGGGCGAGGTGGTTCTCCTCCTTCTTTGACCAGCGGATG
>Ga0116222_1000200_pt1 | contig 41020 bp, 37 predicted proteins | sample Sb_taG_12_FD_88963 | JGI IMG/M metagenome (GOLD analysis project Ga0116222, IMG submission 88963) | Peat soil microbial communities from Weissenstadt, Germany - Sb_50d_9_AC metaG | ecosystem: Environmental > Terrestrial > Soil > Wetlands > Peat | place: Germany: Weissenstadt | collected 2010-09-21
ATCCGGCCGAACTGCTCCGACCAGAAGTACGGCACCGGGTCATACCGCTCCGCCCCGCCGATCAGGTTGGCGGCCAGGACCATCGGCGCGCGCAGCGCGACGTCCCAGTGCTCAGGCCGCATCCGGCGCTGATATCTGCCCGACCAGAAGGCGGCGCAGTCCCCGATCGCGTACACGCCTGAGATGGAGGAGCGGAGCATCCCATCGGTGGCCACGCCGTTCTCCAGCTTGATGCCGGACGATTCCAGCCAGCCGACCTCGGGCCGGACGCCGACCGCCGTCACGATCTCGTCCGCCGCCAGCCAGCCTCCGCCAGCCAGGGCGAGCCCGCCGTCTTCCACTGACTCAACCGCCTGGTTCAGCAGCAGTTCGACGCCGGCCTGCGCATACCAAACCGCGGTCAGCCCGCCGATCTCGGTCCCGAGCGCCGCGGCCAGCGGGGTCGGGCCTGCCTCCACCACGCTGACCTGGCAGCCACGCGAGGCTGCCGCAGTGGCCAGCTCGGCACCGATCCAGCCGGCTCCGACGATGGCCAGCCTGACCCCCGGCACCAGCCGCTCGCGCAGCGCCAGTGCATCGTCGAGGGTGCGCAGGAACCGCTGGCTGCCCGGCCCGGGCAGGGACACCGGTCGAGCGCCGGTCGCGATCACCAGCCGGTCGAACGGGTACTCACCGCGGTCGGTGCTCAGCACCCCATCGCCGAGCCGTTCGGCCCGCTCGCCGAGCAGCACCAGCGCACCAAGGGAGTCAAGCTCGTCGCGGAGCGACGTATCGTCGACCGCGCCAACCATGAGCTGCTTGGACAGCGGTGGGCGGTCATACGGCGGCCGGCTCTCCGCGCCGATCAGGGTGACCGCGCCCGGATAGCCCTGGGCCCGCAGTTCCTCCACAGTGCGCAGGCCGGCCAGCCCGCCGCCGACCACGACGATCTGCTCCGGATTGCCCGGACTGGCCGCACTCACCTGATCGCCTCGTTCCCGCAACCGTTTGACGTTCTCGCAACCGTTTGACGCATTGCGTCGTCTCAGTCTGCAGACCGCAATCTGCCCGGTCGGCTCCGACCTGCGATGCATGGTACCTGGAGCATCGAGGAGGACCCGGTGCGCGCGAACCGCCCACTTACCAGCCCAGATGGCCGACCGGTCCGAACACCCGCTGGTTTGAAGTTCGCGGGCGTCGTCCTCCTGCTCGCATGCGCCGCGGTCGGCTGCGCGACCGGGAGCACGGCCGGCGGTCGATCAGCGTCACCGGCAGTCAGCCAGCCAACAGCCAAGCCGTCGCCGATCTGGCTGCAGTCGCTGCAGATGGTCTCGCCACGCACGGGCTGGGCATTGCGCTGGACCGGCAATCCGGCCGGGCCTGGCAACCCCACCCTTGCGGTTGCGCGCAGCACCGATGGCGGCCGGATCTGGACCGACGTCACTCCGCCGGCGGCCGGGCCGCTGATCACCCCGGACCGGAGCTACGACGTCCTGATGGCCGAGTCAGCGAGCCGGGCCTGGTTCGCGGTGACCCTGGTCAGATCGGAGTCGAGCTACGGCGTGACGCCCCATCGCACCGAGGTGTTCGGCACGGCCAACGGCGGCCGCTCCTGGACCAGTTCGGCGCCGATCCGCGCCCCGGGCACCGCGCGCTGGCTTGATTTCACCGATCCTGCCCACGGCTGGCTGATGCAGGACCTCGGTGCCGCGATGCAGCAGAGCCACGTCCAGCTGTACCGCACGAGCGACGGCGGACGGCACTGGGCGCTGATCGCGCAAACACTCCCTTGGCCCAGGACCGGGACCAGCGGCAGCGGACTGCCCGTCTACTGCGACAAGACCGGCATCGCTTTCACAACAGCTCAGACCGGCTGGCTGACCGGTGGCTGCAACAGCCTGAGCGACGCGTTGCTGGTCAGCCACGACGGCGGGCTGCGCTGGGCACCCCAGGCACTGCCCATCCCGGCCGGACCCTGCCAGCGCAACGGCTGTGCCGTCTCGGCGCCGCGGTTCTTCGGCCCGACCGGGTTCCTCACGGTCGGCGGCTACCCCGGCACCGGCCACCTGCTGGCCAGTCACGACGCGGGCGCGACCTGGACCACGGTTCCGCTGCCTGCCGCTGCGCGGTCCAATCCGGCTTTCCTGGCGTTCGACGCCCGGCGCGGCATCCTGATCCCGATCGGCCCGCAAGGGGTCATCGGCCGGACCTTCTACGCCACCTCCGACGGCGGCAGGTCATGGACTCAGGTCCGCCAGGGGATGCCGTTCCGCAAGCTCGGAATGTCGGTCGAGTTCGTCAGTCCGGCGGCCGGATTCGCCTGGATCCAGGGCGGTGACGCCACCGGACCGGCGCCAATCTACGCGACCACGAACGGCGGCCGGACCTGGAACTCGTTTGTCCCGCTAGGCTAGGAGTACGCGCGGGAGTCCGGTGCGGACCGGACTGAGAGGGCGGCTAAGTAGCCGCCGACCGCAGAACCTGATCCGGATCATGCCGGCGAAGGGAGCGGGCCGAGAATGAGCCAGTCAGAGCAGACAATGGGCCGGTCGGGCAAGGTTGGCGCCGACGTCCTGGTCATTGGCGGCGGCGTAATCGGCCTGGCCATCGCCTGGCGGGCGGCGCAGCGGGGCCTGCGAGTCGTGCTCGCCGACCCCGCGCCCGGCCGCGGCGCATCGCATGTCGCGGCGGGAATGCTCACACCGGTTGCCGAGGCCGCCTACGCCGAGCGCGCGCTGTTCGAGCTGGGCAGTCGCTCCCTTGAGCGCTACCCGGACTTCGCCGCCGAACTGGCTGACGCGACCGGAACCGCGGTCGGCTTCCGGCAGTTTGGCACGCTGCAGGTCGCCTACGATGCCGACGACATGGCCATGCTGGACGAGCACGTGCTGCTGCGAGAGTCGTTCGGAGTGAGCACGCAGCGGCTGACCGGCCGGGACTGCCGCCGGGCCGAGCCGCTGCTCGGCCCGGCGATCCGCGGCGGCCTGCTGGTCGACGACGACGCCTCGGTCGATCCCCGGCTGCTGACCGCCGCATTGCTGACCGCGGCCCGCTCGACAGGCGCCGTGCACCTGCCAGTCCGTGCCGTCCGGCTGTGTATCGAAGCCGACCGCGCGGCCGGAGCCGAACTCGCCGACGGGACGACGGTCAGCGCGCAGCAGGTGGTGCTAGCGGCCGGCTGGGCCTGCGCCGCCATCGCCGGGCTGCCCGACGGCGTCGCTCCCCCGCTGCGGCCAGTCAAGGGCCAGACCCTGCGGCTGCGGCCGACCGCGGCGACGCTTGCCGCCGGACTGCCGCCCGCGCTGCTCACCAGGACCGTCCGCGGCCTAGTCCAGGGATCGCCCGTCTACCTGGTACCCAGAGACGACGGCGAGCTGGTCATCGGCGCCACCCAGGAGGAGATCGGCGCGGATACCACGGTGACCGCCGGCGGGGTCTGGCAGCTGCTGCGAGATGCCAGAGCGCTCGTCCCCGGCATAACCGAGCTTGCGCTCGCTGAGTCGGTGGCCGGCCTGCGCCCTGGCACGCCGGATAATGCGCCGGTCATCGGCCCGGCCGCGCTACCCGGCCTGGTGCTGGCCACCGGCCACTTCCGGGGCGGTGTGCTGCTCGCGCCGGTGACCGCCGAGCTGATCACCGATTATCTGCTTACCGGAAAAATGGCCCGGGCCGCATCGCCGTTCAGCGCTGACCGGTTCTCGCGGCCCACGGAGACGCCAGCGGAGCCGGCCAGGCCGGGATACCCGGAGTCAGCTGGAGCGAGCTCATGGACATAGTCATCAACGGGACTGTGCACCAGGTGCCTGACGACATATCGCTCGAACGAGCCGTTTCGCTGATCGTTAGTTCAGCTGCCGCCGGAATCGCCGCGGCGGTCAATGGCGAGGTGGTGCGCCGGGCGTCCTGGCCGGACACCCGACTCGACCCTGGTGACCAGATTGAAGTGATCACCGCCGTGCAGGGAGGCTGACATGGCTGATCCGCTGGCTGATGATCCGTTCGTCCTGGCCGGTGAGAAGTTCAGTTCGCGCTTGATCATGGGCACGGGTGGTGCTCCGAGCCTGGACGTGCTTGACCGCGCGCTGGCCGCTTCGGGCACCGAGCTGACCACGGTGGCGATGCGTCGGGTTGAGGTGTCCGCAGCCGGATCCGTCCTTGACGTGCTGGCCGCCCGCGGCATCCGGGTACTGCCCAATACCGCCGGGTGCTTCACCGCCGCTGAGGCGGTGCGGACCGCGCGGCTGGCCGCCGAGGCACTCGATACGACCTGGGTGAAGCTTGAGGTGATCGCCGAGGAGCGGACCCTGCTGCCCGACCCGGTCGAGTTGCTCGACGCGGCCGAGCAGCTAGTGGCCGAAGGGTTCACCGTGCTGCCCTATACCAGCGACGACCCGGTACTTGCCCGGCGCCTTGAGCAGGCGGGCTGCGCCGCGGTTATGCCACTCGGCGCGCCGATCGGCTCGGGACTTGGCATCCGCAACCCGCACAACATCGAGCTGATGGTGCAGGCAGCCTCGGTGCCGGTGATCCTGGACGCCGGGATCGGCACCGCGAGCGACGCCGCCATAGCGATGGAACTCGGCTGCGCCGCGGTGCTGCTCGCCACGGCAGTGACCAGAGCACGCGATCCGGAGCGGATGGCTAGTGCCATGCGGTCGGCGGTGATCGCCGGGCGGCTGGCGTTCCTGGCGGGCCGGATTCCGCGGCGACGTTACGCCATGGCGTCCTCGCCGCCGGTGACCAGCTAGTTAGCCAATATCGTAACTGGGTCAGCGGCGCACACCCTGCCCCTACACTATTGCCGATGGATACCGCCCTTTCACCACCTGTGGGCCAGCTGCTCGGCGGCCGGTACCACGTTGGGTCACGGATTGCGCGCGGTGGCATGGCGACGGTGTACCTAGGCACCGACACCCGGCTGGACCGCGTGATCGCGATCAAGATCGCGCATCCTGAGCTGTCCGACGACGTTGAGTTCGTCCGCCGGTTCATCGGCGAGGCGCGCTCCGCAGCGCAGCTGTCCAGCCCGAACGTCGTCGCGATCTATGACCAGGGTTCGGAAGGGCGCCTGCATTACATCGCCATGGAGTATGTGCCCGGCCGCACACTGCGCGAACTGCTGACCGAGCGGCGCAGGCTCGGCGCACGCGAGGCGCTCGACATCATGGTGGGCGTGCTTTCCGGGCTTTCCGCGGCGCACCAGGCCGGTCTGGCGCATCGTGATGTGAAGCCGGAGAACGTGCTGCTGACCACCGCTGGTGGGGTGAAGGTCGCCGACTTCGGACTGGCCAGGTCTGTTACCGGAGTGGCGCACACCAAGGGGGGCATGATCATCGGGACGGCCGCTTACCTGGCTCCCGAGCAGGTTGCCGGCGGCACGTCCGACGCGCGGACCGATGTCTACGCGGCGGGCGTGATGCTGTTCGAGATGCTCACCGGGTCCCAGCCGCATACTGGGGAGAGCCCGCTGGCGGTCGCTTACAAGCACGTCAACGACTTCGTGCCGGCGCCCTCGACCCTCACGCCCGGGCTGTCTCCCGCGCTGGACGCCCTGGTTGCGATGGCGACCAGCCGCGACCCCGAGCTGCGACCGGCCAGCGCCGGACAGTTCCTGCGCGCCATTCAGGAGGTCAGGAACGGCCACGCGCAGCCGAGGACAGCGCCCTACCTGGCACCTGGCAGCACCTCGCCAGGCACCAACCCTTATCCGCTGCCGCTGCCGCGGACTGGCAACGGGCCAGCTGCCACGCCCTACCCGCTGTCCTATCCGGCGGCCGACGATCTGCTGGCCGCTCCCCCGTACCTGGGCACCGATCGGGCGCCCGGCGGGTCAGGTGAGAACGGCACGGCTAGCGCTGGCTGGAGGGCCGAGCCGGATCCGGCCGGCGAGTACCCGCCGGCGCCGTGGGAGCCGAAGTCCGGCGTCGTGGTGGCCGGGGCGTCGGCGCTCCCGTCGCTCGTCCCGCAATCGTCACCGGCTGACCCCGTCCTTCCGCCGTCGGCAGCAGGTGAGTATCCGCCGGTCAACCACACGCTGATTGTCCCGGCGGGCGGCCTGCCTGCCGACTACCCTGACGGGGCTGGCTACTCCGGCGGCAGGCGCTACTCCGGCGCGGCCGGCCACTACCGGCGCAGGCGACTTCCTGGCCCGCGCTACGAACCGTGGTTGCAGCGGCTGCTGTTCAGCCGACGGCTCATCTATCTGTCCGGCGCGCTTGCCGTGGTGCTGGTGGTCGCGCTGCTGGCCTGGTGGCTCACCTCGGGTCGGTACACGACGATTCCGCAGCTCCGCGGCGTCGTGGTCAGCACGGCGCGGACCGAACTGAGCAATCTGGGCCTGCATTCGCGACTGGGCCTAGCCGAGCACAATCCGCTAGCCAAAGGTGACGTCATCGCGACCCAGCCGCCGATTGGCTCGAAGGTCGCCAGCGGCTCGACCGTGACGGTCATCGTCTCGCTCGGGCCGGTCATCATCCAGGTACCTGACGTCAGCGGCGAGCCGCTCAGCCAGGCCGAGGCCGCGCTGCGGCAGGCGCACCTGACCCCGGGTGCGGTCACCCAGATGACGTCATCGTCGGTCCCGGTCGGCGACGTGATCTTCACCACACCGCACGCGTATTCGTCCTGGCCGCAGGACAAGCCGGTCGGACTCACCGTGAGCGTAGGCCCCGGCCTGCCCAACTTCATCGGCGCACAGGTGTCGGCCGCCCAGGCTGCGGCCTCGGCCGGCGGCTACACGATCAATCCGGTGCCGAACGCCACCGGTAGCCAGCCAGCCAACACGATCACCAGCCAGTCACCGGCGCCGGGTACGCCGATCCGGCCTGGCGAGGTGGTCACGGTGCACTTCTCGCCTGGGCCGCCGACGGAACCGGTGCCTAACGTGCAAGGCATGCCGGTACAGCAGGCCATCAAGGCACTCGAGCAGGCCGGGTTCCAGTGGATGGTCAGCAAGACCGGTCCAGGCAACCAGGTCTGCAGCTACAGCCCGAATGGACCGCAGCCGAAGGGCACCATCATCACGCTCAGCGTCGGCGGCTTCTTCTGCGGCTTCTGACCATCAAGCGGAGAGGTGAGCCAGTCCGCAGGCTGACTGTGTCCTAGAGTTCCGGTCCGTCGCCGGGCATCTCCTGGTACGAATAGCGCTGCTCCCGCCATGGATCCGCGCCATTGTGGTAACCGCGTTCCTCCCAGAAACCACGTCGGTCTCCGATCATGTACTCCACGGCGCGCACCCATTTCACGCTCTTCCAGCCGTACCTGGACGGCACCACGAGCCTGACCGGATACCCGTGCTCCGGGCTAAGTTCGGCGTCGTCCCGATGTGTGGCTAGCAGCGTTTCCGCGGCTGCGAAGACCTCAAGCGGCAGGTTGGCGCCGTAGCCGTAGTCCGCCCAGACCATCACGTGCGTAGCGGCGCCGGCCGGCGGCACCGCCTGCAGCACCTCAGCAGCCGCGACACCCGTCCAGGTCAGACCGAGAACGGTGAACTTGGTCACGCAATGGAAATCGGCCACGATCTCCCGGCGCGGCAGCGAGCGGAAACCGCCCCAGGTCCACCGATGCTCGCGGCCCGAGCCGGTCGCGCCGTACACCCTCAGGTCCCAGGTCTGCTGGTTGAAAGCGGGCACCGGACCGTAATGCAGCACCGGCATGGTCGCCTGCACGTACTGGCCGGGCGGCAGTCTGCGCTCAGGCTCGGCCCGCTGGTCACCGGCGTCACCAGGGCGAGGCTCGGGCACGTCCGCCCGGGCTTGAGCCAGGTTCGCGCTAGACCTGCCAGCGAACCTGACACCACCATCGCCCGTGCGGATCCTTCGCGCCCGGGCGTCCGGCTGCCGCATGTCCGCCTGCCCTGTCCCTTCGTCGTTGTACCGCTGACCGGAGCGAGGCATCGACTCTCGTCGGCCAGCGCAGCTATCTTGTCACCCGCCTGCCGTGGCCCAATCAGCGACCGCCTGCCACCGGCCTGCTGACGCAATGCGCTAAGCTACCTACCGTGGGTCGTGCGCATGAGTATTTTTACGGCTTCTCACCCGGCACCGGGGAGGTAGCCCGCTAAGCGCTGCGCGACGCAAAGGCGGTATGAACTCCAAGCCCCCGGCCGGAAATGGCCGGGGGCTTTCGTCGTGTTAAAGAGGCAAGGAGGGCGAGATGGTGATCGTGATGGCTCCTGAGGCCACCCAGAGCGATATCGACGCTGTCGTGGACCTGGTCCGGGTGGCTGGCGGGGAGGCCTTCGTGAGCCGCGGGGTCTCCAGGACCATCATCGGACTGGTTGGCGACGTTGAGCACTTCGGTGCGCTCAACCTGCGCAGCAGGAGCGGCGTCGGCGATGTCATGCGCATCTCGGTGCCATACAAGCTGGTCAGCAGGGAGCATCACCGCGAGCGATCGGTGATCCGGGTCGGCGGCGTGCCGATCGGCCCGGCTACCGTGACGCTCATCGCCGGGCCATGCACCGTCGAGACCACGGAGCAGACGCTGCGGGCGGCACAGATGGCGAAGGCGGCCGGCGCCTCACTGCTCCGCGGCGGCGCCTTCAAGCCGCGCACCTCGCCATACGCGTTCCAGGGACTCGGCGAGGCCGGGCTGAAGATTCTGGCCGAGGTCAGGTCGGAGGTCGGACTGCCGATCGTCACCGAGGTGATCGATCCGGCCAGCGTCGATCTGGTCTGCGAGCACGCTGACATGCTCCAGATCGGCACCCGCAGCATGCAGAACTTCGTGCTGCTTCAGGCTGTCGGCTCGGCGGGCAAGCCGGTACTGCTGAAGCGCGGCATGAACGCCACGATCGAGGAATGGCTGATGGCCGCCGAGTACATTGCCCAGCGCGGCAACCTGGATATCGTGCTCTGCGAGCGCGGCATCCGCACCTTCGAGACCGCTACTCGCAACACGCTCGATATCAGCGCCGTGCCGGTGGCCCAACGGCTGTCACATCTGCCTGTCATCATCGACCCTTCGCATTCCGGGGGCCGACGTGACCTGGTCCTGCCGCTGACCAGAGCCGCCATCGCGGTCGGTGCCGACGGCGTGATGATCGACGTGCACCCGCAGCCGGCCAAGGCCATGTGCGATGGCGACCAAGCGCTCGCTGACGACGACATCCGCGAACTGGCTGGCGTGATGCGGTCCCTGCCGCAGGTCGTTGGCCGGACGCCGACCCCGGCACCGCAGCCCGCGGTGGCCGGCGCGCTCTGATCGTCACTTCCAGGCTGGTCGGTACTCCCGCGCGGTTTCGGCGAGTTCGCTGGCCAGCTGGTCAGCGTCGGTCCGGCTCTCGATCCGGCGCAGATCAGCGATCCTGGCGCGAGTCTCCGCATACCGCGGCATCAGCAGCTGACAGCAGTCCTGGTCAGGCAGCTCGGAGAGTTCCAGGGTGCTGATCCGGCGAGCCTGGGCCACAATCTCGGTCTTGTCCAGCCCAATCAGCGGCCGCAAGATCGGCAGCCGCACCGAGTCATCGAGCGCGGTGAGGTTGGCCAGGGTCTGGCTGCTGACCTGACCGAGCGAATCCCCGGTGACCAGGGCGGTCACCCGCAGCCTGCGCGCCATCGCCTCGGCGGTCTTCAGCATCAGCCGTCGCTGGGCGACGACCTGCAGGCGGCCGGCGCCTGAGGCGGCGAGCCGTTGCTGCGCCCTGCCGAAAGCCACGACGTACAAACGTGATCCACCCTGGAACCGGTCCAGCTGCCTGACCAGCCCGTACGCCTTGTACACCGACTCCGGCCCGGTCAGCGGCAGGCCGGAGAAATGCACGAAGCGGCAGCGCAGACCGCGGCGCATCATCCGGTATGCGGCGACCGGCGAATCGATGCCCCCGGACAGCAGGACCAGCGCACGGCCGCTCATGCCGACCGGCAGCCCGCCCTGACCGCAAGGTCCGTCGGTATAGACGAACACCTCGGACTGGTCCACCTCGACGTAGATGGTGAAGTCGGGCTGGCGGAGATTCACCGGATTGCCGTACTGCCGCTGGATCTTGCTGCCGATGCAGACAGCCAGCTCGGCTGAGGTGACCGGAAACCGCTTGTCCCGGCGCTTGGCCCGGACCGCGAAGGAGCCAGGCCGACCCGCGGCGAACTCCACCGCGACGTCGATCGCGGCCTGCGGTTCCTTGGCCACTCGCACCGCCCGGCAGACCCGGACCACGCCCATCACATCGAGCATCCGCTGCGCAATCAGGTCGGCCGCTGCGGCTTGGGCCGTCGGGTCCGCCAGGTCGCCGACCGCAGCCGGGGCCAGCACGATCACCCCGTCCCGCTGCCAGATCCGCAGCCCCAGGCCCAGATCCTGCACCGCGTTCCTGATGTTGCTGTGCAGCAGCCGCTCGAACTGATGGCGGTTCCTGCCTTTCAGCACGATCTCACCGAGCTTGAGCAGGACGCACGACTCGCGCGGGTATTCCAGGTGCTCGGTATCGGGCGCGACGGCAGGCAATGCGGTCATGCGTAGATTGTGTCAGCTAGCGAGCGCACCGGACGCCGCACTGTAGGCACGATGACACAGCTTGAGGTCCGCGCAGCCACCGAATCTGACCTGCCTGCCATCGCAGCGATCGCCCTGGCAACTGGCCAGGACGAGGACTGGGACCAGGCCTTCCCCGCCTACCAGCGCCATCTGAAGTCTGCCTGCCGGCCCCGCATCCGGCCACCCGCTCGCTGCTCGCGGCCGGCTGGCGAGTCGACGAGTTCGACCTGCACATGGCGACCCAGCCCGACCTGATCGACCCGCGCCGCGCCGTGCCATCCCCCGGGCTGGCCAAACGCCGATATCACAGGTCGTGCTCGCGCAGGGTCGTCGCTACCCGCTCGGCGTAGGGCGACCCGATCCGGCGGTAGATGGCCAGCGCCTGCCGCAGCGGCGCGGCACCCTGGTCGAGCTGGCCCGCATGGAGGTAGCTGCGGCCGATGCCTTCCCTGGCGCGTGCCTGCTCAAGCAGCAAGGCGATGCTGGTGGCGATCGCCAGGGCCTGCTCGTGGTAGGCAATCGCCTCGGCGGAGGTGGCGGAAGCCAGGGACAGCACGCCAAGGGTGTTAAGGACCTGCGCCTCCCCCACTCTGGCGCCGAGTCCGCGGTACAGGTCAAGCGCCCTACCCAGGCCGGCCTTGGCCGCGGCATAGTCACCGCTCAGGTACGCCGCGACAGCCAGATCGTTGAGTGCGCCCGCCTCGCCGAACCGGTTGCCGAGGCTGCGGTGCAGCGCGAGCGCCTGCTCGTGACTGACCGCCGCAGCGGCGAGGTCCCTGGTCGCGCGCTGCACAACCCCAAGGTCGTTGAGCGCGATCGCTTCGCCGAACCGGTTACCGAGGCTGCGATAGAGCGCAAGCGCCTGCTCATGGCTGGCCAGGGCACCCAGATAATCCCCGGTCGCCTGCTTCGCGATGCCAAGCTGGTTGAGCGCGATCGCCTCCCCGTTCCGGTTGCCTAGGCTGCGGTGCAGCTCAAGTGCCTGCTGATGACTGGCCGTGGCCGCCAGATAGTCCCCGGTCGCCCGCTGAACGACACCCAGATGGTCCAGCGCGCTCGCCTCCACCAGCCGGTTACCGACCTGCCTGCACAGTTCGATGGCCTGGGTCAGGGTCGTCACGGCTGGGCGCAGGTCCCCGGTCAGGTACTGCGCGGCACCCAGTTCGGTCATGGCGCTGGCCTGTCCGAGCCGGTCACCGCCCTGCCGGTACAGATCCAGGGCCAGGCTGAGGCTCGCGGTGGCCGCCGGGTACTCCACCGTGTAGCGCTGCACGACGCCAAGCTCGGTCAGCGCGCCGGCTTCCCCCAGCAGGTCACCGCGTTCATGGAAGTGCTCAGCGGCCCGGGTCAGGCTGACCGCGGCCGCGGGAAAGTCAGCGGTGAGCCGCTGCATGTCGCCGAGATCGGTCAGGGCTCCGGCCTCCGCCAGCCGGTCGCCAGCCTGCCTGGCCGCGGCCAGCACCGCCTGATGCAGGGTGAGTGCCTGGTCCCAGTGGCCCTGGCTGCGCAGGAACCCGTGCATCGCTGCTGACGTCTCGGTGGCATACCCAAGACGGCCGTTGAGTGCCGCGTAACCAGCCGCGGCATGCAGGTTGAGGCGCTCGGCCTCCATCCAGGACACCGCGTCAGACCGCTGTGCCAGGTCAGGAGCGTTGACTGGCGCAGCGACGGCCACGGCAGGAACGCCCGGCGGGGTTCGCCTGGTGAAGTGGCGGCTGGCGGCCCGGGCAGTATGCAGGTAGTAGTCGAGCAGCCGCACCAGAGCGGCATCACGCTCGGCGGCTGGATCGGTCGCGGCGAGGGCACGGGCGTGCTCTCTGATCAGGTCGTGCAGCCGGTATCGGCCGCGTGCGGGCTCGGCCAGCAGGTTCTGATCGTAGAGCGCCTCCAGATGGCGGCGGGCGGCGCTCAGCTCGGTGCCATCAAGAGCGGCCGCCGCATAGGCGTCGAAGTCGGTCCCCGGGTGCAGGCCAAGGCGCCGGAACAGCCGCTGCTGGTCGGGCGTGAGGTCCTGGTAGGACAGGTCGAACGCGGCCGCCACGGACAGGTTCTCGGCCCGCATCAGCTCAAGCCGGTCACGGGCCGAAGCGAGGTCAGCGGCCAGATCGGCGGCGGTCCAGGCCGGATGGTGGCGCAGCTGCATGGCCAGCATCCCAACCGCCAGCGGAAGGTACCCGCACAGCTGGGTGATCTCATCGACGGCCGGGTCGCCAGGATTCAGGCCAGGTCGCGCCGCAAGCCTGATCAGCAGCTCTACCGCCTCGTCGGCGGCCAGGATGTCAAGGCTGATCGCCTGCGCGTCCTCCAGCGCGGTCAGCCGCCTGCGGCTGGTGATCAGGACCAGGCTGCCCGCCGTCCCTGGCAGCAGCGGCCGGACCTGCTCATGCCCGATCGCGTCATCGAGCACGATCAGCAGCCGCTGACCAGCGAGGTGATCACGCCACAGCCGCACCCGCGCCTCCAGGCCAGCGGGCACCTGCTGCGCGGCCACACCGGCCGTCTGCAGCAGGCTGGCCAGCGCGTCCGCCGGGTCAACCGGGCGCTGGCCCGGGGTATGGCCATGCAGCGGCAGGAAGATCTGGCCGTCGGGGAACCGCGGCGCAAGCCGGTGAGCGGCATGCACAGCGAAGGTCGTCTTGCCGATCCCGGCCATCCCGCCGATGGCGTGGATGCCCACCACACCGCCGGACCCGGCCTCGCCGGTCACCGCCCGCACCAGCTGGGCCAGCTCGTAGTCACGACCGGTGAACGCGGCGATGTCGCGCGGCAGGGTCCGGGTCGCCGCCGCCAGACCACTGCTCGGCCTGGTTTGCCCGGTGAACCCGTCGGCTGATGCGATGACGCCGCGCGCGGCCGCCTCAAACAGGGCCCTGGCCGAGCCAGTAAGGCCCAGCGCATCGGCCAGCAGCCTGGCGGTCTCTCTCCTGGCGGTCAGATTGATGCCCCGCTCCAGGTCGCTCACCGACCGCGGGCTCAACCCCGCAAGCTGCGCGAGTTCCTCCTGGGTCAGGCCAGCGTCGGAGCGCAGTCTGCGTAGCAGCTGGGCGAAGGGAATCGGGGGTTGCTCCGCCACACCCGCCGCCCCCTTCCGGCGCTATATGCAGCCGCGCCAGTCAGGCCATTCTCGCGTGCTACCCACTCTGGGCCCAATCGTATCGGGACATCTAGTAACAGCGCGATCGCAAGCAGTCCTGTGACTACAGCTGTGACTTTCATGTGCCCGCAGCTGTGTGGTGATCAGCCAGGACTCCGGTCAGCGTGGTAATCAGCAAAGCCGGACGATTCAGACCGGCAACGGCGGCGCACAGAAAGGGCGAACGTGATGATCACATTCCAGCTAATGCTCATCGCAGCCACGCTTGGTGCGATACCGACGATCACCAGACTGGTGCGGGCTATCGTGCGCCTGATAGCCACGCTGGTGGCAAGCGCCGTCACAGTGGGATTTGCCCTGCTCCTGCTGGTGGCTATCGCATCACACGGGAAACTGATCTGACGTGATCGGCGGTTCAATGCCAGGATCTACCGCGCCAAGGACGGCACACAGCAGCCGGTTATCGCCGCGCTGCCAGATGGTTCCCACTTCGGCGAAGCCAGCCGCGCACAGCGCGGCGATGTGCACCGCCAGTTGTCCTGATGGTGAGCCGTGATGCTCGGACTGCAGCATCCGTCGCTCCCGCTCAGCGGTCAGACCGGCCAGGGCTGGATCCGCGGTCACCGCCTCCCACCAGCCGGTCCAGGTTTCGCCCCACCCGTTCGGCGCGCGGCGCTGCTCCTCCCGCTCGATCAGCGCCTTGCCCAGCCGGGCCAGGACCGGTGCCGCTGCTTCGTTCTCGCGCAGGTCATCGCCGTTGAGCAGCAGACCGCCCGGTCGCAGCACCGTGGCGACTTCCGCGTACATGGCGGCAAGCGCGTCAGGATGCAGCCAGTGCAGGGCCGTGGTGCTTACCGCCGCGTCAGCCGACCGCTGCAGCCCCAGCGCGCCAGCCCAGCCGGGAACCCGCAGATCCTGATCGGCGAACCGCAGCCCAGAGCGGTCAGCCCAGGCGGCACGACCAAGCGCGAGCAGCAGCGGGTCGAAGTCGACGGCCACCACCGTGGCCGCAGGCATCCGGTCAAGCAGCCGGATCGCCAGCGAGCCTGGACCGCAGCCCAGATCAAGTACCAGCGGATCAGGCCGGCCAGCACACTCCTGCACGGCGTCGATCAGCGCGGTGAAGCGGTCTTCCCGATCCGGCAGGTAGGCCTGCTGCTGAGCATCCCAGCGCTCGATCCACGCCCGCGCGGCCTGCGGACTCAGTTCAGCCACATCGCCTGCTCCCACCACGTCAAGCTCCTCCGCTCCGCCCCCGGCCATTCCCGGTCAGCCGAAGAAGACCTCGGCTTCGGCGTAGCGCTCCTCCGGCACCAGCTTGAGCTGCTTGACCGCCTCGGCAATCGGTACCCGCACGATGTCGGTGCCGTGCAGTGCCACCATCGAGCCGAACGCACCAGCTGCCACCGCGCGGATCGCGTGGATGCCGAACCTGGTCGCCAGCACCCGGTCGAAGGCTGTCGGCGTACCGCCGCGCTGGATGTGACCGAGCACCGCGCACCGGGCTTCCTTGCCGGTCCGCCGCTCGATCTCTTCGGCAAGCAGCTGGCCGACCCCGCCGAAGCGGGCGTGCCCGAATGCGTCGAGCTGCTGGTCAGCGATCGGCGTGCTGGTCGTCTTCGGATGCGCGCCCTCGGCTACCACCACGATCGGCGCGTACCTGGTTTCGAAGCGCTGCTGCACGTAATCGCAGACCTGCTTGATATCGAACGGGTTCTCCGGGATGAGAATCACGTTCGCTCCGCCGGCCACGCCCGCGTGCAGCGCGATCCAGCCCGCGTGCCGGCCCATTACCTCCACGATCAGCGCCCGGTGGTGGCTCTCCGCTGTCGTGTGCAGCCGGTCGATCGCTTCCATGGCGATGTTCACGGCGGTGTCGAAGCCGAATGTGTAGTCGGTCGCGCCAAGGTCATTGTCGATCGTCTTGGGCACGCCGACCACGCTGACTCCGGCCTGATGCAGCCGGTCGGCCACGCCCAGGGTGTCCTCGCCGCCGATCGCGATCAGCGCGTCGACACCAAGGCGGTTCAGGTTCGCCCGGACCCGCTCCAGGCCGGACTGGCCGCCTGCCGCCGCGGAGTCGGCCAGCGGGTTGGTTCTGGACGATCCCAGAATCGTGCCGCCCCTCGGCAGAATGCCACGGACCGCATGCACGTCAAGGGTCTGAGTGTCGCCATCGAGTGGCCCGCGCCAGCCGTCCCTGAAGCCGACGAACTCGAAGCCATGATCAACCGCTCCGGTCCGTACGATCGCGCGGATGACGGCGTTCAGGCCGGGGCAGTCACCGCCTCCGGTCAGGACTCCGACTCTCATCAGGCTTCCTCCACTTGAGTTCGCACGGCCCGTCTTCGCACGGCCCCGTCTTCGCACGGCCCTGGTGTTCGCACAGCCCTGGCGGTCGCACGGCACTGTGCGCGGACGGCACGGTGCTCGCACCACGCCGTGCTCGCACCACGCTGTGCTTGCCCGCCACACTAGTCCCTATGAGCATCCTCGCTATCGACGCCGGCACCACCGGAGTCACCGCACTGATCGTCACCAGCGATGGCAGCGTGGCGAGTCGTGGTTACTCAGAATTCAGTCAGTATTTCCCGCGATCGGGCTGGGTAGAGCAGCTGCCTGAAGGTATCTGGCAGGCCACCCTCGCGGCCTGCGCCCAGGCACTCCAGGCGCAGGACGCCGCCCGAGCGGTCAGCTGCATCGGGATCACCAACCAGCGGGAAACCGCCGTGGTCTGGGACCGGGCCACCCTTAGCGCGCCGCACCGGGCGATCGTCTGGCAGGACCGCAGGACCACCGCGCTCTGCGCCGAGCTTCGCGATGCCGGGCACGAGGACCGGGTCGCCGCGCTGACCGGCCTGCGCCTTGACCCGTACTTCACCGCCACCAAGCTGACCTGGCTGTCACGGCACGATGCGGCCCTCTGGGCAGGCGTCACCGACGGCGAGCTTGCTCTTGGCACCGTTGACTCGTACCTGATCGCCAGGCTGACCGGCGGCCGACGGCATGTCACCGATGCCTCGAACGCGTCAAGGACACTGCTCTTCGACATCTCGGCCGGCCAGTGGTCAGCTGAGCTGTGTGACCTGTTCGGCGTGCCGCCGCACGCACTGCCTGAGGTCACGCCATCCAGCGGAGTCATCGGACACACCGACCCTGAGGCGTTTCTAGGTCTGTCCGTGCCGATCGCGGGCGTCGCCGGGGATCAGCAGGCAGCGCTGTTCGGCCAGGCCTGCTTCCGGCCGGGTGCGGCCAAGTGCACCTACGGCACCGGGTCGTTCGTGCTCGCCAACACCGGGCCGCGGATCGTCAGGTCGCTGGCCGGACTGCTGTCCACCGTGGCCTGGATGGACGGCGATGGCACCCTGACCTATGCGCTCGAAGGTTCGGTGTTCGTGACCGGGGCGGCGATCCAGTGGCTGCGGGACGGTCTCGGCCTGCTGGAGAACGCAGCCGACAGCGAGGATCTGGCCCGGTCGGTGCCGGACTCAGGCGGCGTCGTGTTCGTCCCCGCGCTGACCGGACTCGGCGCGCCGGACTGGGACCCGGACGCTCGCGGAGCGATCTTCGGCCTGACCCGGGGTACCACCCGGGCGCATCTGGCCAGGGCCACGCTTGAGGCAATCGCGTTCGAGGTCCGAGATGTGATCGATGTGATGACTGCGGAAGCAGTCGGTGCAGTCGCGGACGCCGGCCCGGCAGGGACCGGCGATCCGGCCGCTTTGCGTGTCGATGGCGGCGCGGCAGCCAACAATCTGCTGATGCAGCTGCAAGCCGATCAGCTTCAGGTGCCGGTCGAACGGCCGGTTGTGGCCGAGACGACGGCACTCGGGGCAGCGTTCCTGGCCGGGCTGGCAACCGGCCAGTGGTCCTCAACCGACGAGTTGGCTGCCACCTGGAAGCTTGACCGCAGGTTTGACCCCGGTCAGCGCGATGAATCGACACACGGCCGGTGGCGCGAAGCGGTCCGCCGCAGTCTTGGCTGGGCCGCGGCTGGGTCAGGTTAAGTCGCTGGCCGGCCGAGTCCTGATCGGCCGCACAGTCGAGTCCTCCGGCCTGGCTGCCGGGCTGCCGTCCGGCGCGGCCGCAGGGCTGCCGTCCGGTGCGGAATCACCGACCGGAGCGGAACCGCGATCCGGTGCCGAACCACCGTCCGTGGCCTGGGCTTGCCCGCTCTTGCCGCGCCGGGCCGACTGTGAACGCGACTTGAGCCGCTGCGCGTACTCGTCGACGTACTCCTGGCCGGACAGCTTCATGATCTCGTAAATGATCTCGTCGGTGACCGCCCGGAGCACGATCCGATCTGACTCCAAGCCGTAGTACCTGGAGAAATCGAGCGGCCTGCCGAACCGCACGCCCGGCCGGATCCGCAATCGCGGTGCGATCTTGCCAGGCGGCTGGAACTCAAATCCGCCGATCATCGCGCACGGGACCACCGGCGCTCTGGCTTCCAGGGCCAACCTGGCCACGCCAGTCTTGCCGCGGAAGAGCCGCCCGTCCGGTGTGCGCGTGCCCTCCGGGTAAATGCCGAGAATGTGGCCAGCGGCCAGGACGCGCAGTCCCGTTGTCAGGGCCCGCTCGCTGGCCTCACCGCCGGACCTGTCCACCGGTATCTGGCCCAGGCCACTGAAGAACACCTTGCTGAATAGCCCCTTGATGCCACGTCCAGTGAAATATTCGGACTTAGCCAGGAAGACAACTTTGCGTGGTATCGGCAGCGGGGCAAAGAAATGATCAGAGAACGAGAGGTGGTTGCTGGCCAGGATCGCAGGCCCGGTCCGCGGCACGTACTCGGTTCCCTCAGCCCACGGCCGGAACACGAGCCTCAGGATCGGCGCGAGTATCGCCTTGACCGCCCAGTAGAACATCGTCTCATGATTTCACGCGGTGACCACCGCGCGAACCATCTGCGCCGGACGAATCACCTCTGCCTCACCTCTGCCGGACGATTCACCTGCTCCGGACGAACCGCCGCCTTCGACCAGAACGGAAACTAGCCGAGAACTACCTTGTGCTCAGGTACCGCCTGCGCGGAACATGAGCTAGACATGCGACGATTCGGGGTAGACAATCCAGGTCGCCGGAGAGGACCCAGGTCATGCCAGTACTGCCAGGAGCGGAACCATTCAGTCGGGCTGGGGGCCCGACCGGCGTACTGCTCTGTCACGGCTTCACCGGGACCCCCCAGTCGCTGCGACCGTGGGCTGAATACCTGGCCGAGGCTGGTCTGACCATCAGCCTGCCCAGGCTGCCCGGGCACGGCACCACCTGGCAGGAGATGGCACGCACTCGCTGGGAGGACTGGTACGCGGAGGTCGACCGGGCCTTCGACGAGCTGCGCGCGAGCACAGACGAGATCTTCGTGATGGGCCTGTCGATGGGCGGCTGCCTCGCGCTCCGGCTGGCCGAGCTGCGCGGACATGCGGTCAGCGGCCTGGTGCTTGTCAACCCGTCAGTGACAGCGGAGACGAAACTGTTCCTGCTCGCTCCGGTGATGAAGCTGGTAGTTCCGACTCTCAAGGGCGTCGCCAGCGACATCAAGAAGCCGGGAATCACCGAGCTGGCCTACGACCGCGTGCCGGTTAAGGCCGCGGCCTCGCTGCCCGCGCTGTGGCGGATCACCCAGCAGCAACTGGGCCAGGTCACCCAGCCGGTGCGGATCTACCGGTCCGCAGCCGATCATGTGGTCGGACCGGCCAACCTGGAGATCCTGCGCCGCACGCTGCCCGCCAGCCAGCTCGAGGTGATCGAGTGTCCGGACAGCTATCACGTCGCCACCCTGGACAACGACGCCGAGGCCATCTTTGCTGGAAGCCTGGATTTCGTTCGTTCCCACAGCCATGCGGGAAAGGAATGACAGGATGGAAGTCCATGGGACTGCGTGGCAGGCGAACCTGAGCATGAGCACAGCGACGATGCGGGGGCACCGTGGGGCGCGACGTGGGTGAGGACCGCAGCGGCGACGAGGCTGCCTGGAACGAGCTGGTTGCCCGGCTTGAGCTGCCGCTTTTCGCCAATCCTGCGACTGCGCCCTGGCCGGCGCGGGAGAATCTGGGTGATGGTCAGCCAGCTCAGAAGGCGCAGGACGGCACGACGGCCGCACCGTATCTGCGGGGCAGCAGCGCGGACCGCAGCCGGGTGATCCGGCCAGCCGGTTACCGGTCGTTCGGGGCCGAACCGGCCGCCGCCGCACCGCCAGGTTCTGACGCTGATGCGCTGACCCGTCACCGGGCCGGACCTGACAACCCGCTCGATCCGCAGGACATGGCCTACCCGCCGGACCCGGATTACCCGGACTACCTGGCATACGACGAAGATGATCTTGACGACCGCTACATCCCGCCACCGATCCCGCCGCTGCCCAAGCTCGATCCGGTTGCCAGAGGAGCCTGGACCGCGCTGTTCGGCGGGCCTGCCTACCTGTTCCTCGCCACGATGCTGAGCTGGCAGGTGCCTGGCTGGGCTGAGCTCGGTGCGATCGTCGCCTTCGTGGCCGGTTTCACCATCCTGGTGGTCCGCCTCGGCGATGGCCCATCCAAGCGGGACGGACCCGACCAGGGCGCGGTGGTTTGAAGCTAACGCCGCCTGGCCAGATCAGCCGCTCCGATCAGCCCAGCGTCAGGACCGAGTTCGGCGAGCACGATGACCGCGTGCGGGCGATACTGGCGGCCGGTCAGCCCGTTCTCGAACGCTGCTCTCGCCTCACCAAGCAGCAGGTCCCCGGCATCGGACACGCCACCGCCAAGCACGAAGCAGCCGGGATCGAGTATCGCCGCGAGGTCGACCAGGCCCTCGCCCAGCCAGCGCCCGACAATCTCGAAACAGCGGAGCGCCCCCGCGTCACCCTCCCGTGCGGCGATCGTCACCTCGGGTCCTTGGATGCCCTCCGGAGTACCGCCAGCCAACTGCAGCAGCCGGACTGCCGCCCCAGGCGATCGCCGAGCGAAGTCCCGTGCCTCGGCCACCAGCGCACTGCCGCTCGCATATTGCTCCCAACAGCCGCGGTTGCCGCAGCCACACAACCTGCCCTCAGGTACCACCCGGTAGTGGCCAGGCTCGCCAGCCATCCCCCACCGGCCCCGGTACAGCTCGCCGTTCAGCACGATTCCGGCGCCGATCCCAGTCCCGATCGTGATCAGCACGACGTTCTCATGACCGCGCCCGGCCCCTAGCCTGACTTCCGCCCACGCGGCCGCGTTCGCGTCGTTCTCCACCACCACCGGCAGGCCGGTCCGCTCCTCAACCTGCCGGGCCACCGGTTCACGACGCCAGGCAAGATTCGGAGCGAACAAAACCGCTGACCGACTCTCCTCGACGAAGCCGGCCGCGCCGATCCCGACTGCCTCGACCTTGTTCCTGGCGAGCAACTCCTTGACGGCATCGCTGATCACCTCGATCGTGCCTGACGCATTAGCCGCTGGCGTGGGCCGCTTCAGCATCTCCAGGATCGTGCCGTCCTCATCGACGACGCCAGCGGCGATCTTGGTGCCGCCGACGTCAACCCCGATCGTCAGGCTCATGCCCGTGCCCTGGCTCTTTCGCTTGGTCCTGCCGCGGATCCCCGGCTCGGTCGGCGTCGTCGTCGGCGCGGTCCGCTGCGGAGTGGGCTGGTTCCGCTGGGCGCGGCGCCGTCGGTGCCGGACCGTCGCCCGGCCGGTACGACAGAATCGAATCGAGGCCGGACAGCGCGTCCTGGACGGCGCCGGCCATCACCTCAGCCAGGCTCCCCAGCCTGGAGCCGCCGCCGCCGCTCGCCTCCGCCCTGGCTTCGGCCAGCCGTCGAGCCGCCCGGCACACCGGGCACCAGGCACACTCCGGCGGCTCGTCCGCGGCCCGTGGCGGCTCCGTGGTCGCGGTCTCCCACACATCGCCGGCCTGGCCGCTGTCGCCGCGGAACGCTCTGCGGACCTGATCGCCAAGCTCGTCCCGCATGTTTCTGGCGCTGGTCTTGATCAGCCACCGCTGCACGCCGCTAGCCAGATCGGCTGCCCGCTTGTCCCACGAATCCCCTGGCCTACTGCTGCCCGGCTTGCCACTACCCGGCTTGCCGTTGCCCGGCCTGCTGTTTCCTGGCCTGCCGCGGCCCGAGGGCTCGCTCATGCGTCATCACTCCCGCCGATCAGCGCCTGCGCCCGGTTTCTGAGTCCCTTGAGCGCGGTATCGATGATCGTTTTCTCCGCCCGCCGCTTCAGCATTCCGATCATCGGCACCGCCAGGCCGACCGCGAGCTCATACGTCACCGTAGTCCCGCCGCCATCCTCATCGAGCAGATAGGCACCTGACATCTCGGAGATGACCGAGCCCCGCTCGGCCAGGGTCCACTGGACCTGATCGTCGCCATCCCAGGTGTAGCCGAGCACGTAGCTGTCCTTGATCAACCCGGCATCGAGCGCGAACCGTACCCGCAGCGCACGCCCGTCCTCGCCAGACTCAAGTACTTCGGCTGAACGAACCCCCGAAGCCCACTGCGGATAAGCAGCGAAATCGGCGATAACCGCCATGATGACCGGTCTGCGGACGTCGATCGTCATGGTCGAGCTGGTCTTGTCGGCCATCCTCGGAGCGTACCTCCCGGCGCACTCGGGACGGGCCGGACACGTCCTCACCACTGCAGCACGTAAGGGGTTCCGCTGGCCCGGAAGTGGCCGACGTTGATGCACTGGGTGCCGCCGATGGTCAGGCTGCGAACCAGCGGCTGGTGCACGTGCCCGAACAGCAGATACCGCGGCTGGGTCCGGTGCACCGCATCGAGCAAGGCAGCGCTGCCGCGTTCCATCCGCTTTGCGACAGTGTCGAACAGCAACTCGGGCACATCGGGCGGGATATGAGCGCACAGCACGTCCACCGAACCGACCGCTTCCACCTTGGCCGCGTAGACATCGTCGTCGATCTCATTAGGGGTCCGGTAAATCGACCGGAGCCCGCCTCCGACGAATCCGAACGTGAGCCCGCCGATCTCGGCGCGTTCTCCGTCAAGCACCTGCTGTCCCGGCCGCAGGTGCGCGGTCCACATCGACGGGAGGTCGACGTTGCCGTAGGTGAGAAATGACGGCGTTGGCATCGCGCCGAACAGCTCAGCGTACTGCCGGTGTGCCGCGGCCTCAAGGTGGGAGGCCGGATCACCGTCGAGCGAGGCCCGCAGCCGCGCCGAAAGCGCTCGTGCCTCGTCGAACTGCTGCGCGGTGCGCAAGGCGATGAATTCGCGGGCGGCGTCGGCACCGAACAGCTCAGCGAAGATGCCGCGGGCTGGATCGGCATAGTCAAGGAACAGCAACAGGTCGCCCAGGCAGATGAGCGCGTCAGCATCGTCACCTGCGCGGCGCAGCGCGTCAGACCGCCCGTGCACGTCGCTGACCACGTGGACTCGCATTGGCCAACATTAAGCAGATCGGGTCGTACGATCCAGCCGCCCGCCTCTCATCCAAGCCGACCCGCGCTGGCCCGGCGGCGGTCCTCGCGATACCGTCCACTTCAGACCGGCGGTAAGGGCATCGGTGCTTCCTGGAGGCCACATTGCGCGAGTTCAGCATTCCGGCCCTGGTGGAGATCCCGGCGGCGGCCACCCTGACCGACATCGTGTTCCGCCGCGCCAGCCAGACGCCGGACTTCGTCATGCTCAGCAGGCGGCGCGGCGACGGCAGCTGGACTGACGTGACCGCTCGGCAATTCCACGATGAGGTGTGCGGGCTGGCAAAGGGCCTGATCGCGGCGGGAGTCGCGGCAGGCGACCGGGTCGGGCTGATGTCACGGACCCGCTATGAGTGGACGCTGATCGACTACGCGATCTGGGCGGTCGGCGCGGTCTGCGTCCCGGTATACGAGACGTCCTCGGCCGAGCAGGTCGCATGGATCCTGTCTGACTCGGGCTCGGGCACGGTGTTCGCCGAGTCCGCGGGGCACGCGCAGACGATCACCAGCGTCCGGGCCCAGCTGCCTGACCTTGGGCAGCTCTGGCAGATCGACAGCCTGAGCGAGATCACCGCGGCCGGCGCTCAGATCACCGATGACCAGCTGGCGCAGCGTATGGCGGTCAGGACCGCCGATGATCTGGCCACGATCATCTACACCTCAGGCACGACCGGCCGGCCCAAGGGCTGCGAGCTGACCCATCGCAACCTGCTTTCCGGAGCGCGCAACGCGGTCGAGGGAGCGCTCGCCGACCTGTTCGACATCACCGGCAGCGCCACCTTGCTGTTCCTTCCGCTCGCGCACTCCTTCGCCAGGATCATCGAGGTGGCCTGCCTGGAAGGTGGCGCAATCCTGGCGCACTGGCCCGATTCGTCGACGCTGGCGGCCGGCCTGCCCGAGTGCCGGCCGTCGTTCTTGCTGGCGGTGCCGCGGGTATTCGAGAAGGTGTACAACTCAGCGCAGCAGCAAGCTTCAGCCAGCGGAGCCAAGAGCAAGATCTTCGGCGCGGCCGCCGAGACGGCCATCGCGTACAGCCGGTCGCTGTCGGCCTCGCCAGGCGCGGTCAGCGCCGGACTGAAACTGCGGCATGCGCTGTTCGATCGCCTGGTCTACGCCAAGCTCAGGGCCGCCGTCGGCGGCCAGGTGCGATATGCGGTCTCTGGCGGCGCGCCACTCGGCGAGCGCCTCGGTCATTTCTTCCGCGGCGCCGGCATCACCGTGCTTGAGGGCTACGGACTGACCGAGACGTCGGCGGCGGCCGTCGTCAACCGGCCGAGCCGGAACAAGATCGGCACTGTCGGCCTGCCGCTGCCCGGCGAGGCCATCCGGATCGCCAACGACGGGGAGATCCTGATCGCCGGGCCGGTGGTGTTCCGCGGCTACTGGCGCAACGAGGCAGCGACTGCCGAGGTGCTTGACCCGTACGGCTGGCTGCACACCGGCGATATCGGCGCGCTCGACGACGAGGGCTTCCTGAGCGTAACCGGGCGGAAGAAGGAACTCATCGTCACGGCTGGGGGAAAGAATGTGGCTCCGGCCGTGCTTGAGGATCGGCTCCGATCGCATCCGCTGATCAGCCAGTGCATTGTGGTCGGAGACAACCGCCCGTTCATCGCCTGCCTGGTGACGCTTGACCAGGAAGCGCTTGAGTCCTGGAAGCAGCGGCACGGCAGGCCGACCGCCGCCACGCCCGACGACCTCGCCGCCGACGCTGATCTGCTCGCCGAGATCCAGGCGGCGATCGAAGACGCCAACAAGGCTGTGTCACGGGCCGAGTCGATCCGCAAGTTCCGGATCCTTGGTGCGGATTTCACCGAGGCCAGCGGTCACCTGACGCCCTCGCTGAAGGTGCGCAGGAACGTGGTGACCAAGGACTACGCAGCGGAGATCGAGGCACTGTACGCGTGATCAGGCCGACGGGCCGGTCTGATCGGGTTTGATCAGCGGACCAGGATCTGGCCAAGCCGCTCAGCGACCAGGTCCCAGCGCCACTCCCGGTCCACCCAGGCCATGCCCTTCTCGCCCATGGCTGCAGCGCCCGCCGGATCGCTCAGCAGCTCGATGAGCCTGCCTGCAAGCTCGCTCACGTCGGTACCAGTGACCACGAAGCCGGTCTCGCCAGGCAGGATCGCGTCAGGCGCACCGCCCGAGTCGCCACCGATGACCGGCAGGCCGACCGCCGAGGCTTCCAGATACACGATCCCCAGGCCCTCGACATCCAGGCCAGCGCGCCGGGTTCGGCACGGCATGGCGAAGACGGTTGCCGCGTCGTAGTAGCCGGGCAGCTCCTCCCACGGCACCCGGCCGGCGAACAGCACCAAGTCGGCGACCTGGTGGCGCTGCGCCAGCCGTCGCAGCTTGGGCAGATAAGGACCGTCACCGACAAGCAGCAGGACCGGAGCCGCCGACCTAGCCGGTTCGCCCAGCCCGGCAAGCACGCCAGGCCACGCCCTGATCAGGGTGTCCTGACCCTTGCGCCGGACCAGCCGCGATACGCAGACGACGACCGGCCGCCCCGGCGCGATCCCGAGCCGGTTCCTGATCGCGGCTCCGCCAGCGCCCGGCCGGAACGTCTCGGTATCCACGCCGGGTGCGAGCCGGACCAGCCGCGCCGCAGCCGCCGGGGATAGCGCCTTAGCCAGCCGGATCCTGAAGTATTCCCCCAGGTAGGTCAGCGCATCTGTCTGGTCGCCGATGCGCCGCAGCAAGGCCCGCGCCACCGGCAGCGCGGCCCAGCCAGCCTCGTGACCATGAGTAAGCGCAATGATCCGGCGGGCACCTGCCCGGCGCAGCGCTGGGGCAAGCAGGCCAAGCGGCGCCGCCGCGCCGAACAGGACGGTGTCGCAGCCATGCTCGGCCAGGATCGCCTTCGCCCGCCGGGCCACCGCGGGCACCGGGAGCATCAGCGACGTCGGATGGCGGATCACGGGGAAGAGCTGGCGGGCATCGAACTCGGCCGCACCGGCCCAGGCCGGCGCGTAGACGACCACGGTCCCGGTCGGCAGCCTGGCCGCCAGCGCGTGCACGAACGACTGGATCCCGCCGCTGCGCGGCGGGAAGTCGTTGCTGACGATCAGGACCTTCAATCCTCGCTCCGTCCGGCCCGGTGGGTTCCTGGCAGGCTAACCCAGGGCCGCAACAGGCTGACTTGGCAGGGCAGCCGGGTGTCGGGCCGACCGGACCGGCACGGCCGGACCGCTACGGCCGGACCGCTCCATCCAGTTCCTGCGCGTACCAGCCAGCCAGCGCGATTCTTTCCACGTTGGCTCCAGGAACCGGAGCATCTATCAGGAAGCCGTTACCTACATATATTCCCACGTGCGAGTTACCAGCGAAGCCGAGGATGTCGCCAGGCTCCAGGTACTTGTAGCTGTAGCCGATGGACACCGCTGGCAGCTGGCTCATCTGGTCGTAGCTGATTCGCGGGATCTGGATTCCGGCGTAGCTCCACGAGGACATGGTCAGGCCCGAGCAGTCGAAACCGGCACTGCACGGCCCGGTGCCGCCCCAGACATAGGGGCAGCCGATCTGGTTGTAGGCGAACGCGATCGCCTTCTCGGCCTGAGTCTTGGTCGGACCGCGATAGTGATTACCGCCGCCGCCACCACCACCGCCAGGGCCGGCCCCCTGCTGCTGGGCCGGCGTCAGCTGCGCCAGCAGCGCCTGCGCCTGCCCCTTCAGCGTGTTCAGGACGGCCAGCCGCTTCCCGAGTGAGTGCTTCAGCTGGCTGATCCCTAGCACCACCCGGCTCGCCGCCTGCTGTGCGCTCAGCAACTGAAGGCTCGCGGCCAGGTACTGGTCCATCTGGGCGCTGTTGACCGACGACAGTTCGGTCAGGATCGAGGACTGATCGATAACCTGCTGCGGCGAGCCTGACTCCAGGAGGGCAACCTGCGAGTCCACGCCGCCCTGCTCGTAGTAGACGGCGGCGATCCGGCCGATCTGCGCCCGCAGGGCGTCGAAGGTGGCGCGGTATCCGGCCGTCTCCTTGTTCAGCAGCTTGAGCCGCTCACCGGCCAGTGCGAGTTGCTGCAGCACCTGGTCATATTCCTGGCCGAGCCGACTCGCCTTGGCGTTCAGTACCGAAAGCTGGTGCTGCACCTGCGCCACCGTCGGCTGCGGAACCGCGGCGGCCGACCCGCCGAGCCCGACTAGCGCACTGGCGGCTGCCAGGCTGGCAACCACGGCAGCGACCGGCCGGCTGATAATCCTGCGAACTGACCGCGGCGTATGCACGCGCCAGGCACGCTCCCTCTTCCACGCGTCGCTGCCTAGTCGGCTCACGGGCTCCGAGTGCGGCAGCTCGGTAGAGCCAGTCGCCGCCGCCATTGAAAGCGGCTGCCGAGCGATCAGGCCTGGTCCCTGAGACTAGCCATCGCAGGGTGGTGCATTCAACCACTTCGCGAACTCTCACGGCATCTTCTCGCCAGCGGCCAGGTAACGGCGGGTCGCCGCCAGATGTCAGTAGCTGGCCGTAGCGTGGCCTCGTGAGCACTCAGGTCCAGCAGCTTCAGCCGCTACACCTCCCGCCGCTGCACCTCCCGCCGCTGCACCTCCCGCCGCTGCACCTTCCGCCGCTGCCAGGTTCGCAGCTGCCCGGCCCGCAACTGCACGGTGCTGACTTCGTCGTCGTTGACCTAGAGACCACCGGCTGGCTGGCCGACGCCGCCAGCATCACCGAGATCGGCGCCGTCCGGCTCAGCGCGGCGCGGCCAATGGCGCCGCGGCCGACGGCCGAGTTCTCCGCGCTGGTGAATCCCGGCGGGCCGATACCGCCGGACATCACCGCCCTAACCGGAATCACGGACGCCATGGTCGCCACGGCACCACCCATCGAGCAGGTGCTGCCCAGATTCCTCGAATTCGCCGCAGGCTGCGTGCTGGCCGCCCACAACGCACCATTCGACGTCGGTTTCCTGATTGCTGCCTGTCAGCGCGTTGGCACCGCCTGGCCATCCTGCGCCGTGATCGACACCGCGATGCTCGCCCGCCTGGTACTCGGCCCGGAGGACGTCCCCGATCACAAGCTGGCGACGCTGTCCGGCCATTTCGGCACTCAGACCTGGCCCTGTCACCGAGCGCTGGCTGACGCGAAGGCCACTGCCGGAGTGCTGGCCGGCCTGCTCAGGCTGCTCGCCTGTGCCGGGGCTGACCCAACCGCCGAGGCGGACCGGCTGATCTGCCAGTGATCCGCTGCTGACCGGCCGGGCGCGGACGAACCGTCCGGCAGCCGAACCGGTACTATGGCGCCGCAGCCGGGGCGCGGGCTCCCGGGGTCCAGGAGGCGGCGATGGTCACTGCGATTGTTCTGATCAAGGCCGATGTCGCGAGCATTCCGGAGACGGCCGCAGCCATCGCGCAGATCCAGCAGGTCAGTGAGGTCTACTCGGTCACCGGGGAATTCGACCTGGTGGCCATGGTCCGGGTGCGCGACCACGATCAGCTGGCCGACGTGATCCCTGGCACGGTGAACAAGGTGCCTGGCGTGACGCACACGGAAACCCACATCGCGTTCCGCGCCTATTCACGCCACGATCTGGAGTCGGCGTTCGCGCTCGGCTACCCCGAGCCAGCCTGATCCGCGGCGATCCCGCTCGCCGCCTGAGCTACCTGGCAGCTACCTGGCCAGGCGCTGGCTGACCTGCGCCCACCGGTCAAGCAGGGCCGCCGCGGCTCCGGAGTCGACGGCACCGGCCGCCCTGGCATAGCCCGCAGCCAGCGCGGCTGGCAGCTGGCCCGGGCCGGTCATCCCAGCATCGGCCGCCAGCGCCGCCGCCGCGTTAAGCAGCACGGTCTGCCGCACCGGGCCAGGCTGACCGGCCAGCACCGCGCGCACCACGGCAGCGTTGTGGGCCGGATCGCCGCCGCGCAGGTCTTCCGGCTGGCAGCGATCGATTCCGAGTTCGGCCGGGTCAAACCTGGCCTCGCTGACGGTACCGTCATGCACCACCCAGACGGTGGACGGACCGGTCGTGGTCAGCTCATCAAGTCCGTCGTCTCCGTGGAAGATCAGCGCGGAACAGCCGCGTCCGGCCAGCACTCCGGCCAGCACCGGGCCCATCCGCCGGTCAGCGACACCGACCGCCTGGGCCTGCGGCCTAGCCGGATTCGCCACCGGCCCGAGGAAGTTGAAGACGGTCGGCACGCCAAGTTCCCGACGCGGGCTCGCGGTGTGCCGCAGCGCCGGGTGATAGAGCGGCGCGAAGAGGAAGACCACGCCGATCTCGCTGGCCAGTTTCTCCGTCGCCGCGGGCGGCAGATCAATCACCACTCCGAGCGCCTCGAGCACGTCGGCCGTGCCGCAGGCCGACGTCGCAGCCCGATTGCCGTGCTTGACCATCAGCGCGCCCGCTGCGGCGGCCACGACCGTGCCCATCGTCGAGATATTCACCGTGCGCGCCCGGTCGCCGCCGGTGCCAACCAGATCGACCAGGCGGCCAGGGATGCTCACCGGCGTGGCGTGGTCAAGCATGGCCGTCGCCAGCCCACTGATCTCACCCGGGGTCTCGCCCTTCATCCGCAGCGCGACCCCGAATCCGGCGATCTGGGCCGGCGTCGCCGCGCCCTCCATGATCTCGTTCATCGCCCAGGTCGCCGTCTCAGGGGCGATCGATTCACCCCTGATCAGCTGGCTGAGCACCATCGACCAGGACACAGGCGAATCCATAACGGCTTCCTCGGGAGTTGAGTCTGCTAGCGAGCGGCCTGCCAGGTAGCCAGTCAGGCAGGTAACCGGTCAGGCCGAAGCGGTCGCGGCGCCGGCGGCCCGCTGGCGCATCAGGCCGGCCAGGGCCTGGGCCAGCGCACCTGGGTCGATCGGATGGCTGATCACGGCGTCAGCCCGCGACCAGGTGGCCAGCCAGCCGTCATCGGGCCTGCCGATCACGAGCAGCACCGGCGGGCAGTCGAACACCTCGTCTTTAGCCTGCCGGCAGACGCCCATCCCGCCCGATGGCTGCGCCTCGCCGTCCAGCACCATGACGTCGACGCCGCCCGCGTCCAGCAACCGGATCAGCGCCGGATGGGTCGCCACTTCGATGACCTCGGCTTCCGGCACGTCCGGTGCGGGACGGCGGCCGATCGCCAGTCGCATCCTGGCCCTGGTGTCGGCGTCATGGCTGTACACGACAACTTTCATAACTGGATGCTATCGACCTAGGGGGTCGTGGCGCGTACGCCTACCGGAGGTAGTAATAATGGGCGCGTGACCACAGCACAAGGTGCGGCGGTGGTGCCGCGTACCCCTGCGAGCCGACCGAACCTGGTCAGCGTCGGGACGATCGTCTGGTTGTCCTCGGAACTGATGTTTTTCGCCGCCTTGTTCGCGATGTACTTCACCATCAAATCGGTAGATACCGGGATGGGCATCAAGTGGCCTGGCGCGGTCCTGAACTATCCGCTGGCTACCACGAACACCATCGTGCTGATCCTGTCCAGCGTCACCTGCCAGCTTGGCGTGTTCGCGGTCGAGCGCGGCCAGATCCGGCGGGCCGGCCCGATCTGGAAGTTCTGGGGACAGGGCTGGGGGCTGCGCGAGTGGTATGTGCTGTCGTTCCTGATGGGTGCCTATTTCGTCTCCGGACAGGGATATGAGTACCTGGATCTGATCCGCAAGCAGCACCTGACGCTGTCATCGAGCAACTACGGTTCGGTGTTCTTCCTCACCACCGGCTTCCACGGACTGCACGTCACCGGTGGCCTGATCGCGTTCCTCTTCCTGCTCGGCCGCACCTATGCCGCCAAACGCTTCACCCACGAGCAGCAGGTCAGCGCGATCGTGGTGTCGTACTACTGGCACTTTGTCGACGTGGTGTGGATCGGGCTGTTCACCACCATCTATCTCCTCCCGCTGACCCAGAAATCGGGGTAGCAGTGACACCGATCACCGCCAGGCGCCGGCATCCAGCGGCCGGCTACGCCGTCGTCCTGCTCGGGCTGCTCTGCGTCGGCCTGCTCTACGCGTTCATCACCGGGGGCGCGCCCGCGTCGGCCTCGGCGCCTGGGGTGACCCTCACCGCGCAGATCTCGCAGGGCAGGATGCTCTTCGTAGAGGAATGCGCAACCTGCCATGGCCAGTTCGCGCAGGGCCAGCCGGGGATCGCACCGAGCCTGATCGGGGTCGGCGCGGCCGCCGTCGACTTCCAGGTCGGCACCGGCCGGATGCCGGCCAAGGAGCCGGTCGAGGAAAACCCGCGCAAGCCGGTTGTGTTTACCACCCAGCAGATTCACGCGCTCGCCGACTACATCGCCTCACTAGGTGGCGGACCTGCCATCCCGACCGCCGCCCAGGTCAGTCAGGCCGGCGCGAACCCGGGCTTCGGGCAGGAATTGTTCGTCGCCGACTGCGCGCAGTGTCACAACTTCGTCGGAGCCGGCGGTGCTCTGACCTACGGCAAGTACGCTCCGGCGCTGACCAAGTCCACGCCGACCCAGATCTACGAGGCGATGCTGACCGGACCTGAGGCGATGCCGGTCTTCAACGACACCACGATCACGCCGCAGGAGAAGCGGGACGTCATCGCCTACGTGGTGCAGACCCGGGCCGAGCCGAACCCGGGCGGCTTCAGCCTGGGCCGGGTCGGACCGGTGACCGAGGGTCTGGTGGTATTCCTGGGTCTGCTGCTGTTCATGGTGTTCATGGCAATGTGGCTCACGGCGAAGCACGGGACGTCTCATGAGTGACTCATCCGCCGGTCAGTGGCCCGGCGACCAGGACCCGACGAGCGAGCAGCCGACCGGCCAGCTCCCGGACGGCGAGGACTCGGCGCAGCCGACCGAGGCCGCGCCGCACCGGGTGATCGGCACTCCCCCGCCCGCGCAGGCCAGGCTGCTGCTCGGGACGGACGTGCAGGCTGGCGACGGCGCGGCTGCGCCGAGCCGCGAGCTGCCGGCTGACCCGCCCGACCTGCCCAGTGCCAAGCGAGCCGAGCGGGTGGTCGCGGTCTGCTTCATCGTGGCCATGCTGGCCGGGTTCGGCTTCATCGCCGCGTACCTGATCTTCCAGGTCGGCTCGGTGACCAAAACGGAGCACTCCAACCTGGCGCTCGGCTCGACCATGGCGATCGCGTTCCTCGGCCTGGCCGTGGGCGCCACGATCTGGGTAAGGCGGCTGATGCCGCCGGTCGAGCTCACCGAGCAGCGCAAGCCGCTGCGGTCAAGCGACGAAGACCGGGCCGCGTTCGCCCAGACCTTCGAGGAAGGCGCCGACGCCAGCCAGTTCGTCAAGCGGCCGCTGCTTCGCCGGACCCTGATCGCCGCGACCGTTCCGGTCGCGCTGGCTCCGGTAATCCTGCTGCGTGACCTCGGACCGCTGCCAGGCACCAAACTGGACCACACCGTCTGGCGCAAGGGCATGCGACTGCTCAACTACGGCGCGAACACACCGATCACTCCCGCCGACTTCAGCTCCCCCGGCGCAATGATCACCGTCGTTCCCGATGGCTTTCAGGACGACTTCAACGCGCTCGCGAAAGCGGCGGTCATCATTATCAAGTTCGCCCCAGGCCAGATCGTTTACGGCACGAAGCCGTATCCGCAGGCCGGCCAGGTGGTGCAGAACTGGACCGTCGACAACATCGTCGCCTACTCCAAGATCTGCACCCACGTCGGCTGCCCGGCCGCGCTGTACGAGCACAACACGCACCACATCCTCTGCCCGTGTCATCAGTCCACTTTCGACGCAGCGCGGGGCGCCCAGGTCATTTTCGGACCTGCCACCAGGCCGCTGCCGCAGCTGCCGATGACCACCGACGCGCAGGGCTACCTGGTGGCCAGCAGCGACTTCACCGAGCCGGTGGGCCCGAGCTTCTGGGAGCGGTCATGAGCATGAACCGGGCACTGGCCGGGACCGGCAGCTTCCTGGACGACCGGTTTCGTGGCGCGAAGGGATTCCGCACCTTCTTCCGCAAGATCTTCCCCGACCACTGGACCTTCCTGCTCGGCGAGATCGCACTCTACACGTTCATCATCTTGCTGCTGACCGGCACCTTCCTCGCGTTCTGGTTCAAGCCGAGCATGTCGGAAGTGGTCTATCACGGCTCCTACATCAAGCTCAACGGCGTGTCGATGAGCGAGGCCTACAAGTCCACCCTGTACATCACCTTCGATGTCCGCGGTGGCCTGCTGATCAGGCAGATTCACCACTGGGCCGCCGATCTCTTCGTCGCCGCGATCATGGCGCACATGCTCCGGATCTTCTTCACCGGCGCGTACCGCAAGCCGCGGGAGATCAACTGGCTGATCGGAATCGTGCTGTTTACGCTCAGCCTGCTTGAGGGCCTGTTCGGCTACTCGCTCCCTGACGACCTGCTGTCCGGTGCCGGGCTGCGGATCACCCAAGGGGTGCTGCAGTCGATTCCGGTGGTCGGCACCTATCTCTCGTTCTTCCTGTTCGGCGGCGAGTATCCGGGGACCTACATCATTCCGCGGATGTACATCCTGCACGTGCTGCTGATCCCGGGGCTGTTCATGGCTCTGATCGGGGCGCATTTGTTCATCATGTTCCACCAGAAACACACCCAGATGCCCGGCAAGGGGCGCACCGGTCAGAACGTGGTCGGCGCGCCGATGTACCCGTACTTCATGGCTAAGACCGGGGCATTCTTCTTCTTCATCTTCGCGGCGCTCGCGCTGGCGTCGACCTTGGCCCAGATCAATCCGATCTGGATCTACGGGCCGTACAACCCGCTGGCGATCTCGTCAGGCTCGCAGCCTGACTTCTATATGGGCTTCCTCGAAGGCTCGCTGCGGATGATGCCTGCCTGGCAGTGGGTCGTCTTCGGGCACACGTTCGCCTTCAACGTGTTCATCCCCGCCCTGCTGCCGCTCGGCATCGTCATGACCGGCGCCGCGCTCTGGCCGTTCATCGAGCAGTGGATCACGGGGGACAAACGCGAGCACCACGTCAACGACCGGCCGCGGAACGCCCCCACCAGGACCGGCCTCGGCATGGCCATGATCTCGTTCTACGGCGTGCTTTGGCTGGAAGGCTCCAACGACGTGCTTGCCTACCAACTCGACGTCCCGTTGTACACGATCACCAGGATCGCCCAGGTGGCCATCTTCGTGGTGCCGATTCTCACCTACATCATCACCAAGCGGATCTGCCTCGGTCTGCAGCTCAAGGACCAGCACCTGTTTGAGCACGGGGTGGAGACCGGCATCATCAGGCAGCTGCCTACTGGCGAGTTCATCGAGGTGACCAGGCCACTCGACGAGGAGGTCCTGGCTAAGCTCGCCAGGCCGGAGCCGCTGGCCCTGCCGGTCGGGCAGGGCAGTCCCAGCGACGCCGTGCCACCGCCCGGGCTGCGCGGCGGTCTCGGCCGGGCCAAAGTCCGGCTGAACAAGGTCCTGAACGAGAGCGTTCCGGTGAATGGCCACGGTGCCAACGGGCACGGCGCGGACGCGCACGGCGAGCACCCGCCGGCCGCGATCTCGGCAGGCAGCGAGGCTGACGACGATTCGGCTGGTGCCGACGAGGACTGAGCGTGGCCCGCTCCTAGCGGCACCCCGGCCCGCGGCTACCACGGGCTACGCCTGGGCTACCCGGCCGCTCAGGATCCGGCGCCTGGCCAGAGCGGCTCGGGAATGACCAGGCCGAGATCGGCTCCCCAGGCGTTGCGGTAGGCAACCTCATGCGCGGGCCGCCTCGGCGCCACATCCCAGCGGCCGGTCGGGTAGCCGAACGAGACACAGCAGGCCATCTCCCAGCCCCGGTCCGGCGGCACGCCAAGGACGCGCATCGCCTCGGCACCGCGGAAGATGCCGAGCACCGAGGTCAGGGCGCTGCCGACACCCTCCGCGCGGGCCGCGAGCTGCGCGCTCCAGACCGCGGGGAAGATCGAGCCGCCGGTCGGGTCCCCCCGGCCGAAGGCCAGCAGGAAGAGCGGCACGTACTCAAAATGATCGGCGAGATGCTGAGCGGATGCCGTCACCCGCAGCATGGAGGCACTCGCCGGGTCATCCGGCGTGGCCCTGGCCCGGTCCAGCCGGTCGCGGTAGACGGTGTCCCACAGCTGGCTCATGCTCTCCCGGTACAACGGCCCGAGCTTGGCCTTGACCGCGGGATCATCGACCAGCAGGAACCGCCAGCTCTGCGCGTTGCCGCCGTTCGGTGCCCTGATCGCGGCGTCCAGGATGCGGGCTTGGGTCTCCGCCGGGATCGGGTCAGGCCGGACCCGGCGCATCGCCCTGGTGGTGTACAGCGCCTCGTAGATGTCCATCTGCCGCCTTCTCGCCCTGCTGGTCCTACCGATCAGTAACACCGGATGTTATCCCCATTGCGGTGCAATTCCACGGTGTGGCTGGATAGCTGGCCGGGTTTCGCTGACCCGGCGGAGCGACCCGGTGTGATTCCGGGGCCACGCGGTACAACCCGCCCCTCGTCCCGCAGTTGCGGGCAGCTGGGATGTCAGTGGTGCTGCGCCAGTCTCGCGGCCGGCGGCGCGGTGGCGGTGTGGGATCCGGACGTCGAGAACGAGGGTTCGACCTCGGCTACCGGCTGCTGGTGAGCCGGCCGTGATCCGTACGGTCTTAGTGTGCGTAATGGCCCCGGTAGTACTCGAAGACAAAGCCGATGACGCTGAGCAGCACGGCGAGAATGCCGATCAGGAACAGCCACCAGCCGATCGCCACTCCCATCGCGGCCGTCGCGGCGGCCAGCCCGACGAAGAGTGGCCACCAGCTGTGCGGGCTGAAGAAACCGAGCTCTCCGGTGTTCTGCTCGATCTCGCCCCGCAGGTCGTCCTCGGGGCGGAAAGGCAACCGCCGACCGGTGAACAGCACGTAGAACCCGATCAGGAAGGCCAGGCAGACAGCGACTGCCAGGGCGGTCCCGCCGGTCGGATCGTGCGCCAGGTTCCAGTAGAAGATGTCGGCCACGCCGAAGAAGATTGCGCAGCCCAGGAAGAGCCACCCCTCGACCTTCATGCTCGTACCCCTGCCCAGGTTCTCAATGACCTGCTCCGATGGAGCGTTCGGCCGGATCGCGACCGGCCTTAACCTGCGGATGATGCAGGTCGAATGCCGGGCGCTCGGACCTGATCCGCGGAATGGAGGTGAAGTTGTGCCGCGGCGGCGGGCAGGAGGTCGCCCACTCCAGGGAGTTGCTGAATCCCCATGGATCGTCGGCGGTGACCCGCTCCCCGTGCTTGGCGGTCTTGTAGACGTTGTAGAAGAAGAACAGGTTGGACACGCCCAGGATGAAGGCGCCGATCGTCGAGATCTGATTCAGCGTGGTGGCGAGTGGCGGCAAGAACGGATAGTTCGCGATCCGCCGCGGCATGCCCATGACACCCAGCCAGTGCTGGACCAGGAAGGTCATGTTGAACCCGATGAAGACGAACCAGAAGTGCCACTTGCCGAGCCGGTCGTCCAGCATCTTCCCGGTCCACTTCGGCCACCAGAAGTAGAAGCCGCCGAACATGCAGAAGACGACGGTGCCGAACAGCACGTAGTGGAAGTGCGCTACCACGAAGTAGGAGTCGCTGACGGCGAAGTCCAGCGGCGGCGACGCCAGGATGATTCCGGTCAGCCCGCCGAACAGGAAGACCACCATGAAGCCGAGGATGAAGAGCATCGGCGTCTCGAAGGTCAGCTGGCCGCGCCAGATCGTGCCAAGCCAGTTGAAGAACTTCACTCCGGTCGGCACCGCGATCAGGAAGGTCATGAACGAGAAGAACGGCAGCAGCACCGCCCCGGTGGTGAACATGTGGTGCGCCCACACCGTCATGGACAGCCCGGCGATCGCGATGGTAGCGGCGACCAGACCCTTGTAGCCGAACAGCGGCTTACGGGCGAACACCGGCAGGATCTCGGTGGCGATGCCGAAGAACGGCAGCGCCACGATGTACACCTCGGGATGGCCGAAGAACCAGAACAGGTGCTGCCAGAGGATCTCGCCGTTGCTGTTATAGGTGAACACCTGTGCGCCGAACTTGCGGTCGATCTCGAGCACGAGCAGCGCCGCGGCGAGCACCGGGAAGGCAAGCAGCACCAAGATGGACGTCAGCAGGATGTTCCAGGTGAACATCGGCATCCGGAACATGGTCATGCCCGGCGCCCGCATGCAGAAGATCGTGGTGACGAAGTTGACGCCGGACAGGATCGTGCCGAGCCCGGCCAGCGTCAGTCCCATGATCCACAAGTCCGCGCCAACCCCTGGCGAGTACAGCGCGCTGGTCAGCGGCGCGTACGCATACCAGCCGAACGCCGCTGCGCCGCCCGGGGTCAGGAAGCTGAACAGCAGCATCAGGCCGCCGAACAGGAACATGTAGTAGCTGAGCAGGTTCAGCCGGGGAAAAGCCACATCCGGCGAGCCGATCTGGAGCGGCATGATCTCGTTCGCGAACCCGACGAACAGCGGCGTGGCGAACAGCAGCAGCATGATCGTGCCATGCATGGTGAACAGCTCGTTGTACTGCTGGTCGGACACCAGATGGTTGTCCGGCCCGAGCAGCTGAGCCCGCATGATCAGCGCCATCAGGCCGCCGACCAGGAAGAAGCCGAACGAGGTGATCAGGTACAGGTGGCCGATGATCTTGTGGTCGGTCGAGGACAGCCAGTCCGCGAGCAGCGAGCCCTTGCGGTAGCCGCCTGGCGCCTGCGCGTACGCCTGCTCGGGTTGCTTGACGGCGGTCATTGGGCGCCCCCAGACGAGCTCTGCTTCTGCTGCTCCTTGTGGATCCATTTCCGGAACTGCGCGGGCGTGACGATCCAGATCCGGAACAGCATGCGGCTGTGATATACCCCGCAAAGCTCACTGCAGCGGCCGACGTATCTGCCCGTCTTGTTCGCCGTGATGGCGAAGTGGTTCGGGAACCCGGGGATCACATCCCGCTTGAACTCGAACTCATTCACCCAGAAGGAGTGGATCACGTCGATCGAGGTGAGGTTGAACTGCACCGTCTCGCCCTCCGGGATCACCAGCAGCGGCAGCTGGCTCTCATTGCTGCCGCTCCCGATCTGGCCGTTCCACATCGCGCCGAGTTCGGTGACGATCGAGTTCGGCCCGCCGGCCGGGGTCACCTTGTACTGCGGGTACTGGAACTCCCAGGTCCACTGGAACCCGGTCACGTTGACGATCACCTGGGGGCCCTTCGGGAGCCTGGTGATGTAGTTCTCGTCCTTCGCGGTGAAGAAGAACATCACGCCGACCATGATGAACGGGACCACGGTGTACAGCAGCTCGATCGGCAGGTTGTAGCGCACTTGCTGGGGCAGGTGGTCGCCGCGCTTGCGGTGGAAGATGATCACCCAGATGATGCCGCCCCAGACGACGACGCCGACGGCCAGGGCGGCGATCCACGATCCCTGCCACATCGCCACCGTCACGTCACCCTGCTGGGTGACCGGAGCCCGCAGGCCAAGCCGGGTCCACGCGCTGGCCTGGCAGCCAGTCGTGACGATTACCAAGCCGAGCAGCATGGCAGCACGGGGCACCCAGCGCCTTAGCCGGCGCGGTATCCCCTTGTGGCCTGGGGCACTGCGGATGGGGCTCACAGCTTGCCTTCCCAGCGGCTGACCGCCGACGTCGCTGGCCGGTCGTTTGCCTGTCCTACAGACTGTCGTGGAAACAGTACAACGTGACCGGCCGTAAGCACCTGGTACCCCCGCCAGATTCAGGGTCGGGCCAGATTAGGGTCAGTATCGTGGTGTACTTTGATGCCGCATCGGCCGAGCCGATCCTGCCGGTCGCGCGGGAGGCCCTGCTCGCGGCACTCGAGGACGGCTGGGCGGATCCGGCCCGGCTGCACCGGGAGGGCCGCCGCGCCCGGCTGCTGCTTGACCAGGCCCGCGAGCAGATCTCCGCGCAGCTGGCGTGCCGCGCCGATGAGCTCGCGTTCACCAGTTCGGGGACTCAGGCGGTGCACTTGGCCGTACTCGGCGCCGTGCTCGCCAGGCAGTCGCCGGTCCGCGGACCCGGGCACCTGGTGGTGAGCGCGGTGGAGCACTCCAGCGTGCTGAACGCGGCTGCCCAGGCCGAGCAGGCGGGGACGGCGCTGACCAGCATCGCGGTCGACCCGGCCGGCCAGGCCGACCTGGCCGGACTGGCCGCCACCGTCCGCCGGCATCGGACCGTGCTTGCCTGCCTGCAGTCGGCCAACCATGAGGTCGGCACGGTGCAGCCGGTCGCGGCAGCCATTGCCGCGTGTCAGGACGCAGGGGTGCCGCTGCTGGTGGACGCGGCAGCGTCGGCCGGCCGACTGCCGCTGCCGGAGGGCTGGTCGATGCTGGCGGCCAGCGCCCACAAATGGGGCGCCCCACCCGGGGTGGGGCTGCTAATCGTCCGCAAGACGGTCCGCTGGCGGTCACCGCTCCCCGCCGACAGCCGCGAGGCACACCGGGTCCCCGGGTTCCCGAACCTGCCGGCCATCCTGGCCGCCGCCGCGGCACTTGACGTGTTCCGGGCTGAGGTAGCAGCCGACCACCTGCTCCGCCGACTGACCGGCCAGATCAGGGATCGGCTGCCAGATCTGGTGCCGGACAGCGTGGTGCACGGCGACCCGGCCCGCGCGCTGCCGCACATCGTGGCGTTCTCCTGCCTCTACGTCAACGGCGAGGCGCTGGTCGCCGAGCTGGACCGCGCCGGATTCTCGGTCTCGTCGGGCAGCTCATGCGCCTCCGACACCGAGCGGCCAAGCCATGTGCTTGCCGCCATGGGCGCGCTCACCCACGGCAACGTCCGGGTGTCACTGCCACGGGGAACTACCAAGCAGTCGGTCGACGGCTTCCTCACCGTACTGCCCGGCATCGTGCATCGGCTGCGCGACCGCGCCGCTCACCAGGTCCGCCACTCATAGCTGGCGCAGAGCTGGCGCAGAGAAGCCGCCAAGAGCCGGCCGCGACACTGCAGGCATGGACAAGAACAAGCGTGATCTGGCCGGGTCGGCTGCCGCCCGTGATCGGGGTCTGGCTCGGATCCGGGTTGCCGCGGTTGGCGCGACGGCAGCGAGTCTGGTCGCCGCCGGCGCGATCGCTCTTCGTGGTGCTCGGCGTCCTGATCAGCCGTCAGGGGCGGCTGCCGGGCCTGCCCAGGTTCGCTGGCCTGCACCTGCATAGATTCGTCTCGCTGCTCGCGGTCGCCTTCGTCGCCGTGCACATTCTCGCGGCGGTGGCCGATTCCTACGTCAGCATCAGCCTGGCCGCCGCGATCATCCCGTTCGCCTCCGCATACAAGCCGCTCTGGCTGGGCCTGGGCGCGATCTGCATCGACCTGCTCGCCGCCATCATCGTGACCAGCCTGCTGCGGCACCGGATCGGCCGCCGGGCCTGGCGCTCCGTGCACTGGCTGGCTTACCTGTGCTGGCCGATCGCGCTGGCGCATAGCGTCGGCTCGAGCCCGGATCTGCGCAGCGGGCCGCTGCTCGGCCTCGCCGTCGCCTGCACGCTGGTCGTCTGCGCCGCGATTGGCTGGCGGCTGGCGGGTGCGGCGCACGCGGTGCCGCGGGCTCGCCGGGTCCCGGAGCTGATGGCCCGGCCGGAGGAGCTGATCCGGGCAGGTCACCGATGAGCCAGGCAGCCACCATCGCCGCCCATCCACGGCTGCTTGCTGCGACCTGGCACCCGGCCACCGACCTCTCCGCGCACCTGCGACGGTTCGGCGCGCTGCCCTACCGCAGGGCACCCCGGCTGCTGATTACCGACCTGCGAGCGGCCGGCCTGACCGGCCGCGGCGGTGCGGCCTTCCCGGTCCACCGCAAGCTGGAAGCCGTCGCCTCGGCGCCCGGCCGACCGATCGTGGTCGGCAACGGTGCCGAGGGCGAACCCGCAAGCAGCAAGGACAAGACGCTGCTGCAGGCGGCGCCGCATCTGGTGCTGGATGGACTGCAACTCGCCGCCCAAGCCGTCGATGCCATCAGCGCCGTGCTCTCTCAAGGCGGTAGCGCCGGTTCAAATCCGGTCGGGGCTACGAGTGAAGTACCAGGTCAAGGGCCTGACCTCCGGTGACAGCGGTCGGGTCCTTGATCATTTGTCATTGGTTTGTCACTGAGTCCGGCGTCACGGGGGCGTCACGGGGCGGTCTTTAGCGTCACCAGAGCGATCTTCTTGGCACCATGGCGAGCCTGC
>Ga0116222_1000218_pt1 | contig 38890 bp, 37 predicted proteins | sample Sb_taG_12_FD_88963 | JGI IMG/M metagenome (GOLD analysis project Ga0116222, IMG submission 88963) | Peat soil microbial communities from Weissenstadt, Germany - Sb_50d_9_AC metaG | ecosystem: Environmental > Terrestrial > Soil > Wetlands > Peat | place: Germany: Weissenstadt | collected 2010-09-21
CGGAGCAATCCAGTCCGACAGGGTCCGGCATCAGCCAGGAAGTCTGACCAGGTCAGCGACTCATCGGCGTGACAACCGGGGATGAAAGCTGCGCCGAACCAGCCAGGTGGAAGTCCGCGCTAGCATCCCCGCAGGAGGGTTCAGCGGGTAGATCAGCGTGCCTCCGGGCCCTGGCCTGGGGTCGGGGAACTCCGGCACCCCGTGCGAGTGCATGCACTGCGAGTAGGCGAGGGCCTGCTGGTAGAGCCGCTGGCCCGGCGACGCCGCCGACTGCGGCGAGCCAGCGCCGCAGGCCGCGGCCAGCAAGACGGTCCCGGCGAGTATTGCGGCCAGCGCGGCTGCCCGGCTAACGGCAGTGATAGTGCTCATGCCTCATGCCGCCTTTCGTCACGAACCGGGCGCGTAACACCAGCAGGCCCGCTGCGCGGCCTGGAACTGTGCGGAATCCGGGTTGACGCCCGGGCCGACGCTGGGGAAGCCGCCGCCCGAGGGGCCCACGACCGGGCTGGGGAAGTGGGTGATCCCGTGCGCGCGCATGCATGCGGCCAGCTTCAGCAACTGGGAGCGCTGATCTGCGCCGCAGTGAAAGGGAGCTGCGGGGGCGCCAGCTGCTGGCACGCCGTCAACGCCGCCTGCCAGCCGGCGCCGTGCTCCTGCTCGAGATGTCCAGGTCCGGATGGCGGCCCGTGGTCACCACCGGGCCGCCGGCGTGATCGGCCTGCTGACCGCTGCGGTGGCCGAGCACCACGGCGCGGTGATCCTGCACTACAACGCCGATTTCGAGCACGTCGCGGCGACGACCGGCCAGGCGCATGCATGGATCGCGCCCCGTGGCACCCTTCCCTGACGGCAGGTAGCAAAGACCCGCGGCGGCAGGCCGCCTCAGCTCCCCGGGCCGGTCAGATGCGTCCGCCGACTGGATGTGCTGCGCGGCGGCGGGGCAGTTCACCGCGCGTCCTCGATGGTCCGTGACCTGGTCCGATGGACCGGGAGCGGGTCGCCTTCGATCAGGATGGGGCGGTTCGCATGGTGGGACGTTCGACCCCGCTCAGGAGGCCTCAGCTTCGGCTCAGGCGATGTCGCATTCGGAGCCTGGCCAGGGCCGGTGCCGGCCGACCGGCATTTGCGGCGCAAGAGGGACCAAGAACCCGCGTCAGCCTGTCTTCGGTCCCTGGCCGCTCGGCGATGCGAAGGTGATGATCGTCTTAACGGCCCTCGTCGGAACGGGTGATCGCCATGCGTGCCATTGCGCGGATCTCGGCCCTGACGGCGCTTGGCTTGGTCGTCACCTTCGGCGCGGCAGGCTGCGCGGGCGGAACGACCAGTCCGCCAAGGGCAACCGCCCCGAAGTCCCCGATCACCAGCACCCAGCCGCCGACCACAGCCACACCGAGCGCGACCATCACGAGTTGGCCGGACACACCGCGGTCCGGGCCTGGCAGCGGATCGGAAGGCTTCCTGACGGCCGTCAGGACCGGCCTGCATGCTGGCTACGACCGGGTTGTGTTCCAGTTCGGCGGCGGCATTCCCGGCTACCACGCCGAGTACGTGACCCAGGTGGTGCACGACGCCTCAGGCAAGCTGGTGCCGCTAGCCGGGCGGGCATTCCTGCACCTGGTCTTCCAGCCAGCAACGGCTTATCAGAGCTACCAGGGCCCGGCGACGCTGCGCCCCGACCTGCCGACCCTGCTACAAGTCAGCGCGGCCGGTGACTTCGAGGGGCACCTGAGCTTCGGTCTCGGGCTGAGCGAGCGGGCCGGGTTCACCATCTTCACCCTGACCGACCCGAGCCGCGTCGTGCTTGACCTGGCTCATTAGCGCAGCTGACTACGGCGACGGCTGGAACGGGTCCTGCTCGCTGGGGAACCCACCCGGCGCCGCCGGCTGGTCCGGGGCGGCCGGGAACTGCTGACCCGGATACAGGCCCTGGCCGGCCTGGGTCGGGTCATGGGAAGTCGGGAACGGGTCCTGGCCGCCGCCCAACGTCTGGGTGGCCGGGTACTGGTCAGCGGCGTGGTACTGATCCGGCGCGGACGGGAACGTGTCCGGCGATGTGGGGAACGCGTCCTGCCCAAGCGGGAACTGCCCCTGGCCGGCTTGGTACGGGGCGGGCTGAGCTTGCCTGGACTGGTAGGAGTCGTAGGCCAGCGCGCCTGCGCCGGCCAGCCCGGCCACCCCGGCAACCCCGGCCAGGTCAGCAGCGAAGCGCAGATGGTCCTTGTGCGCCGCGATCGAGAAGCGCCCGAGCGCGGCCGCGGCGAAGAACAGGATCAGCATCCCAGTTCCGGTGTAGAACCCGAGCCGGGTCAGGATTATCCCTGACGTCGTGGTCGCGATCGGCGTTCCTGGAGTGATCGAGCCGCCGATGCTGGCCGGGAGCAATTGGAGGACCGCCGCTCCGGCGATGAACCAGGCACCCGCCAGCACGGCGACAAAGGCGGACAACCCGCCCAGGGTCCGGCTCCTGGTCATCAGGATCACCAGTCCGGCCAGCAGCGCGACGCCGCCTGGAATCACGGAGAGATACAGCCGGTTCTGGGTCAGATCCCAGGTCTGGTTCGGGTTGTATCCGTACTTCAGGTACGGCCCGAACAGCGGGATCAAACCTCCCCAGGCGCCGAGCAGGATGAGGCACAGCCCGGAAAAACTGCCTCGGCTGCGGGGTATCTGCGTCGTACCAGCCATCTCATTCTCACTTTCCGCGTTATCGGGTCATTAAGACTCGCACATCCGACCGGCTGCCGGGCAGTAGGTATCGCCAAGTCGTGTGGCAGCAGCCCTGGCGGTATCGTCGCGCTCGTGACCGATCTTCGCCGACTAGTTCCGCGCACGGATTCGGTGCTGGCCGATCCGCGGCTGGTTGCGGCCGAGCAGCGGCTCGGCCGGTCCCTGGTCACCGATTCGGTGCACCGGGTGCAGCAGCAGGTCAGAGAAGGCAAGCTCGACCCGGCGGCGGTGGCCGACGCGGCCGTGGCCGACCTGCCACCGCTCGCTGCCCGGCTGATCCCGGTGCTGAACGCCACCGGCGTGCTGCTGCACACTAATCTGGGCCGGGCACCGCTGTCAGCGGCCGCCAGGGAAGCGGTGACCGCCGCCGCCGGGTACACCGATCTCGAGTTCGACCTCGCGGCCGGGACGCGCGGCCGCTGAGGTGCCACCATGCTCGCCGCGCTGGCCCGCGCCGTGCCCGAAGCGCAGGCCGTGCACGTGGTGAACAACAACGCAGCCGCGCTGGTGCTCGCCGCAACCGCCCTGGCGGCCGGCCGCGAGATCGTGGTCAGCCGGGGCGAGCTGATCGAGATCGGCGACGGCTTCCGGCTGGCCGAACTGCTGGCCTGCACCGGTGCCACGATCCGCGAGGTCGGCAGCACGAACCGGACAACCGCCACCGACTACGCGGCAGCCATCGGACCGCAGACCGGCTTCGTGCTCAAGGTGCACCCGTCCAACTACCGGATTCACGGCTTCACCGCGAGCGCCGAAATCGGCGAGCTTGCTGGGCTTGGCGTCCCGGTGATCGGCGACATCGGGTCCGGGCTGCTGGCACCGCATCCGGCGCTGCCCGGCGAACCAGACGCAGCCAGCTGGCTGCGGGCCGGAGCCGCGCTGGTGACCGCCAGCGGTGACAAGCTACTCGGCGGCCCGCAGGCCGGCCTGCTGCTCGGCCGCGCCGATCTGATCGGGCGGCTGGCCAGGCATCCGCTGGCGCGGGCGCTGCGGGTCGACAAGCTGACGGTGGCGGCGGTTGAGGCCACGCTGGCCGGACCGCCCGCACCGGTGCGCCTGGCGCTTTCCGCCGATCCCGCGGATCTGACCGACCGAGCGAAACGGCTCGCCGGAGTGCTCGCCGCGGCCGGCCTGGAGGCCAGGCAGGTGGCGAGCCTGGCCGCCGTGGGCGGCGGAGGTGCCCCCGGCGTGCCGCTGCCCAGCGCGGCGATCAGCCTGCCGGCCTCGCTGGCGGCGCCGCTTCGATCTGGCCGCCCGGTGCGCACCGGGCGGCTGCCAGCCGTCGTCGGCCGGATCGAGGCCGACCGGTTGCTGCTCGACCTGTTCGCGGTACCGGCGGCGGACGATGACAAGCTGGCCGCTGCCGTGCTTGCGGCCGCTGCCGATCCGGTTACCGGCTGACCTCGATGCAGGTCATCGCGACCGCCGGCCACGTCGATCATGGCAAGTCTGCGCTGCTGCGAGCGCTGACCGGGATGGAGCCTGACCGCTGGGCGGAAGAACGGCGCCGTGGCCTGACCATCGACCTGGGGTTTGCCTGGATGACCCTGCCGACGGGGGAGCAGCTGGCCTTTGTCGATGTGCCAGGACATGCCAGGTTCGTGCCGAACATGCTGGCCGGTGTCGGTCCGGTCCCTGCCGTGCTGTTCGTCGTGGCGGCCGACGCCGGCTGGATGCCGCAGTCGGCCGAGCACCTCGCCGCGATCGACGCGCTCGGCATCTGCCGCGGCCTGCTCGCGGTAACCCGATCCGACCTCGCCGATCCAGGTCCAGCGCTGGCCCAGGCGACCGCGACGATCCGCCGGTCAAGCCTGGGCGAGGTGCCCGCCGTCGCGGTAAGCGCGGTCACCGGGGCCGGCCTGCCCGAGCTGATCTCCGCACTCGGCAGCCTGACGGCCGGCCTACCCGCACCGGACCCGGATGCACCGGTCCGGATCTGGGTGGACCGGGCCTTCAGCATCACTGGCAGCGGAACGGTGGTCACCGGCACGCTGCCGGCCGGCACCGTCAGCCGGGATGACGAGCTGCTGGTCACCCCGGCACTGCGGCCGGTCCGGATCCGTGGCCTGCAGTCGCTTGGCCTGGACGCGCCGGCGCTGACCGGCGTGTCCAGGGCCGCCCTGAACCTGCGCGGCATCAGCCGGGGTGAGCTGCGCCGGGGCATGGCTTTGGTGCAGCCGGGCCGGTGGACGCTGACCAAGGTGATCGACGTCCGGCTGTCCGGTGCCGGGAGCGCGGGCGACTGGGGTACGGACGGGTTGAGCGCAGGCGGCCGCAGCGCTGGCGGCCAGCTGCTGCGGCAGCTAATCCTGCACATCGGGTCGGCCAGAACTCCGGCCAGGGTCCGGCTGCTGGGCCGGGCGCTAGCCAGGCTGACGCTCCGTGAGCCGGTGCCGCTGCACGTTGGCGACCGGGTGCTGCTGCGCGACCCTGGAGCCGCTCGGACGCACGGATCTCGCGTCGTGGGGGCGGTGGTACTCGACGTGGCACCGCCCGGCCTGGCTCACCGCGGCGCGGCCGCGGCCGCGGCGGCCAGCCTCGCGTCCTGGCCCGACCGGCCGACCGCCGCCGATCTGCTCGCCAGGCACCGGCTGCTGCGGACCGGCGACCTGCTCGCGATGGGAATCGGCGAGCAGCCAGCACCGGTGGCTGGCGACTGGCTGGTCGACCCGCCCTACTTGGCCGCGCTGCGGCGCGAGCTCGAGCTGGTAGCGGCCGAGCAACCACGCGCCAATCCGCTGGCCGCTGGCATGCCGGTGGAGGCGGCCCGGGCTGCGCTGCGGCTGCCCGATCGTCGGCTGGTGCACGCCATCGCGGCCGCCCGCCTGGCCGATCTGGCCAGCTCGGGTACCGGGCCGCTGCGAATCGCCGACGGGCTGATCACCAGCGGGCCGGCCGGCCAGGAACCCGATGGGCCGACCGGACACCTGCCGCCGCCACTCGCGGCTGCCTTGGCGGCGCTGCACGGCGACCTGGCAGCGCGGCCGTTCCATGCGCCGGACGCGGCCCGGCTGCGCGAGCTCGGACTGGATTCGCGCGGACTGGCCACGGCCGCCAGGCATGGCACCCTGCTGCGGCTCAGCGAGCAGGTGGTGCTCGGTCCTGGCGCCGATCGGCAGGCCGCGAAGATCCTGGCCGGGCTGGATCAGCCGTTCACCGCCGCGGCCGCCACGGCCGCGCTTGGCTCGACCAGGCGGACGGTGATCCCGCTGCTCGAGCATCTGGACCGGCTGCGGATCACCGAGCGGCTGCCCGATGACCGCAGAGCGGTTCGCTAACGCTGGCTGCGGGCCGGGAACCTGGCCGCGCTCCAGGCGCCAGCCTCGGGCGGCGGCTTGTCCGCGGAGATCCACCGGGCAATCGCCAGGCCGGTGGCCGGCGCATTGAGAATCCCGGTCCGGAAGTGACCGGAGGTTAGCCAGGCATTGCGCAGGCCGGGAACCCGGTCGATCACCGGCCGGCCGTCCGGATGGCGGGGCCGGAAGCAGCACCACTGATGGGTGACGCCGACATCGCGCAGCGCTGGCAGCGCGGCCCGCAGGCCGCCCATGATCGTGTCGATGACCTCAGGGCGGATGGCCGGGCTCTCGTCGCCGTAATCGAAGGTGCCGCCGGCCAGCAGCCGGCCGTCTTCCAGCGGCGTCGCTACCGGCGCCACCGTGCACGGCAGATGCACCCGGGCGGGCTCGGTGACTAGCAGATGTCCCTTGACCCGGTCGGACGGGATCGCCAGCTCCAGGCCATCGATGACCGGTGGCTGGCCGGTGGCGAATATCACCGCGCCCGGACTGATCGGACCTGCCGAGGTGGCAACCGTCTCCAGCCGGTCACCGCGAATGGTGACCGAGGTAGCCGCGACGCCGGTGGCAACGGCAGGCAGGTCATCGGCCAGACCGACCAGCGCCCGCAGTGGGTTGACCCTGGCCTGATGCCGGATCAGGGCACCACCCAGATGCCAGGCCAGCCCGGGCACCAAGGTCGCGATCTTGGCGGCGTCCAGCCACTCAACTGTCTTCGGCTGGTGCGCTGCCAGGCCGCCAGGATCGGGTGCCAGGCCAATCCAGTCCAGCTCAACGAGTCCGAGGCCGCCAGGGGTGACCTGATCGAGGTAGCGCCAGCGCTCCAGGCTGGCCCGCTCCAGGTCCACGAACGTCTCAGGATCGCTCCACTGATGCGGCTCTGGGATAAGCAGGCCGGTGGCGCCGCCGGTGGCACCGGCCCCGAGGCGGCCTGCCTCGATCAGCTGGACGGATCCGAGCCCGAAGTCATGGGCGGCGGCCGCGATCGCGACGCCCGCAATCCCGCCGCCGATCACCAGGATGTCGGGGCGGGGATCGGCGATCATGCCAGCGTCCCGGCCGAGCGCAGCCCGCTGCTCCGCCGTCAGCCGCTCACGCCAGATCGCATTAGATACGGTCATGACCCCATCCTCGGTCCTCGTCACCCTGGCCGCCCGCCGGGTGCCGGCAGCGACGGTCACTGGTTGTCGCACCGCAGTCGCAGCATCTCACGGGAACGAATTCCGGGTTACCGCGCTTGTTGCTAGTTACCGGGCACAAGTCCGGTTATCAAGATCGAGAAGTAGGCTGTCGCCAACGGCATGGCAATGGTCGCTACCGACGAGGGGGTGGGTCGTGCTCGCCGACTCGTACGGCCGGGTAGCCACCGACCTCCGGGTATCGCTGACCGACCGGTGCAACCTGCGCTGCAGCTACTGCATGCCGGCCGAGGGTCTGGCCTGGCTGCCAGGCCCTGATCAGCTCACCGACGACGAGCTGATCCGGCTGCTCAGGATCGGCACGGCAGATCTTGGCATCACCGAAGTCCGGTTCACCGGCGGCGAGCCGCTGCTCCGCCGCGGACTGGTCGACATCGTGGCCAGAACCGCCGCGCTGTCGCCGCGACCGGAGATCTCACTCACCACGAACGGGATCGGGCTGGCCAGGCTGGCCGAGCCGCTGCACGCCGCCGGCCTGGACCGGATCAACGTCTCGCTGGACACCCTGGACGCAGCCACGTTCGTGACGCTGGCCAGGCGAGACCGGCTAGCTGACGTGCTCGACGGCCTGGCCGCTGCGGCGGCGACCCGCCTGGCACCGGTCAAGGTCAATGCGGTGCTGATGCGCGGCGTCAACGACCACGAGGCAGCCGGACTGCTCCGGTTCTGCCTGGATCGCGGCTACCAGCTCAGGTTCATCGAGCAGATGCCGCTGGACGCCCAGCACGGCTGGCGCCGGGCGAACATGATCACCGCTGACGAGATCCTGGCGGCGCTGTCTGAGGAGTTCTCGCTGACTCCCGACGATCCGGCCGGACGGGGGTCCGCGCCCGCCGAGGCATTCCTGGTCGACGGCGGACCAGACCGGGTCGGCGTGATCGGCTCGGTGACCAGGCCGTTCTGCGGCGCCTGCGACCGGGTTCGGCTCACCGCCGACGGCCAGGTCCGGAATTGCCTGTTCGCCACCGCCGAGAGCGATCTGCGCACGCCGCTGCGCGCCGGAGCCGACGACGGCGACCTGGCTGACCGCTGGCGGCGGGCCGTCGCCAGCAAGCTGCCTGGTCACGGCATCAACGATCCGGGCTTCCTGCAGCCGGCCAGGCCGATGTCCGCCATCGGCGGCTGACCAGCCGGGCAGCCCCTCCGAGGTCGATGAGCCGGTCCTGGTCATCAGAGCTTCAGTTCGCCGTCTGGCCAGGCGTCATCACATCTTTGCCACTGGGTCTTGCCATCCGACTGTCAACGATATATCGTTGAACTATCGCGAGCTTCGCGAGAACTTCTAATAGGAGGCAACAAGATGGACGAGCAGTACAACAGCAAGCGCCGGGGGGAGCACCCGCGCCGCGCCGAGGGCGCGAGCAGGCGGTTCCGATCAAGGCCGCGGTTCCCCGACGGCCCCGAGTTCGGCGCCCGAGGTGGCTTCGGCGGACCCGGCGGAGCCGAGTTCAGTGGTCCGCCAGACTTCGGCGGCGGACCTGACCGGCCAGAATTCCGCGGCGGACCTCCGTTCGGCGGGCCTGGCTTCCCTGGCCGGCCAGGCTTCCGTGGCGGACACGGACCGCACGGCCGGGGCGGATTGCCTGGCGGGCCGCCCGGCTTCGGCGGCTGGCCCCGAGGCTCAGGCAGGCGTGGCAGCCGGGCCAAGCGCGGGGATGTCCGCGCGGCCGCACTAGCGCTGCTGGCCGAGGAGCCGATGAACGGCTACCAGATCATCCAGCAGATCAGCGAGCGCAGCGGCGGAATGTGGCGGCCAAGCCCAGGCTCGGTCTACCCAGCGCTGGCACAGCTTGAGGACGAGAACCTGATCGCGGTGCAGCCAGCCGACAGCGGACGGCGGGCGTATGCGCTGACCGATGACGGCCGGGCCTATGTGGCCGCGCACGCGGCCGAGCTCAAGGAACCATGGTCAGCCATGACCACCGACGCGGCCAGCGCGGTCGACATGAGCACCCTGGTCGGGCAGGTGCACCTCGCCGCCTTCCAGGTGGTGAGTGCCGGCACCGACGCTCAGGTGAACCAGGCGCGCAAGGTACTCGCCCAAGCCCGCAGGGCGCTCTACCGGATTCTCGCCGACGATGAGCCGGCGGACTCCGAGCCCGACGGCGGCGCGGCGCTCAGCCAGGAAGGCGCGGGAACCGACCCAGGCGGATCAGCAGGATCGCCTGCGGCAGACCACGACTAGGCGCACATCCGCCGACCTGCCAGGTCGGCGGATGTGGCACCAGCCGCACGGATGCACGATGCGGTCGGCTTCGGTTCAGGACCGACCGTTTCCCGCACCGTCATCTTCGCGGCGGCTCCAAGCGACCGGGAACGCGAATTCGGATTCCCGCGCGAGAAAGCGATCGCGGAATTCCGCAAGCCGAATAGGACCGCGTCCCGGCGGTGGCTAGCACGCTGGGCAACGGCCGGTCAGGAAAGGCGAGCTGGGGAAACGGACTTGGCGAAAGGCCGCGCGGCGGGAAAGAAAGAGCGACGCCGGGTGGCTACGGGGGCAAACCACCCGGCGTCGCATTCATCGGCGCTCCGACGGGGGCCCGGAACGCCGGCAACGGTGCCCCGGCGGGGGACCAGAGCACCGGTAAGCATGTTACACCGAACCGACCCCAGGTGCGTCAAGACCGGATTAGAAGCGAATCTCAGGATCATGGCTAGCAAGTACCTGGCTGGTCCGCCGATTTTGGTGCGAATATTGCTGCCCGGCTGCTCCGTTACGGCCAGGCGCGCCGATCCTGCCCGCTCTGCCGGTATCGCCGACTACGTCCCGCCGTCACCGGGCTGGTTCGGATCGGCCGGGGGTGGCGGCGGGGGCGGCGGCACGTACCGCTCGGGCAGCCGCGGCTGATAGGCACGGAACTCTCCGGGGCTGACCGCCCGCCGGGTGTTGGCCACGACGACGGCGAAGTAGGGGAGTGCGATCGCCCCGACCGCCGGGATCACGGTCAGCCAGCCGGCATGGTTGACAAACATCACGACTGTCACCACGAAACACACCAGCCGCATGCCCATCATCAGCAGGTAACGCCGCTCGCGCTGGTTGATCTCGGCGGAGCGCGACTGCCTGGCCTCGGTGACCAGATGCGCCTGGTCACGGCGGCCGCCCGGACGGGTGCGCACACTCTCACGGTAGGCCGGTCCGGGCCGGGAAGCGAATCCGGATTCTGCTGCGCACCCCTGGCCAGCGTGGCGCGATGGTCCAGGCAGCGCTGGCGTAGTAGTTCTAGATCTCAGCCGGGCCTTCGCTCGGCCGCGGAGCCATCATCGTGGAGGGAAACCATGAGCGATCGGACCTACCGGGTCACCGAGATCGTCGGGACGTCACCGGACAGCATCGACGCCGCCGTCCGCAACGGGCTGCACCGGGCCGGCCAGACCCTGCGCCACCTGGACTGGTTCGAGGTGACCGAGATCCGCGGCCAGATCGAGGATTCCTCGATCGCCCACTACCAGGTGGGCATGAAGGTGGGCTTCCGGCTCGAAGACTCCTAGGACGGCGCCGGATCAGCTGCCGCTCGGATCGCCAGCCGGCCTGAGCAAGCCCCGCGGGCCGGGCCAGGCCCGGCCCGCGAGTACGCTCCTATCACGCCGACGGCCGCAGGTCGGCCGTGCCCGGATGCGGACGAGTGGCTGGCATCGCATGGAGGTGGACGGTGAGCCGATCCGTACTGGTGACCGGCGGTAACCGGGGTATCGGGCTCGCCATCGCACACCGGCTGGCGGCAGCCGGAGACGCAGTCACGGTCACCTCCCGTTCTGGCGCGGAAATTCCCGGACTTACCGTGGCCAGATGCGATGTGCGGGACGCATCAGCCGTCGACAGCGCCTTCGCGGTCGCCGAAGCGGCGCACGGGCCGGTCGAGGTGGTCGTCGCCAATGCCGGCGCTACCTCCGACCAGCTGCTCGCGCTGATGAGCGAAGACGCCTTCACGTCGGTGATCGACACCAATCTGACCGGCGCGTACCGGGTCGCCAGGCGCGCGGTGCGGCCGATGATCAGGCTGCGCCGGGGCCGGATCATCTTCATCTCCTCGGTCGTCGGGCTGCTCGGCTCGGCCGGCCAGGCCAACTACGCGGCGTCCAAGGCTGGGCTGATCGGCCTGGCCAGGTCGCTCGCCCGCGAGCTCGGCAGCCGGAACATCACCGTCAATGTGGTGGCGCCTGGATTCGCCGACACCGACATGACCGCGGAGCTGTCAGCAGACCGCAAGCAAGCCATTGTCACCAGCGTGCCGCTGGGCCGAACCTGCACGGCCGACGAGGTGGCCGGCGTGGTGCAGTTCCTGGCCGGGCCAGACGCCGGCTACATCACCGGCGCCGTCATCCCGGTCGACGGCGGTCTTGGCATGGGCCACTAACCTCCGAGGAGAGGACGCGGGATGGGAATCCTGGACGGAAAGAAGATCCTGGTCACCGGTGTGCTGACCGACTCATCGATCGCCTTCCACGTGGCCAGGATCGCCCAAGAGCAGGGCGCGACCGTGGTGCTGACCGGATTCGGCAGGCTCAGCCTGGTGGAGCGGATCGCCAGGCGGCTGCCAGAGCCGCCGCCAGTGCTCGAGCTCGATGTCACCAACGCTGAGCAGCTCGGATCGCTGGCCGGCCGGCTTCGCGAACACGTGGACTCGCTGGACGGGGTAGTGCACGGGATCGCGTTCGCGCCGGCGTCCGCGCTCGGCGGCAACTTCCTGGACACGCCATGGGAGGACGTGGGCACGGCGCTGCATGTGTCGGCCTACTCGCTCAAGGCGCTGGCGATGGCCACGCTGCCACTGATGATGGCTAACGGCGGGGCCATCGTCGGGATGGACTTCGACGCGAGCCGTGCCTGGCCGGCCTACGACTGGATGGGCGTCGCCAAGGCCGGCCTCGAGTCCACCGCCCGATACCTCGCCCGCTACCTAGGCAAGTACCAGATCCGGGTGAACCTGATGGCAGCCGGGCCACTCAAGACGATCGCGGCCAGATCGATTCCAGGATTCGAAAAGTTCGAGTCCATGTGGCAGGACCGGGCACCGCTCGGCTGGAGTCTGAGCGATCATGAGCCGGCCGCCCGCGGCTGCGTCGCGCTGCTCTCTGACTGGTTCCCGGCGACGACCGGGGAGATCGTGCACGTCGACGGCGGCGTGCACGCGCTCGGCGGTTAGCCGCCGCCGTTTGCTGCGCCGCGGTTTGCTGCGCCGCGGTTTGCTGCGCTGCGGTTAGCTGCTCGGGCACGCTTCAGTAACCGGATCGCCAGCATACTTGCCCGGTTCAGCATCTATCGTGCCCTGAATGTCGCATAACCGGGCTCGCTCGGGCGGCATCGATAACAAATTGTGACAGTTTCGCCCCGTGATCGCTACCTCATTGAATCTACGCTTCGCGTGACCCATCCAGTATGCGGGCCAGTCATCAAGGCCAGCATGCCTGCGATCGGCTCAGGTACGACAGGAGGCGGCGAGCGATGGCGCTCGACTGCGAAGTATCAGGGACAGCGGCGCGGCTCCGGAATGCCGGGCCTGCGCCGGTCGTCAGATGATCCAGGAGGACTGATGATGAGATTTGCCCGTACGGGCACGAAGGTGGCGGCACTTGCCGCCGTCGGCGTGACCGCGCTGGCCGCGTGCTCGAGCAGTACCAGCAGCACCGGCGCACCGACAGCGCAGAGCGGCTTCGCAGGCATCCCGGCGCCTGCCGCCAAGCACGTTCCAGGCGGTACGGTGACCTTCGGCATGGCCGCAGGCGCCACCCCCACCTATATCTTCCCGATCGTGCCTGGCGCCGATTCGTCGGTGTACACCATCGACTACTTCCAGTACCTGATGTGGCGACCGCTTTACTATTCCCCGGTCGGCCACTCGCTCAACATCAACTACCCGATCAGCCTGGCGTCGGCGCCGGTCTGGAGCAATGGCGACAAGACCGTCACGATCAACATGGACACCAACTACAAGTGGTCCAACGGTCAGCCGGTGGACGCCAATGACGTGATCTTCTACATCGACCTGCTCAAGGCAGCCGTCAAGCTCAGCCCGGCTAACTCGGGCAACTACACGCCTGGCTTCTTCCCGGACAACGTGGCCAGCGCGACAGCCACCAGCAAGTTCCAGGTGACACTCAACCTGACCAAGCCGTACAACCCCGGCTACTTCTTCCTGGACCAGCTCACCCTGATCGTCCCGCTGCCGAGCACGTCCTGGAACATCGACGCGGTCGGCGGCAAGCCGGTGGACTACACCAACCTGAAGAACGCCGAGAAGGTCTACACCTTCCTGAGCGCACAGGCGCTCAAGCTGCCGACCTACGCGACCAACCCGCTGTGGCAGGTTATCGACGGACCGTTCAAGCTGACCGCGTTCAACGCGAGCACCGACGCCAACACGATGGTGCCGAACCCGGCCTACACCGGCCCGAACAAGCCGAGCATCAAGGTATTCCAGGAAGAAGCGTTCACCTCGGACGCGGCTGAGTACACCGCGCTGCTTGACGGCGGGCTGACCGTCGGCCTGGTGCCGTCCACCGATTACCCGCAGATCGGGTCCCTGAAGGCGAAGGGCTACAACGTCTTCGGCTACCCGAACTTCGGCTGGGACTACATGCCGTTCAACTTCTCCAACACCACCAACCACTGGAACAAGGTCATCGCCCAGCTGTACGTCCGGCAGGCGCTGGCTCACCTGGTGGACAGCGCCGGCTACATCAAGGGCATCTACCACGGCTACGCGGCTCCCGCCTACGGGCCGGTCCCGTCGATCCCGGCGAGCCCATTCACCCCGGCGAACGCCGTCACGCCGCCCTACCCGTTCAGCATCAGCGCGGCCACGTCGCTGCTTTCGGCGCACGGCTGGAAGATCGTCAACGGTACCCAGACCTGCGAGACGGCGGGCACCGGGGCGGCCGACTGCGGCGCCGGCATCCCGAAGGGCACCCCGCTGTCCTTCAACCTGGTTTACAACAACGGCTCGCCAGCGATCACGTCCGAGGACACCGCGTTCGCGTCCGACGCCAAGCAGGCGGGTATTCCGGTCAGCCTGACGGGCAAGTCGTTCAACTTCATCCTGGCCAACTACTACAACCTGGCCGCCCCGCACAACATCAACAAGTGGTGGATGGAGGACTTCGGCGGGTTCACCCAGTCGCTGTACCCGACCACCAACTCCGTCTTCAACACCACCGGCTCCTACAACATCGGCAGCTACAGCAGCACCGAGGCCAACAACCTGATCAACGCCTCTGTGTTCGGCGGCAACCCCAACGCGGTCAAGACCGAGGCTTCGTTCCTGACCACGGACCTGCCGGCGCTGTTCCAGCCCGACGCCGACCACGTGTACGCGTGGAAGACCAGCCTCTCCGGGACGCAGGCGTCGTTCTGGTACCTCCCGCAGTTCTCTCTGGATCCTGAACTGTGGTACTTCACTAGCAAGTAAGGAAGTTCCATACTTCACTAGTAAGTAATAGGCAGCATGCTGGATCGCCCGCCAGGGGCCAGAGCGGTTCGCTGGCCACTGGCGGGCATCCGGCAGCCTCGATTCTTCTGGTAGCGCCGCGTAGGCAAGGAGAGGCCGGACATGAGCACCTATCTGCTCCGCCGGGCATTCACATCCGTGATCATCCTGATCGGCATCTCCCTGCTGATCTTCACGATGCTGCAGGCAATCAACGGGTCGCCCGGCCAGATCGTGCTCGGCCTGAAGGCGTCGCTTGCCTCGGTCGCGGCGTGGAACAAGGCGCACGGCTACTACCGGCCATTCCTCGTGCAGTACTTCAGCTACATGGGGAATCTGGTGCACGGCAACCTTGGAGCGTCCTACAAGCTGAATGAGCCAGTGGCCACCATCCTGGCCCAGCGCGCGCCGATCTCGGCCTATCTGAGCGGCCTGGGCCTGTTCTTCGCCGTCGTCATCGCCTTCCCGCTCGGGATCTACCAGGCGGTGAAGCGCAACACCCTCGGCGACAACATCGCCACCACCGGCGCCTTCATCACCTACTCGATGCCGGTCTTCCTGCTCGGCCTGCTGCTCATCCAGCTCTTCGCGCTGACCCTGCACATCTTCCCGGTCGGCGCTCCGGCGGCGGTCAGCCAGAGCAGCTCGGTGATCGGCGCCATCACCGATCCGCGGGCCATGGTGCTGCCCGTGGCCACCCTCACCCTGCTGTCGGTGGCTGGCTACTCCAGGTACATGCGCTCATCGGCCTTGGACGCGCTGGCCCAGGACTACATCAAGGCCGCCCGAGCCAAGGGCCTGCCGGAACGGCTGGTGCTGATGCGGCACCTGGTGCGCAACGCCTGCCTGCCCATGGTGACCCTGCTCGGCCTGAGCATCCCGGCGCTGCTGGCCGGCAACCTGATCACCGAGAACGTCTTCAACTATCCGGGCCTCGGGATCATGTTCGTCAACGCGCTGCAAAACGAGGACTACCCGATCCTGCTTGCGTACACCCTCATGGGCGGCGTACTCACAGTTATCGGCAACTTTGTCGCCGACATAGCGCTGACCGTCGCGGATCCGCGCATCCGGCTGGCCTGACCAGCTCGATGAGACGCCGACCTAGGGCTTCAGGAGGCTTACGTGTTTAGAGACGTTCAGACGCTCCCGCCGGTCACCCCTCCGTCGGTGGCCGAGGGCGGCGAGGTCACCGTCATCCAGAGCGGCTGGCGGCTCGGGCTGCGGTCGTTCGCCGAGAACAAGCTCGCGGTGGTCGGGGTCGGGATCCTGGTCTTCTTCGTGCTGTTCTGCTGGATCGGCCCGTTCTTCTACCACAGCGATACGACCATATCGAACCTGGTGAACTCGAACTCGGCGCCGGGGACGGGCAACCCGGTCGGCACGGACAGCAATGGCTTCGACATCCTCGGCTCGCTGATGGTCGGCGGCCAGGCCGCGCTCGAGATCGGCGTCCTCGCTGCCCTCATCGCCACCGTGATCGGCACGCTCTGGGGAGCGATCGCCGGGCTGGCCGGCGGCGTGATCGACGGGGCGATGATGCGGGTGGTCGACGTCCTGCTGTCCGTCCCGCTGCTCTTCGTCGTTCTGATCGTCGGCGCCAGGTATGGCGCCAGTGTGGTGAGCCTGGCCGTCATCATCGGCGTCTTCTCCTGGCTGGCCCCGTCCCGGCTGGTCCGCGGCGAGGTACTCACGCTCAGGGAACGCGACTTCATCGCGGCCGCGCGATCGTCGGGTTCCAGCCGGTCCCGGCTGGTGCTCCGGCATCTGATTCCCAACGCGCTCAGCGTGGTCGTGGTCAACATCACCTTCCAGGTCGCCGACGCCATCCTGCTCATCTCCTATCTCGGCTTCCTCGGCTTCGGGCTGACCTATCCGGTGATCGACTGGGGCGACATGCTCTCCAACGGCGTCAGCAACCTGCTGAACGGCTACTGGTGGGAGATCTACCCGGTCGGAGCGTGCATCGTGCTCGCCGTCATGGCCTGCAACCTGATCGGCGACGCGCTGCGCGACGCGCTCGACGTGCGGCTGCGCCGCAGGTAACGACCCGACCAGCACAGCCCGAACCGGCAGTTCAGCCTTCGCTAACGAGGAGCACCCGTGGCCCCTATCCTGGAGATCAAGGACCTCTCCACGCACATCGTGCAGAGCAACACCACGATCCAGGCGGTCGGCAATATCGACCTGCACCTGGACCCTGGCGAGACGGTCGGCCTGGTCGGCGAGTCCGGTTGCGGCAAGTCGATGACCGGAATGTCGATCATCGGCCTGCTGCCGCCAGGCGGCAGCATCGTGGGTGGATCGGTCAAGCTCGAGGGCAGGGAACTCGTCGGGCTGAGCGACCGCGAGCTACGCAAGATCCGCGGCAACGAGATCGCCATGATCTTCCAGGACCCGCTGACCTCGCTCGACCCCACCAAGACCATCGGCGACCAGGTGGCCGAGCCGGTCCGGCTGCACCGCGGCGCGAGCAAGAATGACGCGATGGAACGGGCCGCCGAGGTGCTCGACCTGGTCGGCCTGCCGCGGCCGAAGGAGCGGCTGAAGGACTACCCGCATCAGCTCTCCGGCGGCCTGCGGCAGCGGGTGATGATCGCCATGGCGCTGTCCTGCGAGCCTAAGGTGCTCATCGCCGACGAGCCAACCACCGCGCTCGACGTCACCATCCAGGCCCAGATCCTGGATCTGCTCGACAAGCTCAAGAGCCGACTGCACATGGCGATGCTGCTGATCACGCACGACATGGGCGTCATCGCCGGGCATGCCGACCGGGTCAATGTGATGTATGCCGGGCGCCTGGTGGAGACCACAGAGACCGGCAACCTGTTCGCGCACATGCATCACCCGTACACCCAGGCGCTGCTTGCCTCGATTCCGCAGCTCACTCAGGACCGGACGCGGAAACTGCTCAACATCCCCGGCATCCCGCCCGACCTCGGGCACCCGCCGGCCGGCTGCCGGTTCGCCGCCCGCTGCAGCCGGGCGACCGACCGGTGCCGTACCGACGAGCCAGCACTGATCGGCGAGACACCTGACCACCTGTTCTCCTGCTGGCACCCGGTTGACGGACCGCTGCCAGCTGAGGAGGTCGAAGCCGCGGCCAGGGCGGCGCAGCTTTCCCAGGTCGCCGCCGCCAATGCGGCGGCCGCGGCCAGTGACGCGGCGGCCGCGATCGCGGCCGCCGAGGCCGCGATCACCGCCGATCCGGTGCTCCTGGCGGAGGAGCGGACCGCCCCGGTAGCCGCCGACGGACGCGGACTGCTTGAGATCATTGACCTGGTCAAGGAGTTCCCGGTCACCTCGGGCATCTTGCAGCGGCCGATCGGCTCGGTGCACGCGGTATCTGGGGTCTCCTTCAGCGTGGACGCGGGCGAGACCTTCGGCCTGGTGGGAGAGTCCGGCTGCGGCAAGACCACGATCGGCCGGATGATCGTCGCACTGGAGAAGCCCACGTCCGGCCACGTCACGCTGCGCGGCGAGAACGTCGCCGACCTGCGCGGCGCTGAGCTCCGCAAGCGGCGGCGTGACCTGCAGCTGATGTTCCAGGACCCGTACTCTTCGCTCGACCCGAGAATGCGGGTCGGCGCGATCATCAGGGAACCGCTGACGATCCAGAGCATCGGCAGCCGCCAGGAGCAGCTGGCCCGGGTATTCGAGTTGCTCGACGAGGTCGGCCTGCCCCGCAATGCGATCGAGCGCTTCCCGCACGAGTTCTCCGGCGGTCAGCGGCAGCGGATCGGGCTGGCCAGGGCACTCACCCTGAACCCGCAGGTGATTGTCGCCGACGAGCCGGTGAGCGCGCTTGACGTGTCGATCCGCGCCCAGGTGCTCAACTTGATGAAGCGGCTGCAGGCCACGCACGGGCTGACCTACGTGGTCATCTCGCACGACCTGGCCGTGGTCAAGTACATGGCCGACCGGATCGGGGTGATGTACCTCGGCAAGCTGGTCGAGCTTGGCGCCAGCGAGGACATCTACGCGCAGTACGCGCACCCGTACACGGCCGGTCTGATCGGCGCGATCCCGGTGCCCGATCCCGCGATCGCGCGGACGCGGCGCGGAATCGGCATCTCCGGCGAGCTGCCCAGCCCGATCAATCCACCGTCCGGCTGCCGGTTCCGCACCCGCTGCCCGCTCGCCCAGGACATCTGCGCGCAAGAGGAACCCGAGCTGCGGTCGTTCGGCCCCGGCCATGTCGCCGCCTGTCATTTCCCGCTGCAGACGGCCGCGGCTGACTCAGCCGTGCCTGCCTCGGCGACCGCGCAACCAGCCAGCTGACCGGATCGGCGGCTATTACGCAGCCAGGACGTCGCTGAGAACCGGTCCTGAGCTGGGTCAGGCGCCTTGTGCGCCGCCAGGTCCCACCCGATACTTCTGGTATGCGGGCGTCCAGTGACCGGATCGCCGCCGATCTCGGCGGCGTGCGCGCATCCGATGCCGAGCGCGACCAGGCGATCGGCGAGCTCAGGGACGGCTTCATCGAAGGACGCCTGAGCCAGGAGACCTTCATATACCGGATGGACGCCGCGCTGCGGGCCAAAGACCGCGCCGAGCTGGCTGGCTTGTTCGCCGATCTGCCGCATCCGGCGGACCAGCCCGGGCCAGCCAAGCCCGACCGGGCCGGGGGTCACCCGGAAGAGTCCGATCTAGGCCAGCACGACCTGGCACGACACCAGCCGGCCCCCGGCGAGGCGAGACCGCACCGACTCGGCCAGCTGGCGCTGGGCCGGCTGGCGCAGGCCCGGCTGATTGCCGGCCGACGCCTTGCGCTGGTCCGGCCGCGGCGGCTCTGCCTGCCGCCGGACTCCGACCAGCAGCGGATATTCACCATCGGACGAGAGCTGGCCTGCGATTTCACCCTGGCCGACCAGAGCGTGTCCCGCTGGCATGCCCGTCTGCACCAGGAGGACGGCCGCTGGCTGCTGTGCGACCTCGGCTCGACCAACGGCACCCGGCTGAACGGCTGGCGGGTCACCGGGAGCGTCCGAGTACGGCCTGGTGACCGGATCTCCTTCGGTGCCGTCAGCTTCGTGCTGACTGGATCGGCCGTCAGCTGACCTAAGTAGAGTCGATCCGTGACCCTCGTCCTTGTGGTGCGGCATGGCCTGACGGCGGCGACCGGAACGGCGCTGACCGGCCGGACGCCGGGAATCCCGTTGGATGACCGCGGCCGCGCCCAGGCGGCTGCGGTGGCCGACCGGCTCGCCGACCTGCGGCTCGATGCCATCGTGTCCAGCCCGATGGAGCGTTGCGTGCAGACCGCCGAGGCGATCGCCGCCGCCCGGGAGCCGGACCTGCCGGTCCAGACCGATAGCCGGCTGACCGAATGCGGCTACGGCGACTGGACCGGCCAGCCGCTGCGCCGGCTGGCGCGCGACCCGCTCTGGCGGGTCGTGCAGCAGCATCCAAGCGCCGTCACGTTCCCCGGCGCTGACGGCGAGTCGCTGCCTGATGTGCAGCACCGCGCCGTCGCCGCCGTGCGGGACTGGAACGCCAGGCTCGGCCCGAAGGCTGTCTACCTGATCTGCTCGCACGGCGACGTGATCAAGTCCATCCTGGCCGATAGCCTGGGCCTGCATCTCGATTTGTACCAGCGGATCGGTGTCGATCCGTGCTCGCTGAGCGTCATCCGCTACACCCCGCTCCGGCCGTTCGTGGAGCGGCTGAATGACACCGGCGGCAGCGTGACGGCACTGACCAGATCAAACCGGACCCCGGCCGGCGTGTCAGCCCTACGGCCAGGCGATGCGCCGGTAGGCGGTGGCGCGGGAGGATAGGAACATGGCCGTCTATTCGTACGACCCGCCGGACAGGTTCATCGCCGGCACCGTCGGCCAGCCTGGCGAGCGCACCTTCTACCTGCAGGCGTCCGCAGCCGGCCGGGTCACCAGCGTCGCCCTGGAGAAGGGCCAGGTGAGCCAGCTCGCCGAGCGGCTCGACGAGCTGCTCGACGAGGTACTGCGGCGGACCGGCGGATCGGCTGCGATCCCGGCGGTGGCACCAGCCGCGCTAGCCGACGACGGCCCGCTCGAGCAACCGCTGATGGAGGATTTCCGGGTCGGCGCGATAGCCCTTGCCTGGGACGGCGACAGCGAGCGGGTCATCATCGAGGCCCAGGAGCTGAGTGACGAGCCGATCGAGCCGCTGGCCGAGGACCTGCCCGAGGACGGGCCGGCCATCCTGCGGGTAACCATCACGGCGGCAGCGGCGCGTGCTTTCGCCAGGCGCGCCCTGCAGCTGGTCGTCCAGGGTCGGCCGCCATGCCCGCTGTGCGGGCTGCCACTTGACGCCTCAGGGCACATCTGCCCTCGTCAGAATGGACACCGGCTTGGCCGTACCTGACCGGCCGCCGGACCGGCCGACGGCGCGCAGGCCGGGACGGCAACGATCCCAAGCCCGAGCAGATGGCGCGGACGAGGCCGATATCGAGCTGCTTACCTGCGGTGTGCTGGAAGTCGTCGGCCGGCTGGCCGAGGCGTCGAACGCGACGCTCTACTGCACGATGACGCATCAGGGGCGGCACGCCGCCTGCGTCTACAAGCCCGTCGCCGGCGAGCGCCCGCTGTGGGACTTCCCGCACGGCACGCTGGCCGGCCGCGAGCTCGCCGCCTACCAGGTCTCCCGGGCATCGGGCTGGGCAATCGTGCCGCCGACCGTCTTCCGCGACGGCCCGTACGGTCCAGGGATGTGCCAGCTGTGGATCGAGTCCGACCCGGCCGTCGACCTGCTGGCGCTGGCCCGCAGCACCAGCCACCAGGGCCTGCGGGCCATGGCGGTCTTCGACGCGGTGATCAACAACGCCGACCGCAAGATCGGCCATCTGCTCCCGGCCCCTGGCGGGCACCTGTACGGCTGCGACCACGGGGTCAGTTTCGCCGAGGAGTACAAGCTGCGCACCGTGCTCTGGCAGTGGCGCGGCGACGCCCTGACCGAGCAGGCGCTGCAGGGACTCTTGCAGATCAAATCGCAGCTGGACAGCGGGGCGCTGACGGACGGGCTGCGGGAGCGGCTGACCGCTGACGAGGTGAACGCCACCAGGATCCGGGTGGAGCTGCTGCTACAGCATCAGGTGCATCCCTATCCGCCTGAGGACTGGCCAGCCGTCCCCTGGCCGCCGATCTGACCCGGCGCCTCAGCGGCTGCCGCCGTGCTCGCCGCGGTCGCCACGACGGCGCAGATAGCGCTCGAACTCGCGGGCGATCGCGTCACCGCTCGCCTCGGGCAGGTCGGTGGCGTCCTTCGCCTCTTCCAGCGCGCGAACGTAGTCCGCCACCTCAGTGTCCTGCTCAGCGAGCTCATCCACGCCGCGCTCCCACGCCCTTGCCTCGTCGGGCAGATCTGCCAGCGGCATCGGCGCGTCCAGGATGTCCTCGACGCCGTGCAGCAGCGCCAGCGTCGCTTTCGGGCTCGGCGGCTGCGCCACGTAGTGCGGCACCGCGGCCCACAGCGACACCGCCGGGATTCCGGCCCCGGTGCAGGCATCTTGCAGCACTCCCACGATCCCGGTCGGGCCCTGGTAATCGACCGGCTCGATCTGCAGCGCGGCGGCCAGCTTCTGGTCGGAGGCGGCCGCCGTCACCGGCACCGGACGGGTGTGCGGCGAATCGGCGAGCAACGCACCGAGCAGCACGACGAGCTCGGCACCCAGCTTGGTGAAGGCGTCGACCAGATCGGTGCAGAATCCGCGCCAGCGCATATTCGGCTCGATGCCGTGCACCAGGATCAGGTCGCGGTTCAGCCCGGCCGGATGCGCCACGGCCAGCCTGGTGGTCGGCCAGGCCAGGCGGCGAGTGCGGCCGTCGGCGACCTCAAGCACCGGCCTGGTGACCTGGAAGTCGTAGTAGTCCTCAGGATCGATCTCGCCGATCGCCTTAGCTTCCCAGGTAGCGCTGAGATGGGTGATCGCGGCACTCGCCGCCTCACCCGCGTCATTCCAACCCTCGAAGGCCGCGATGACCGCAGGCGAGGTCAGCTCTGAGATGCCATCAAGCTCGATCTGAAGCCACCTCCCCGACCCTTATCGCAATTTCCAGCTCCGCGACGCTGATAGCTGACGGCCCAAGCCTACGTGCCTGTGATGGCCCCTAGGATAGGGGCATCATGTCGCGAACTGCCGAACCGGCCCTCCGGCCGTTGCGCGCCGCCCTGGCCGAGCGCGTCGTCGTCGCTGACGGCGCGATGGGCTCGATGCTGCAGGGCAGCGCCGCCACGGTGGCCGATTTCGCCGGGTACGAGGGCTGCAACGAGATTCTCAACATCACCCGCCCCGACGTCGTCCGCGCGGTGCATGACGGTTACCTGGCGGCCGGCGTGGACTGCATCTCGACGAACACCTTCGGGGCCAACCTCGGCAACCTGGGCGAGTACGGGATCGCCGACCGGATCTACGAGCTCTCCGCGGCGGGCGCCAGGATCGCTCGCGCGGCGGCCGACGCCGCGTGCAGCGAAGACAGACCGCGGTGGGTGCTCGGATCTATCGGCCCTGGCACCAAGCTGCCGACACTGGGTCACGTCTCGTTCGCCGAGTTGCGCGACGCGTACCAGGCCAACGCCGCCGGACTGCTCAGCGGCGGCGTCGACGCGCTGATCGTCGAGACCTGCCAGGACCTGCTGCAGGCCAAGGCGGCCATCATCGGAGCGAAACGGGCGATCGCGGCCACCGCAGCGGAGTCTGCGGGACCAGGCGCCAGGAAAGACATCGTGCTGATCGCTCAGGTGACCATCGAGACGACCGGCGCGATGCTGCTCGGCACCGAGATCGGCGCCGCGCTGACCGCGCTTGAGCCGCTTGGCATCGACGTGATCGGGCTGAACTGCGCCACCGGTCCGGCCGAGATGAGCGAGCATCTGAGGTACCTGGCCGCCCATTCCAGGCTGCCGGTGTCCTGCATGCCGAACGCCGGCCTGCCCGAGCTGACCGCAGACGGCGCCTACTACCCGGTCACCCCGGATGAGCTGGCAACCGCCCACGAGACGTTCGTCAGCGAGTTCGGGCTCGCGCTGGTGGGCGGCTGCTGCGGCACCACTCCTGAGCACCTGGCCGCGGTCACGGCCAGGCTCGCCGACCGGCCGCTAGCCAAGCGCAGGCCGCGACCTGAGCCAGGCGTGGCCTCGCTCTATCAGCACGTCCCGTTCCGCCAGGACACGGCATTCCTCGCGATCGGCGAGCGGACTAACGCGAACGGCTCCAAGGCGTTCCGCGATGCGATGATCGCCGGCCGGCTGGACGACTGCGTGGAGATCGCCAGAGCGCAGACCAGGGACGGCGCGCACCTGCTCGACCTGTGCGTGGACTACGTCGGCAGAGACGGCGTGGCCGATATGACCGAGATCGCCAGCAGGCTCGCCACCGCGGCGACCCTGCCGCTGGTGCTCGACTCCACCGAGCCTGAGGTGATCATGGCCGGGCTCGAGCAGCTCGGCGGCCGGGCGGTGGTGAACTCGGTCAACTACGAAGACGGCGACGGCCCGCAGTCACGGATCGCCCGGGTCATGCCGATCATCAGCGAGCACGGCGCCGCCGTGATCGCGCTGACGATCGACGAGCAGGGTCAGGCCAGAACCGCGGACTGGAAGGCAGCGGTCGCCAGCCGCCTGATCGAGGATCTGACCGGCAACTGGGGAATCCGCCAGTCCGACATCATCGTGGACTGCCTGACCTTCCCGATCGCCACCGGCCAGGAGGAGACCAGGCGGGATGCCATCGAGACGATCGAGGCGATCCGCGAGGTCAAGCGGCGCTATCCGGACGTGCAGACCACCTTGGGCGTGTCGAATGTCTCGTTCGGGCTGAACCCGGCCGCCCGAGCGGTGCTCAACTCGGTCTTCCTCAGCGAGTGTGTCAACGCCGGGCTGGACTCCGCGATCGTGCACGCCGCCAGGATTATGCCGATCGCCCGGATTCCGGCCGAGCAGCTGCAGGTCGCGCTCGATCTGGTCTACGACCGCAGGCGGGATGGCTACGACCCGCTGACCCGGCTGCTCGAGCTGTTCGAGGGCGTGGACTCCGCCTCGCTGAAGGCGAGCAGGGCCGCCGAACTGCACGGGCTGCCGCTCTGGGATCGGCTGAAGCGCCGGATCATCGACGGCGAGCGGATCGGACTGGAAGGCGACCTAGACGAGGCGCTCAGCCAGCGGCCCGCGCTTGAGATCGTCAACGACGTCCTGCTCGACGGCATGAAGACGGTCGGCGACCTGTTTGGCTCCGGGCAGATGCAGCTCCCGTTCGTGCTGCAGTCGGCCGAGGTAATGAAGGCCGCGGTCGGCTACCTGGAACCGCACATGGAGCGATCCGGCGAGGCGGGCAAGGGCAAGATCGTGCTCGCCACGGTCAAGGGCGACGTGCACGACATCGGCAAGAACCTGGTGGACATCATCGTCTCCAATAACGGCTACGACGTCGTCAATCTCGGCATCAAGCAACCGATCTCGGCGATCGTGCAGGCCGCCACCGAGCACCAGGCTGACGTGATCGGCATGTCGGGCCTGCTGGTCAAGTCGACCGTGGTGATGCGGGACAACCTGGCCGAGCTCAACTCACGTGGCCTGGCGGGCCGGTGGCCGGTGCTGCTCGGCGGCGCCGCGCTAACCCGGTCCTACGTCGAGCAGGACCTAGCCGCTCTGTTCGATGGCGAAGTCAGGTACGCCAGGGACGCGTTCGAGGGGCTGCGGCTGATGGACGCCCTGATGGCGGTCAAGCGCGGGGTGCCAGGTGCCGCGCTGCCGCCGCTGCGCGAGCGGCGGGTCAGGATCACCCCGTCGCCGGGACCGGACCTGACCGCAACCGGGCGCGAGGTAGCCACCGGGCAGCCGGTCCGCAGCGACGTGGCTGCCGACGTCCCGGTGCCGCAGCCGCCGTTCTGGGGCACCCGAGTGGTCAAGGGAATCCAGCTCTCCGACTACGTCGGCTTCCTGGATGAGCGGGCGCTCTTCCTCGGCCAGTGGGGTCTCAAGCCGACCAGGGGCGGCGACGGCCCTTCGCACGAGGAACTGGCGCAAACCCAGGGCAGGCCGCGGCTGCGGATGTGGCTGGAGCGGGCGCAGACCGAGGGGCTGCTGCAGGCGGCCGTGGTGCATGGCTACTTCCCCTGCGTGAGCGAGGGCGACGACCTGATCGTGCTGGACGCCGACGGCGCCGAGCGGGAGCGGTTCAGCTTCCCGCGGCAGCGCAGGGACCGGCAGCTCTGCCTGGCCGACTTCTTCAGACCGCGCTCATCCGGTGAGACCGACGTCGTCGCCTTCCAGCTGGTCACCATCGGGCCGCGGATCAGCGAGGCGACGGCCGATCTGTTCGCAAAACACGCGTACCGGGACTATCTGGAGCTGCACGGGCTTTCTGTGCAGCTGGCCGAGGCGCTGGCCGAGTACTGGCACGCCAGAACCCGCGAGGCGCTGCAGATCAGCGGTGCCGACCCGGACAACCTGGACGGCATTCTGCGAGTCGGCTACCAGGGCTGCCGGTACTCCTTCGGCTACCCGGCCTGTCCCGACCTGGAGGACCGGGCCAAGGTGATGCGGCTGCTCGACGCTGAGCGGATCGGGGTGACGCTGTCCGAGGAGTTTCAGCTAGCGCCCGAGCAGTCCACCGACGCGCTGATCGCCCATCACCCCGAGGCGAAGTACTTCAGCACCTGATGCGGCCGATGCGTGCGCAGACCGTCACCACACCGGGCGGGGCGATGACCGAAGGCGGGACATTGCAGGCCGTCCTGTTCGACATGGACGGGCTGATCGTCGACTCCGAGCCGCTCTGGTTTGAGGTGGAGCGCACCGTGATGGCCAGGCTCGGCGGCAGCTGGACAGCCGCTGACCAGGCCGCGCTGGTCGGCGGTTCGCTGCACCGGAGCGTCGGCTACCTGCTCGACCGGGCCGTCAGGCCGGCTAGCTGGGCCGAGGTAGCTGACTGGCTGATCGGCGGAATGGCGCGGCTGCTGGCTGAGCGGGAGATCACGGTCATGGCTGGCGCGATCGAGCTGATCGCGCAGGTGCGGACGGCCGGAATTCCGTACGCGCTGGTCACCTCGTCGGAGCGGGTGATCATGGACGCGGTGCTGGCTGGCCTGGCCAGGCTCGGCGTGACGTTCCCGGTCACCATCTGCGGGGCCGACGTGCGCAACACCAAGCCGCACCCAGAACCCTACCAGCTCGCGGCGGCGCTGCTTGACGCCGATCCGAGGTTCTGCGTGGCGCTTGAGGACTCGCCGACCGGGGTCGCCGCCGCCGAGGCCGCTGGCTGTGCCACGGTCGCTGTGCCTGGCCTGACGCAGATCCCGGACCGGCCAGGCCGGCTGGTCGCCCGCTCGCTCGCCGAGATCGACCTGGCCACGCTGCACCACCTGGTCGCCGGACGCTAACAGCGGTCAGGCCGCGCCCGGCTCAGGCGTTCTCTCTGACGAAGGCTCGGCCGGCCAGCCACAGGCAGACGATGGCCAGGCCGACCGAGACCCCGATGCCCTCGACCACGATGGAATTGAGATAGTGGCCGGCGAAGACGTCGCGCATCGCGTTGATGATGTAGCCGAACGGCGTCACCTTGGCCGCCGCCCTGAGCCAGTGCGGGCCGAGTGTCATCGGCAGCATGATCCCGGACAGCAGCATCAGCGGCACCACGATCATGTTGATCAGCGGTGCCAGTGCGTCCTCGCTCTTCAGCAGCAGGCCCACGGTGTAGGACAGGGCGGACAGACTGACCGCAACCACGGCTACGAAGCACAGGCCGATCAGCACGCCGACCAGCGGCGCCCGCAGTCCGAACGCCAGCCCGGCGAGCACTAGCACCAGTGCCTGGACCGACAAGGTCAGCACGTCCCGCAGCACCCGGCCGGCCAGCAGCGCCATCCGGCTGACTGGTGTGACCCTGAATCGCTCGATGACTCCGGCCCGCCAGTCCGCGATGATCGAGAAGCCGACGAACGCCGCACCGAACAGGCCGAGCTGGATCAGCAGACCTGGGACGAAGAAGCCGTACGGGTCGGTAGCCGGGACGCCTGGCATGCCGTTGGTCGCGATCCTGGCCAGCAACGGCCCGAAGAAGGCAAGGTACATGATCGGCTGAACCAGGCCGATGATGACCCAGGCCGGGTTGCGCAACGAGAGCCGCAGCTGGCGGCGGAAGATCAGAATCGTGTCGCTGGCGAAGGCCAGCGCCGCCGACTGGCGCCGGTCGGCGGCGGCGGGTGGGGCCAGGACCGTAGTGGCAGTCACTGGCTCAGCTCCGTCCCGCGCCGGTCAGCGCGTGGTCGTCGTCCGGATCCGGCGCGGCTCCGCCTTGCGGCGAATCGTCGCGTAGCGACCGGCCGGTCAGGGTCAGGAACACGTCATCCAGGGTGGGCCTGGCAAGCTGGATCGACGCCATCGAGATACCGTCAGCGTCCAGCGCGCGCAGCATGCCAGGAAGTGCCTCCTCGCCGTGCTCGACCGTCATCCGGATCGCCCGCCCGTCGGCGCTGATCTCGCGCACGCCCGGATGCCGACCCAGAATCGCGGTCGCCCTGGACTGGTCGCCGTTGACGCTGAGGGTTACTACGTCGCCGGAGATCCGGCGTTTCAGCTCATCGGGCACGCCCTCGGCGATGATCTTCCCGTGATCGATCACCAGCACCCGGTCGCAGAGCGCATCGGCTTCTTCCAGGTAGTGCGTGGTCAGGAAGACAGTCGTGCCCAGCTTCTCCCGCAGCCCCCTGATGTGATCCCACAGGTTGCTGCGGCTCTGCGGGTCGAGCCCGGTGGTCGGTTCGTCCAGGAAGACCACGACGGGGGAATGGATCAGGCCGAGCGCGATGTCCAGCCGGCGCCGCTGGCCGCCGGAGAGCGTCTTGCACAATCGCTGCTCAAGTCCGGTCAGCTCCAGCTGGTCGGTCAGCAGCCTGGCCCGCTCCGCCGCTTGGGCCGCGGACAGCCGGTAAAGCCGGCCCTGGATCGCCAGTTCCTCGCCGACCAGGCAGTTCGGATCGGTGCCGCCAGCGGTCACCCCGATCGCCTGTGGCACGTAGCCGATCCGGCGGCGCACGCCGACCGGGTCGCGCAGCAGATCGGACCCGGCAACGGTGGCCGTTCCCGAGGTCGGCCTCAGCAAGGTGGTGAGCATCCGCAGCGTGGTCGTCTTGCCTGCCCCGTTCGGGCCGAGGAAGCCGACGATCTCGCCGGGCTGCACGGCCAGGTCAACCCCGCGCACCGCCTCCACCGATCGCCTGCGGCTCGTGAAGGTCCGCGCCAGCCCGTGCGCGTCGATTATCGGCATCTGTGCTCTCACTCCTGTGCATCGGCCACGCCGAGCATGTCGCAGGCTCGCGCGGCTCGTCCCGTCCCGGACACCGGCTCGGGCCTGGTCAATGACGTGCTATCTCGACAGGGACATTGAGTATTATCGCGAGACTTGCTCAAAGCGAGCCGCGGACTCCTGGGGTGCGGTCGTCATCTCGCCGTCACCGGTCGTCATCTCCCCGGCAGCGGCGTCGGCCTTGCCGGGCGGAAGCTCAGCCAGGATCTTGGCGAACTCGTCGTGCCAGCGCACCTCGGTTTCCGCATGCAGCTGGGCGCGGCGCATCATGGCAGCAGCGAACTGATCCAGGTAGCCCTTGGCAATCAGTCGGCCCCGCTCGGTGGCGAGCTGTGCGGCGTTGCCCGCGACAGCGTCGCGCCGGGCGGCCAGCCAGTCGGTAAGCTCCTCCCGGTCCATGCCGGGTCCGGAGAAGGTCAGCGCGACGCCGAGTTCGTCGGGACCCCTCCGTACGGTGCGGACCGCCCGCTCACGCAGGATCGCGAGCTCCAACTGGCCGGCATCGGTGATCGCGTAGATGGTCCGCGCCGGGCGACGCCCGACTTGCTCGGTCCGTACCGCCTGGACCAGGCCCTCGCCCTCCATCGTCCGCAGCTCGCGGTAGAGCGCTCCGACGCTTACTCCGCCCCACTCGCCGACATCGGTCGCTTCGGCTATGCGCCTGATCTCATGCCCGTGCCGCGGACCATGGACGGCCAGTGTGCCGAGCACCATAAGGCGGGAAAGATTCACGCGATTAGTATCCTGAGACTAGTCGCTACTGTCAACTGCGCAGCCGCTATGGCTCGTAGTCGCGCTCGGGTGCGCCGGCCAGCGGGTCGTCGGCAGCGGGCAGTGGCGGGGGAATGCCGCCGAAGGCCGGACAGATGTCCTGGTGCGAGCACCAGCCACAGAGCCTGCTGGGCCTCGGCCGCCAGTCGCCGGCCGCCCGTGCTCGCTCGATCGCCAGCCATAGTGCCTCGATCTTGCGCTCGGTCGCGGTCAGGTCGGCCTCATCAGGGGCATACCGCACGATCTCGCCATTGCCCAGGTACATCAGCTGCAGCAGTCGGGGCACCGTGCCTCGCAGCCGCCAGACCACCAGCGCGTAGAACCTCATCTGGAACAGCGCACGGGCCTCGAAATACTCGGGCGGCGCCGTGCCCGTCTTGTAGTCGACGATCCTGACATCACCGGACGGCGAGATATCGAGCCGGTCAATGTAGCCACGCAGCCGCAACCCTGAGCCGAGCTCAGCCTGGACCTGCAGCTCCCGGTGGGCCGGCTCCAGCCTGGTCGGATCCTCCAAGGTGAAATAGCGGTCAAGCATCGTGCGCGCTTCAGCCAGCCAGGCCGCCAACTCCGCCTCGTCGCCGAACAGTTGACCAAGCTCAGGCTCGGCGGCCACCAGCCGGTCCCACTCCGGCTCAAGGAGCCGGGCCGCGGCCCCCGGGCTGCGCCCCGCCGCAGGCTCGTCGAACAGCCGCTCAAGAACCGCGTGCACCAGCGTGCCGCGCGCGGCTGCCGTGCTTGGCGGCTCAGGCAGCCGGTCGATCACCCGGAACCGGTAGAGCAGCGGGCAGGTCAGGAAGTCGGCAGCCCGCGACGGCGACAGTGACCTGACCGGTGCGGCCGGGGCCGCCGGGGTCGCCTCAGCGGCGTCCGGGGCTGGCTCAATCCGGATCTCATCCACCTTGGCAGGTTAGGGGACGCCGCCGACACTCCGCTCATCGTTGCGCCGCGCAGGGCGAGCGATTGCCGGCCGGCAACTACCCTGAAGGCCGCGTAGCATCGTGTTGTGGCAACTCCCACGCCGGACCGCAGCACGCAGGACTCCGGCCAGCAGGCACCGGGCCGCCCGCCGCGCCGGGATCCAAGGCTCGGCCTGGTCGTCGCCCGGCCATTCGGCATCCCGGTCTATATCTCGCCCTACTGGATCATCTTCGCTGTGGTGCTGGTGGTGATGTATGCCAACAGCATCGAGACCGGCATCGCAGGAACAACAAACCGCTATATCGTGGCCGCGGCGTTCGTGCTGCTGCTCTACGCCTCAGTCCTGGTACACGAACTCGCGCACTGCGTGGTCGCCAGGCACTATGACCTGCCGGTTCGCCGAGTACTGCTTTATCCACTCGGCGGTTACTCCGAGATCGAGCAGGAACCGGCCACACCCGGCCGCGAGGCGCTGATCTCCGGGGCCGGACCCGTGGTCTCGCTGGCCCTGGCCGGCCTCGGCTACGAACTGGCCAAGGTTGTCACCACTGGCATGGCGCACAACCTGATTGCCCAGCTGTTCCTGGCCAACCTGATCGTCGGCATCTTCAACCTGCTGCCCGGCCTGCCGCTGGATGGCGGCCGGATCTTCCGGGCCGGGGTCTGGAAGATCACCGGAAAGCAGGTCTCGGCGACCATCGCTGCCGCCTGGGCCGGCCGGGTGCTGGCGATGATCCTGGTTGCCCTGGCGCTGGTCGGCCAGCGCCAGGCCGGCTCGTTCCTCAGCCTCTACTGGCTCTGGCTGCTGGTCATCGCCGGGTTCATCTGGATCCAGTCAAGCCAGGCCATCCGGGCGGCCAGGATCCGCGACCGGCTACCCGCGGTTAGCGCCAGGACGCTGGCCAGGCCGGCCATCCCGGTCGCCGCGAACCTGCCACTCGCCGAAGCGATCAGGCGGGCCCTGGCGACCGGCGCCAGGGCCCTGGTCATCGCCGACCACGAGAACACGCCAACCGCGATCGTCAGCGAGGCGGCCGTGCGGGCCACTCCGGAGGAACGCAGACCCTGGATCGAGGTCGGGTCGCTCGCCCGCGCGCTCGATCCCGGCGTGGTGCTGTCCGCCGACCTGTCGGGAATGGACCTGATCAAGGCCGTCCAGCAGGCGCCTGCCAGTGAGTACCTGCTGATCGAGCCCACCGGCCAGGTGTTCGGCGTGCTCGCCGCTACCGACCTTGATCTCGCCTTCGCCGGGGTGTGACGGACCGGCCGTGAACGGCCGCCGCTAGCCTGGCCGCGTGATCACGCAGCGCCGCGGGCCGTTCGAGGCCGGCGATCAGGTCCAGCTGACCGACCCCAAGGGACGCAGGCACCGTCTGGTTCTCGCGGCCGGCCAGTCGTTCCACACGCACCGCGGCTCGGTGGCACACGACGACCTGATCGGCCGTCCCGAGGGCAGCGTGGTGCGGGCTTCGGGCGGAACGCTGTACATCGCGCTGCGGCCGTTGCTTGCCGACTACACGGTGTCCATGTCCCGTGGCGCTGCCGTCGTCTACCCCAAGGACGCGGCCCAGATCGTCGGCCTGGCCGATATCTTCCCTGGCGCCAGGGTGGTCGAGGCTGGGGCCGGTTCGGGCGCGCTGTCCTGCTGGCTGCTCCGGGCGATCGGCGAGACCGGCCTGCTGGTCTCCTATGAGCGCAGGGCAGACTTCGCCGAGATCGCCTGCCGGAACGTGGAGCGATATTTCGGCGGACCGCATCCCGCGTGGCGGCTCGTCGTCGGCGGTTTGCCAGCCGGTCAGTCGGCCAACGACCAGGCAGGCGGCGCGGCCGACGATCAGGCGGCCGGCGCGGTCGGCGCGGTCGGCGACCAGCCGGGCGGGGCGGCCGATGACCAGGCGGGCGTGACCCCAGGCGGCGGCAACGGGGAGAACCTGCGGGACTTCGACCGGGTGGTGCTCGACATGCTCGCGCCGTGGGAGCACATCCCCGCCGCGGCCGGCTGGCTGATCCCCGGTGGCCTGCTGTGCAGTTACGTGGCGACAACCACCCAGCTTTCCCGAGTAGTCGAGGCCCTGCGCGGGCATGGCAGCTTCGACGAGCCGACCTCCTGGGAGTCGCTACTGCGCGGATGGCATGTCGAGGGGCTGGCGGTCCGGCCCGACCACCGGATGGTGGGTCACACCGGCTTTCTGGTCACCGCCCGCCGGCTCGCCGACGGGGTCACCGCGCCGCCCAGACGGCGCCGGCCGGCCAAGGGTGCCCAGGACACCACCGATCTAAACGACATTACCGGCATAACGGAAAGCAGCTAGCTGGCCACCGCGGCCCGGCTAGCTGTCTGGTAGCTGATGCATAACGATGCGGTCGCGAGACCGGATCGGATGGGCAGAAAAGACCACTCCGGCAACCAGCGCTAGGTTACGGAATGACCTCGCGTAGGTAGGGTCTAGGTAAGTCCGCTCTCAGGAGGGGGTGAGGGGCATGGCCTCTCGTGACGACAGCGCTCGCGCCGCGCGCCATGATGACGAGGTCAAGGTTCTGACCGACCAGATCTCCTTCCTCGAGGAGGAGGTGGCAGCGCTTCGCGGCAAGATTGCCGATTCGCCCAGGCCATCACGGTTGATCGAGGAGCGGCTGAACCAGACCGAGGCTGCGGTAGCCAGTCTGACCGGGCAGAACGAGCGGCTGACGGTGACCCTGCGCGAAGCCAGGGACCAGATCGTGGCCCTGAAGGAGGAGGTGGACCGACTCGCCCAGCCGCCGTCCGGCTTCGGCATTTTCCTGCAGGCCAACGACGACAGCACGGCCGATGTGTTCACCGGCGGCAGGAAGATGCGGGTCTCGGTCAGCCCGAGCATCGAGCTCCCCGAGCTGCGGCCCGGCCAGGAGCTGGTGCTGAACGAAGCGCTGAATGTCGTCATCGGTCTCGGCTATGAGACGGTCGGCGAGGTCGTCATGCTCAAGGAGCTGCTTGATGGCGGCGACCGCGCGCTGGTGATCTCGCATGCGGACGAGGAGCGGATCGTCCGGCTGGCCGAGCCGCTGCTCAGCGGAACGCTCAGAGCCGGTGACTCGCTGCTGCTCGAACCGCGGTCCGGCTACGTGTACGAGCGGATCCCGAAGGCCGAGGTCGAAGAGCTGATCCTGGAGGAAGTGCCGGACATCACCTACGACGAGATCGGCGGACTCGGGTCGCAGATCGAGCAGATCAGGGACGCCATCGAGCTGCCCTACCTGCATGCCGACCTGTTCATGGAGCACCAGCTGCGGCCGCCCAAGGGGGTGCTGCTTTACGGCCCGCCCGGCTGCGGCAAGACGCTGATCGCCAAGGCGGTGGCCAACTCGCTGGCCAAGCAGGTCGCCAGGCGGACCGCCGAGCTGGCCAACGCCGGTGCCATCGACGCCACGGCAAGCCAGGCGGCCAAGGAGGGCAAGAGCTTCTTCCTGAACATCAAGGGTCCCGAGCTGCTGAACAAGTACGTCGGCGAGACCGAGCGGCACATCCGGCTGGTCTTCCAGCGCGCCAGGGAGAAGGCCAGCGAGGGAATGCCGGTCATCGTGTTCTTCGACGAGATGGACTCGATCTTCCGTACCCGCGGCTCCGGGGTGTCCAGCGACGTCGAGAACACCATCGTGCCGCAGCTGCTCAGCGAGATCGATGGGGTCGAGGGGCTGGAGAACGTCATCGTGATCGGCGCGTCCAACCGCGAGGACATGATCGACCCGGCCATCCTGCGTCCTGGCAGGCTGGACGTGAAGATCAAGATCGAGCGGCCGGACGCCGAGGCGGCCAGGGACATCTTCTCCAAATACGTGGTCGCCGGTCTGCCGCTGCATCCCGATGACATCGCCGAGCATGGCGGCTCGGCCGAGTCTACGGTCGCCGAGATGATCCAGCGGGTCGTCGAGCGAATGTACAGCGAGACACAGGAGAACAGATTCCTCGAGGTCACTTACGCCAACGGCGACAAGGAAGTGCTCTACTTCAAGGACTTCAACTCCGGCGCGATGATCCAGAACATCGTGGACCGGGCGAAGAAGATGGCGATCAAGGAGTTCCTGGAAACCGGCAGGAAGGGCCTGCGGATCGCGCATTTGCTCACGGCCTGCGTCGATGAGTTCAAGGAGAACGAGGACCTGCCAAACACCACGAACCCGGACGACTGGGCCAGGATCTCCGGCAAGAAGGGCGAGCGAATCGTCTACATCAGGACGCTGATCTCGGGCAAGAGCGGGTCCGAGGCAGGCCGGTCCATCGACACGGTGGCGAACACCGGCCAGTACCTGTGACCTGTGCTGGGCGACACTCGCAGTCCGGCAGGAGCCTGGCGGCGGGCACGCTTGCTGTTGCGCACTACGCTTGCAAGATATGAGCGTCCGCCGCGTCATGTGAGTGGAGACCGAGTACGGCATATCCGTGCCCGGCCAGCCTGGCGCGAACGCCATGGTTACCTCGTCCCAGGTGGTCAATGCCTATCACGCGGCCACCGCGGCGAAGGCGCGCCGAACCCGCTGGGATTTCGAGGAGGAGAATCCGCTGCGTGATGCGCGTGGCTTCGACCTGTCCAGGGAGACCGCCGACTCCGCCCAGCTGACCGACGAGGACCTGGGACTGGCTAACGTCATCTTGACCAATGGCGCCAGGTTCTACGTCGACCACGCCCACCCGGAGTACTCCGCACCCGAATGCACCGATCCGTTGTCCGCCGTCATCTGGGACAAGGCGGGGGAGCGGGTGATGGAGGAGGCGGCCGCCAGGGCCAGCGCGCTGCCCGGCACGGCGCCGATCCAGCTCTATAAGAACAACACCGACAACAAGGGTGCCTCCTACGGCTGTCACGAGAACTATCTGATGAGCCGGGCTACTCCGTTCGCGGAGATCGTCAGGCACCTCACGCCGTTCTTCGTCACCCGCCAGGTGATCTGCGGGGCCGGCCGGGTGGGCCGCGGCGCCGACGGCAGGGAAGAGGGTTTCCAGATCAGCCAGCGAGCCGACTTCTTCGAGGTCGAGGTCGGCCTGGAGACGACGCTGAAGCGGCCGATCATCAATACCAGGGATGAGCCGCACGCCGATCCGGAGAAATACCGCAGGCTGCACGTGATCATCGGTGACGCCAACATGAGCGAGCTGTCCAGTTATCTGAAACTTGGCACCACGGCGCTGGTGCTGTCGATGATCGAGGACCGGTTCCTGGCCACCGACCTGAGCATCGAGACCCCGGTCGCCGAGCTGCGGGCGGTCTCGCACGACTGGACCTGCCAGCACCTCATCCCGATGCGGGACGGCAGGAAGCTGACCGCGATCCAGCTCCAGATGGAGTACCTGGAGCTGGCCCGCAAATACACCGAGGACCGGTTCGGCGCCGATGTGGACGAGCTCACCGCCGACGTGCTCGACCGCTGGGAGTCGGTGCTGACCAGGCTGGCCGATGACCCGATGCAGCTGGCAGCCGAACTCGACTGGGTTGCCAAACTGCAGGTGCTCGAGGGCTACCGCACCAGGGACAAGCTCAGCTGGAATCACCCCAGGCTGCAGCTGGTCGACCTGCAGTACTCCGACGTACGGTCCGATCGCGGCCTGTACAACCGGCTGGTAGCCGGCGGCCGGATCCGGCGGCTGCTCGATGAGCAGGATGTACTCAGCGCGGTGACCTCGCCGCCCGAGGACACCCGGGCTTATTTCCGCGGCCGGTGTCTTAAGCAGTACCCGGAGGCGATTGCCGCGGCGTCCTGGGATTCAGTGATCTTCGATATCCCTGGGCGGGAGTCGCTGCAGCGGGTTCCGACGCTGGAGCCGCTGCGCGGGACTAAGGCGCACGTCGGTGACTTGCTCGATCGGTGCGAGACGGCGGCGGAGCTGGTTACGGCCTTGACCGGCAGGGATTAAGGTCGAAAACCCGAGAACGGGGCTGGTGGGCGGCCCACTGCGCGGTGCTGGCTGGCTGCGCAACGCCTGCACCGCGAACATGCCGTCCACCACGACACGTCCACCACGACACTGGGCACGACAAGCGGGAATCGACGGGGAGGGTTGGCGTGAGCGTGCAGTGGCGAGGATAGCTTTAGGGTTGCGGAGGAAACACCGCGAAGCACGGAGGGTTGCAGATGGCGACTAAGGACAGCGGCGGCCAGCGGCACGTCTCTCGGCGCGGTCAGGACGAGGAGGATGCGGCTGAGCAGGGCGGCGAGGACGTCAAGGAGCGGATGGACAAGCTGACCGACGACGTCGACGCGATCCTGGACGAGATCGACGAGGTGCTCGAGGAGAATGCGGAGGAGTTCGTCCGGTCTTACGTGCAGAAGGGCGGCCAATAGCCGGGCAGCCCGATCCTGCCGCAGTCACAGTAGGGTCAGCGGCAGTAGGGTCAGTGCGTACCAGAGCGCATCAGGAAAGGATCGCCGTGGGTTCTGACTCAACCGCCCGGCTGCTGCCCGCGGCTTACCTGAGCGCGGGAACCTCATCGTTCACGGAGTTCCTCGCGACGACGGCCCCGCAACTGCTGCCAGGTGCGGGTGCGGCTGTCGCTCCCGGCACCTTCGCCGCCAGCCTGCCGCATGGCACGACCATCGTGGCCGCTGCGTACGCAGGCGGCGTGGTGATGGCCGGGGATCGACGGGCCACGGCGGGCAACATGATCGCGCAGCGGGACATCGAGAAGGTATTCCGCAGCGACGAGTACTCCTGCATCGGGATCGCCGGCGTGGCCGGGATCGGCATCGACCTGGTCCGGCTGTTCCAGGTCGAGCTTGAGCACTACGAGAAGATCGAGGGCCGGGCGCTGTCCCTTGAAGGCAAGGCCAACCGGCTGGCCAGCATCGTCCGGAGCAACCTCGGCGGCGCCATGCAAGGGCTCGTGGTCGTGCCGATCTTCGCCGGCTACGACACCGACGAAGGCGTGGGGCGGATCTTCAGCTACGACGTGGCCGGCGGGCGCTACGAGGAACACCGGTTCCATTCGATTGGCTCGGGATCGGTCTTCGCACGCGGCTCGCTGAAGAAGCTCTATCGCGACGGCATGAGCTCATCGGACGCCGTCCTCGCCTGCATGCAGGCGCTCTACGACGCGGCCGACGACGACTCGGCTACCGGCGGGCCCGATATGACCAGGCGGATCTACCCGGTGGTGGCGACGGTTTCCGCCGACGGCTACCAGCGCCTGACCGACGAACTGGCCGGTTCCTACGCCCAGTCCGTGCTCGCCGGCCGGATGACCGAGCCGGATGGCCCGACCTCGACGCTGCGCCAGGCCGCCTTGCCGACCGAGTAGCACCAGAGCACCGGGCAACCCCGCCCACCGACAACTCAAGTAAGGGAAACTCCAGCGGTGTCGATGCCGTTCTACGTCTCGCCTGAACAGGCGATGAAGGACAAGGCGGACTACGCGCGCAAGGGGATCGCGCGCGGTCGCAGCGGAGTCGTCATCCAGTACGACGCCGGGATCTTGTTCGTCGCACCGAACCCGTCCCGTGCCCTGCACAAGATCAGCGAGATCTACGACCGGATCGCGTTCGCCGCCGTCGGCCGGTACAACGAGTACGAGATCCTGCGCAAGGCCGGGGTGCGGTACGCCGACATGACCGGCTACCAGTACGACCGCCAGGACGTTACCGCGCGCGGGCTGGCCAACTGGTATGCGCAGACCCTCGGCACCATCTTCACCGACAGCCCCAAGCCGTTCGAGGTCGAGATCGTCGTCGCCGAGGCAGCCGAGGTGTCCGCCGAGGATCAGATCTACCGGGTCACCTTCGATGGCTCGGTCGCTGAGGAACACGGCTACGTGGCGATGGGCGGCCAGGCCGAGGCGATCGCCGCAGTGCTCAAGGACCGCTACTCCGACGCCATGACGCTCTCCGGCGCGCTGGCCGTCGCCATCGCCGGCCTGTCCGGCCAGGGCAACGGGGACCGGCCGGAGATCACCGCCAGCCAGCTGGAGGTCGCGGTGCTCGACCGCGCCAGGCCGCACCGTACCTTCCGGCGGCTAACCGGCAACCGGCTGGAGACCCTGCTGGCCGAGGTCGCGCCGGGTAGCCCAGCCGGATCCGGAGCCGCGCCCGGACCCGCTTCGACCGGAGCCGCCCCGTCCGGCGCCGCACACCCGCGGTCCAGCCGCAAGTCCGGACACGCCGCCGCCGGAACCCCCGCCGGAACCGACACCGCCGGAACCGAGCCAGCCGGATCTGACACCGCCGGAACCGAGCCAGCCGGATCTGACACCGCCGGAACCGAGCCAGCCGGATCTGACACCGCCGGAACCGAGCCAGCCG
>Ga0116222_1000226_pt1 | contig 38356 bp, 32 predicted proteins | sample Sb_taG_12_FD_88963 | JGI IMG/M metagenome (GOLD analysis project Ga0116222, IMG submission 88963) | Peat soil microbial communities from Weissenstadt, Germany - Sb_50d_9_AC metaG | ecosystem: Environmental > Terrestrial > Soil > Wetlands > Peat | place: Germany: Weissenstadt | collected 2010-09-21
ATTAGCGAATGTCACCACTAGGATGCTATTGGCCGTGGTGAGCCCGATGCACATTAACGTTCCCATAAGGGCTGGAACGCTGATGTGGGTCTGTGAGACGAACAGCATCCACATCACCCCCCCGAGGGCGAACGGCACCGCCATCAGCACAATCAGTGGATCGATCCAACTCTGGAAGTTGATGACCAGCAGCAGAAACACCAGAACAACTGCGAGCGCCATACCCGAAAACAATCCGGAATAGCTCTCCCTCATGGTTTCGACCTGTCCGCTGAGCACCACCGAGGTGGCCTTTGAGGGGTCCGGCTTGTCAGCGTCAATAACCTTGTCTATCGCTCCGGCAGCCGAGTTCAGGTCTCGCCCCTGCACGTCGGCGTGCACGTCGAATACCGGTCGGATATTGAGCTGCGACACGATCATCGGCACATTTTTTCGGCCGAATTGGGCAATATTCATCAGCACCTGTGAGTCTTGGTTTTGCGGTGCCGTCACCGGCTCGGTCCACAGATCTTGCGTCGAACTGATACTGTAGGTCGGAGTTTGCACCACTAGTGGATAGGAGACTTCGTTGCGGGGATCGACCCAAAAATTCGGCGCAACTTGCAAGCTGTTGTTGAGCGAGACCAGAAGGTTGTCCGCAACTGTCTCTTGGTTTAGTCCGACTTCGCGGGCGAGCGTCCGGTCGACATTGACCGTTAGAGCCGGTGCGTCCGGAACCTGGAATACGTGCGAGTCTACAATCCCAGGGACGCGCGTAAGGTCGCGCGCGAGCCTGGCAGCGACCGCATAGGCCGCCGCGCTGTCCGGCCCAGAAATCCGAATGTCGATTGGAGCCGGTTGGCCGAAATTGAGCACCTGATTGACGATGTCTGCAGGTTGAAAGAAGAACTGCAGCTGCGGAAAACGTCCTGGCAACTCTCGGCGCAAATCGGCGACATGGTCAGGCGTCGGCGTGTGGTTTTTCTTGAGGGACACCAGGATCTCGCCATCCATCGGGCCGACGGTTGCGGTATCGCTCAGCGCGATGTTAATGCCGCTATATGGCAAGCCGATATTGTCTAGAATGACATCGATTTGATCGTTGCCGACAATCTGGCGAATGGCCGCTTCAACCTGCGCGAAGTATCGCTGGGTATCCTCGATCCTTGTCCCCGGCGGCGCGCGGACATGCAGGCGCATCTGGCCAGCATCGACCTGTGGAAAGAAATCCATCCCGAGCCAGGGAAACAGAAAGCACGACGCGATGATCAGCAGCGCGAAAAACGCTGCGGTGACCAAGGGCCGGCCAACGGACCAGGCCAGGGCATCGCGATAGACATCGCGAAAGCGCTCGAACCCGCGCTCAAACTCGCCGTGGATCAAGCTCAACAGATTGAAACTGTGACGCCTCGCCTCCTTCGCCGGTTGCCGCGAGCCAGCGCCGCCATGACCGGCGGGGTGCGCCGCCACCTGCGAGCGCATGAGGTATTTGAACAATACTGGCACTAACGTGAACGACAGCAGCAGGCTCGCGCCAAGCGATAGGATCACCGAGAGCGAGAGTGGCGAGAACAGATACTTGGCTGTCCCCGTCAGCAGGAACACCGGGACGAACACCACGCTGATCGACAAGGTAGCCAGAAAGGTCGGAAGCCCGACCTCGGCGGTCCCGTCGAGGATCGCCTGCTCTAGGCGCTTACCCAGGGAGACGTTCCTTTCGATGTTCTCGATCACTACCGTAGCATTGTCGACCAGTATCCCCACCGCGAGCGCAAAGCCGCCCAAGGTCATGGTGTTGAGTGTTTGGCCGCCAAGATAGAGTAGCAGAACCGCAGTAATGATGGACAGGGGTATCGACGCCATTATGATCAGCGTCAGCCGCCAGTTTCCGAGGAACAACAGGATCATTAGCGCTGTAAGCCCGGCAGCCATCAGACCGCCCATGATTACGCTGTTCAAGGCTGCCTTGACGAAGATCGATTGATCGAAAATCGGCGTCAAGGTCACGCTTTGAGGGATCAGCTTGCGGATTTCGGGCAGGACGGCGTTGACCCCATCGATCACCGCCAACGTCGAGACGCCGCCCGTCTTGCGTACCAGTATTAGCGCACCCGGTAGGCCGTTTTGGCTGACCGAATTGGTCTGAACCTGGTATCCGTCGTGGACATGCGCTACATCACGGACGAAGACCGTCTTGCCGTTGATCTGCTTGATGGGAAACTGGTTGATGGTGGCGATCGCATCAGGGCTGTTGTTCATCGCCACGGTGTAGTCTTTGCTGCCGATCTTTACGTCTCCGGAAGGCAGGATGACGTTCTGATGCGACAGCGCCTCCGTGATGTCAGCCGGCGTCAGCCCACGCGCCTGCAGCGCCTCCGCGTTGAGATCCACCATGATGACGCGAGGCTTGCCCCCGTATGGATAGGGTACCGACGTACCTCGCACTACCGCGAGATCCGGGCGAATGATGTTCTGCCCCAGATCATTGAGCGCCGTGTCCGAGAGCGAATTGCTGGACATGCTCAGTTGGATGATGGGGACGTCGGTCGCCCCGTAGCGGAGGATGAGCGGCGGCGTAATATTGCGCGGCATGTATTTGAGCACCACCAATGCGCTGCTCGCCAACTGCGACACGGCGCGGCTCACGTCTGCACCCTCATGCAGGTAGACCTTGATCACGCCCACTCCGGCGTAGCTATTAGCCTCGATGCGAGAGATGTCGTCGACAAGCGCCGCCAGCTGGCGCTCATGTAACGTCACGATGCGATCCTGAATCTCAGGCGCGCTCATCCCGCTGTAGGTCCAGACGACGCTGACGACCGGGATATCGATTTCGGGAAAAATGTCCGTCGGCATACGCGTGAGCGCGCCACCAGCAAGCACACACACCAGCATGATAAGTGCCACGACCGTATAAGGGTGCCTGAGGCTGAAGCCGGCTACGGACATGCATCTGAACTCTTCGGCAAGGGGGTCAAGAGCCTAGTACAGCTTACCACCGACGCCTAGGGTTAGGCTTCGCGCCTCATAAAGCAGCCACGCCATGGATTCGCATCAGCGCCAACGATTGCACGCTTCAATAGATCAGCAACGGCTCGATTGGGAGATAAGGGGCCTTTCGACCCCTTACGGTGAAAAGTGGTACTTTCCTCGCCGCGCCTTGTCCAATCCAACGCTAATTGAACAAATTTGCTGACCACAGGTGCTTAGCGACAGGAACCTGTTCGCCGTATGATTGCAGGTCGCCCCGAGCCTGTGATCGGAGCCTTTGCGATGCGCGTTTGGCAATTGACCGAGCTGTCACGCGTCTGCATCATCTCTCTCTTTATCGAGAGGCAGTAGCACGCCTCAACAAAAAGGAGAGACGTTATGCGAACGAGGATAGCGGCAGTGCTTGCCGTCGCAAGCATCCCGCTCTTAGCGTCTTTGATGCTGGGGCCATCGGCGGACGCGTCTAACCTTAGGAAAGGTCGCCCTGGATTCACTGATCTCAACAACCACTACTTCCGCCACCGCCACATCGTGGGTGTATCGGAGGATTACGGTCACCCCGACCCTTGCTGGTCGCTGCGGCTCCAAAGACACCGCAACGCCTATTGGTGGTGGAGCTTTGAAGACTGCCTGGCGTATTACAACTACAACAACTGAGAGACTCCCGACTTGAAAGACGCAACATCGGCTCCAAGCTAACAAGATGCCCCGGTGATCGAGGTCGAGATGGATCCTGCTGCAGCTTTCCGGCCGCGGCTTGATTTTTAACACAATAAGACTGCCCGGCCCCACATTGGAGGCTTCATCACCGGAGTGACCAGCTGCTAAACCTGGGTATCCGGCGTCGTAAATCCCCCACCCCGCCGTCAGCTCGGCCAGAAAATGAGGAACGTTTCAGCCAAGAAGGAGAGATGTCATGCGAAAAACCAATGCTGCAGTTACGGCCGTTGGGGGCAGCCTGCTTTTAGCCCTGCTCATGCTGGGCTCAGCTCAGGCGGCGGACACGTCTGGCCCTAAAAGCGGCAGCGCTGCAAACGACCGCGGAGATGGTCACGTCGACCCTTGCTGGTCACTGCGGCTCCAGAGACACCGCGACGCCAATGCGTGGTTGCGCTTTGAAGACTGCCTGGCCCGTCACAATTACAACAACTGAGCGTCGCCCAGCTTGAGAGAACTGTTGCAGCCGCTCAGCCCCTATCGATGAAGCTTCAGAGCTTCGCTGGCAGATGCGCCACCGAACCAGCATTTGAAGATCCGGTGATGGTCGAAGTTCGACCTCAATTGGCTGACGTTTGTGGAGGCGGGGAAGGTCAGGGAAAAAGCAACACCACCACCAAGTAGGGGACCCTTGGCGGAACCACTTAGGTAACTCGAGACCTTAACAAGGCCGCGCACAAACGTAACAGGTCCGCTTTAGACCTACTCGCTGTGGGTCCATCTTGCCCTAATCCACCGCTCTCCGTCACCTCAAAATGGATAGTAGCGCACCGAGGCGAAGACCATGTTGTCAACGGCAGTTGGGGAGCCACCAATACCCTCAAACAGCTGGCGCTCCGTGTAAGAGTACTGCAAGCCCACGGCCAATGTGCCAACCTTGTTCTGGTACACCCGGTCCCAAAGACCTGTTGTAACCTGCCAAATGTCTTTATTTTGTCCGCTGCACGGGAGTGCGGCCGAGGCGCCGGTGGTTGGGTTCACAAACGTGGCTGAGCCTTCAATATTGCACCCCGCGTTGTTGTCTAGTGGACTACCGTAGCCGAAGATCAGCTTGCCGTCTTGGAAAGTATCTCGTGTAGCTTGCTCATATCCTCCATAGACATAGAGATCCAACTTTGGAGTAGGATGCGCGACGACACCGGTCAGCATCTGGATCATCGGAATAGGTTTTGGCTCGCCGTTTTGGTTCACCGTGAAATCCGCGAATTGAGCTGCACCGTACATCCCGGTGCCGTAGCCGCCCAGCACGCTGGCCTGGAAATCAAGGTATTTTGGGATAACCGGTAGAATGACGTTTCCACCTACGCCGCCACCAAAAGCCGTGTTGTTGTTGCCGGAAATCTGCGAGTCCCCCGCTACTCCGCTAAAAACTCCGGTCCGTGTTTGGAAGATCCGTCCGAGACCGAAAGCCTCATAGTGGCCCCAACCTGGGTCAAACGCTGCCTTGAGAACCATGTCGGGTGCCACATTAACGGAATAGTTTGCGCAAGGAGTCGTGGAGATGGTGGTAGCGGGAACAGTCGTGAAGGAACCAGTCCCCCCTCCTTTGACGCAAACTCCTGAATTGAGTGTTCCCCCTCCTGAGCCGGTTCCGGGAGTCGAAGTAACCAATTCGTCTACCCCTTGAGCTGTTCCCGGAAAATCCCCTGCAAAATTTGCTTCAGGGGATTCTGCCGATAGAGCGACGGAAAACTCGGGGCTAAAAACCTTGGTTATCCGCAACTGTGGATCGCGTCGAGAATTAAAGCCAGGGACGTATTGGGTGTCGATTGTCAATGGAATATTTTCATCCCGTGGCACCAAACCATCCTTGAAGCCGGTGACCAGGCTCCAAGCCTGCCCAACTTCAAAACGCCAACCGTCTGTGTGATTCACGGTCTTGTCCACGGTCAAGTAGGCCTGCCTCAACGACGGCAAGTAGGAGTTGTTTTGACCCCCTGTGGTGGTAACGCCAACGCCCTTAAAGTCAGTCTCGACATATGCGGATAAGAGCGTGTCTTCATTCCAGGAGGTTTCCGCCAACAGACTCAGCCGACTATTGCGGGCCGATTGGCGGTATTCTGCCTCATGCGCGGCAGGTACCTGGTTAAAGGGAATATTCGCAAATGTCGATCCGATGTCGGAGGCCTCATTTCGTGTGCGGAAGATCATGCTGCCTTCAGCGAAGCCCCCTAACTTAATCGCAACCGGGCCGATCTTCATTCCGCCATTTGGGGTAACTTCGACGTACTGCACGCCCGGTGGTGGGTTTACGACAGCCACGCCAGGCACGTTCTTGACTTCCGCTTGCACCTGTCTGGTCGCGGCTTGCTGAGCCGCGAGTTGTTTCTGAATTGATTGCAACTGCGCCTGTAGAGCTGGAATTGATTGCAACTGGGCCTGTATAGCTTTAATTTGTTGTTCCAAATCGGGACTGCTCTGCGCTAGTGCCGGTTGGGTCACGCCCAACATGAATCCTGCCAATATGCAGTGTAAGACACGGTTTCCACCGAATGCCAGAGTGGTCATGGTTTCCTTCTCCTTGCGTCACCTGCTAATCTGGGATCCTCGCGTATACTCGTAAAAGTTGGCCAGAGGTTACCTGCACTGCCTTTTTGGTCTCCTCATACATGGTCACCGAAACACTCTGATCGTCCTTCGGGACCACCTCGAGATCGGCGACGCAATTCTAAAATAGCTGTACTGATCCGCACAAAGTCAGCAGCGCTTGCCGGTGCCCTTTTAAAAGGCATCCACGAGCTCGGTGCGATGGGTCCGGCGCCCATAAAAACACTGAAACTGTAACCTTAACCCCCGACCATACCCCGTCGTATCTAATCTAGATATACTCTACAAAGGTAGTCGGGTAAAACAAGAGTCAGCTGTTTCTTAATTTCAGGGGGCGTTAGAAAATTCGTTCCCGGGCCTCGCTTTTGCAGAATCCCTGTGAGCGTCGCCTGTCACACTAACCTAAGGTCAGTTCAAGAATGCTTGGGAGCCTCGGCGCCCGAATCGCGAGACGAGATGGCGATAGGCTGCTAACCAGGCTACGATGTCGCGGAATGAGCAGCAATGGACGAACAAATCGAAATCACGGGTTTTAACGGTTGCTGCGACATCGCCGTCGTCGGGGCTGGTCCCGCGGGACTGACCGCGGCTCTGGCGCTTGCCCATGTCGGCGCCAAGGTCGCCCTGATCGGGCCACCGCCGCTGTCTACAAGCTCGCAGCACCCTGACACGAGAACAGTGGCGCTTCTCTCGAGTTCGGTCGATCTACTGAAGACCCTCGAGGTTTGGGATGAGCTTGCACGCCACGCCGCACCCCTCAAGGCGATCCGCATCATCGACGCCTCAGGCGGTCTGCTGCGAGCGCCGGATGTGGAGTTCAAGGCGAGCGAACTCGGTCTTGAGGCATTCGGGTATAACATCGCTAACAGCGTGCTCGTCGAAATGCTCTACGCCCATGCGGCTTCCGCCCTGGGTTCGCTTCAGCCGTCAAGCGTCGCGCGCATCGAGCTCGCTCCGAACCACGCCGTATTGAGCTTGAAGCAAGGCATGGAAATCACCGCGCGGCTCGTGGTCGGAGCCGACGGACGGTGTTCGATCTGCCGCGAGCAGGCTGGCATCGGCGTGTCTGAACGGCGCACCGAACAAGCCGCGATCGCGACGAGCTTCACACATGCCGAGCCGCATGGGGGCGTCTCTACGGAGCTTCACCGTGGTGGCGGTTCCGTCACAGCGGTGCCGCTCATCGACCCTCATGCCTCGAGCGTGATCTGGGTCGGCGCAGCGCCGGAGATCGACGCCCTGATGCGGCTCGATGCGACGGGCTTTGGCAACGCGCTTGCCGGGCGGCTTGACGGTCTCCTTGGGCGCCTCGGTGAGGTCTGCGCGCGCGCGCATTTTCCCGTCACGCGGCTCGCCGCCGAAAGTCTCGTCGGTCCTCGCACCGCTCTCGTGGGGGAAGCTGCCCACATTCTTTCCCCCATCGGCGCACAAGGGCTGAACCTTGGTCTCCGCGATGCGGCGACCCTCGCCGATTGCATCGGAGTGGCGCTGGAGCGCGACGGCGATCCGGGCAGCGGCGAGGTGCTAAACGCCTATGACAGCGCCCGCAGGGTCGATGTGCTGACGCGGACCTTCGGCATCGATTTGTTGAGCCGCTCGCTCCTCACCGGTTTCCTCCCGCTGCGGGTAGCCCGCGGCATTATCTCCCATGGGCTGAATGCATTGCCGCCGTTGCGCCGCCTGGTGATGCGGATCGGCATGACGCCGCCGACACAGCTACCGAGCCTGATGCGGCCTGCCAGGGCCACGCAGGCTTGACGCCTAGAGCTCCATTTGCCAGGAGGAACCTCTCCATTCCGCGATCGACAAGCCAAGCACGAGCTTTAGCCAATGGCCGCCGACCCCTCTGCCCTCCCGCCTTTACGGGATCTGCGCTACCGGCTCGAATATGCCGTCTTGCGCCTGCTGATCGGCTTCGTTCGCCTCTTCCCCATCGACGTGGCGGGGACGCTGTCTGCGAAGCTTTGGCGGTTGATCGCTCCCTTCAACCGGCGCCACCAACGGGCTTTGGCCAATCTCGAGCGCGCCTTCCCTGACAAGACCCCCGCCGAGCGCGAGCGAATTGCGCTGCTGATGTGGGAGAATCTCGGCCGCGTCATGGTCGAGACCATGAACATCGACCGCATCCTGAAGCAGCCGGAGCGGTTGCACATCACCAATGGCCATTGGATCGGCCGCTACAAGGAAAAGATGGGTCCGGCGCTGATCGTGACCATGCATATGGGCAATTGGGAGCTCGGCATGTGGCCGGTAACGCTCGCGGGCGTCCGCCCCGCCGGCGTCTACCGGCTGGTGAAGAACCCTTATGTCGACCGCTATCTCCGCGCTCAGCGGCAGGATCTCTACCCGGGCGGCCTGTTCGGCCGTGGGCGGGCGGCGGGAACCGACGAAGGCCAGAAGACCGCGCGGCTGATCATGGACTATGTGCGCCAGGGCGGGCGGCTTGGCTTCATCTCGGACCTCTACGATGCGCAAGGCGTGGCGGTGCCGTTCTTCGGCTATCCTGCCAAGAGCATGCCGATCGCGGCGATGATCGCGCGGCGAGTCGGCGCGCGCATTTGGATCGGACGCTGCGTGCGCATCGGCAATCGCGCCTGCTTCGACGTCAATGTGAACGAGCTCAGGATCCCGCGCACCAACAATCAGGCCGAGGACATCCGCAGCATCACGGCGGCAATCCAGCGGCATTTCGAGACCTGGATCCGCGAAAATCCCGAGCAGTTCATGTGGTCAAATCGCCGCTGGTCCTGACGCCTACCATAAGCCTCATTTGCCGTTGACAGTCTCTCTGGCCTTCAGTCTTATCGTAGACTCGGGGGAAGGTTTCAGGGCCAATGTCCGTCGTCCGCAGCGCGAAGTTTCAGATTGGCCAGGTGGTGCGCCATCGGGTCTATCCGTTTCGCGGCGTGATTTTCGACATCGATCCGAGCTTCAGCAATACCGAGGAATGGTACTGCTCGATCCCCCAGGAGGTCCGCCCTCCCAAGGACCAGCCTTTCTATCATCTGCTCGCGGAGAACGCCGACAGCGAGTACATCGCCTATGTCTCCGAGCAGAACCTCGTGCCGGACTGCTCCGACGAGCCCTTGCGCCACCCGCAAGTGCCGGAGCTGTTCGAAGATCTGAAGGACGGCATTTTCCGCTTCCGCTTCGTCCAGGAGCACTGACCGACAAACGAAAGGGCCGGGCTCCGGCGCGGTCTTGACTTTAGCCTGGCAGGCTCGCGCCTGGCTTATTGCGCAGGCGCGGGTGCCATCTTCTGGGCGGTCGTGGCATTCGGCGCGGCCCCCTCTGCCGGTGCTTGGCCGCCGGCCTGTTCCTTTTTCTGCTGCGCCTCGGTGGCCTTGTTGGCGAGTTCCACCTGGCGCTGATGGAACTTCTCCATCATCTCGCGCCTAGCTTCCTCATATTTGGCATTATCGACCGGAGCGCCGTCAAAGGCCTTGGCGAAGCCCCCGAGCGGTACCGGGAAGGCCATAGTCTTCTGCTGCATGTTCATGGCAGCCACGATCATCTGCTTGCCTTTGCGGAACTTTTCGAACAACTCCTTCGTCATCTCCATCTGAACTTGGCAGCTCGTGGGGAAGCAGACGGCATATTGCAAGGAAATCGGCTCATCGTCGTCGATCTTGATCTGCACCCCCGCCGGCATCACCAGCGAATAGGCGGTCGGTAGCCTGATGAGAAGGTGTTGTTTGTCCTCGCCCTCGATGGTCCGGACCGCCGCGGCAACCAGAACCATCCCGGTATTGGGTTCGAGCCCCTCGTGATTGACGAGGCAAACCTGCTTGTTGCCGGTCTGGTCGTTTTTCAGGCAGAGCTTGACCCAAGCGGTGTCATCGGCCTGAGATGCGTCAGCTGCGGCGCCTGCTGGGGCCGGCGCGGCGGGGGTCGCAGAGGCCGGCGCCAGCGCCTTGGGCGCCGGAGTCTTGGGTTGGGCTTGCTGCGCGATCGCCAAAGATGTTCCGAGACCCAAGCCAAATCCCACAAGCAACGCCGACCGGGCCAAGCGGCGGAAGGTGTTCAACCGATCCATCGACGAGATCATAATCGACCTTTCCTCGTTTTTGCGGGCCGCGATTCGAGGCTCACTTAAACCCGGCTCTCCCCCGCATCCCTACATTAGGGTCAATACCCGAATTGAGGCATAGACGTGGCTGGCGGACGGACGGCTTTCACCGAGCCTTCCAGCGCGCTCTGCGCTCTTTCAGTCACAATCCCCGCAAGGCCAAGTGCCGCCCCGAGACCTGTTCGCCTTCCCGAGCCATGCTACCTTTACACCATGCTGCAATTCGGAAGCATCTATAGCCACACGCGTTCGCCGTTGAAAGCCCCTATTTCACTGCTCGTTTTGACCTTTTTGCTGTTTCCGGGGAGCGGCCGGTGCGAGCCTACCTCCGGCATTGCCATGCATGGCGCGCTGCGGGAGCCCGCGAATTTCACCCACTTTCCTTACGTGAACCCTGATGCACCGAAGGGAGGGCGGCTGGTGCTCGCCAAGCGCGGCTCCTTCGATAGCCTGAACCCGCTGATCGTCAAAGGTGTCAGCGCGGAGGGCATCCGCGAATACGTGTATGAGAGCCTGCTCGCGCGCGCCTATGACGAGCCCTTCACCCTCTACGGTCTCATCGCCGAGAGCGTCGAGGTGCCCGAAGACCGCAGCTACGTCGTGTTCACACTCCGCCCGGAGGCAAAATTCTCCGACGGCACGCCGATCACCGTCGAGGACGTGATCTTCTCGCACGCGTTGCTGCGCGATCACGGGCGCCCCAACCATCGCTCCTACTATCAGAAGGTTACCCGCGTCGAGAAGACCGGCGATCGCACGGTCAGGTTCACCTTTGACGGCAGCGGCGACCGCGAAATGCCGTTGATCGTCGGACTGATGCCGGTGCTGCCGCGCCATTTGATCGATGCGGAGAGCTTCGAAAAGACGAGCCTCGTGCCACCCATCGGCAGCGGACCCTACCTTGTGGACAAGGTCGAGCCAGGCAAGAGCATCAACTACAAGCGCGATCCGCACTATTGGGGCGCGAACCTTCCCGTCAATCGAGGTCAGTATAATTTCGATGAGATCCGCTTCGACTATTACCGGGACAACGGAAGCTTGTTCGAAGCCTTCAAGTCCGGCGCGATCGACGCTGAGCCCGAGGACGATCCCACGCGATGGACGGAAGGCTACGACTTCCCGGCGCTCCGCGATGGCCGGGTCGTCAAGGAGGAGTTCCCGCTTGCCGTGCCGGCGGGCATGTCGGCGCTTGTCTTCAACACGCGGCGACCGCTCTTCGCCGATGCGCGGGTGCGCCAGGCCCTGATCAAGCTGTTCGACTTCGAATGGATCAACCGCACGCTCTATCATGGCCAATATGCGCGCACTCAAAGCTACTTCGATCGCTCCGAGCTGAGCTCCCATGGGCGCACCGCCGACGCGCGAGAGGTCACGCTGCTCGCCCCCTTCGCGAGCGAAGTCAAACCGGAGATCATGGATGGGACCTTCACCTTGCCCGCGAGCGATGGGTCGGGCGAGAATCGCGAGGGACGCCGCGAGGCGCTGGCGCTGTTCGAGCAGGCCGGCTATCGGCTTGAGGGCGGCGTGCTCATCAACACAACGACGTCCGAGCCTTTCGGCTTCGAGATTCTTGCCGCCACCCGGGGCGAGGAACGCCTGCTCCTCACCTATGCGCGCGCCTTGAAACAGGTAGGAATCGACGCGCGAATCCGTCAAGTTGATTCGGCCCAGTATCAGCGGCGCAAGCAGACCTACGACTTCGACATGATCCAGTATGACTGGCCGGTCTCGCTCTCGCCGGGCAATGAGCAGTCTTTTCGTTGGGGGAGCGACGCCGCGGCGACGGAGGGCACGTTCAACTATCCGGGCGTCGCAAGCGCTGGCGTCGACGCCATGATCAAGGCCATGCTCGAGGCGGAGGATGAGGCGAGCTTCGTCGCCGCGGTCCGCGCGCTCGACCGCGTCCTGCTGTCGGGCGACTATGTCATTCCCCTCTTCCACCTACCGCGGCAGTGGCTCGCTTATTGGCGCGGACTGCAACGGCCGGCCCACACCCCGCTTTATGGCTACCAGCTCGACAGCTGGTGGAGGGAGCCCTCGCAGCCAGAGGCCAAGAGCGCGGCGCCCACTCGGCCCTGACGCGAATGACGATGAGCAGTCCCGCCGATAAACTCCAACGCGATCAGGAGCTCCTGCACCATGGTGGCTTTGCCATTGCCGCGGCCGAGCTCGATCAGCTGTATCAGAGTTGTTCAGCGTTTCTGGACGCCGCCTGCTTCGCCCTTCCCGACCCGGCGACCGTATCTTCGCCGCCGTGGTGCAGAAGGCTGGTAGATTCATTCTCCCTTGATGCGCTGTAGAGGCTTCTGCGGCATCAGGGTGTGATGCCATACAAATATCCGGAGCCGGCTCGTGCCTGCGAAGACGATCCCACGCGATGCGGATGGCGCCGTGCTGCGCAGTCAGCTCCTGCGGAGGTCTGGCGCACTCTTCGGCAAAAGAACCTCGTCAAGCCCGGCCATGACGAACAACAAAGCGCGGAGAGAAATTGGTCGCGCCGCACTTACACCTCACGCCGCCTTCTTCACCAGGCCCGCGATCTCGACCAGGCGGCGGAGCAGATCCCGGGTGCCGGCGAGCCGCTCCTCCGGCGTCTCCCAGTCCGCGTAATAGATGAGCCGGTGATCTGGCTGCAGCTTAACCCCGGACCCCTCCTTGCGAATGAAGGCAATCAGCCCTTCGGGATTGGCGAAGCTCTTGTTGCGGAAGGCGACGACCGCGCCTTTGGGCCCAGCGTCGATCTGCTCGACGCCTGCCTGCCGGCACAGCGCCTTGATCTCCACCACGTCGAGGAGGTGCTTCACCTCCACCAGCAATGGCCCGAAGCGGTCGATCAGCTCGGCGGCGAAGGCCTCGATGGCGTCGTGGCTTTCGACCGCGGAAAGCCGGCGATAGAGCGCAAGCCGCACCTGCAAGTCTGGCACGTAGTCCTCGGGGATGAGCACCGAGGTGCCGAGATTGATCCGCGGCGACCATTGATCCTCGATCACCCCGCCCTCCCCACCCTTCAAGGCCATCACCGCCTCTTCGAGCATGGATTGATAGAGCTCGAAGCCCACCTCCCGGATATGGCCCGACTGCTCCTCGCCGAGCAGATTGCCCGCGCCCCGGATGTCGAGGTCGTGGCTCGCGAGCATGAAGCCCGCGCCCAGCGTATCCAGCGACTGCAACACCTTCAGCCTTTTCTCGGCGGCTGGGGTGAGGCGCGCATCGGCGGGAATGGTGAAATAGGCATAAGCGCGGATCTTCGACCGCCCGACCCGGCCGCGCAGCTGATAGAGCTGGGAGAGCCCGAACATGTCGGACCGATGCACGATCAGCGTGTTGACGGTCGGGATATCGAGGCCGGATTCCACGATCGAGGTGGACAGCAGCACGTCATATTGGCGGTCGTAAAAGGCGTTCATCACGGCGTCGAGCTCGCGCGAGGCCATCTGGCCGTGGGCGCGCCCGACCTTCAGTTCAGGCACATGCTCGGCAAGAAAGGCGGCTGCGTCGTCGAGATCGGAGATGCGCGGCACCACATAGAAGGTCTGGCCGCCCCGGTAGCGCTCCCGCAACAGGGCCTCGCGCAGGATCACGGGATCGAACGGCGTCACATAGGTGCGCACCGCGAGCCGGTCGATCGGCGGCGTCGCGATCAAGGACATCTCGCGCACGCCGGAGAGCGCCAGTTGTAAAGTGCGGGGGATGGGTGTCGCCGTCAGCGTCAACACATGCACGTCCTCGCGCAGCTGCTTCAGGCGCTCCTTGTGTTGCACGCCGAAATGCTGCTCCTCATCGATGATCAGAAGACCGAGATTGGCGAATTCGATGCCTTTGCCCAATAGCGCGTGGGTGCCAATGACGATGTCGATGGCGCCGCTGGTCAGGCCCTTCTTCACTTCGGCAAGCTCCTTTTCCCCGATGAGGCGAGAGGCTTGCGCGAGCTTCACCGGCAGGCCACGGAAACGTTCGGTGAAGGTGTTGAAGTGCTGGCGCGCAAGCAACGTGGTGGGAACCACGACGGCGACCTGCTTGCCGGCGAGCACCGCAAGCAGGCTTGCGCGCAAGGCCACCTCGGTCTTGCCGAAGCCGACATCGCCGCAGATCAGCCGGTCCATGGGACGGCCGCTCGCGAGATCGTCGAGGACGGCGGCGATGCTCGCGGTCTGATCCTCGGTCTCCTCGTAAGGAAAGCGCGCGGCGAACTCATCGTAGAGACCATCCGGCGGCGTGATCACCGGCGCCTGACGCAGCTCGCGCAAGGCAGCCACCTTGATGAGCTTCTCGGCAATGTCGCGAATGCGCTTCTTGAGCCTCGCTTTTCGCGACTGCCAGCCGAGGCCGCCAAGCCTGTCCAGCTGGACGCCCGATTCGTCGGAGCCGTAGCGGCTCAACAGCTCGATATTCTCGACCGGCAAATAGAGCTTGTCGCCGCCCTGGTAGATCACTTCGAGGCAATCATGGGGCTCGCCGGCGGCCTCGATGGTGGTGAGCCCGGCGAAGCGGCCAATGCCGTGATCGGCATGGACCACGAGATCGCCCACCGTAAGGCTTGAGATCTCGGTGAGCACATCGCTGCCGCGCTTCGTCCGAGTGCGACGCACGAGCCTGTCGCCAAGGATGTCCTGCTCGCCGATGACGGCGAAGCCCGGCGCCTCGAAACCGGATTCCAGGCAAAGCACGGCGAAGCTTGTTGCCGAGCGCGGCGCGGCCAGTGCCTCTTCCCAAGTCTCGACGCCGACCGTGTCGCCGATCCCATGCTCGGCAAGCAAAGTGGCGAGGCGCTCCTTGGCACCCTTGCTCCAGCAGGCAACGAGAACATGCTTGCCGTCGGATTTGAGGCGTCCCACATGCGCGACCACGGCGTCGAAGACGTTGGCTTCCTCGCTCTGCCGCTCCGCGACGAAGGACCGCCCCTGCCTGCCGCCGAAGGACACGACGACGGCATCGCGCGCGGCCTCTGGATGTTCGAATGGGTCGAGTGCAATTCTTTGCCGACCCTGAAGTGTTGCCTGCCATTCGCTCTCGGTTAGGAACAGACTTTCCGGAGGCACTGGATTATAGGGCGGCGCGCCGAAGGCCTTGCGCTCCAACGCCTGCTCGCGCGCCTCGTAATGGTCCTTGATCTGCTCCAGCCGCTTCGCCCGCGCGTCGTCCACGAGCGGATCGAAGGTCACGACGGCGTCCGGCAGATAGTCGAACAGCGTCTCCAGCCGCTCATGGAACAGCGGCAGCCAATGCTCCATGCCCTGATGCTGTCGCCCGGCGGAGATCGACTCATAGAGCGGGTCGTCACCCCTGACGGGGCCAAACAGCTCCACATAACGGGCGCGGAATCGCTTTCGCGCCTCCTCGGTCAGGGGTGCTTCGCTCATGGGGAGCAGAGTCACGCGGTCGAGGCGCGCCTGAGTTCTTTGCGTCTCGGGATCGAAAGCCCTGACGGACTCGAGCGTGTCGCCGAAGAAGTCGAGGCGGACGGGGCGAGCACCGGGAGGATAGAGGTCGAGGATGCCGCCGCGTACCGCATAGTGGCCGGGATCCGTCACCGTGCCGGCGCGCCCATAGCCGAGGCTCTCCAGGCGCTCGATGAGGCTCGCCATGCTCACGACATTGCCGGGGACAAGCCGCTGCATCGATGACGCGAAATAGTCGTGCGGCGGCACACGCTGAAGCACGACATTGATGGTGGTCAGCACGATCAGAGGCCTTCCGTCCTTCCCATCGTGCCCGGCAAGCTCGGCGAGCGTGCTGACGCGCTGCGCCACGATCTCGGCATTGGGAGCGACTCGGTCATAGGGAACGCTGTCCCAGGCGGGGAAACTCAACCGGCGAACGTCGGCTGCGAAGAAGTGCAAGGCATCCTCCAGCGTCGCCAGGCGCTGACCGTCGCGCGCGACGTGAAGGATCGGCCGCGGGGCGCCCGGCCGCCCTGCCAGACGGGCAAGCTCGCCGAGGACGCCCGCGTCGAGCCCTTCGGGGACCCCGCTCGCGATCGTGGAGCCGCCCTCAAGCAGGCGCTCGACCGGCAGCAATGGGGTTTTCGGCGTCTCTGCCATGGGATGCACTTAGCAGCTGCTCGCGCGGCCCGCTGCGATTCCGTGAAAATGCCGCAAGCGTTGCATGAGCGCGTCGAGCTCCGGCTCGCCGAGCGACCCTCCGTCAAACAGGCTCACGGCAATGTCCGGATCGGGCGTCTCGATCAGGCGCTCCAACACGCGGATCTCGGCATCGGTCATGGTCTCGATCGTTTGCTCGGCGAAGCGGCCGAGCAGGAAGTCCAACTCCTTGCTCCCGCGATGCGTTGCCCGGTAAAGCGCCCGGCGCCGCCGCATGGCAAGATCATCGCTTCCCATTCGTAGAGCTTTCTTGACGGCCAAGCCCCGTCGCGCTTACAGGCGGAGAGCGGAGCCTTAGAGCGAGCGGGCTTACCTCTGTCAAGCGCGGGCGTCTAGCCTTGTGCTGCTCCCGACGCCAAGGCTCGCGCGGAAAGCCGATGCGGCCAAGCCTCTTATCCTCTCTGTTCGCCCCGGCCCGGAGCCTGAGTGGCGTCGGGCCCAGGATCGAAGCCCTGCTCAACAAGCTCGTGGCGCCCCGTCACCGCTCGGCCCATGCGCGCGTGATCGACCTCCTCTGGCATCTGCCGCAAGGCGTCATCGATCGCCATGTCACTCCGAGGATCGCGGATGCCCGCATCGGCGAGCTCGCTACGCTCGAGGTGACGGTGGCCGAGCACCGGCCCCCGCGTCGGGGTGCGCGAGCGCCCTATCGCGTGCTGGTGGAGGATTCCTCGGGCGCGCTCGAGCTCGTCTATTTCAAGGCCGATCCCGCATATTTGAAGCGCCTCCTCCCGGAAGGGAGCCGGCGACTGGTCTCGGGCAAGCTCGAATCCTATGATGGCTGGCTGCAGATGCCCCACCCGGATCACGTGGTTAGCGCGGAGGGTCCCAGCACAAGTGTCGAAGGCGCGAAGACCGAGGACCCTGCCAGGCTGCCGCTGCTCGAGCCCATCTATCCGCTCACGGCTGGCCTCACCAATGCGAGTTTGCGGAAAGCGGTCGCCCAGGGTCTCGCCCGCTTGCCCGCGCTGCCCGAATGGATCGACACGGGCTGGCGCGCGCAGAACGCCTGGCCGTCCTTTGCCAACGCGCTCCGGCGCCTGCATGCGCCGGAGACAGACGCCGACCTTGCGGCCTCCGCGCCGGCAAGGCTCCGGCTTGCCTATGACGAGCTCCTTGCCAACCAGCTCGCGCTCGCGGCCATTCGTCAGCGCTTGCGCCGCAGCGCCGGACGGCGGCTAGCCACTCCTGGAAAGCTGCGGCAGGCCATTCTGGCGCAGCTCCCGTTCCAGCTCACGCAGGCGCAGCATCACGCTCTCGGCGAGATCGATGCCGATCTCGCGAGCCCGCACCGCATGCTCCGGCTACTGCAGGGCGATGTCGGCAGCGGCAAGACCATCGTCGCCCTGCTCACCATGACCACCGCCGTCGAAGCCGGAGGCCAAACCGCGCTGATCGCGCCGACCGAGTTGCTGGCGCGACAGCACCTCAAAACCATCGAAAGCTTCGCTTTGCGGGCTAGTGTCCGCATTGCGCTGCTCACGGGGCGCGAGAAGGGCCGCGAGCGCGAGGGCATTCTCGCCGCACTGCGAGAGGGACGCACCGACATCCTGATCGGCACCCACGCGCTCCTGCAAGAGCCGGTCGACTTCCGCGACCTCGCCCTCGTCGTGATCGACGAGCAGCACCGCTTCGGCGTGCATCAGCGGCTTGCCTTGCAGGCCAAGGGAAGCGGACGCGGCGCCGAGCTCTTGGTGATGACCGCGACGCCCATCCCCCGCACGCTGCTGCTGACAAGTTATGGCGACATGGACGTGTCGCGGCTCGACGAGAAGCCGCCAGGGCGGAAGCCGGTGATGACGCGCACCGTGCCGAGCGAGCGGATGGAGGAGGTCGTGGGCGGCCTCGCCCGCGCCATTGCCGAGGGAGCGCAAGTCTATTGGGTTTGCCCGCTGGTGGCGGAGTCCGAAATCCTCGACGTCGCGGCCGCCGAGGAGCGCTGCGCGGATTTGCGCAAGCGTTTCGGGGACAAGGTCGGCCTCGTCCATGGGCGGCTGCCGGGACCGGAGAAGGATGGGGTCATGGCCGCCTTCGCCGCGGGGGACCTCTCGATCCTGGTATCGACCACGGTGATCGAGGTCGGCGTCGATGTGCCGAATGCAAGCATCATGGTCATCGAGCACGCCGAGCGCTTCGGCCTCGCGCAGCTGCACCAACTCAGAGGCCGTGTGGGCCGGGGAGCCAAGCAATCCTCTTGCATTCTGCTCTACCGCAAGCCGCTGTCGGAGGCCGCGCGGGCGCGGCTGGCGGTGATGCGCAGCACTGAGGACGGCTTCGTCATCGCCGAGGAGGATTTGAAGCTGCGGGGCGGCGGCGAGCTGCTCGGCACGCGGCAGAGCGGGCTGCCGGTCTTCCATGTGGCGCGGCTGCCCGATGACGAGGCACTGTTACAGGCGGCCCGGGACGAAGCGCGGCTCGTGCTCGCGCGCGACCCGGAGCTCAAAGGCCAGCGCTCGGAGCCGCTCCGGCTCCTGCTCTATTTGTTCGAGCGCGACAATGCCATCAAGCTGATGCGGGCAGGATAGAGGGGAGCCAAGATCAAACGACCGGCTCCTCCTCGGGCAGGTGCTTCGGTCCCTTCTGTTTGGCGAGGTCGCGCAGGCGATCCTGCTGATCGGGCGCCACCAACCCCGCGGAGACCACGAGCTTCGCCGCGTCCTCGACGGAAAGATCGAGCCCGATCACCTCGCTCGCCGGCACGAAGACAATAAACCCCGTGGTCGGATTAGGCCCGTTCGGCATGAAAACGGTGATCATGGGATCGCCGGCGCCGATCTTCTCCTCGACCTCGGGCGGCGGGTCGCCAGCGAGAAAGACGATCGAGTAGAGCCCGCGCCGTGGGAATTCGATCAACCCCACGCGCTTGAAGGAGCCGCCGTCCTGGGACAGCACCGTCTCGAAGATCTGCTTCAAGGTGCGATAGACGCTGCGCACGATCGGCATGCGGGCGAGCATCATCTCGCTATAGCTCACCAACGTCCGCCCGAAGAGGTTGGCGGTGAGCGCGCCGATCACCATCAAGCCGGTGATGCCAAAGATAAGCCCCACCCCCGGCACGGTGAAAGGGAGATAGTGCTCGGGCAAATATTGCGGCGGCACGAGCGGCTTCACCCAAGTGTCGACGAGGTTGATGAACCACCAGACGACATAGACGGTGATGGCAACCGGCCCGACGACGATGAGACCGGTCAGGAAGTAGCGCCGCAGGCGCGTTCCGAGATGCGAGGAGGCAGGCTCTTCCGCGGCGACGACGAGCTTCAGCCGATCCTCATCCCGCTCGGGCGCTTTCGCCTTTAGCGTGGGCTTTGGGTCGCTGGTGGTGTTCATGCGTTGTTCGGGCGACGATAGAGGCTCGGCAATGAGCGCTGGATAACACCAATTTCTGTTGCTTACGTTACTGCGACAGCGCCCCCGGCTTTGCCGCTCGACGGAAGTAACGCGTCACGCGCAAATAGGGTGCTTAGGGGTTGACGAGGAAGCAATCTATTCCGCTCCGCTTCAGCGCGTTGCAGAGCTTAAGGCTTTCCGCCTTGTCCGGGAAGGGTCCGATCTGCAACCGATAGAAGGTGCCGAGATTGCCCATATCGGTCTTCTCGATTCGCGGCTCGATGCTGCTGAGCTGCTGGTTCTGGCTCAAAACCTTCTGCCAGAGCTGCCGCGCTTCGTCCTCCGAACGGGTGGGCGACAATTGCAGCCGGTAGTCGCCCCGGCTTGCTGAAGGCACCGGCGCGGTTGGCGTCGCTACCGCCACTCGCGTTCCCGGGCCCCCCGCGGCGCCCGATGCCGCAGGCGCGGCATCGGTGCTCGCCGCTTGGGTCTGGGTCGTCCAAGCCGTGGGCGCGGCTGGAGGGGCGGCCGGAGGCTTCTCGTTCGCTTCGCTTGAAGGCTTCAGCTCGGCCTCGTTGGAGGTTCCTCGGATCGAGCCCCACCACTGGCTGATCCGATTGCCGCTCGAAGAGGATGGTAACGCCTGTGGCGAGGTGGTGGTCCAGGAGCTGGGGGTCGACGCATCTGCCGTGCGGGCCGGTGGCTCGGACGCGGTGACGGTGGCGCCGAAGCCCGGCTTTGCTTCGGCATTGGCGGGCGTCCCGGGCGCAGAGCTGCCCGCAGGCCGCACCTCGGTCGAGAAGGCAGCGATCGCTGCGGCGTCGGCGGCCGAGCCGCCATTGTCGGCGAGGAGCCGATCCACGTCCCCGTTCTTGTCGCTCTTCCGCGCCGAGGCAAGCTCGGCGTCGGCTTCAGTCTTCAGACCGGCGGCACGATAGGCGAGGCTCCGATTGACCATGGCCGAGAGGCGCTCGGACGGAGAAAGCCCAAGCCAGATCGCCGCGCCTAGATCGGCGACGGCGCGCGGCGACTGACCGAGCCTTTGGTAGGAAAGCCCCCGGTAGTAGAGGGCCTTGGCAGCATCGCTCGCTGAAATCTTGTCGGAGCCGAGCGCGGCCGTGAGCTGCCGGACCGCAGCCTCGTATTTCCCGGACGAGAAGGCGGAGGCGCCGCCGCTCAGGCCTCCAGCCCCGCCCTCCTGGGCATGCGCCGTCGCCATAGCAGCAAGGCTCGCCGGAGCGAGCAAAGCACAAAGCATGAGCATGCGCCGAAGCAGGCGCGTTCCTGAAATCGGGTAGGGTGCGCAGGGGCGCCTCCGATGAACGGCCATGTCCTTGCTCAACCAAAGAAATCAGGCAAATCCGAGGCTATAGCCTATTCCACGGTCACGGATTTTGCCAGGTTGCGCGGCTGATCCACGTCAGTCCCCATGAACACCGCCGTATGATAGGCGATGAGCTGCACCGGCAGCGCATAGACCAGCGGCGTCACGAAGCGATGCAACGCGGGCACCTTAAGATAGGTGCGGATGGCGCAGCCGGTGCTCGAAGCATCGGCATCGCTCACCAGCACGATCTGCCCGCCCCGCGCCGCGACCTCTTGCATGTTCGACACGGTCTTCTCGTAAAGGTCGTCGCGTGGCGCGATGACGATGACCGGCATGTTCTCATCAATCAGCGCGATCGGCCCATGCTTCAGCTCGCCGGCCGCGTAGCCCTCGGCGTGGATATAGGAGATCTCCTTCAGCTTCAGCGCGCCTTCAAGGGCGATCGGATAGCTTTGGCCCCGGCCGAGATAGAGCACGTCGCGCGCGCGAGACAGGCTATGCGCGAGCGTCTCGAATGGTTTTTCGTCCCTGAGCACCGCCGCCATGTGGCGCGGCACCTCGGTCAAGGCCTGGACGAGCTCGGCCTCGAGCGCCTCGCCGATATGCCCTCGTGCCTTGCCGGCGGCGATGGCTAAGCAGGCGAGCACGGTCAGCTGGCAGGTGAAGGCCTTGGTGGAGGCGACGCCGATCTCCGGACCGGCAAGGGTCGGCAGCACCGCATCGGATTCGCGCGCGATCGAGGATTCCCGCACATTGACGATCGACAGGGTTCGCTGGCCCTGCTCGCGACAATAGCGAAGGGTTGCGAGCGTATCCGCCGTCTCGCCGGATTGGGAGATGAACAGAGCGGCGCCACCCGAGTCCAGTCCCCCCTGGCGGTAGCGGAACTCCGAGGCGATATCGACATCGACGGGCAGGCGCGCCCAGCGCTCGAACCAATATTTGGCGACGAGGCCCGCGTAGAACGCCGTTCCGCAGGCGGAGATGGATAGGCGCCCGAGCTTGGCGAAATCGAAGGGAAGATCCGGCACCTCCACGCGGCTCGAAGAGAGGTCGACAGTGTTGGCAAGCGTGTGCCCGACGACCTCCGGCTGCTCATGGATCTCCTTGGCCATGAAGTGGCGATGGTTGCCCTTATCGACGAGGAGAGCGGTGGCCAGCGACCTGGTGACCGGCCGCTGCACGGCGTTGCCGTCGCGGTCGCGAATGGCGACGCCTTCCCGGGTCAAGACCGCCCAGTCGCCATCCTCCAGATAGGCGACCTCGTCGGTGAAGGGCGCGAGCGCCAGCGCGTCCGAGCCCACGAACATCTCGCCATCGCCATAGCCGATGGCAAGCGGGCTGCCTTGGCGCGCCACGATCATCAGATCGTTATAGCCACGGAAGATCATGGCGATGGCGAAGGCACCTTCCAGCCGCTTCAGCGTATGATAGACGGCGCGCACCGGATCGTTGCCGGCCCTTATCTCGCGGGTGATGAGATGGGCGATGACCTCGGTGTCGGTGTCGCTCGTGAAGGCGGTGCCCTTGGCCTGGAGCTCCTCCCTCAACTCGCGGAAGTTCTCGATGATGCCGTTATGCACCACCGAGACGTCGTCGGTCATATGCGGGTGCGCATTGGCCTCGGTGGGCTTGCCGTGCGTCGCCCAGCGGGTGTGGCCGATGCCGGTCTCGCCGAGAAGCGGCGCCGATTTGAGTCGCGCCTCGAGATTGCGCAGCTTTCCTTCCGCGCGCCGGCGCCCGAGCTTGCCGTTCTCGACCGTGGCGACGCCCGCGGAATCGTAGCCGCGATATTCGAGCCGCTTCAGCGCGTCGACGAGCTGTCCCGCGACCGGCCCTCTGCCGAGGACGCCAACAATGCCGCACATCCGCGCTACTCCACGCCCCGACTGTTACCGTTAGCTAACCAAGACGCAAAGCACTCGCAACTCATATGCTATGTCCCATTATTTGCTATGTCCCATTATTTCCCCCGCCGCGCTCCCGGCCGCGCTGCTTGCGAAGCCGCGCGGCCCAGCCCGGACGCTCCTCTTGCGGGGCGCGGCTGAGCGCCAGCGCATCGGCCGGAACGTCCTTGGAGATGACGCTGCCGGAGCCGATATAGGCTCCCTCCCCGATCTTGACCGGCGCCACGAGCGAGGTGTTGGAGCCAATGAAGGCCCCGGCTCCAATCTCGGTGCGATGCTTGGCGAAACCGTCGTAATTGCAGGTGATGGTGCCGGCGCCGACATTGGCGCGGGCGCCCACGCTCGCATCGCCTATATAGGTGAGATGGTTGACCTTGGCGCCCTCGGCGATCTCGGCCTGCTTGATCTCGACGAAATTGCCGACATGGGCCTTCGGCCCGAGGGCGGTACCGGGGCGGAGCCGCGCGAAGGGTCCGACCACCGCGTTGGCTCCGATATTGGCACCCACGATGTGGCAGAAGCCCCTGATGGTCACGTTGTCGCCGATGACCACGCCCGGGCCGATGATCACATTGGGCTCGATCGTCACGTCTTTGCCGACCTTGGTGTCATGGCTCAAGAACACCGTCTCGGGAGCGATGAGCGTGGCGCCGCCGGCCATGATCTCGCGTCTCAGGCGCGCTTGCATCGCCGCCTCGGCTTGGGCCAGCTCCGCGCGGGAGTTCACGCCCAAGACCTCGCTCCCCTCGGACGGCACCAAGCGCGCATCGAGTCCATCCGCGCGCGCCAGCGCCACCGCATCCGTCAGATAGAACTCCCCCTTGGCGTTGGCGTTGCCGATCCGGGACAAGAGATCGGCCAAGATCTTGCCGTTGCGGAACCCCATGATGCCCGAGTTGCACAGGGTGAGCGCACGCTCCGTCTCGCTTGCATCTTTCTCTTCGCGGATGCCCATCAGGGTCCCGCCATCATCGAGCAGCAGCCTGCCATAGCCCGTTGGGTCGGAGGCCTCGAAGCCGATCACGACGAGGTCGGCGCCATCGTCGAGCTCGCGGCGAAGCCGATTGAGCGTTTCGGTCCGGAGCAGCGGGGTGTCCCCGTAAAGCACGAGCACGGAGCCGGCAAAGCCGGCAAAAGCCGATTGAGCAGCCTTCACGGCATCGGCAGTTCCCTGGGGCTCGGCCTGCACGAACACCGCAAGGTCCGGGTCTAACGCCCGCGCAACGACCTCGACCTCCTCCATGCCCGGAGCAATCACGGCGCAAATCCGATCGATCGAGGCGCCCTTGGCCGCGGTCAGCACATGGGCGAGCAATGGCGCGCCGGCGAGCGCATGCATCACCTTCGGAAGCTCGGTCTTCATCCTGGCGCCCTTGCCCGCGGCAAGGACGACGGCGAGAACTGAATTCTGCGTCATGCCTGTTTCGTCAGCGCCAAGGCGCGCAATCGAGCAAGTACCATGCCCGGAAGCCTCCCTGCAGAGGAGAGAGTTAAACCGTTAATCTTGTCCTTCGCGCGTCGCGAATCGAACGCCCGCGCCCCCACCCGCGGATTGTCTAACGGAAAGCAGGCGCAAGAGCCACACGGCGAACACTCAATCCGGGGACCACACGCAGAAATTGACCCGGAGAGGAGAGCGAGTCATCTTCTGCTTGGCGACGGCACGCAGCGGCGGAGCCATATTGCCGGCGCTTTTTAGCGTAGATTCGGGGTCTTAGGGGAGTCTATCCATGGTGGTTAAGGATCGCCGAGGCGGCACGCGCAACTGGGTCCCGGGCCTGTTCGCGGCCTTCTGGATCTTGCTTGCCGCGTTCTCGGGGGCCTATCTGTTTCGCATCGTCACCGACCCTGCCGCGCATCGGGCCGTGACGGCTTTGGCCAGTCCCGACGGTGTACCAAATTTTGAGCGCCCGGACTCGACCGCCGCGGCGCCAGCCAATGCGCCCTCGCCGCTTTCGGCGGAGCAGGCTGATGCGCTGTTGCATGCGAACGAGGCCAAGGACAGGGAGCTCGCCGAGCTGAAGACCGCGCTGCGCGAGCTTTCCGGTCAGGTGGACGACCTCAATACGCGCTTCAAGCCGCTCGAGAAGGTTTTGGGCCCCGTGGCCGCCTTGCCGACCTCAACCTCCGTCACGACGTCGCCGCCGTCACCTGAGCCAATGCGGCCACCTGAGAAGCCCCCCGAGCCGCCGAAACCGGAAGCAAAGACCCCGGCCCCAAAGGAGCCCGCAAAGGCTGCCGATCTGGGCAAGGCTGAAAAGCCCACGGAGAAGCCCTCCGATCAGGTGAAGGTAATGGAGAAGCCCTCGGTTTCCGAGAAGCCGGCGGAGAAACCCTCCGACCACGCCAAACCGATGGAAAAGCCATCGGGGTCTGCCAAGCCAGCGGAGAAGCCTTCCGCTCAAGCCAAGGCGCCGGAGCAGCCCTCCGACCAAGATGCTGCGGACGAGGCGCCCTCAGCCCCCGCGGCTGAGACCCCCACCAACCGGACGAAGCCCCCGGAGAAGCCTTCCGAGCAAGCTTCGGCAACGCTGGGCTCAAAGGATCAGAAACCGGGCGAGAAGCCGGCGGGTGCAGTGCAAGTGACCTCCAACGAACCGGCATCGACACCCTCTGCGTCATCGACCGAGACCCCGAATGTCAGTGCGCCGCCGCCCATCCCACCCGGCACGACCCGGTTCGGCATCGAGATCGGCAGCGTGGAGAAGCAGGAGGGGGTCAGGCCGATGTGGCGCGACCTCCTGACCAACCATGCGGCGCTCGTCGCTGGCCTGCAGGCGCGCCGCATCATCGCGCCGGACAAGAAGTGGCGGCTCATCGCCGGCCCCTTCTCCAGCGCCGCCGAGGCAATGCAGGCTTGCGCGCTGTTCAAGAAGGCGAATATGCCTTGCGAGGCGACGGTCTTCGCGGGCGATTCCCTTTAGCCTAACCGCCCAAGAAGAGCCGGCCGATATCGGGGTGGCCCAGTAGACTTTTGGCGTCTCCCGCCTTGGCCAGCCTGCCGGCCACCAGCACGTAACCGAGATCGGCAAATTCGAGCCCCTTACGAGGGCATTCTGCTCGACGAGGACCAGCGTCTTGCCTCGCGCAACTCCCGCAAGGTCTCGAAGATCATGTCGATGGCGCGAGGCTCTTCCCGGCCCCCGTTCGCTAAAGCTTTTTTTGAAGCTGCTGGATACCAGCAGCATACGCGGCAGCGCAGCCATGGTCCGTCCATCGGCGCCGCTCGCGTCGGATCTACCCGTGAAGGTTGCCGATAGCCTCGGATCGGACCAAAAAACGCGGCACCGCCTACAGGTCCTTCGCGTTAAACGTATCGCACTGTTTGAGGCTGCCGCTCTCATAGCCGCGGCGGAACCATCGCACCCGTTGCTCCGATGAGCCATGGGTGAAGGAATCACGCACCACATAGCCTTGCGTCTGCTGCTGGATGCGATCGTCGCCAATGGCGCTCGCCGCCGCGAGCGCCTGATCGATGTCGCCTGGCTCGATGATGTTCTTCATCTCCTGCGCCTTGTTGGCCCAGATGCCGGCGAAGCAATCCGCCTGCAGCTCGACGCGGACCTGCAAGGCGTTGCCCTGCTTCTCGCTCATGCGCTGCCGCGCGGACTCGACCTGGTCCATGATCCCGAGCAGCTTCTGCACATGGTGGCCGACCTCATGCGCGATGACATAGGCTTGGGCGAAGTCGCCCGGAGCATGGAAGCGGTTCTTGAGTTCCTCGTAGAAGGAAAGGTCGATATAGACCTTCTCGTCGTTCGGGCAATAGAACGGCCCCATGGCCGACATCGCCGTACCGCAGGCGGAGCGAATGCCGCCGGTGAAGAGCACGAGCTTCGGATCGCTGTAGGTCTCGCCGTAGCGCTTGAACAGATTGCTCCACACATCCTCGGTGTCGGCGAGAACGACAGACACAAATTGCTTCAGATCGTCCTCGCTCGTGGTCTGGGGATGCTGAACTTGCGGACCCGGTTGGCCAGGTACCGGGAAGTTGGTGGTATCGGGGCGCGATTGCGGCAGGTGGATGTCGGGTATACCCGAATCATCACCGCCCGACCCCCCTCCTTGCAAGATGACGCGCGGGTCGACCCCGAAGAACAACATGAATCCGAGCAGGATCAGAAAACCGACAATGCCGATGCCGCCGCCGCGCCCGGCGCCGCCGCTCGGAAAGCGCAACCCGCCGGGAGACGGGAAGCCGAAGCCTCCTCCGCCTTCGTCACGCCGATCCTCGACATTCTCGCTTTCTCTTTCGCCGCGCCACCGCATCTTAGGGTCACCTCGACGACTTCATCCCGGACAGGCCGAATGTATCGGGGCCATTGTGCATGGGACAGGCCTCGGCACAAGCGCAAGGGCCCCTCAGGCAACGTGGGCATCAAGGGGGAGAATCAACCATGTGGGGTGAGGCGAAACCCGCAAATCCTTGTTGTCAAAAGCGAGATCGACAAGAAAACGTCAAAAAACTGCCATGGGCGCGAGGCATTCTCTACGCGCCCGGTTGTATCTTGTCTGGGTGGTAGTGCGTTCTGTGTAATGCGTACGAGCCTCGGCAATCCCCGCGCCGGGGCTCTTCTTTTTTTGGCCTGCGTATTCTTCGCGATCGGAGGGCGGTTGGTTCAACGTGCCCCCGCTCCACCACAGAGCGAGCAGCGCGCCGGTGATCGAAAGCGGCACCGTCAGCATGATGATGAAGGGGTCTTTGAAGCTCTCGAATTGTGCGGCGAGCACGAGATAGATGAAGGCGAGCGCGTCGGGAGCCGTCAGGCGCGGGTGTCGGGGCGGTCCGCGATCCACGAAGAATGGACCGCCCCGACACGGCTTGCCTAAGGATTGGTCGGCGGCGTCTGGTCGGGCGCCGGTGCCTCTGGCGCTGGGGCCTCTGGGGCCGGCGCTGCTGGGGCCGGTGCCGAAGGGGCCGTCATGGGTTCCGGCGCAGGCGCTGGCGGAGCCGCCATGGGTGCCGGCGCAGGTGCAGGCGCTGGTGCCGGGGCAGGCGCCGGGGCTGGTGCCGGCGCTTCGGCGGCTGGCGGTTCGACTTTGGCGGGTTGCTCGGCCTTGTGCCCGTACATGAAGTAGGCGGCGATGACGAGGGCGAGCACGATGCTGCCCAAGACGATAGCAAGAAAGGTCCTGCCGCCGGCCTGATTGTCGTTTGCCATGCGATTGGTCTCCCTGTTGAGGGTCGTGTGGTTCAGTCGGACGCAGCCTAGCGAGGAATCCCTCCTCGGTCGAGGGTCGGGGCCCGAAGCAGCGTCCCTGTCCGGCCTATGGCTGCACAAGCTCGCATCGACCGGTGTCGCGCCTATCGGTCGGCGGCGGCGAGCCCCTGCCGGCCGAGGAGATTGAAGGCCGGCGTGAGCACGATGGCAAGGAAGAGATTGAGCAGGACTGAATAGAGGGCAGCATAGCTCGGGATCGTGACGCCGAAGGCCTGCAATGGATAGACCGAACTCGCGAAGTCCTGGGTAGCCGCCATATAGGTGCCGGTGGCGAGCCCCACGGCCCACCCGGTCAATAGAGCTGGGGCATTGCAGGAGCGGGTGTAGAGGCCGAGCAGGATCGACGGCAAGAGCTGGATGATCCAGATTCCGCCGAGAAGCTGGAGCTGGATCGCATAGGCTTGTGGCAGTGCGAGGATGAAGACGACGGCCCCGATCTTCACGACCAGCGACACGATCTTGGCCATCTGCGCTTCTTGCGCCTCGGTGCAATCGGGACGCAAGAACTCCTTGTAAAGATTGCGGGTGAAGAGGTTGGCGCAGGCGATGGACATGATCGCCGCGGGGACCAATGCGCCGATGGCAATGCTGGCGAAGGCCACGCCCACGAACCACGGCTGGAACGAGGCCAGAAACAGCGCAGGCACCGCGTAGTTCGGTCCATAGCGGGCAAAGCCCGCAGCATGCGCAGGGTCCTCACCAACGCCCGCGGCGATCGCCATGTAGCCGAGCAACGCGATCAGCCCGAGAATGAAGGAGTAGGCTGGAAGCAGCGCCGCATTGCGCCGGATCACATGGCCGTGTGCGGAGCTCAAGATCCCCGTCATGGAATGGGGGTAAAGGAAGAGGGCGAGCGCCGATCCGAGGGCCAAGGTCGTATAGGCGCTATAGGCGCCGAAACTTTCGCCCGTTGGAGCGGCCAGCAGCAGCTTCTCTTGAGGCACCTTGGCGAAGATCGCCGCATAGCCGCCGAGCCTGGCCGGAATCACCACCACTGCCGCGATCACGGTGATGAAGATCAGGAAGTCCTTGACGATTGCGATCAGCGCCGGCGCCCGCAATCCGCTCTTATAGGTGAAGGCGGCGAGGATGAGGAAAGCGATGACCAAGGGCATGTGCCCAATGAAACCCTCCGTCGGGAAGCCGAGCGCGCCGATCACCACCTCCATGCCGACGAGCTGCAGCGCGATATAGGGCATGGTGGCGATCACGCCCGTCGCGGCGATGGCGAGCGCGAGCATACGGCTGTCGAAGCGATCGCGGACGAAATCCGCGGCGGTGACATGGCCGCGGGCATGCGCCACCGCCCATAGCCTGGGAAACACGACATAGAGAGCGGGATAGATCAGCACGGTATAGGGCACCGCGAAGAAGCCCATGGCGCCTTTGCCGTAGACGAGCGCCGGCACAGCAATGAAGGTGTAGGCGGTGTAGAGGTCGCCCCCAAGCAGGAACCAGGTTACCATGGTGCCGAAGCGGCGCCCCCCGAGGCCCCATTCATGCAGTAGATTGAGATCCGCTTGCCGCCAACGGGCGGCGACGAAGCCGAGCCAGGTGATGAGCAGGAACAGCGCGACGAAAATGATCGTGGCAGTCGCATTCACCAGGCCAAACTCCCTCAAAGCGCCCGTAGCTTTCGGCTAGGTTCGGCGCGTGATGCCCATCTCAATGAGGTAGACGATCAGGACCAGAGCCGCGCCGATGAGAATCCAGGCGAGCTGGTACCAGTAGAAGAAGGGGATGCCGGCGAGCGCTGGCTCAAGCTTGTTGTAAGACGGCACCCACAGCATGGCCAGGACGGGAATGATGAGGAGAAGGCGCGGCAGATAGCGGAGCCGGCTCCCCTTTGGCGTCTCACGCGTCACGGCGCTTCCCCCTGCCCGGCCCTTACGACGGCGCGAGCTTACTGAAAGCTTGAAGCTTTCGCGATTCCCTAATTCCGCCCGGTTAGGATGGCGCCAGGCAGCCAGGATCGGCGATGGTCACGCCTGGCGCAGGCCGCAGGCCGGGCTTTCGCGGTCCTTTATGTTGACCTCGGCGGTGGCGCACCCATATGGTCGCCACGGGGAGAGCCCGTAGCTCAGCCGGTAGAGCATCTGACTTTTAATCAGAGGGTCGCGGGTTCGAGTCCCGCCGGGCTCACCAATAGACCAATGACTTAGTAAGTTCCGGGGGGCGGCTGTGGAGCTCGGCTAACAGCGGGAGCACGTAGTTTACCACGATGTCGTTTGCGCAGATTTGTAATCAGTAGGTCGGGGGTTCGAATCCTCCAGTCGGCACCAGCACCTAGCCAAACAAAAAAGGTCCCAAAGAACGCGCCGGGTAACGCTAGGGGTAACGAGAAGATAGTCAGCGCTAGGTTCCAACGCGATTGCAACCTGTAACCCGTCACCAGCGACGAGCTTAAGGGCTGTTACCGCTGATTGCCTCCTTGGCGGCGCCATCGTTTCCACGAGGGCAGCGGGTCGGTCGCAGGGAGCGTCTGGGCGAGCGCAGAGACGGAGGGCCAAACCCACTCGTAGGTGGAGTGCATGACCGTATGCCAGTGATGTTGATGCCTGAAGACTACGATCGGTGGCTCGGTCCCAGCACAAGCCCTGACGAGCTCCGCGCGATGCTGCGTCCCTACGATGCCGTTCTAATGGAGGCGTACGCCGTTAGCCGGTCCGTCAACGCCGTGAAGAATGACACCGAGGAATGCATCCAGCCGATCGACGACCAACCGCAATAAGAAGCCCCACTGATTTGAAAAGAATGGCGGCTGGGCCACCCCTTAGTCGCCAGAGGCATCCTTGACGCATTTGGTCGTGAAACTGGTCTTGGCCGCGCCCGAGAGCTTCTTATCAGCCGCGGCCTTGTCGCATGACGCCGTCGCGTCGGACTCGCATTTCTTCATGAAGCTAGTGAGAGCGGCACCCGCCAGCTTCTTCTCTGCCGCCCGATCCTTGCAGCTTAGATCGCCATGGCTCCACTGACGGCCAGGCTGGACAACAGTAGCGCTAGAGCAAGGCGTTTCATTCGATCCTCTCAAGGTTGGTTTGTGGGCGGGGAAGCTATGCCTTGCCGTGGCCCTTGGCTATTGCCTACCTCGCCGCGGGTTAATCTGGAGGGTATTTTCATGCTGGACAGTCGTTCGGTTGATCTGAGAGCTGCCCGCGGGACGTGCCGAAATCCGGGTGGAAATGCGAGAGGACACCAGCGACTGCGCCCTGATTCTTTCCCCTGTCCAGTGGTTCGGAAAAGTTGAAGGTTCGCCAGTGCATCTTCCATCTCTTACATCGAAACAGTGGCGGGGGCGTCTAACCTATGCGGCGATGTCATTACTGGTCGTTTGGCACACCCTTGCTATCGTGGTCGCGCCGTCGCCAGACAGTGCGATTACCCGGTCGGCACGTTTGCTATTCGAGCCCTATTTGACTCTATTCAGGCTGGAAAATGGATGGAGCTTCTATGCCCCCGATGTTCGCGTGGAATCCGAATTCCGCTACGTCGTGGAGGATGCGTCCGGAGAGCGTCATACCTTTGTCCCGGCTGATAAACTGAGCAGGTTCCACCCAATCGATATCTGGGTCAAAGATTGGTACATACACGTTATGGATACTCCTGAAACCTACGGTGATGCCGTCGCTGCGTATCTCTGTCGAGAACATGCCTTGCTGCACCCGGTCAGCATCACGCTTCTGGAGATCGAACAAAATGAGTTCTCGCCGGAGGACCAACTGAGCGGAAAGCACCCCTTCGATCCCGAGTTTCTCGACGAGAAGACTCTGACCACCGTCCAATGCCCGAACGAGTAATGTTGGCACGCGTGAACCAAATCACGTTTGCCGCCCCCCTGAGAGAGGCCTGGTCGCAGGTTTGGTTCCAGGACAAGCCGACGTCGTCTTTAGAGATCGCCCGTATGGGCATTGGTGCGGCGCTCGTGCTCCACTATGGTCTGGCAACCCCCTACCTCTTGACGTTTTGGGGCGACGACGGCTGGATGCCGCGCGCACTTCTCGCCAATGAAATTACCGATCCTTGGCAGCAATCGGTTTTTTTCTATTTTACGGCTCCTTGGCAGTGGAGCGCCTTCCACGCGTTTTTTTTGTTCTGCTGCGCCGCCTTCATGTTGGGATGGCGAACGTCCTGGGTAAAATGGGCCGTGCTGATCGGCCACATCTCCTACGACTACCGCAACCCGATCATGACCTACGGCGTAGACTCGATCGTTGCCTGCCTGCTGTTGATTTTATGCTTCGCGCCGGTCGGACGCGCAATGAGTTTGGACAGAGTGCGCGAGGTCCGCTCAGCAAAGCGCAAAAGCCTTGGAGCCAGCCCACCGGCCTTCACCAGTCCTTGGGCGTTCGCCTGCACGAGGCTGATGCAGATCCAGATGGCAGTGCTGTTCTTCTTCAGTGCCATTGGTAAACTAACAGGCGACGACTGGCGGGGCGGTGACGCCATATGGTGGCTTTTTACCAACAGTTATTATTACAACAATGATATTTTGAATTTGTTAGCGTCGCAATACTGGCTGGTCAATGTTGCGACGTATGGCACTATCTTGATCGAAATTGCCTTTCCATTCCTGATCTGGCAGCGGCGCTCACGACCTTACATGCTTGCTGCAGCATTGTTCCTCCATCTCCAGTTCGCCGTCCTGATGTACCTGTATTATTTCTCTTGGGTCATGATCATGGGACAGATGAGTTTTGTGCGCCCCGAGTGGCTGAGCGGCCTCGGTGCGGCGTGGAAGCGAAAAATGGGCGAAATGGAGATGATCTACGACGGCGCCTGCGGCTTCTGCAAGCGGTCTATGGCGTGGTTTTTGGCTTTCGACGGTCTCAGGCAGATCCAGATACGCGACTTCCGCACCAACCCATCCCCGATCGTGAGTGACGAACAAATGATAAAGGCGGTCTATCTCGTTTTGCCCGACGGTCGGGCGCTGCCAGGTTTTGAGGCCTATCGTTACGTTGTGTTGCGCGTGCCAGGATTGTGGTGGCAAGTTCCATTCTTTTATGTTCCCTTGTTCAGTCGTCTTTTCGGTCACCCGATATACAATTGGATCGCGGCCAACCGAAGCCGGCTCTAGCTGAACCTCCTGCTATACCCCCCGACACTGCTCGCCCGGGCCGAAAATGTCATTGAATAAGATGCCCCTCTGAATGTCTCCTGTGGGTCAACAGCGTCGGATCGAGGCCGTTGGTGACGAGTCCGCTTTACCCCCAATTGCTGACGTATCGCTGCGGCGCGGCGAACCGCTGTGGGCCGCGTCGGTTGAGCCGTTGCCGGGGCTGGTCACCCAGCCGCCGGACTGCACTGCCCGCGCAAACGTCGTTCCCACCTATTGCGAATCGGTAACGGTCGCTGCCGACGGTGATGCAGACGGTCAATCAGCTGGAAGCTGCACTAAGAGAATCGCGTGCCATGGCCAGCTAACGAGGTTTGATTTATATTGGTCCAGCGCAAGGCGTCTTGCAGGAAGGGCCTGTATATAAGCATGGTTGCAACATTTACCGGACAGCCGGTATCGAGAAGGGGTCTCAGATGGCCAAAGAGTTCGAAGAGTTTCAGAAGGCGGGTGAACAGTTTCAGAAGGTGGGTAAGGACAGCTTCGATGCGGCCGTCAAATCGTTAGGCGAGGTGAACAAGGGCTTGCAGGCCATTGCTGCCGAGGTGACCGACTACTCGAAGAAGGCGGTTGAGGACAGCATGCGTGCTTTCGAGCAGTTGATGGGCGCAAAGTCGCTTGAGCAGGCTATCGAGATCCAATCTCAGTTCACCAAGAAGGCCTATGACACCTACATGGCCGAGATGTCGAAGCTCGGCGAGATGTATGTCGGCTTGGCCAAGAATGCCTACAAGCCCGTCGAGTCAGCTTTGCCCAAGAAGACGGTCTAACGTCATGAGATACGCGAGGACTTGAGTTTCCTGGTTCATGTCTCCCCCGACTTGCGAACGTGAGCGTGAAACAGCCCTACAAAAAATCGCGTGCTTGCGTCAGCTAAGAGCCTCTACCTGTATAAATATATAGATGGAGGGATCGCATGCTGAGGCCAAAACGAAACGACAAAGCCGTTCTGCTCAATCTTCCCGCTCAGATGCTTGAACAGATTGATCTAGCGGTCCGCGAGCAAGGTGTCTCCCGCTCGCATTTTCTGCGGCAGGCGGTAGAGCGCAATCTGCGCCATTATCAGAATGTTGAGCGTGCCATCTTCGCTCGCATCTATCAGCAAGGCATGAGCTAGGGCCTTCCAAAACGAGGCAGCGTTCGCGATGTGGCAGTGATTGAGGTTCGGTGACTGGGAGAAATGGGACACGGAGCGACCAGCTTCCGCCTTAACCTCCCGTCGCTCGGTTATGAGCCTCCTCCTCAGTCCTTCTTGTATTTTAGAAACTTGCCGGTCATGACAATCTTCACCCGGTCGCCATTCGGGTCCGGCTGGCGCGTCAGATCGAGATCGAAGTCGATTGCGCTCATGATGCCATCGCCGAATTCCTCCTCGATCAAAGCCTTTAGGGTGGTTCCGTAGACCTGCACGATCTCATAAAAGCGGTAGATCAGTGGATCTGTGGGGATGTCCCGGCCGAGCGAGCCGCGAAGGGGGATCTCGATCAGAAAATCTTGCGCCTCGGGCATTTCGAGCAGAGTGGCGACTTTAGCGGCTGCCTCCTTCGGCAATGACATCTGTCCGAGCAAGGCCGCTGTGACGATGAACGGCGACAGACCGGTCTCCGCCGCCAGCCTCCTCAAGGAAAGCCCCTTCGCTTTCATGGCCCGGAACAGTTTGCGCTCTAGAACCGGTCGTTCATTACCGAGTTCTGTCATCCGTATTTCCCTCCGCGGCGGCCTTTGTCGACGGCCTACGACGCGCAGCGGGGCTTCGTCACGATCTAATTTTGATAGAACGAAGCCCAGCTTTGATACGGCGCGCTATTTCTTGAACTTGGCTGCTTCCTCGGAGCCCTTGGTGGCATCCCCGGCCGTGTAGGAATGGGCTCCCACTCCAGCGAGCTTGCCCTTGTCGACTACAAGATATTCGGTACGAATGGGCTTACCCGCGAAATAGGACTCGAGGATCTCGCGCGTTCCTGCCGCGTAGCGTGTCTGCGCCGACAGCGACGTGCCAGAGATGTGCGGGGTCATGCCGTGATGGGGCATGGTGCGCCACGGATGGTCTTTGGGTGGCGGCTGCGGGAACCAGACGTCGCCGGCATAGCCCGCGAGTTGGCCGCTTTCGAGCGCGCGAACGATAGCGTCGCGGTCACAGATCTTGCCTCGGGCAGTGTTCACGATATAGCTGCCGCGCTTCATCATGCCGATCAGCCTATCGTTGAACATGTGCTCTGTCTCGGGATGCAGCGGCGTATTGATGGTGACCACGTCGCAGACCTTCACGAGCGATTCTACGTTTGGGTGGTAAGTCAGCCCCAGCTCCTTCTCGACCTTCTCGGGTAGGCGGTGCTTGTCGGTGTAGTGGAGCTTCACGTCGAAGGGCTTCAGACGGCGCAGTGCCGCAAGCCCTATACGACCGGCCGCGACCGTGCCAACATTCATGCCTTCGAGATCGTAGGAGCGCTCCACGCAGTCGGCGATGTTCCAGCCGCCCCTGACCACCCAGCCATAAGACGGGATGTAATTGCGGACCAGCGCCAGGATCATCATGACAATATGCTCGGAGACGCTGATCGAATTGCAGTAAGTAACCTCGGCGACGGTGACGCCCTTGTCCATGGCAGCTTGCAGGTCGGTGTGGTCGGAGCCGATGCCGGCGGTGATGATAAGCTTGAGCTTCTTCGCCTTGTCGAAGCGCTCCTTGGTCATGTAGGCTGGCCAGAAGGGCTGCGAGATCACGATCTCCGCGTCGGGCAGCTCTTTATCGAGTACCGAGTCCTTGCCGTCCTTGCTCGACGTGACAACGAGTGTGTGGCCTGCCTTCTCGAGAAACTTTCTCAAGCCGAGCTCGCCGGAAACGCTGCCCAGAAGCTCGCCCGGCTTGAAGTCAATTGTGCTCGGTGTCGGTGCCGTCTGCCCGTCGGGATATTTGTCGATCTTTGGAATGGAGTCGCGGGCGTACTTCTTTGGGTAGCCATCGACGGGATCGTCATAGAGAACACAAACTACCTTGGCCATTATTTCGCTCCTTGGCTTGACGCAGGCATAGTGCAAGCCCGCCACAAGTGCATGGTTGAGCTGCAACGACCTGCTTGCATAGTGTTGTGGATGGAGTGAGGGAGCGTGAAGCCCTCGCACCTATCCTCACGTTTCCTCCCGCGGTTCCGGAACTTGCAGCGCCCGGTTCCCTGTGCTGCCAGCTTCCTTTTTTGTACCATTGGAGATCAATAGGCTTTACCGAAACGGCCGATAGGATTGCTCTATCGACGCGCCTTAGTTCCTCGGGGCCCGCGATGCGCCTGTATGGCAGTTTTGGGTCAAAGGCGACTGCGCTAGTCTTTGAGACATTGCCGTGCATGGGTAGCTCCGGATATGGCTCCTGTTGAGCTAATGCCCCGACAAAGGCTAGGCCAAACTCGCCGGTCGCCTTGTTGATCGCAACGGTTCCGGCTCCCACGGTAGGGTCGCCCTTCTGATCCTCGGTATTCTCGGAAAGTACCCACGTGGCGACTAACGCGCGGTCATCATTTTGCACGATGCGAAAATGCAAACCCGTCATCGCGCCGATGTCGCCAATTACCTCAGGGGGCGATACCGTGAACCGAAAAAGCTGCGGCTGGTGGGTGGGGCGTGAAAGGTCGCGGGGGTCAAGTATGAGTTCTGCGTGGGAACAAGTCCACGCCTCTGCTGCCTCTGCGGATGTTGCACAGGCAAGCAACGCGATCCCCACGAGCAACGACCGCATCATTTGATCCCGCCCTCTTGTCTGCGTACGGACCTAACCTAACAAAAAACCCTGCCAACCGAAGCTGGGGGCCAAAGCTTTTAGTCACTAAAAGCTGTCCGCGCCCTTGGGTATCAAGCGTTCGGCAAGATCCGCAAGGCGCGCGCCACCGATAAGCCAGTATATTGCCCAGAGGGTTACGATAAAGGCAGCCACCCCCAATAGGGACACGCCTGTAAGATACTCAGCCGCGCCGCCTACCTCCGTTGCTATAAGGATGCACACCACGGCGAGGACCGCTTTTCCAACATCGTGCTCCCTCAGACGCGCAATCACCCTGGCGATTAGCAACAGCAGCCGGGCCAGCCAGAGCCGGATGAGTCTCATGTGGACCTCCTCAGGAGAGCGTCAACTTCCTGCCCTTGAAGGGTGTCGCGCTCCAGGAGGACCTTGGCGACGATCTCGATGCGCGCCCAATGCCGTCTGACAAGCACCCGCGCCTGGTGACGCAAGTCGTCTCTCGTCGTGTCATCGATCTTGTTGCACAAGGCTACGTGGGCGGCCTTTGCCTGGTCGTCATAAACATCGTGCTTGCAGAGAGGGGAGTGCGGAGCAAACTCGACCTGAGCCGCCGGACCCGCAAAGCAAATGATGATTTGGTGATCGGGTCGCCGCTCTTCGTCATCGGGCGGCACAGTTTTGCCCTTGGTGTTCTCGTCAGGAATGATGGTGACGAAGCTAATGTTGTAGCCGAGCCCCCTGGCTATCACCACGTGCCCGGCTTCGTGGTAGGCGACTGCTTCCCTCGCTGTCATGCTGTGCTGAAGTCGAGACCTCGCTCGCTCACCGGGCTCATCTTCCATTTTTGTTAAGTAGGTCTTTTGCACTGAAGCGGCTCGCACTGTGCAGACATGTGTTTCAGATTTGCGACACAGAGATCCTCCGACACAAGCCGTTACAAACTAGCCACACGGCAGTTGCAATTTCCACCTCAAATCAATCTGTCTAACGGGACCGATATTATAGCTGGCAGCGATGGCTTTTGAGCCAATTCTGGCGTGGGCCATGATCGAGCCATGCGGAAAGCTGGCCCTGCATTCGATTGCAGACACGCCAGACAGGGCCAAGGAATTTTTCCTGGGGAGGTACTAGAGATGGTTGGCGTAAACGTCGTCGCTATCACTATCGAACCTAGCCAAGGCAATGATGACGCACTGCCGGCAGAAGCAGAGATTTTGGGGCTGCGATGAGCCAAAGCACGTTGGCGATAGTCGGCGGTGTTGGTCTCGCCGCTTCGGCGTTAGCGGTGGCCCTCTGGTTTTGGGCGTCGCTGCTGAAAGTCCC
>Ga0116222_1000228_pt1 | contig 38285 bp, 29 predicted proteins | sample Sb_taG_12_FD_88963 | JGI IMG/M metagenome (GOLD analysis project Ga0116222, IMG submission 88963) | Peat soil microbial communities from Weissenstadt, Germany - Sb_50d_9_AC metaG | ecosystem: Environmental > Terrestrial > Soil > Wetlands > Peat | place: Germany: Weissenstadt | collected 2010-09-21
ACGAAGGTCGTTGGCGGTACCAATCCCCGCAAGGCGGGCGAGTCGGTCGAGCTGAGCGGTGCGAGCGTGCCCGTCTTCGGGACCGTGGCCGAGGCGATGGCGGGGACCGGGGCCGACGTGTCCGTGGTCTTCGTGCCGGCCGGCGGCACCAAGGACGCCGTGATCGAGGCCGTCGACGCCAGGATCCCGCTGGTCATCGTGATCACTGAGGGCATCCCGGTGCACGACACCGCCGCGTTCTGGGCGTATGCGTGCGCGCACGGGAACGCCACCAGGATCGTCGGCCCGAACTGCCCGGGAGTCGCCTCGCCCGGGAAGTCCAACGCCGGCATCATCCCGGCGGACATCAGCTCCGAAGGCCGGATCGGCCTGGTCTCCAAGTCGGGCACGCTGACCTACCAGATGATGTACGAGCTACGTGACATCGGCTTCTCCACCGCGGTCGGAATCGGCGGCGATCCCATTGTCGGGACGACGCACATCGACTGCCTGCGAGCGTTCTCCGAAGATCCGGAGACTGACGCGATCGTGATGATCGGCGAGATCGGCGGAGACGCGGAGGAGCGGGCCGCCGCCTACATCGAAGCCAGCATGACCAAGCCCGTGGTCGCCTATGTGGCCGGTTTCACCGCGCCAGAGGGCAGGACCATGGGCCACGCGGGTGCCATCATCTCCGGTTCGGCCGGCACGGCGCAGGCTAAGAAGGAAGCGCTGGAGAAGGTGGGTGTCAGAGTCGGCCGCACGCCGAGCGAGACGGCGCGACTGGTGCGCGGCCTGCTGCCGGGCAGCTGACGCCTGGCCGGTCGCATCGGCGCGCCTCCACCTGCTGCGCACGCGAAATTGCCAGGGTTGGGTCTTGTGACGACTTCCGCCCTTGGTGCCCGGCCAGCTAGTGCCGACGGCGGTGCCGACGGTGATCCATCGGCCCGCCGGACCAGGCCGCTGCTGGTCGATGGCGCGCTTGCGGCCGGCACGTCGGCCGGACTCGGCCTGACCCTGCTCACCATCCTGGTGCTGGTCGGCTGGATCGCCGCACCGCACTCCGGGCTCGGGCTGCCCGGCGTGCTGCGCACCGCCGCCGTCCTGTGGCTGGTTGGTCATCACGTCGGCGTTCAGGTGCACAGCGCAGGCAGGATCGGGATGCTGCCGCTCGGGCTGGTGCTGCTGCCCGGCGCGCTGCTCTGGCGGGCGGGGCGCTGGATGGTCCGCGATCATGCCGCTGCCAGGCCGGGCCGGGCGGTCACCTCCGCGCTCGCCGTCGCCGCGCCGTACGCGCTACTGGCCGGCCTGCTGGCGGCGGTCAGCGCAACGGCGCTTGCCGTCCCGTCGGTCGAGCAGGCGATCGTGGCCGGCTTCTTCGTCGCGCTGGTCGCCGCCGGTTTCGGCGCGAGTCGGGCGCTGGCGCCATGGGCGCAGCTAGCCGCGCTGGTCTCGGCCAGGACGCGGTCGGTGCTGGTCGGCACCGCCGGGTCGGTCGCCATGCTGGCCGCCGCAGGTTCGCTGCTGACGGCGATGGCACTGGCCAGCCACGTGCGGCAGTTCAGCGCGCTGAACGGGCTGCTGGCACCAGGCATCGTCGGAGCCGGGCTGCTTCTCCTGGCCGAGCTCGCCTACCTGCCGAACGCGATCATCTGGGCGGTCGCCTACCTGCTCGGCCCGGGTTTCGCGGTCGGAACCGGAACGATAGTCGCGCCGACCGGTTCGGCTCTCGGTCCGCTGCCGGCCTTCCCGATGCTGGCGGCGCTGCCGCTAGGCCCGCAGAACTCTGGGCCGGCCTGGCTGGCCGCTCTGGTGCTTGCCGCGCCCTATCTGGCAGGCGTGGTCGGCGGAGTGCTTGTCGTGCGGATCGCTCCGACGCCGACGCTTGAGGCCGCCCCGATTCGCGGCTTCTGCTGCGGTGCGCTGACCGGTGTAATGCTCGGAGTGCTCGCCGCTTTCGCCGGAGGTCCGCTTGGCGATGGCCGGATGGCCGCCGTCGGGCCGTCGGCCTGGCAGGTCGCCGTCGTTGCGGCACTTGAGGTGGGGATCGCCGCGGCAATCACCGCCGGGGCGGCTAACTGGCGGTACGCCCGCGCTCACTTGGCCGCCGGGGAGGTGGCGCAGGACAGCAATCCCGGGTTCCGGCCCGGCGGGCACGATCAGCGGCCGGGCACCGTGCCGCGGCAGCCGGATGGCGACGCCGACAGCCACCACGTCATCTATCTGGATCGATGGGCGGGCGATAAGGCGGCGAGCCAGCCACCGCGTCGCTCACGCGGACCCTCCGGACTGCCTTAACCACCTGGAGTCCTGCCCCGACCTGGGCTGCTAGCCAGACCCCGAGGTAGCTGGACGAATTGACTTGTACAGCTGGTTCAGGCAGGCCTGCTGATCGCTTGACGTCTGCGCCAGGCTCCGGCACTTCTCATACCTGTCAATCTGGGTCGGGAAAGCCAGGTAGATCGACAGTATCCAGACGGCGAGCAGGCCGGCCAGCGCGCCGAGGACGATGCCTCCGACCGAGCCGCGCGGCCGGTAGGTCCCGATCCTGCGGGCCTTGCGCACGGCGGTGATCCCGATGACGCACGCTGCCGTGCCCAAGAGTGCGCTGAAGCTCAGCAGGAGGATCCCGCGGTGCCGATCAGTGCTGCCGAGCCCGCCCAGGGCGACGAGGCTGAGCGCGCCGAAGATCAGCGCGGCGATCGCCCGCTGGCGTAGCTCACGATCCGGCGGCCGAGCCGGGCGCTGCCTGGTCGGCTGCGGCTGGGGTGCACGCTGCTCGGCCCGGCGCTGGAAGATACCGCCTGGCCGGTCCGGCGGGCTCGGCCGCTGGCCAGGTAGGCCGGGCTGGGCAGGCTGGCCGTAGGGCTGGCCGGGCGGCAGGTGCGGCTGATCCTGCGGCTCAGGGAAGTACAGCCGGGGCAGGCCGGGCAGCCTGCTACCAGACTCAGGCGCGCCCGGCTGGCCTGAGCTATCTCGCTCGTCTTGGCCGCCCGGCTCCTGCGGGGCGCCCGGGGTGGGCGGCGGGCTGATATCGGCGGGCAGTGCCGTTCCTCCGGTCGGTCTGGCTGAGCTTGGTGCGCTCGGAGTTCGATGCGTTCCGAGCTCGATGCGTTCGGAGCTCGATTCCTGGCGCGTTCGGTCCTATTTCATCACCAGTTCGCTTGCCCTACTACCTGGCCAGAACCTGGCCCGTTCAGGTTACGCCCGGTAGCCGCCAGCCGGGTGGAGCCGAAGCCGGGCACCGCGGCTCATCGGTCCCACGACTAGGGTTGCGGCATGGTGCCATCACGCCTCGTGGTCCTTGTCTCGGGCGAGGGGACCCTGCTGCAGCACCTGATCGACGCCTGCACGGCTGGCTCGCTCGGGGCCCAGATCGTGGCGGTCGGGGCCGATCGGGACGGCACCCGGGCGATCAGCCGGGCTCAGACCGCCGGGATCGAGACGTTCGTCTGCCGGGTGGGTGATTACGCTGAGCGCGCGCAATGGGACCAGATGCTGACGCGGACCTGCGCCAGCTTCAGCCCTGACCTGGTGATCTCGGCCGGCTTCCTCAAGCTGTTCGGCCCTGCGTTCCTTGACGAGTTCGCCGAGCGCTGCATCAACTCCCATCCGGCGCTGCTGCCATCATTCCCCGGTCTGCACGGCGTCAGGGACGCGCTTGCCTATGGCGTCAAGGTGACCGGCTGCACGGTCTTCCTGGTCGATGCCGGGCTGGACAGCGGGCCGGTGATCGCCCAGGCGGCGGTCCCGGTGTCGGACGATGACGACGAGGAATCGCTGCGCGAGCGGGTCAAGAGCGCCGAGCGGACCCTGCTGGCCGACACCGTGAGCGCGATGATCGCCGGCGGCTGGTCGGTCAGCGGCCGCCGGGTACGGATCGGCCGGCCATCTGAGCTGGCGGAGACTGCCCGATGAGCCGGGTGGCCATCACCCGCGCGCTGGTCAGCGTGTCCGACAAGACCGGGCTTGACCGGCTGGCCGCGATGCTGCACGAGGCCGGGGTGCAGATCGTGTCGACCGGCAGCACAGCGGCGGCGATCGCCGCAGTCGGCCTCCCGGTCACGCCGGTGCAGGAGATGACCGGATTTCCGGAGATCCTCGACGGCCGAGTCAAGACCCTGCATCCGGCGGTGCACGCTGGGCTGCTCGCCGACCCAAGCAATCCTGACCATCTGAGCGAGCTTGGCCGGCTTGACATCGCGCCGTTCCAGCTGCTGGTCTCCAACCTCTACCCGTTCACCCAGACTGTGGCCAGCGGAGCCCCGCCAGACCAATGCGTCGAGCAGATCGATATCGGCGGCCCGGCCATGGTCAGGGCCGCGGCCAAGAACCACGCCAGCGTCGCCGTCATCACCAGCCCCGATGCTTACGGCCAGGTCGAGGCAGCGCTCCTGGCCGGCGGGTTCACGCTGGAGCAGCGGCGTCGGCTGGCAGCTCAGGCCTACGCGCACACGGCCGCCTACGACGCGGCCGTCGCGTCCTGGTTCGCATCCGCTTATGCTCCCGACGAAGTCGCCGTCCAGTCCGGCTGGCCGGACCTGACCTGCGCCGTCTGGACCCGCCGTGACGTGCTCCGCTACGGCGAGAACCCGCATCAGCGGGCCGCGCTCTACCAGGATCTGGACACCGGTGGCCTCCGGGCCGGCGGGATAGCCACCGCGGACCAGTTGCACGGCAAGGCGATGTCGTACAACAACTACGTCGACGCCGACGCCGCGTGGCGGGCGGTGAACGAATTCGCCGGACCGTGTGTCTCGATCGTCAAGCATTCCAATCCGTGCGGCATCGCGCTCGGAGCCGACATCGCGCAGGCGCATCGCAAGGCGCACGACTGCGATCCGGTCTCCGCGTTCGGCGGCGTGATCGCGGCGAACCGGGTGATCACCGCCGACCTGGCAGGCCAGATCGCCGACGTGTTCACGGAGGTGATCATCGCCCCTGGCTTCGAGCCAGCCGCGCTGGAGATCTTGACCAGGAAGAAGAATCAGCGGCTGCTCAGCTGCCAGCCACGCCAGGTGCCGGCTGGGCCCTCGGTCGAGTGGCGGCGGATCGGCGGCGGACTGCTGATGCAGCAGGCCGATACGGTCACCGAGCCTGGTGATGGCCCGCCGGGCTGGCGGTTGGTCGCCGGGCCGCAGGCTGACCAGGCTGCGCTGGCCGACTTGGAGTTCGCGTGGCGGGCCTGCCGCGGCGTGAAATCGAACGCGATCCTGATTGCCGCCGGGCAGGCCGCGGTGGGCATCGGAATGGGCCAGGTAAACCGGGTCGACGCGGCTAGGCTCGCGGTCGCCAGAGCGGGCCGCCGGGCCGCCGGGTCGGTCGCCGCCAGCGATGCCTACTTTCCCTTCGCCGACGGGCTCGAGGTGCTGATCGACGCCGGGGTTAAGGCAGTGGCCGAGCCGGGCGGCTCAGTCCGCGACGACCAGGTGATCGCGGCCGCGCGGACGGCCGGCGTCAGCCTCTACTTCACCGGCGTCCGGCATTTCTGGCACTGACGCGATCGGCCGGAATGTACCGGCCGACTGCGCCCGACCATAATGCGCCGGCCAGAATGAGGCCGTGAGCGCGATCATCCTGGACGGCAAGGCCACCGCGGCGGCCATTCGTACCGAACTCGCCAGCCGGGTGGCCGCTCTGGCCGACCGTGGCATCGTCCCGGGCCTTGGCACCGTGCTGGTTGGTGACGACCCGGGCAGCACGGTCTACGTGACGGCCAAGCACAAGGACTGCGCGCAGGTGGGGATCGCCAGCCTCCGGCACGACCTGCCGGCCACGGCCAGCCAGCAGCAGGTGCACGAAGTGGTCGCCGAGCTCAACGCGGACCCGGCGTGCACCGCGTTCATCGTGCAGCTGCCGCTCCCGGCCGGCTTGGCCAGCCAGCCGGTGCTTGAGCTGATGGATCCGGCCAAGGACGCCGACGGCCTGCACCCGATGAACCTCGGGCGGCTAGTGCTCGGCGTGCCGGCCCCGCTGCCCTGTACCCCGCTCGGGATCGTCGAGCTGCTTCGCCGGTACCAGGTCCCGATCGCCGGCGCGAACGTCACGGTGATCGGCCGTGGCATCACAGTGGGCAGGCCGCTCGGTTTGCTGCTGACCAGGCGCAGCGAGAACGCGACCGTCACCCTCTGCCACACGGGTACGGCCGATCTGGCCGGGCACACCCGCGGCGCCGACATCGTGGTGGCTGCCGCGGGCAAACCTGGCCTGGTCACGCCGGACATGATCAAGCCGGGTGCCGCGGTGCTCGACGTCGGGATCACCAGGACCGATGCCGGGCTGGCCGGTGACGTGCACCCGGCGGTTGCCGAGGTGGCCGGCTACCTGGCTCCGATGCCTGGCGGCGTCGGGCCCATGACCAGGGCCATGCTGCTGGCCAACGTGGTGACCGCCGCTGAGCGCCTGGCCTGATAGCCCAGAGCTACTAGCGAGTAACATAGCTCCGGGGATTACCTTGCGAGGACCCGGAGTCCGGGTGGCTGGCCTGGTTTGACAGGCTTGCCGTGGCAACTGCGCGAACCGTGGGAACGAGGAGGTCGGCCGCCGGCCATGAACATCGTCGTCTGCGTGAAGCAGGTACCCGACACGTATTCGGAACGCGCGCTCCGCGCCTCGGACTCCACGCTCGACCGTGACGCGGCCGATGCCGTGATCAACGAGGCCGACGAGTATGCGATCGAGGAGGGCCTGCGGCTGGCCGAGGCGCACGGTGGCGAGGTGACCATCTTGTCGATGGGCCCCGGGCGCGCGACCGAGGCGATCCGCAAGGCGCTGTCGATGGGCGCGGACAAGGCCGTGCACCTGATCGACGATGCCCTGGCCGGCTCCGATGCGCTCGGCACCTCGGCCGCGCTCGCCGCGGTATTGCAGCAGATCGGGTTCGACCTGGTCATTCTGGGCTTCGAGTCGTCCGACGCGCGAACCGGCGTGATGGCCGCGATGCTGGCCGAGCGGCTCGGCGTGCCGCAGCTTTCCTACGCGGCGAAGGTGGAGATTGACGGAACCGCCATCACCATCCACCGGCAGACCGATTACGGCTACGACCGGGTCGAGGCCACCGTGCCCGCCGTGCTTGGCGTGGTCGAGAAGATCAACGAGCCGCGTTACCCGTCGTTCAAGGGGATCATGGCGGCGAAGAAGAAGCCGGTGCAGACGCTGAGCGTGACCGACGTCGGCATCGACCCGGCGCTGGTGGGCCTTGGCGGTGCGGCGACCGAGGTGATCAGCTTCGCTAAGCGCCCGCCCAGGCAGGCGGGCACCATCGTGACCGACGACGGCGACGGCGGCAACAAGGCCGCGGAATTCCTCGCCGCACGGAAGTTCATCTGAGCCGCCGACCGCGGCCACGCCGACCACAGTGTTTCGACCACAGTGTTTTCGACCACAGGTGTTTCCGAATACGCCGGATCCGCGCGCTGATCCGAACGAGGACTGAGGGTGCCATCGATGGCTGAGATCCTGGTACTTGCCGATCATGACGGCGAGACCGTCAAGAAGGTCACCGTCGAGCTGGTGACGCTGGCCCGCAGGTTCGGCGAGCCTGTCGTGGTGTGGACCGGGCCCGGAGCGCAAGAGGCGCGGGCCCGGCTGGCCGAGTTCGGTGCGGCGAAGGTCTACGTGGCGCAAAGCGCTGAGTTCGACGACTACGTGGTCGCGCCCAAGGCCGAGCTGCTCGCCGAGCTGGCGCAGCAGAAGTCACCGGCCGCAGTGCTGTTGCCGAGCACCGCGGAGGGGCGTGAGGTCGGCGCCAGGCTGGCTGTCAAGACCGGCTGGGGCCTCCTGACCGACGTGGTCGGGCTCGGCGACGGTCTGACCGCGGAGCAGGTCATCTTCGGCGGCGCGGTCAACGTCAGCTCGCGGGTCAGGACCGGCACGCCGATCATCGCCATCCGCCCGAACGCGATCACCCCGGAGGCCGCCGACGGGCCCGCCGTCCTCGAGCCGGTCAGCTGCGCCGTCAGCGAGGCGGCGAAGCAGGCCAGGATCACCGAGCGGGTGGTCCAGCAGCGCGGTGCCAGGCCGGAGCTGACCGAGGCTTCGATCGTCGTCTCCGGCGGCCGCGGGGTCGGCTCGGGCGAGAACATGGGGCTGATCGAGAAGCTGGCCGACTCGCTTGGCGCGGCGGTGGGTGCGTCCCGCGCGGTAACCGACGCGGGCTGGTATCCGCACCAGTTCCAGGTCGGCCAGACCGGCAAGACGGTCTCGCCGCAGCTGTATGTCGCGGTTGGCATCTCAGGCGCCATCCAGCACCGGGCTGGCATGCAGACCTCGAAGACGATCATGGTAGTCAACAAGGATCCCGAAGCGCCCATTTTCGAACTGGCCGACTTCGGGGTAGTGGGAGACCTCTTCAAGGTGGTTCCGCAGCTGGTCGAGCAGATCGACCAGCGAGCCGGCTGACCGCCCTCGCCCGGCGACCCCGAGCACCACTCACCGCATGATCATGGGCCGAATCCCGCCGATCTGGCGGGGTTAGGCCCATGATCACGAAGGTGGCCGGCCGTTTCGCTGACCACCGACGCTGACCGGCTTGCGGCCTTGGGTTCCGCATTAGGCTGGGAGCACCATGGGGAACCTCGAAGCCGGTAGCGGCCGCCCGGACCCTGCGCGCCCGCCGCGACCTGACTCTGGCGCACTCGTCTACCTTGATCACGCCGCGACGACTCCGATGCTGCCCGAAGCGCTGGCCGCGATGGCGCAGGAACTAGCCCAGACCGGGAATCCGTCATCGCTGCACAGCGCGGGCCGCCGGGCTCGCCGGGTGGTGGAGGAATCGCGCGAGCAGATCGCGCAGGCCTTCGGCGCCCGCCCCAGCGAGGTCGTCTTCACCAGCGGCGGGACCGAGGCGAACAACCTGGCCGTGAAGGGGTTGTACTGGGCTCGGCACTCGCCGGGGGAGGCCGGATCCCCGGTCGGACGCGTTACCGTCGGCCAGCGCGGGACCGATGCTGCAGGCCATGGCAGGCCACGGGTGCTGGCTACCGCGATCGAGCACCATGCCGTGCTCGACTGCGTGCAATGGCTGGGCGACCACGAGAACGCCGACGTCGAGTGGCTGGGCGTTGACGACGAGGGCAGGCTCAGCCCGGCCGTGCTGCGCGCGGCGATCGAGCGCGACCCGGCCAGCGTGGCGCTGGTCAGCGTGATGTGGGCGAACAATGAGGTCGGCACGGTACAGCCGATCGCCGACCTGGCCGAGGTGGCACGCGAGTACGGCATTCCTTTCCACAGCGACGCCGTCCAGGCGGCCGGCCAGCTCCCGGTGGACCTGGCGGCCAGCGGCGCGACCGCGCTGACGATCACCGCGCACAAGATCGGCGGGCCAGTCGGGGTGGGCGCGCTGCTGCTGGCCAGAGGGGTGGACCCGGTACCCGTCATGCATGGCGGCGGTCAGGAGCGCGATGTCAGATCCGGCACTCTCGATACCGCGGCGATCAGGGCGTTCGCCGTCGCCGTCGAGCTGGCAGCGGGGCGCAGGACCGATCAGGCGGCGCGGATTGCCCGGCTGCGCGATGACCTGATCGCGCGGGTGCGGACGGCGGTGCCTGACGCCAGGCTGAACGGCCCGGACCCGGCACAGGGGCGGCTGCCTGGCAACGCGCACTTCTCGTTCCCAGGCTGCGAAGGAGATGCCCTGCTGATGCTGCTCGACGCCAAGGGCATCGCGTGCTCGACTGGGTCGGCATGCACGGCAGGCGTGGCCCAGCCCAGCCACGTGCTGCTGGCCATGGGTGCCGACCGGGCGCGAGCCCGCGGATCGCTCAGATTCTCGCTCGGCCGCACCAGCAGCACCGACGATGTCGCTGCACTCAGCGCGGTGCTCGGCGAGGTTGTCGAGCGGGCCCGGCGGGCCGGCTCGGTGATCAGGTCATGACCACGCTCCGGGTGCTCGCCGCCATGTCCGGCGGGGTCGATTCAGCGGTGGCCGCCGCCCGGGCGGCGGCTGCCGGGAACGAGGTGACTGGCGTGCACCTGGCCCTCGCCAGTAACCCGAAGTCCTACCGGACCGGCGCCCGCGGCTGCTGCACCCTGGAGGACGCGCGCGACGCGCGCCGGGCGGCCGACGTGATCGGCATCCCGTTCTACGTCTGGGATCTGGCCGAGCGGTTCGACGCCGAGGTGGTGCAGGACTTCGTCGCCGAATACGCACGCGGCAACACCCCGAATCCGTGCCTGCGGTGCAATGAGAAGATCAAGTTCGCAGCCGTGCTCGACCGGGCGGTCGCGCTCGGCTTCGACGCCGTCTGCACCGGTCATCACGCCCGGCTGATCCCAGGTTCCGGCTCGCCCCGGCTAGCCCGCAGCGTCGATCTCGCCAAGGACTAGTCCTATGTGCTTGCGGTGCTGACCAGCGCGCAGCTGAGCCGGGCGGTGTTCCCGCTCGGCGGCAGCACTAAGGCTCAGGTCAGGGCGGAGGCTGCCGACCGCGGGCTGGCCGTGGCCGACAAACCGGACAGCCATGATGTCTGCTTCATCGCCGACGGCGATACCAGGCGGTTCCTGCACGCCAGGCTTGGTGCGGCTCCCGGGCCGATCGTCGACGCCGATGGCCAGCTGATCGGCAGTCACCAGGGTAGTTACGGCTTCACGATCGGCCAGCGCCGCGGGCTGCGGCTGGACCGGCCAGCCCCGGACGGCAGGCCGAGGTACGTACTCGACATCGAGCCGGTCTCCGGGACCGTCCGGGTCGGCCCGGCCGAGCTGCTGGACACCGGCCTGATCAGCGCTGCCCGGCCGGTCTGGACCGGATGCGACCCGCCAGCTGAGCCGATCGACTGCCTGGTCCAGCTGCGTGCGCACGGTGAGCCCTACCCGGCCACCTGCTGGCTGGACGGCGAGTCGCTGCAGATCCGGCTGCACCGGCCGGCCAGGGGAGTAGCCAGAGGCCAGGCGGCCGTTCTTTACGACGGGGACGTAGTCCTCGCCAGCGCCACCATAACCGCGGTCGCTCCGGCGGCCGGCCTGGCGTCGTGATCCCCTGGCCGGACTCCCCGGTTGACCAGGATCCGCGCTCCGAGCCCAGCATCGAGGAGATGCGGTACTGACGCCGCAGCGCCCGGCCCGGCCGGCACTAAGCTCAGCAGGGTGCAGGACGCAGCAGCCGACACCGGGTTCCCGTGGCCGGCCGGGAGCGCTACCGGAATCGGCTCGATGCCAGGCACCGACCCGGCCGAGGCAATCGCGGTCGTCCTCGGCGAACTGCCGCACCTGCCGTTCCTGCCGGAACTCCCAGCCCGCGGGCCGGGTGCCGATCTAGTCGGGCGGACCGCGGCGCTGCTCGTCGACCTGCCGACCGAGACCACCGCAGGCGGCTGGCGGCTCGCCGCCCGTCCAGGTCGCGATCTGCGCCGCGCGACCGGAATGATGTCGGCCGATCTGGACGCGATGGAGGCGGCCGCGGCCGAGTACACCGGACCTTTCAAGATCGGTGTGTGCGGCCCGTGGACGATGGCCGCCACTCTTGAACTCAGCCGCAGTATCGAGCCCGCGCTGGCCGATCCAGGCGCGGTGGCCGACCTGGTCGGCTCGCTGGCTGAAGGAGTAGCCGCACACGTCGCGGCCGTGCGCCGCCGACTGCCCCGCGCGACGCTGCTGGTCCAGGTGGACGAGCCAGCCTTGCCGGGCGTGCTGGCCGGCTCGGTGCCGACGGCGAGCGGTCTGCGCCGGGTGTCCGCGGTAGACGCCGCGTTGGCCGTGGACCGGCTGCGCGAGGTCCTGAGCGCGGCACACGCGCCAACTCTGGTGCACTGCTGCGCCCCGGAAATACCATTCGCATGCATAACAAGATCAGGCGCCGGTGCCGTCGCCTTCGACCTCAGTCTGGTCCGACGCCAGGACGAGGACGCCGTCGGCGAGGTGGTCGAGGCCGGGCTGGGGATATTCGCCGGGGCGGTCCAGGTCGCGGCACCGGCCGCGGCCGCGGCAGCAGGGAACACGCCAGCAGGGAATCGCCCAGTCGGCGTCGGCCGGGTGACCGCGGCAGGCCGGCCCGGCGGTTCGGCGGGCGACCGGCCAGGAGGTGCGGGATCGGACAGCGCGCGGGCCGCGGCCGCCGCGCGGGAGACTGCGATGGCTGTGATCGATTTGTGGCGGCGGATCGGGCTGCCGGTCGGCCAGCTGCCCAGGCAGCTGGTCATTACCCCGGCATGCGGGCTGGCCGGCGCGTCGCCTGCCAGGGCGCGGGCGGTGCTTGCGCAGTGCCAGGCCGCCGCTTCGCTTGCGCCTGAGCTGATCGAGGAGGGCGTGCGGTGAGTGATCCGGTGGCGAGCGACCGTGAGCCGGCCGCGGCGTCGTTGACCGATCCGGTCGGGCTGACCCAGCCTGCCGGGCCGGCCGAGCCGCGGCCAGCCGACGATGCGGCCAGGCATCGGCACGCGGACCTCGCCGACCAGATCGCCGAGCACAACCACAGGTACTACGTGCTTGACGCTCCGGTGGTCTCCGATGCGGAGTACGACAAGCTGATGCGCGAGCTGCGCGAGCTTGAGGAGACCTATCCCGAGTTGCGCACGCCAGACTCGCCGACGCAGCGAGTCGGTGCAGTGGTCGCTACCGGCTTCGCGCCGGTGCGGCACCTGGAGCGGCTGCTCAGCCTGGACAATGCGTTCTCAGCCGAAGAACTCGACGGCTGGGCGGCCAGGGCGCAGCGGCTTGGCGGGGCCGGGCCGTTTCTCTGCGAGCTGAAGATCGACGGTCTCGCGGTCGATCTGGTCTACACCGGCGGCGTCCTGACCAGAGCAGCCACCCGTGGCGACGGAGTAACCGGTGAGGAAGTGACTGCCAATGTCGCCACCATCGCGTCGGCTCCGGCCCGGCTGGCCGGCGCGGGCTGGCCGGCCACGCTCGAGGTCAGGGGCGAGGTGTACCTGCCGGTCGCTGCGTTCCATCAGCTGAATGAGCGGCAGGCGCAGGCCGGGAAGCCGCCGTACGTGAACCCGCGCAATACCGCGGCCGGGTCGCTGCGGCAGAAGGATCCGGCCGTCACCGCGACCCGGCCGCTCGGCCTGATCCTGCACGGCGTCGGCGCGATCGACGGCGAGGTCAGCGGAGCGGGCCGCCCGGCCACCCAGTCCGGCTGGTACGACCAGCTGCGCGCCTGGGGCCTGCCGGTCAGCGACTTGTACCAGGTCGTTGATGACATCGCCGGAGTGCGGGAGTTCATCGACTACTACGCCGAGCACCGGCACGACCCGCCGTACGAGATTGACGGGGTCGTGGTCAAGCTCGACCAGATCGCCGTCCAGGAGGCGCTCGGCGCGACCAGCCGTGCGCCGCGCTGGGCGATCGCCTACAAGTACCCGCCCGAGGAGGTCACCACCCGACTGCTTGACATCCGGGTGAACGTCGGGCGGACCGGGCGGGTGACCCCGTACGCGGTGATGACGCCGATCAAGGTGAGTGGCTCCACGGTGGAGAACGCCACCTTGCACAATCAGGATGAGCTCGCCCGCAAGGGCGTGCTGATCGGTGACATGGTCGTGCTGCGCAAGGCCGGAGATGTGATCCCCGAGGTGGTGGGGCCGGTGACCGACCTGCGCACCGGGGAGGAACGCGCCTTCGAGTTCCCGGACAGCTGCCCGGCCTGCGGGACGCGGCTGGCCCGTGAGCCAGGGGAGGTCGACTGGCGGTGCCCCAACAGCAGGTCCTGTCCCGCCCAGCTGCGTGAGCGGCTGTTCCACCTGGCCAGCCGGGGCGCGCTGGACATCGAGGTGCTTGGTTACGAGGCGGCGGCGGCGCTGCTCGACGCAGGGCTGGTGACCGACGAGGGCGACCTGTTCTCGCTCACCGCCGACGAGCTAGCTCAGTGCCCGTTCTTCGTGACCATCGGCGGCGAGCTGACCGCGAACGCCGGGAAGCTGCTGCGCAACCTGGACGAGGCGCGCAACCGCCCGCTCTGGCGGATACTCGTGGCGCTGTCGATCAGGCATGTCGGCCCGACCGCGGCCAGGGCGCTGGCCGCCGCGTTCGGTTCGCTCGATGCGATCACCGCCGCCCCGGCATCGACCCTGATGCTGGTCGACGAGGTCGGTCCGACGATCGCCGGCTCGGTCATTAGCTGGTTTGGCGTGGACTGGCACCAGGCAATCGTGGCGAAATGGCGGGCCGCCGGAGTCAGACTGGCCGATCCGGAATTCTCCGGAAGCGGACCCGTCGCCGGTGGTCCGGCTGGCGGTGGCGGGCCGCTGGCCGGCCTGACCATCGTGCTCACCGGAACGCTGGCCGGACGTACCAGGGAAGAGGCAGCCGAGGGGATCCAGGCCCGCGGCGGCAAGGTCTCCGGCTCGGTCTCGAAGAAGACCAGCTTCGTGGTAGCTGGCGACAACCCGGGCAGCAAGCTGGACAAGGCCGCAGCGCTCGGGGTACCTGTGCTGAGCGAAACCGGCCTGGAGGTGCTGCTGAGCGAGGGCGCGGAAGCCGCGCTCGCGGTAGCCGAGTCCGGTTGACCTCTCGATCGGCCGCCCACGGCGTGATCAATTATCTACGACACGCCGTCTAGTAACAGATAGTGTGCGTTTGGCTGCGCCAAGTATGGTTTTGCAAGTACGCTGCATCAATAGTCAGTCACGTACCGGTCACCCCCTGATCCGGCTGGCCCGTGAGGACACCATGAAGGATCCGAACGACACGCGGAACATCGTGCCACGCCCAGGCTCTCCGCTGTGGATCGACATGACCGCCGTCACGGCCGTCGGTGCGGTCGTGCTCACGGTCGTCGTCCTGAAGCTGCCTGACCTGAGTGCCGTTGCGCAGCTTCCGCTGTTCTGGGTGATCGCGCTGATGATCCTGGCCGGCGAGATCTGGCGAATCGCCAGTCCCGGCAAGTCCGTGCCTGAGTCCCCGGCTGCGGCGGTCACGATCAGCTTCGCCACGATGCTGTACTGGGGATTCCCTATCGCAGTGCTGCTCAGGGCGGCGGCGATTATCATCGCCGGCCTGATTCAGCGACGTTCGCTGCACCGGACCGCGTTCAATGTCGCCCAGCTCAGCATCAGCCTGACCGCGGCCGGCCTGGCCCTGGCCGCGGCCGGGGTGAGCCCGTCGCCTGCCAAGACGTGGGTGCCCCACGGGGCGCAGCTTCCGGTTGTGGGGCTGGCCGCACTTGCCTACTTCGTGGTGAACTTCAGCCTGGTGGCGACAGCGATTTCGTTGTATTCGCGAACCTCGATCGTGGCCGTGGCCAAGGCGAAGCTGGGCTACCAGGCGTTCAGCCATCTGGTGCTGTTCGCCGCGGCGCCGCTGCTTACCGTGGCGATGGCGACCGGGTCTGCGCGGGTGATTGCGCTCCTGGCTCTGCCGCTGGTGGCCATTTACCGGAGCGCGGTGACGTCGGTGCAGCGCGAGCACCAGGCGAATCTCGACGAGCTGACCGGGCTGTGCAACCGCAAGCTACTGGCCACGCGGAGCACAGAAGCCCTGGCCAAGGCCGATACGGCCGGTAACAGGGCCGGGTTCTTGCTGCTCGACCTTGACCGGTCATCTGGGCTCAAGGAAGTCAACGACACCCTGGGCCACGCGGTCGGCGACCGGCTGCTGCAGATCGTGGCGCAGCGGCTGTCGCAGAGTGTCCGGCCAGGCGATGTCGTCGCCCGCCTCGGCGGCGACGAGTTCGCCGTGCTCCTGCCCGCGGTCAGGGAGGCCTCCGCGGCGCGCGAGGTCGCGTCGCGGCTGCGTGCCGCGCTATCCGAGCCGGTCCGGCTGGAAACCATGACGTTCGACCTTCAGGCCAGCGTCGGGATTGCGATCTATCCCGACGACGCCAGCGGCTTCGAGCAGCTGATGCAGCGTGCGGACGTCGCCATGTACCTGGCGAAGGAGCGGCGCAGCGGGATCGAGCGGTATGTAGCTGATGCCGACCGCAACTCAGCGGACCGGCTGGCGCTCGTCGGCGAGCTGCGCAGGGCGGTACATCGCCGCGAGATCGAGCTGTATTTCCAGCCGACGGTGCAGCTCGATGACGAGCGGGTGCTCGGAATGGAGGCACTCGCGCGGTGGCGGCATCCGCAGCGCGGGATGCTGACGGCGGCCGAATTCGTTGGCCTCGCCGAGCAGTCCTACCTGATGAGCGAGCTGACCGAGCAGGTGATCAGCAAGGCGCTTGGCCAGGCGGCTCAGTGGTGGGCGGACGGAATGCGCGTCGAGGTCTCGGTCAACCTGCCGGCCAGGGACTTGCTCAGCACGCGCTTGGTCGACCTGATCAGCCGTTCGCTGCAGCAGCACGGGCTGCCGCCGCGCGCGCTGCGTCTCGACATCAACGAGCTGGTGGTGGCTGGCAAGTCGGCGCAGGCGGCCGGCACGGTGAAGGAACTGGCGGACCTGGGCGTCGGAGTGAGCCTGGATGACTTCGGTACCGGATATTCATCCCTGGCACTGCTCACCCGGCTGGGAGTGAGCGAGGTCAAGATTGACCCGACGCTGGTAAGCGGGCTGTCGGACCGGTCGGAACACACCGTGACGGTCAGGTCTTTGGTGGGCCTAGCGAGCACGCTCGGCATCCGGTCGATCGGCGAGGGCGTCGAGACGCAAGCTGCTGCCGCCGCGCTGCGGGCGATCGGCTGTGATGGCGGGCAGGGCTGGCACTTCGCCAGGCCGATGAGTGCCGCGGCGGCGACCGCCTGGCTGGCCGATCACTGCACGCCGCACATGGTCGCGGCCACGGCATGGCTGGCCGAATCGGGCCTGCCGCGTTCGGCCGGATCGGCGGACTCAGCCGCAGCCGCGCTGGCTGCGGCGCCTGCCGGGCTTTCCGCCGCGCCTGCCGGGCTGGCTGCGGCGCCTGCCGGGCTGGCTGCGGCGCCTGCCGGGCTGGCTGCGGCGCCTGCCGGGCTGGCTGCGGCGCCTGCCGGGCTTTCCGCCGCGCCTGCCGGGCTGGCTGCGGCGCCTGCCGGGCTTTCCGCCGCGCCTGCCGGGCTTTCCGCCGCGCCTGCTGGGCTAGCTCGGCGCCTGCCAAGCTGACTGCCCCGGCGGCCACGGCCTCTGCTCGACCAAGCGGGTACATCCTGAACAAGCTCGGGCTGGCCGACGGCATCCAGGTGGCGACCTGAGTACGCGATGAATCGCGTACCTGACCGAGTACCAGCTGAGCGCTATCCCCGATGTGCGGCGCGCGCAGTCGGCGAGCCTGGCCGCATGTCACGCGCACCAGTACGTCCTCCGAGCCGGCCAAGCCAGCCGAGCGACGCCGACTCCGGGCTGAACCGTCGGCCGATCCGGATGCGTACCCCTGCCCGACAGCGAACCCAGCCGTCCGGACGGCGCCCGACCCCGGGGGCCGCCGGTGGCCGGGCTGGTCACCGTGACATAAGGAGACCATGACATGAGCCGCATCCATGCCCGCACCCTCCGTTTCTCTACTGGCCTATGCCTGCGCATCCCCGCTGCGGTCGGCCAGGGCCGCGCCGTGTGCCCGCCGGCCGCACAGCGGTCAGCCCCCGTGGCCGTCGCTGGATCCGGACCGGCCCGTGGCCGCCGGCGCCACCGGCCGGTTAGCCGCCTGGTGTCGGCGATGGCCGGGGTGGTGGTGGCCGGCGGTCTCGCCATTCCGGCCGCGTCGGCCGCTCCGGGCGGGCTGGCGTTCGCCGGCTGCGTCGGGGACCTGGCCGGCTGCGCGGCGACCTCCCCGGCCAACGCGCTCGACGGATCTTCTGCCGTGACGGTAGTCGGCAACCAGGTCTATACCGCCTCCTCCTGGGAGGGCACGGTCAGCCATTTCACCATGGACCTGGCCGGGAACCTGACCTACGACGGCTGCCTCGGGAATCTGCCTGGCTGCACCGCGCTCAGTTCTGATCTGGCCATCTCGACGCCGACTGCCCTGGCTGCGGCCAACGGTCAGCTGTACGTCGCGTCGGCTGACTCACAGACCGTCAGCCACTTCACCATCGACCCAGCCGGAAACCTGACCTTCGCCGACTGTTACGGGAGCGGCGACGGCTGCACCCCGGTCACGCCCGCCGACGCGCTCAAGCTGGCCGACGGGCTGGCCATCACCCCGGACGGGCAGCAGCTCTACACCACCTCCTACACCGGCAGCGTGGTCAGCCACTTCACCATCGACGCGGCCGGGAACCTGGCCTTCGCTGGCTGCATCGGCGATCTGGCTGGCTGCACCTCGACCAGCCCGGCCGGCGCGTTGGACGGCGCGTGGGGCGTCGCGATCACGCCGGACGGTCAGCACCTGTACGCCGCCTCCCTCATGGGCAACGCGATCAGCCACTTCACCATCGACTCAGCAGGCAACCTGACCTTTGCCGGCTGCATCGGCAGCCTGACCGGCTGCGCCACCACCAGCCCGGCCGGCGCACTGAACGGCGCCGATGCCCTGGTCGTGACCCCGGACGGCCATCACCTGTACGCCGCAGCCACTACCGCGAACGCGGTCAGCCACTTCACCATCGACCCGGCCGGGAACCTGAACTACGCCGGCTGCATCGGCGACCTGTTCGGTTGCGCCACCATGGCCCCTGGCGCTCTTGACGGCGCGGACGCCCTGGCCATCACCTCCGACGGCGCTCACGTATACGCGGCCGGCGGCAGCGGGCACGCGATCAGCCACTTCACCATGGACGCTGCCGGGAACCTGAACTACGCCGGCTGCATCGGGGATCACGCCGGCTGCGCCACCACCAGCCCAGCCGGCGCGCTCGTCGGCGTCAACGGCCTAGCCGTGACCGGTGATGGCGCCCACCTGTACGCCACCGCCTTCACCGGCAACGCCGTCAGCCACTTCGCCATCGCCGGGTTCACCACAGCCAACCCACCTGGCGGGCCCTACCGACGGATCTGTCACTTCAACTGCAACCCGCTGCCGGGAGGGCTGGTACCGGGCGGACTCCTGCCACGGACTTGCCTGTTCGGCTGCCATCCGCTGCCGAGCGGGATCTTGCTACGGACCTTGCCGTAGCTGGCCTCCATCAGGTGCCCGCCTGGCCATCCCGGCCGCGTCCGCCGCTCCCAGCGGGCTGGTGTTCGCTGGCTGCATCGGGGGACCTGTACGGCAACCTTCCCCGGCCGGTGCGCTGGACGGCGCGCAGGCCGTCACGGTGGCCGGCAACCAGGTCTACGCCAGCGCCTTCGGGTGGGGCGCAGGCGGGCTGGACGCCCTCAGCCACTTCACCATTGCCGGGTTCACCACCGGCAACCCGCCCGGCGGACCTGAGGCACGGCCCCGACCCTGCCTGTTCGCCTGGTCCTGAGGCCCGACAAGTCTCGGCCGGGAACTCCGCCTGGCGGTACTCAGATCGCTGTCGCGGCTCAGCTCTCGGTCGGTGCTGCCGGTGTTCGGCCGGATGGAACGCCAGGACCCGAGTTCGCCGCGACCGCCCCGGGTGTTAATCCGCTCGGCTCGGTCACCGGGCGGCCTCTAGGATGGCGGGATGTCCATAACCCGCGACGAGGTTGCCCACCTGGCCCACCTGTCTCGGCTGGCCCTGGCCGACGATGAGCTTGATCATCTCGCTGGGCAGCTCGACGTGATCATCAGCGCGGTGGCCCGGGTGCAGGAGGTGGCGGCGGCCGGGATCCCGCCGACGACGCACGCCGCAGACCTGGTCAACGTGTTCCGCGACGACGTCGTGGTCGCCCCGCTCGGTGCTGAGGCCGCACTTGCCCAGGCGCCCGCCGCCGAGCAGGGCCGGTTCCGGGTGCCTCGCATTCTGACCGAGGAATGACGATGGCCATCGAAGCTGAGCTGACCACGCTCACCGCGGCCCAGACGGCGAAGGCCATCGCGGTCGGCGACGTATCGGCCGTCGACGTGACCAGGGCACACCTGGACCGGATCGCCCAGACCGATGTGCATGTCCGCGCCTTCCTGCATGTGGCGGCCGATCAGGCCCTGGCGGCGGCCCGTGCGGTCGACGGCCGCCGGGCGGATGGGCAGCCGCTCGGCCCGCTGGCCGGCGTCCCGCTGGCACTCAAGGATGTTTTTACTACGGCCGATATGCCGACGACCTGCGGCTCGGCCATCCTGGCCGGCTGGCAACCGCCCTATGACGCCACCATAACCACCAGGCTGCGCCGGGCCGGTGTGGTGATTCTCGGCAAGACCAACATGGACGAGTTCGCGATGGGCTCTTCCACTGAGAACTCGGCCTTCGGGCCATCCCATAACCCCTGGGATCTGAGCCGGGTACCCGGCGGGTCGTCCGGCGGGTCGGCGGCCGCGGTCGCCGCTTACCAGGCCCCGCTGGGCATCGGCACCGATACCGGCGGCTCGATCCGGCAGCCCGCCGCGGTTTGCGGGCTGGTCGGGGTCAAGCCGACCTACGGCGGCTCGTCCAGGTACGGACTGGTCGCCTTCGCGTCGTCGCTGGACACTCCAGGGCCGCTGGCCAGGACCGTGCTCGACGCCGCGCTGCTGCACGAGGTGATGTCGGGACACGACCCGTGCGACTCGACCTCACTGGATTCGCCGGTGCCCCCAGTGGTCGCCGCCGCGACCCACGCCGACGTGGCTGGGCTGCGGATCGGCGTGGTGACCGAGCTCAGCGGCGACGGCTACTCCCCTGGCGTGCTCGCCAGGTTCGGCGAGGCGGTGGACCTGCTCGAATCGCTGGGCGCCAAGATCGCCGAGGTGTCCTGCCCGCATTTCGGCTACGCGCTGCCCGCCTACTACCTGATCGCGCCCAGTGAATGCTCGTCCAACCTGGCCAGGTTCGACGCGATGCGGTACGGGCTGCGGGTGGGTGATGACGGCAGCCACAGTGCCGAGGAGGTGACGAGCCTGACTCGCGAGGCAGGCTTCGGCGCTGAGGTCAAGCGCCGGATCATGCTCGGCACCTATGCCTTGTCGAGTGGTTATTACGACGCTTACTACGGCAAGGCGCAGCAGGTCCGCACGCTGATCATCCGCGACTTCGCGGCGGCCTTCGACCAGGTCGACGTGCTGATCTCGCCGACCACGCCGACCACGGCCTTCGGCATCGGCGAGCGGGCCGACGACCCGATGGCGATGTACCTCGCCGACCTGTGCACGATCCCGTGCAACCTAGCCGGGAACGCTGCGATCTCGGTGCCTTGCGGTCTCGCGCCCGAGGACGGGCTGCCGGTCGGCCTGCAGATCATGGCGCCGGTCCTGGCCGACGACCGGATGTACCGGGTCGGTGCCGCGGTGGAGGCGGCGCTCGACGCGCGGCGCGGGCATCCGCTGCTGACCGAGGCGAAAGGTCTGGCGCAGGCGGGCAATGCGGGCGGGGAGGCCGGGCGATGACTGGTACGACGACCGGATCGCCGGTCCCGTTCGAGGCGGCCGTCTCCAGATACGATCCCGTCATCGGCCTGGAAACGCACGTGGAGCTTAGTACGGCCGCCAAGATGTTCTGCGGCTGCCGGGTCGGCTTCGGCGCCGCGCCCAACTCGGGTGTCTGCCCGGTCTGCCTGGGCCTGCCCGGCTCGCTGCCGGTGATCAACAAGGCGGCGATCGAGTACACCATCCGGATCGGGCTGGCGCTGAACTGCACGATCGCTTCGTGGTGCCGGTTCGCCAGGAAGAACTACTTCTACCCGGACATGCCGAAGAACTTCCAGATCTCGCAGTACGACGAGCCGCTGTGCACCGATGGCTGGCTCGACGTCGAGATAGCCGGGCAGACCGTACGGGTCGGCATCGAGCGGGTCCACCTGGAGGAGGACACCGGGAAGTCGCTGCACGTCGGCGGTGCGACCGGCCGGATTCACGGCGCTGACTACTCCCTGGTGGACTACAACCGGGCCGGGATACCGCTGGTCGAGGTGGTCACCAAGCCCATCGGGGGCACTGGCGCCCTGGCGCCGGTCGTGGCCCGCGGCTACGTAACCGAACTGCGCGATTTGCTGCGCGCGCTCGGCGTATCCGACGTGCGGATGGAGCAGGGCTCGTTGCGCTGCGACGTCAACACCTCGCTGGCGCCGGCCGGGTCTGCGGAGTGGGGGACCAGGACCGAGACCAAGAACGTGAACTCGCTGCGCTCGGTGGAGCGGGCGGTGCGGTCCGAGATCGAGCGCCAGGCCGGCATCCTGGACGCCGGCGGCCGGGTCATCCTCGAGACTCGGCACTTCCATGAGGACTCGGGAACTACGACTCCCGGTCGGAGCAAGGAAGAGGCGCAGGACTACCGGTACTTCCCCGAGCCCGACCTGGTCCCGGTCGCCCCGTCAGCGGAATGGGTCGATCAGATTCGGGCCGCGCTGCCCGAACTGCCTGCCGCCCGCCGGGCGGAGCTGAAGCGGGCCAGCTCCCAGCTGCGGACCGAATGGAACGTGTCGGCAGCGGACATGGAGTCGATGGAGCACATCGGCGCGCTCGGCCTGGTCAAGCAGACCGTCGACCTGGTGACCGGCAGCGGCGACACGGCCCGGGCCGCGGCGTTCGCTCGCAAGTGGTGGCTCGGCGAGCTGGCGCGCAAGGCCAACGAGTCCGGCATCGAACTTGCCGAGCTGGCGATCTCACCTCGCGACGTGGCCCGGGTGATCGAGCTTGAAGTGTCCGGCGAGCTCAACGACAAGCTGGCCAGGCGGGTGCTTGACGGCGTAATGGCCGGCCAGGGCCCGCCGGACGAGGTGATAGCTGCCCGTGGCCTAGCCGTGGTCACCGACTCTGGGGTGCTCGCTGCCGCCGTCGACGAGGCGATCGCCGCCAATCCGGAGATCGCCGCCAAGATCCGCGGCGGCAAGACGGCAGCCGCCGGCGCGCTGGTCGGCGCGGTGATGCAGGCGACCGGAGGTCAGGCCGACGCCGCGACCGTCCGCGACCTGATCCTGCAGCGCTGTACGGCGCAGTCATAGCCATTGATCACCGGGTTCAGCCGCCATGGAACTGAGGAAACGGCGCGATCATGGAATCGCGATCATGGAATACAGAGCGTTCTCTCAGCACTTTGTCGCCGCGCGTACGTCGTTCCTCAATCGAAGCGTGATCTCGGGCACGTACAGTCGGCTTCAGTTGCTCAGCGGCGAGCATTCGGCTCCGGCAGGTCGCCGTCCCATGTCCCGACGACGCGACATTGTTCGCGACGCGACCAGCTAGCTGAAGACTGACAATTGGCGTTGTATGCGGTCGGTCGGCCCGGTGCGGGCCGACCGGCAATTGGCGGGGGCGAGCGGAGGCATGGTGCGGGCGGAAGCATCCGGTGAGACGGCATGAGCCCGGCACAGCTGGCATGGACAGCGGTCGGCGCGGTCGCGGCTGCGGTGGCGATCGTCCGGCTGCTGCGTGCCTCGAATCAGCCCGAGCCGCCCGTTAAGAATGGCTATCGATGGCTTGCCGTGGCGGCCGGCTGCTGGGGGGCCGGCGGTATCGCGCAGCAATTGTTCGGGGGGCTGATCGGCGGCTCGGCACCGCTGCGGGTGGCCGACCTGGTCAGCCTGGTCGCATTGCCGTCCGTGCTGATCGGCCTGGCGACGCTCAGCACGGACGTCGCCGAGCCGGACGACGCGCCAGACGAGTCAAGCAGGCCGCGCCGGAAGCAGAACACCGCCGAAGCCGGATCAGCTGGCCAGATCGCAGTCGGCCAGGCGCTGGTCCGGCCGGTGCCCGGGATCGTGGTCGACAGCTGCCTGCTGGTCGCCTCGCTGTTCGTGATCGGCTGGGTAACCATTTTCGGACCGGACTACGCCGGCGCCGATGTCGGCGCGCCGGTCTTCATGCTTGACCTGATCCGGCCGATCACCGACCTGATCGCCCTGGGCCTGCTGGCGCCGTTCGCCGTGCGCAGCCTGCGCCTGACGCTGCTGCCGGCTCTGGCCCTGGCTGCCTGCACCGTCGGTGACTGTTTGGCCGTTGCGGTCCGGATCAGCGGCTCCGCCCTCGGCACTGGACCGAACCTGGCCTGGATCATCGGGCTCTGCCTGCTGGCAGCCACCCCGGCCCTGGCTGGCCAGGCGCTGGCTGCCCCGGCGCTGGCCGCCCCGCACCAGCCGGACCGCCACAGCCAACGGCCTGGCTGGCTGGGATCTTCCTGGTCCAGCCCGGCCACCTTGACCGCGCTCGGCGCGGCCGCGGCCGCGGCCCTGGTGGTGATCGGATACTCGGCGGGCGGCGGTCCGGTGGCATCTCCTGCCCTGGCGGTCGCCGGGTCCGGGGTCGTGCTTGTCCTGGTGCTGAGGCTGGCCGGGCTAGCCAGGCAGTCGGCGGTCGCAACGGCGACAGCACAGCGGTCTGACCGGATGTTCCGCGCGCTTGCCGAGACGACCAGTGACGCAGTCCTGGTCTGCGACCTTGCCGGGTCGATCGAGTACGCCAGCCCGGCCGTCGCCGACTACGGATACTCCCCGGCCAGGCTCGCCGGGACGCAGCTAGCCGACCTGATCCATCCGGAGGATCGGCTGGCCGGCATCAGAGCGGCGCTCGCCGGACTGCGGGTCCCGGCCAACCCGGACGGCAGGGACGGCGGGGGCGGCGGCGCAGGCAATGGCGACGGCGTCCGGCGGTCCGCCGCCTTCGTCGGCCGGGTCAGAAGCGCCGATGGCTCGTGGCGGCATGTCGAGTCGGCGCTTTCCCGCTACGGCCAGACCGGCGAGCCGGCCCTGCTGCTGATCACGGCCCGTGACGTCAGCGACCGGATCGCGCTTCGCCGCCAGCTTGCGCATCTCACCTTCCACGACGGTCTCACCGGCCTGCCGAACCGCGCGTTCGTCGAGGACCGGGTCAAGGATCTGCTCGACCAGGCCGGACCGGTTTCCGGCCCGGACTCCGGACCGGCAGTCATCGGCGCGATCCTCGTTGACCTGGACGGCTACACCGCCGTCAATGACCTGATCGGGCATGGCGGCGGCGATCTGCTGCTGGCCCAGGCCGGCCGGCGGCTGCGCGCCGCGACGCCGCCGCAGGCGATGGTGGCCCGATGGAGCGGCGACGAGTTCGCCATCCTGGTGGCCGATGCGCTGTGTGCCCAGGATGTGATCGACCTGGCCGAACGGCTGGCCGGCCGGATCGCCGCCGAGCCGTTCAGCGCGGCTGGCAAGGAAATCCCGCTGACCGTGAGCGTCGGCGTCGCGCTGGCCGACCCCGGTACAGCGGATCTGCTGAGCAATGCTGAAGTCGCTATGTCCAGGGCCAAAGAGGCCGGCGGCGGCCGGGTCGAGGTCTTCGCCGCGCAGATGCACGCCGACGTACTGCGCCGCCTTGAGCTGGCTACCGAGCTGCAGCGGGCGATCACCGGTCAGCAGCTGAGGGTCGAGTACCAGCCGGTGGTCGACCTGGCGACCTCGCGCGTGGTCGCCGTCGAGGCGCTGGTCCGCTGGTCTCGCGATGGCCAGCTGATCCCACCGTCGGAGTTCCTCAGCGTGGCCGAGGATTCCGGGCTGATCGTCCCGCTCGGTGACTGGGTGCTCAGGGAGGCGTGCCAGCAGGTGGCTGCCTGGCGCGGCACTGGCTGGGAGATCGGGCTGTCGGTCAACTTCTCGGTCCGGCAGGTCAGCGCGCCTGGCTTCGCCGCCTCGGTACTCGCCGGGCTGGCTGAGGCCCGGCTGGCGCCGGAGGCGCTGACCCTGGAGGTTACCGAGCGGGTGCTGGTCGACAGCACCGCGCTGATGGTTGCCGAGCTCACCGCTCTGCGCGGCAAGGGCGTCCGGCTCGCCATCGATGACTTCGGTACCGGCTATGCCTCGCTTGCCTTCCTGCGGCGGCTGGCCGTGGACCTCATCAAGATCGATCCGGAATTCGTGGCCGGCCTGGGCACCGACCCGACGCTGACCCTGCTCACCAGGACCATCATCGGGGTCGGACACGACCTTGGCATCGAGGTGATCGCCGAGGGAATTGAGCGGTCCGACCAGCTTGAGCAGCTGCGGGCGATGGGCTGCCATCTCGGCCAGGGTTTCCTGGTGGCCAGGCCGATGACCGCGCGGGCCGTGGCGGCGATGGCCGCTGACCTGGAATCGGCCGGGCCGCTCTCCGACGCGCAGGCCGGTGCGCAGGCCGGCACTCCGGCCTGCAGCCCGGCCAGCTGACCGCTAAGATCCGCGCATGGCGGGTAGTATGCGAATTGCGGTAATCGGCGGCGACGGAATCGGGCCCGAGGTGATCGCGGAGGCGATCAAGGTGCTCAAGGTAACCGTGGCCGACACCGCGATCGAGACGACCATCTACGACCTCGGCGCGCAGCGCTGGGCCCGCACCGGAGAGATCCTGCCGGACTCGGTGCTCGGCGAACTGGCCGCCCACGACGCCATCCTGCTCGGGGCAGTAGGCGATCCGAGCGTCCCGAGTGGCATCGCCGAGCGCGGGCTGGTGCTGCGGCTGCGGTTCGAGTTCGATCAGTACGTCAACCTGCGGCCGGTCCGGCTCTTCCCCGGCGTCGACTCACCGCTGGCCGGGCTGCGGGCGTCGTCGCTCGACATCCTGGTGGTCCGGGAGGGAACCGAGGGGGCGTACATCGAGGCAGGCGGCATCGTACGCAAGGGGACGCCGGACGAGGTCGCCCTGCAGGAGAGCGTCAACACTGCCTTCGGCGTCGGCCGGGTCACCAGGTACGCGTTCGGCCGCGCCGCCGCCCGGCCGCGCCGCAAGGTGACCCTGGTGCACAAGACGAACGTGCTGGCCCACGCCGGTGACTTGTGGCGGCGTACCTTCGACGCCACAGCCGCCGAGTTCGACGGCGTCACCGCCGACTACTGCCATGTGGACGCTGCGCTGATGTACCTGGTGACGCGGCCCGAGCAGTTCGACGTGATCGTCACCGATAACCTGTTCGGCGACGTGCTGACCGCACTCGGCGCGGCCGTGGCCGGCGGCCTCGGCCTGGCCGCGAGTGCCAGCATCAACCCGGAGCGGACCTGCCCGAGCACTTTCGAGCCGGTGCACGGCAGCGCGCCGGACATCGCCGGCAAGCAGAAGGCCGATCCGACCGCGGCGATCTTGTCCGTCGCGATGCTGTGCGAGCATCTTGGCATGACTCATGAGGCCGCCAGGATCGAGCAGGCCGTCGCCGAGGACCTGCTGGAGCGGCAGGGTGAGTGGGCGGCCCGCAGCACGGCCGAGGTGGGGGACGACATAGCCGAGCGAGTAGCCGGCTAGGCTCCGCCGACCGGGATAGCCGGCCGGCGGCGTCACGCGGCTGGCCAGCCGGACCTGTCGACGGGTGGCCATCCGCGGCAGTAAGTGGCCAAGATGGTAGTGCGGGCCGTCGGCAGGGACGGGCCGCCGCGGACGGGCAACGGCGCCCAGGCCGCGCTGTGAGGAGGTTCTGCAATGAACACCAGCCTGACGCCCAAGATCACTTTCGACCTGCATCCACGTGCCGAGCGGGTGCCCGATGCCGTGCGAGCCAGAATGCTCGAGTCACCAGGTTTCGGTCAGGTATTTACCGATCACATGATCACCCTCCGCTGGTCAGCTGAGCGTGGCTGGCATGACGGCAAGCTGGAGCCGTACGGCCCGCTGGTGCTCGACCCGGCCACCGCGGTGCTGCACTACAGCCAGGAGATATTCGAGGGGCTCAAGGCCTACCGGCAGGAGTCAGGTCCGATCGTGACGTTCCGCCCGCAGGCGAACGCGGCCAGATTCCGCCGCTCGGCGGTCAGGATGGCGATGCCCGAGCTGCCGGAGGAGGCGTTCCTGCACGCGATCGAGCTGCTGGTGACCCAGGACCGGGACTGGGTGCCGGCCAGTACCGAACACAGCCTGTACCTGCGGCCGTTCATGATCGCGACGACACCCGCGCTCGGGGTGGGCAAGCCGGCCGACTCCTATTTGTTCCTGGTGATCGCATCACCATCGGGCGGGATCTTCTCCGGCGGCGGGATGCGCGCCGTGTCGGTCTGGCTGGCCGAGGGATACACCAGGGCCGCTCCCGGCGGCACCGGCACGGCTAAGACCGGCGGCAACTACGCCGCGTCCTTCGTCGGCCAGCAGCAGGCGCTCGATCACGGCTGCGACCAGGTCGTCTGGCTGGACGCGGTGGAGCACTGCTGGGTCGAGGAACTGGGCGGGATGAACGTGTTCTTCGTCTACGGCTCGGGCTCGGATGCCAGGGTGATGACGCCTGCTCTGACCGGCACGCTGCTTGCAGGCATCACCAGAGACTCCCTGCTTACGCTGGCGCCTGATCTGGGGATACCGGCCACCGAAGGTGCGATCTCGGTGGAGGAGTGGCGGGCAGGCTGCGAGTCGGGCGAGATCACCGAGGTGTTCGCCTGCGGCACCGCCGCGGTGATCTCGCCGGTCGGGGAGGTCAAGGGCGCCACCGGCGGCTGGACGATCGGCGACGGCAAGCCGGGGCCGGTCACCATGCGGTTGCGCGATGAGCTGCTGGGCATCCAGTTCGGCCGACTGCCCGACCCGCACGGCTGGATCCACAAGATCATGTGAGCCTTCCGGATGGGTGCTTCACCGACAGACGCTTTGTCGATCGCTGCGGCGGCCGGCTCTGGGGCCTATCGTCCCCGCATCGGTGACCTAAGTCCCTGCCGCTGTGAGCAGGGTAGGCCGAGCGTGGCTACCAGGGGTCTTCGCTCGCTGGACGAGCAGAACGGGTGGCAGTCATGACGGCCAAGCGCGTGCTGGTGATCGGCGGCAACTTCGGCGGCTTCACGGCGGCCCTGGAACTCAAGGCAGAGCTAGGTGCGGACGTCGACGTCCTCGTGGTGTCGGCGGCCGAGCACTTTCTGTTCAATCCGTCGCTGATCTGGCTGCCGTTCGGCAAGCGCCGAGCACGCGACATCACCTTCCCGCTCGAGCCGGTCTTCGATTCGCATGAGATCGGCTTCGTCCATGCCGAGGCGACGGCCATCGATCCGGCTGCTAGGAAAGTCGCTACCGCGAACGGCAGCTACGACTACGACTACCTCGTGGTCGCCACCGGCTACCGCAACAAGTTCGATATTGTCCCTGGCCTGGGTCCGGACGGATTCGCGCAGACGATCACGACCCTGGCTGACGCCGAGCGCGCAGGCGCCGCCTGGCGGAAGTTCCTTGACGACCCGGGTCCGGTGGTGATCGGCGCGACCCAGGGCGCGAGCTGCTTCGGCGCGGCGTACGAATTCCTGTTCAACACCTCCCACCAGCTGCGCAAGGCGAAGTTGCACAGCAGGGTGCCACTGACCTTCGTCACCGCCGAGCCGTTCGTCGGGCACTTCGGCATCGGCGGCCTGCCGGGCGGGGAGAAGCTGCTCAAGATGTTCTTGAAGAAGGAGGGAATCACCGCGCTGGCCGGGGTCGCCTTCGAGGAGGTCACCGGTGACCAGATCAAGCTGACCGACGGCACCAGCGTTCCGTTCCGGTACGCCATGGTGGTGCCGCCATTCATCGGCCAGGAGGTGGTCCGGGCTACCCCGGGCCTGTCCGATGAAAAGGGATACATCCCGGTCCAGGACACCTACCAGTCGAAGGCCTACCCGGAGATCTATGCGGCCGGCATCGCCGCGCAGGTTCCGGTGCCGTGGCAGACGGCCGTGCCGATCGGGATTCCGAAGACCGGGTTCCCGACCGAGTCCATGGCCAAGGTCGCGGCCCACAACATCGCAGCGGCGATCAAGGGAGAGCCGCCAGCCAGGCACAAGGATTTCGGTGATATGGCCGCGGTATGCATGCTGGACGCCGGCAACAACGGCGTGATGATGCTGGCCGACCATATGCTCCCGCCGCGCAAGGCAGCCGTGATGATTCCAGGCCCGCAGGTGCATGCGATGAAGGTGGGGTTCGAGAAGTACTACCTCTGGAAGAGCAGGCACGGCTACGTCCGGCTGCCATAGTCGGTCAGCCGCGCTGGCCCTGGTCGGGGGATTAGGCCAGGCAGTCCGGTGGCAGCAGGAACCAGCGCAGTGCCTCGAAGTCGGCTGGCAGCCCGGTCGGCCCCGCGCCGATCTGGTCTGGATACGAGGCGAGCAGGGCCCGTGCCTCGCGCAGGTAACCTGCCAGCGCCGCTTCGCCTGCCTGCTCTGGCGCGCCTGGTGCGGTGAGCGTTCCGTCCAGGGCATAGCGCAGGTCGGTGAGCCGCAACGGGGGTTTCGGGCTCCCTGCCCGGTGCCGCCACAGCCCGGTACTCGGGTCGAAGCGGTAGTCGCGCAGCATCCGGTAGCCGCTCGACGCGATCAAGCCGACCGCCTCGATCAGGTAGTCGGCCACGGTGTCAGAGATGAAGTAGTTGAAGTTGATCCTGGTCCAGCCCGGCTTGATGCCCTCGCAGCCGTGCCCGATCTCATTGCGGAACGCAACCGACCTGGCCTGGTCGATGGCCAGCAGTCGGTGTCCGTAGGGCCCGGCGCAGGAGCAGCCGCCGCGGGCCTGGATCCCGAACAGATCGTTGAGTACCGCGACAACGAAGTTGTGGTGCAGGTAGCGGTCATCCCGGCGGATCCGGAGCGAGACGATGGACAACCGGCGAGCGTCTGGGTTGCCGAGCACCTCGATCTGCGGGTGCTCTGACCATTTGCGCAATGCCCGCTTCCACAGCCGCTCTTCGCTGGCCTGGATCACCTCGGTGCCGACGGCCTCCTTAAGAGCGAAGACCAGCCCAGCGCGGATCGACTCGATGATGGCCGGCGTGCCGCCCTCCTCCCTGGCGACCGGGTCGTCGAGGTAGCGGTGGCCGACCGGGTCGACGAACGCGACCGTGCCGCCGCCTGGCACGGTGGGAACCCGGTTCCGCACCAGGTCGCGGCGGACCACCAGCACGCCCGGAGTCTGCGGACCGCCGATGAACTTGTGCGGGGAGATGAAGACGGCGTCCTTATGGTCGCCAGCGCCCGGTGCCGACTCGCGGACCCGGATCGGCACGTATGGTGCGGCGGCGGCGTAATCCCAGAACGACAGCGCGCCATGGGAGTGCAGCAGTGACGCGATGGCGTCGGCGTCGGTCAGAATGCCGGTGACGTTGGAGGCGGCCGAGAAGCTGCCGATCCGCAGCGGCCGCCCGGCGTTGCGCGTCAGCTGCGCGGCCAGGTCGGCGAGGTCAATGTGCCCGTCGGCGTCGGTCCCGATCTCCACCACGTCGGCGATCGACTCGCGCCAGGGCAGTTCGTTGGAATGGTGCTCGTAGGGACCGACGAAGACGACCGGCCGCTCGGCTGGCGGGATGGCGTCGAGCAGCCGGTAGCGCCTGGCCAGCCCGTCCGGCAGGCGCAGTTCCATGATTCCGACCAGCTTGTTGACCGCGGCGGTCGCGCCGGAGCCGGTGAAGATCACCAGATCCTGGTCGGTACCGCCGACCGCGTCGTGGATGATCTTCCTGGCATCCTCGCGGAGCCGGCTGGTAGCCAGGCCGGTGCCCGAACTCTCGGTGTGCGTGTTCGCGTACCTGGGCAGTACCTGCTCGCGGATGACGTCCTCAATGAAGTCGAGCGAGCGACCGGACGCGGTGTAGTCCGCATAGGTGATCCGCCGCCGCCCGTACGGACCGTCGAGCACCGCGCCGTCGCCAATGATGCCGGTCCGGATCCGGTGGATCAGGGCCGTGGCTAGGGGCCGGTCGACCGAGATGCGCACGTAGTCTCCCGTCTCCCATGGCGCGCTGGGCTGGCAGGGCAATCACACCAGATCGATAGCGACCGCCGGCGGTGAGGTGAGTGTGTTGTGCACGGTGCAATGCGAGATCACCGCGCTCAGGGCCGGCCTGCGGGCGGCCGGAAGATCGGCCGGGACCCGGACGGCCAGCCGGATATCACTCACCCGGGCAGGCCGGTCGGTGGCCATGTCGAAGCTCGCTGACACGGCCAGTCCGTCCCGGCTATAGCCGTGCCTGGTGAGATAGCGGCCCGCGTAGAAGGCGACGCAGGTGGCCAGCGACGCCACGAACAGCTCGGTAGGGGTCGGCGCGGCGTCCTCGCCGCCGGCCTCGACCGGCTGATCCACGAGCACCCGGTGCCCGCGCATGGCGACCTCGTAGGACTCGCCGGCCAGGAAGGTGATGTCCATCCGGTGGTCGTCGAGCGGTTCCAGGACCGCTGCTGCCTGAGTCTGAACCATGTCCATCTCTCCTCGCACCTGCTCGGAAGGTCACCACTATTAGCGAAGGTTATACCCGTGGGGGTATAGGTGACCACGTCCTGGAGTCCCGTCTAGCACGGACCTTGGTCCCGTGTGGCACCGGGATGGCCGGGGGACTACCTCGCTCTGTCAGCTGGAGAGCTGGTCGAGTGCGGCGTGCAGCCGGCTCGCGGCATCGTCTGCGACAGCCTTGAGTTCCGGCTGGCTGGTGATCTGCAGCATCATCTGCGGGTCCAGCGCCTGAACCAGCGTGGCGTCAGGCCCGGCTGCACGGACGACGACATTGCACGGCAGAAGCAGGCCGATCTGCCGGTCGATGTCCAGCGCCTGCAGAGCCAGCGGCGGATTGCAGGCGCCCAGGATCAGGTAGTCCTCCATCTGCACGCCCAGTTTCGCCCGCAAGGTCGCCTGAACGTCGATCACGGTCAGAACTCCGAAGCCCTGTTCACCCAGTGCCGCGCGGACCCGGTCAACGACCTGAGCCGAGAACGGTTCTTGCAGCCTGACGGAGTATCCATAGGACATGTGGCCATCTCCTTGTGCTGGGCGGTCTTGTGCCGGGCGGTCTTGTGCCGGGCGGTCTCGTGCTGGGCGGTCTTGTGCTGGGCGGTCTTGTGCTGGGCGGTACAGAACCCGCAGGTGCTCGCGGTCGCGCAGCAGCGCCAGCCGCTGGCCGAGCACGGGATTGTGCAGCGACTGACTGCGATGGGCGGCGATGGCGCGATATTGGCGAGCACGGGAGACGCTCAACACGGCGTCGATCTCATCCGGCTTGCGCCCGACGAACGTGCCGCCGAACATGTTGTTCAGCTGGTCAGTCACGGCCGCGGGGAGTGCCCAGGCCAGCACGGTGCGACCGGCGGTGCGCGCTGCGGCTACTGCTGCGGCGGTGGCCTGCTGGTGATCGGGATGACCCGTGACACCGCCTGAGTCGAACACCAGCAGGTGGCTGGGGTTCTGCACGGCGATCAGCCGACCGATGTGACCGGCCAACTCGTCCAGTCCGAACTGGCCGAGGCGGCCATCTGGGTAGTCAAGCAGCTCCACCGAAGCAATGCCAAGCTCAGCTGCTGCGGCGCGCAGCTCGCCGCCTCGGATGGCTGCCAGCTCGTCTTCGTGGCTGGCGGTCAGTTCGCCGCAGCCGTCGTTCAGCGTCGAAGCCTCGCCGCGGGTAAAGCACAGCACGGAGGTGCTCACGCCACTGCTGGCAAGCCGGTCTAGCAGCGCGCCAAGCGCGAATGATTCATCATCCGGGTGCGCGACCACGGCTAGCACGCCGGATACATCCGCGGGAGGCCACGAATGCTGCTCGCGGTGACTGGTGTCCTGATTTCCAGCTGAACCGCTCATCCTTCCATAGTACCCCTGGGGGTATATGTGGACGACTCTGCGGTGCAGCAGACGAGGCCACGCCTCCCGCTGCTGCGCTTAGTCAATGCGTTGCTTAGGCCGGTGCGGGTCTTGTTCCGGTGCCGGGTCTAGTCTGTGCCGGGTCTAGTCCGGTGCTGGGTTTAGTCCGGTGCCGGGCCTAGTCCTGTTCCTGGTCGGAGGCGGCCGTGATGACGTCGGCTACTTCGGCGGCACGGGCGGCCTCCTCGGCGGCAAAGCGCTCGGCGTCCAACTTCTCGGCGATCTCCTCGTCGGCCTTCATCAGGGCCTCCAGATCGGCCCGAGCCGCGTCCAGTACGCCCATGTCGGCGTAGGCCTGCTGCAGCCGCTCGCTCCACAAGCCGACGTCGCGCACGCACGGGACGAGGCGGCTGAACAGGAGGGACCGGAACATCCTTGAGTACTCGGAGTTCTCGGTCAGCTCGCTGATCTCTTTGCGCGGGATGCCGAAGTTGTCCCAGATCTCGTCCCCGCGCAGCCGGTCCCGCATCAGGTAGCAGCCCTCGATCACGAAATCCTCGCGCTCGGCCAGCTCCTTGGCGCTGAGCTGCTGATAGTAGTCGCGCAGCGCCATTCGGCCGAAGGCCACGTGCCTGGCCTCGTCCTGCATCACGTAGGCGAGGATCTGCTTGGGCAGCGGCTTGTTCGTGATGTCTCGCAGCAGGCCGAACGCGGCCAGCGCGAGACCCTCGATCAGCACCTGCATGCCGAGGTAGGGCATGTCCCAGCGGGAGTCGTTGAGCGTGTCGTTCAGCAGCGCCTGCAGCTGGCTGTTGATCGGGTAGACCAGTCCGATCTTGGTGTGCAGGAACCTGGCGTACAACTCGGCATGCCTGGCCTCGTCCATCGTCTGGGTCGCGGCATAGAACTTGGCGTCCAGGTCGGGCACCGACTCCACGATCCGGGCCGCGCAGATCATGGCGCCCTGCTCGCCATGCAGGAACTGGGAGAACTGCCAGGATGCCGAATGCCGTCTCAGCTCCTTGATGTTCTCCGGGCCGAGCATGTCCCAGTATTTGGTCCCGTAGATGGCCAGCGCCTGGTCCGGCGCGCCGAGCACGTCGTGCGGGTCGACCTCAAGATCCCAGTCGATCCGCCGAGTGGCGTCCCACTGCTTGTCCTTGCCCTTGGCGTAGAGGGCCAGCAGCCTGGCCCTGCCCTCGTCGTACTCCCAGGTGAACCGGGAGCTGCCAGCCATCGGGACTTCCCAGCCTGGCTGATCGGGCGCGGTCGTGTAGAGCTCCTGGGTAGACAACGCAACCTCCAGCGCGGCGGGACACCCGTGACCTACCGAAGCACGTACGTTGTACGTCTGTCAACGGTGCGCGGCTGGCCTGCCCGGCGGGTTGCGGCTGGGAGCCGGCCGGAGTTCAGGAGCGCACGGCCTGGCGGGGTTGCGGCCGGAGTCAGGAGCGCACGGCCGGGGCGGGGTTGCGGCTAGGAGTCGGCCGGAGTCAGGAGTGCATGGCGGGGCGGAGCTCGGCGACCGCCCGGACCAGCAAGTCCAGGCCGAATTCGAAGTCGGCGTCGTGATCGCGCCGTCCGAGCTCGGCCGACAGGCTGGTGAGCAGCGGGAACTCGGCCGGGTCCGACTCCCCGCCGCGGCTGGCCACATCGTCAGGGTGCGCCAGCGACGGCGCGACCCCGACCTCGCGGAGCAGGCAGCCCATGACGTACCCGATGAACGCCCGCACGATCCGCACCGAGTCAGCCCCGCTGAACCCGGCGCCGGCCAGCGTGGCCAGCGCCCGCTCAAAAGGTCGCAGCGCGGCGGCGGAGTTGTTCGGCCGGCTGACCACCACCATCGTGCACCGCGGGTGCGCTCGTGCTATCTGGCGGAATGCCCGGGCCTGCGCCCGGACCTGGTCTTGCCAGTCGGCGTCGGGCTCGGTGCGGACCTCGATTCCGGACATCACGTACTCGGCCACGCCGTCGAGCAGCGCATCCTTGCTCGGCACGTGGTTGTAGAGCGACATCACCGCGCAGTCAAGCTGAGCGGCGATCCGGCGCATCGAGATCGCGGTCATGCCCTCGCGCTCGATCAGCTCCGCGGCGGCGGCGACGATCCGCTCTCGGGTCAGCCGCATACGGTTAACGTACACCGTACGCGGTGCCGCGCGGCCGGGGCCGCACGGCCGGGCCGTATCGTTGGGGCCATGGACGACAAGGAGATCCTCGGCCGCATTGACGAGCTGATCCGGACCGAGCATGACCTGCGGGTCAGCCTCGCCAGAGGGCAGCTCTCGGCCGACGAGGAGCATGCCGAGCTGAAGTCAGCCGAAGAGACGCTTGACCAGTGCTGGGACCTGCTGCGTCAGCGACGTGCGCTGCGGAACGTCGGCGGGGATCCCAGCGCAGCCGAGCCACGGCCGACGGCCGAGGTGGAGGGCTACCTGCAGTAGCGCTGACCTGACCGGCTGCTCGGTACGCTCGGATCATGCGGATCGCGAGGTTCTCGCATGGCGGCGAGGTCAGCTACGGACTTGTGCTGCCCGATGACAGGGTTGCCCAGGCTGGCGGGGCGGGTGCGATCAACGGCGGCAGCAGTATGGACGCCCTGGTCGGCCACGAGCTTGACGGGCTGAGCGTCGCACAGCTCGCCGGGCACCCGTTTGGCGGAAAAGAAGAAGACATCAAGCTGACTGGCGCTCGCTTCGCGCTGGGTGATGTGCGCCTGCTCGCGCCTATCCTGCCCAGCAAGGTGGTCTGCATCGGGAAGAACTACGCCGATGACGCACGCGAGATGGGCGGCGAGCCGCCTGCCGATCCGGTGATGTTCCTGAAGCCGTCGACCTCGGTCTGCGGGCCCGGCGACCCGATCCTCCGGCCGGTGCAGCTGTCTAAGCGAGTCGACTTCGAAGGTGAGCTGGCGATCGTCATCGGCAGGCTGTGCCGGGAGGTGCCCGCCGACCGGGTTGCCGAGGTGATCTTCGGCTATACATGCGCCAATGACGTCACGGCCCGCGATGTGCAGGCGAGAGACGGGCATCTGACCAGAGCCAAGGGATTCGATACCTTCTGCCCGCTCGGGCCCTGGATTGAAACGAATGTCGACCCCGCCGACCTCGCCCTGACCACGCGTCTGAACGGCGAGGTCAGGCAGGACTCGCGCACGTCACTGCTGCGGCACGATGTGCCAGCACTGATCATGTTCGTCAGCCAGGTAATGACTCTGCTCCCTGGGGACGTACTGCTCACCGGCACTCCGGCGGGTACCGGGCCGATGGACAAAGGGGACGAAGTTTCGGTGACCGTGGAAGGGATCGGAACCCTGCGGAACCCGGTCGCCGACCGCGACTGACACCTGCATTGGCCGTCAGGCCCGGGCCGCTCGCAGCGATGGCTCTGGCACCGCACGCCCTGTCGATGCTGCTGCATCAAGCCACGCCGACACAGCGTCTTCCACCTCGGCGACAGCTTCATGCGGAGTGGGTCCGTGGGCGGTGCAGTAAGGGAGATCGGGGACGTCGGCTACCCACACGCCGTCCTCGTCGCTCCAGTACACCTCGATCGGGTATCCGGTCACTGCCCTTGCCGCCGATCTGCTGGAAGCCCAGCCCTATCACGAGAGCGACTAAATCTGCGAAGTCGACATTAGTTACTAGTCCACAAGTCACTCGACTGAACAGTCGTGCGGGTCGCATGCCGTAAGACGGTAGCGATCTGGTACGACACTGCGGCTTGGAGGTCCCGGCTCCGGTCGGCTACACTGCTCAGGCGCGACCCAGCCGGAGCTGGGCTCGTTTCCCATGGGGTATGGGGTAATTGGCAGCCCGACGGGTTCTGGCCCCGTTAGTCTAGGTTCGAGTCCTGGTACCCCAGCGCCCGGGTCACCGGCGAAGCCACCGCCTCGCGGCGGGCGGAACCGTGGCGGTGACCCGTTTTGCTGTTCGTGAGCCGCCTGACTCAGATCCAGTGGCGGCGCCTTGACCGGCTCCGCCACCGGCCTCGCTCGGTGCCAGTCACCCGTATCAGCAGCAGTACCACGATGGCGCCGATCACCGAACCGACAATTCCGGCGGTGGCCAGGTGGTCTTCGATCTTGTGGTACTCGATTAACTGCTCGAGGAAGCCGCCGACGAAGGATCCGACGATCCCGAGCACGATCGTGCCAAAGATGCCGATCGGGTCGCGGCCAGGCACGAGCAGCCGGGCAATGAGACCGACGATGAGCCCGATGACGATCAGAAGGACAATGAGTGTCAGCATGTAGTGCAAGTACCAGGTTTCGCGGTGATCATGCAGGACTTGGCGTCCGATCCGCGTTCTGCCGGGCGCGGGAGCGGACGGTGACCGGCCTGCCCCCTGCGCGCGGTACTGTCACGCGCGGTACTGTCACGCGCGGTGCTGTCACGCGCGGTGCTGTCAGCAGCCAGGTTTGGCGGGACTCGGCAAGGTGCGCTAACCTTAGTGCCCGCTGGGGCTGGCCGTTTTGCGCTCTGATCAGCGAGTTCGAAATTCTTACTCCAGCGGCTTTCCTGTCCATCAGCCGGATGTCAGCAGCGGATCGTCTGGCTGTGTCGAGTGCCTGGCCCCGTCGTCTAGTGGCCCAGGACGCCGCCCTCTCAAGGCGGTAGCGCCGGTTCAAATCCGGTCGGGGCTACGAGTGAAGTACCAGGTCAAGGGCCTGATCGCCGGTAGCAGCGGTCAGGCCCTTGATCATTTGTCACTGGTTTGTCATTGACTCCTGCCGTCACCCGGCGCCAGAGAACGCCACTGAGGGATGGTCTTCGGCATGATGGCGGGGTGGCGATGGCTCGGGTGTGAACATGACGGTGATCATCGCGGCGCTGGTTTCGGTGCCCGGGGTCGCAGGATTCAGGCGAGCCCGCGTGGCAGGTGCGTCAGGATCCTGCGGTCCACCTCTTGGAGGTGAGCAGCTCGCCGTACTGTCGAGAGGTGTCGGCAAGGACTTCTGCCTGCCGGACTCGGTTGAACGGTGCCTCTCTGTCCTCATAACCCAGAGGTCGCAGGTTCAAATCCTGCCCCCGCTACTAGGAATTGCAGGTCAGGGGCC
>Ga0116222_1000230_pt1 | contig 38205 bp, 30 predicted proteins | sample Sb_taG_12_FD_88963 | JGI IMG/M metagenome (GOLD analysis project Ga0116222, IMG submission 88963) | Peat soil microbial communities from Weissenstadt, Germany - Sb_50d_9_AC metaG | ecosystem: Environmental > Terrestrial > Soil > Wetlands > Peat | place: Germany: Weissenstadt | collected 2010-09-21
CGCCCCCCGCCTGCGCCGCAGAGCGACCGTATGGGAGGAATGGATTCGCCTCGCGGTGAATCCCTTCGTCTTTTACGCCATCTGCTATTTCCTTCTCAACGACGACCACCACGATTGGATGGCGCCCTTGGCCCTGGCACTGGCCATCGTCTACGCCGCGCTGGCGCGGGCGGGACTGGGTCTGCGGCCCGCGGATCGCCGCATGCTGCTCGTGACCGTGGGGACGGCCCTGACTTTTGTGACATTGGCGATCCCGATACAACTCGAGTCGAACTGGATCACCATCGCCTGGGCGCTGGAAGCGGCCGCGTTGCTGTGGGCCAGCTTCGAGGCCGCCGCGCCGCCGCTGCGCGTGCTCTCCGCCATCGTGTTTGCACTGTCCCTGATTCGCTTCGTGTTCCAGGACACTCCGTGGGAATCTCGGGCGATCTTCACGCCGGTGCTGAACCGCTACTATCTGGGCACGCTGGCGCTCACCGCGTGTTTAGCCGCGGCGGCGTATCTCTACCGGCGCGCCCCGGGTGAAGCTGCCCTCCGCGCGTGCCTGGTGTGGGGCCTGCTGGCGGCCGGAGTAATCTGGGTGGGGTCGAGCGTCGAAGCATACACCTGGTTCAGCAGCCAGGCCGATGCGGCGCTGCGCAGCACGGTGCGGGGCGCGGCCGCGGAGGTGAGCGGCCTGCGCTGGAGCGGTCAACTGGCGCTTTCGATTCTGTGGTCGGTCTTCGCCGGGTCGCTCACCGCGGCGGGCTTCCGCTTCGAACAGCGGGCTTTGCGTGTGGCCGGCCTGGTGCTTTTCGGAATCACCCTGGTCAAGGTGGTTTTCCTCGATATCTCGGAGCTTCGACAGTTCTACCGCATCCTCGCGCTGCTGGCTCTGGGGCTGGTGCTGATGGCCGTCGCGTGGGCTTACCAGCGAGGGGTGCGAAGGGGGCACGCAAGATGAGACAAATTCCGCTGGCGATCGCGGCGGGGGCTGTGTGTGCGGCGTTGTGAGCACAAGCTCCCCGGACTCCGGAGCCGTTGAGCGCGTGGCAGTGGTTCAAAGACGTGCAGGTTCCGCGCGTCCAAATGAGCAGCGGCCTTCTGGACTTTGTGTTCGATCGCGACATGCTGAACGCGACGCGAGCCGACCACGCCGATGTCCGCCTGTACAACGGCACGGGTAGGGAGATCCCGTACGTACTGCGCGTGCGGCGCGAGGTCGACACCAGCCGGGCCTTCACCGCGCGCGAATTCAATCGCAGCACCGAGGGCGGCATCACGCAAGCCTCCTACGATTTGGGCGAGCAGCCGCAGCAGCACAACGAGGTCGAGATCGAAACGGCCGGCGACAATTTCCGGCGGCTCGTCGACGTGCAGGGAAGCTCCGACGGCGCCGAGTGGTACACTCTCGTCTCGGGAGCCATCACCTTCCGGTTCACGGCGCGCGGCAAAACGGTGGAGCAGAAGTCAGTGGACTATCCCGTCAGCCGGTACCGCTATCTGCGGGTTCGCGTAGATCGCGATTCGCAGGTGGATCGCTCCGCGCCGGAGTTGAACGGAGTGCGCATTTTCCGCTCGGTGAGAATGACGGGCGAGATGGTCTCGTTCCAGGGCATTGTGGAATCGCGGGACGCCGACCGGGTGAATAGCAGGCCGGGGTCCATCTGGCGCGTGGATTTCGGCGCACGCATCCCCATGGAGCGCGTGGTCCTCGCCATGGGCGGCGGACTCTTTTCGCGCCCGTACCAATTGGATGCGGTTGACGACCCGGCCTCTCCAACGAGCCTTGCGTCGGGCATCCTCTACCGCAGCGAGGACAACCCGGACGGACAACAGACCATCCAGTTCCCCGAACATTTCGCGCGGCGCGTGAAGCTGACCGTGACCGATGACCGGAACGCGCCGTTGCCCATTCTGGAATTCACCGCCCAGAGCGCCGCGCGCGAGGTGGTCTTCGAGGCGCAATCCTCGGGGGCCGGACCGATCCGTGTGTACTACGGCAATCCGAGAGCGCTGGCGCCCCGCTACGATCTGGCCGCGCGGCTCCCTGCGGAGCCGAGTCCGGCGCCGCTTCGATTGCGGCCCGGACCGCAACGCGAGAATCCCATCTATCGGCCGGAGCCGAAGCCGTTCTCCGAGCGGTCGCCGTGGCTGGTGTACGTGGTGTTGGGCGCCGCGTCGTTGGTGCTGGCGGCGATTTTGTTGAGCTTGGTCAGGGCGTCGGCGGGAGAACTACCCGTAGCCTGACTTGTGGGGCGGGCGCTTCCGCCTGCCAACCAGTTTTTTCTCTTTGAGCGCCTGGGGCTGAGCCCGGCCTTGAACCCATCCCAGATTACCGCTCGGGCGCCCCGGCATCGACACCGAAGCAATAAGAGTCATTCGATCCCTCGGGACTGAAGGCGTATTCGCCGGCGCCCAAATCCTTGACGGTCAGGTTGTAGGTGGATTCGCCGGCCTTGGCGATCGTGAAAGGCAGCGTCAGGGGAATCTTCTTATGGCCGGGTTCAGCCTTGGTCCTCCGGCTGCCTTTTGCCGCCGCCAACGGACACAGGCTCAAGGTAGCAGGGTCGATTCCCTTGGCCAATCGCACCACGAACAGCATGTCCGGCGCGGTCTTCAACCGCACGCGCGATTGAGCCGCCGGCATCTCCCAGTATGAAGTGGCGCCGCTTTTTCGCTCTGTGGCGAGATTCTTTTCCAGTGGTATGAGTTCTCCGGAGGCGTTCCGAAAGTAGACCGCCCCGGTTTCCTCCGGTTCGCGGAGCATGCGGACCGCGGGCGCAGGCTGGCTGCCGGCCTGGGTTGGCGCGCTCCCGGAAAGTGGTTGCGCCTGCGCCTGCGGGGCCGCCGGCGCCGGCACGGGCGCGGCGGCCTCAGAGCCGAAAGTCACCGACGACACATCCGGCCGGGCATAGTGCTGAAGCTGATTGTCCACCAGAAAGTGAATCTGGCTGGCATCCGCGGACCACCACCTGCCTGTAACGCGTCTGCCGTCCTTCAGAGTCAGCGTGTCGGCTTGAGCCGCCAGCAGAAGCGCGAACAGCAGGGAGATTCCGCGGCCTGTCATTGGCTGCCCCGCTGAGAATGGAATACCGCCGGCTGCGTGAGCTTGTACGTGAAGCGCGTCTCGGGAGCAATCTCGACGCCTTTTCCCGTCAGCTTTCCGGCCACCGCTCCGGCAGCCGCGCCGGCTCCTGCTCCGATGGCGGCTCCGGTGCCGCCACCGGCAGCGGCCCCCACCGCCGCGCCGGCACCCGCTCCCACCGCTGTCCCGGCCAGCGTTCTTTTTGCCGGCGAGCCGCTCTGGGAATCGACTTTGCCGGTTTCCACTTTGACCTTCTGGCCGTTGATCGTGACGGCAACAAGACATAAGGCCAGCGAGGCCCGATGGGTCAGCCCCGCCGACTGGACTTCGGCCACCCGCAAGACCGCGTCGGCGTTTGCCGGCACAATCTCAACACCGTCCACGATCACGGGATCGTCGAGACTCGCCGCATACTCGTGATTAAGGTCGGCCTTTTTCGAATCGATGCGTTCAATGGTGCGGACGGCGATCTCCGTGCCGGCGGGGAGTGTAATGCTGCCCGTTGGCCTCGTCACCGATGCGGCCGCGGGGGGCGCTACGGGTGCCGCGGATGGAGCTGTCGCCCCTGCGGGCCGTGGCGCCGCCGCTGCCGGTGCAGGAGATGCCGCTGCGGGCGCCGCCGCCGCGGATGGAACTGTGGCCCCTGCGGGCCGCGGCGCCGCCGCTGCCGGTGCGGGAGATGCCGCTGCAGGCGCGGGCGGCGGCAAAGTAATCCCGAACTGGATCGATTGAACCCGGTCGATATCGATTACTTGCGACTCACCGGCGACCTTGATCCGAATTTCCTGGGTGTTTCCGGTTTCAACCAATCCGGAGATCTGGCGGCCGTCTTTCAACGTGACGACATCGGCGAAAAGTCTGGCGCCTGCCAGCCAGCCGAACTGCCAGACGATCAGCAGCAGGATTCTTTTCATAGCGTCCTCATGCATTACGGACTAACGCTCCAATGCACTACACAGCGCTTCTGCGGACTGGAGCTTTTGTTTCTGAGAATCAACTTCTGCGTTGGTCCTTCACCGGGAGCAAGGTGCGCATCCCAGGTTTTGGTGTCGTAGTCGAGCTGCATATTTCCGGGCGGCAGATTCCGGAACACATACTCGGCGTTCTGCGGGATGGGACCACCGCTGCACTGCAGCGTGCCGGACGTTGCTCCACTATGGGCCCCGTTGTAGAGCGACGGCGCGGGAGAGGGAACGGGAGCGGGTGAAGGCTTCGGGGGCAGCGGATCAGAGTCGGCCCTGGCCAACGTCGGCCGATGGTCCACCGTGGCAAGCGGCGGCGGGGCCGAGCCGGTAGCCGGGGACGGCGTTCGCGCCGGCTTGGTGCGCGGGCTTGGCTGCTGACTCACAGTCACGGGCTCGTCCCATCGCAACTCGGTTAGCCAGCGCTGGGCCCGATAACTCTTTTCCCGATCATCTCCGTGCACATCCTGAACCAGCAGACTTTGGGCCACCCGGCGATAATACGGCAGGATCTGCAAGGCGCTTTTCCGCCACGTCCCTACATCCGGCATGTCGACCAGAATCCTGCAGACCGCCTGGGCCTCCGGAGTCGGCAGATCCGGCGCCGGCCGTCCGGATGCCGCAGGTCCCAGGAGATCGGCGAGGAAGGGCTTGGCACTGTCGGGATAACGTTCCATCAAGTGTCCGAGCAGCGGCGCGTCAGCGAGATTCCAGGTCGCTTGAGGCGCCTGGCGCCACGAATACTCGACGATCGCCGAGGCGACCGCCGCGTCCGCCAGCGGCTCGATCACCTGCGTCAGATTTGCCCGTTCCTCTTTTTGCCAGGCGGCGATCAGTTCCTGGTCGAGAATATCCCTATACCAGGCAACCAGCCCCAAAAGCGCATCGACGGCCGGTTGAGGATTACCCGGATCGGCCTTTTCCAGTAACGTCCGGATCTTCTGACGCGCAATCGCGGGCGAAAACGGAGGGGGGCCGACCTCTTTGAACTGCGCACGGGCCGGCGTGGCGATGACGAATGTGAAAGACCAAATGACCACCGGAAGAAGGCCGTGGGGAAGGCGACTCATAAGTGCAGCCTGCACGTAGATACTGACGTCTTCTATTGTACCGAAGGGTACCGGGCCAATAATCCTCCTCATCCCAAATACCTTAGCCCCAACTCGCGCCATCCCCCCAATTTCTCGAAAAAAACCTCTAGAATGGATCAGTCACGCGGCCAGTCACTGGCGGCCAGCGAGGCCTGGGTGAGTGCCGGTTTGGTAGACCCGTGGTTGCAGATGACCGGCGCTCTGGATACCGTCCTCGAAGCTCTCCGCGCTCATGAACCTGAGTTGCGGCGGTTCGGCGTGTCCCAAGCTTCGGTCTTCGGCTCGGTGGCGCGAGGAGAGGCCAGAGCCGACAGCGGCGTCGATGTGCTGGTGGAACTCGATCAGAACCGCCCCATGGGGATCTTCGAATACGCCAGACGTGGTGAACCGCAGGACGCTCAAGCCGCTACTCCGTGATAGCATCCTGCGCGATGTCTGGCCGGCAGCATCAGAACAACTCCACGTTGTCTCCTAGACCATCTTCCGCAACGGTTGGCGCGGCCTCGGCCGGTTCGGAGGAAGAGATTGCCGCGCCGCTCGCCACACGTTCGTGCACCTCCCGCTCCATCTGCATGGTGTAGTGCTTCGCAAAATGCTCCAAGCCTCCGGTTGGAGCAGTTTCTCCATCTTCCAAAGACGCGGCGCCGACGCGTTCCAGCTCGCCGCGGGCGCGGTCCACCACCCCGGCAAAGAGCCGGCCCGCCGAGAAGCCGCTGCGCACCGCGCCGATGTCTTCCGCCAGCCGCGAGCCCAGGGTGGCGATTTGGCTGATGCGGCTGAAGCTCGACTCGCTCGACGAATGCAGTTCCAGGAGTGCGGCCCGCATCTCGCCGACGGGGTCCGAGGCCTCCGTCCGTGAGCCGGCGGACGCGCGACGGGCGGCCTCGCTCATGGCGTCGAGTGCGCCGGCCACGTCCTCGGTATTTCGGTTGGAATCGAAGGCCAGGCGCTGCATCTCGCCGGCAATCACGTCGAGCGCGCTTCCCGCGTCCCCCAGGTGCGCGGCGCGGATGGTGGCATTGATGGCAATGCGCTGGATCTGAATCTCGACGCCGCGGATCTGCTCCACGGACTGCCGCATTCCGGCGATGGTTTCCTCCAGGCCCGCGGCCGTGGACCGCATTTCGGCCTGTGCGGCAGTCGAGGCTTCGAGGCCGTCCAGGATGGCGGTGAAGCTGGCCTCCATCTGGAGGAAGAAGGAGCTCTGGTCGTCCTCTGTCATGCCCATGAGGGACCTGACGTCTTCCGCCATGGCCCGCACGCGCACGGCGATGCTCTCGAGATCGCGTTCGATGCGCCCGATCGACGAAGCGAAGGCGCGCTCCGCGCTGGAGAGCTGCGACGACTGCAGGGTCAGGACCGCCCGCGCCTCGGGCGGCGCCGTGTCCCCACCAGCGCGGCCGCCGTGGAAGCCCGTGCCCAGCTCCGCCAGAGCCTGCGCGACGTGCTCGATCTGTTGCCGGGTAATGTCGTGGAATTGAATGGACTCGACCAGATGGTCGATGGCTTCACACACCTCGCGGTTCCGCCCTGCCTGGGAAACGGAGGCGTCGCGCGCCTTCCGCTGCCGCTCTTTAAAAGCCGCCATGCTGCCGGTCACGCCCGAGATCAACGCGGGCATCTCGCGGAGCTCCCTGGCGCGGATGCCGGAACCGCTCCGCACCGCGGATTGAACGCTCCGGTCGAGGCGGGAAGCGGCCTCCAGCACGCCTTCTCCGGTGGATTGGATGCTCGCCGACAGCGGCGCCACCTCGTCGGCCAGATCGGAAAAGCCTGCGCCGCGACCGCCCAGCCGCGACGTTTCAATGCGCGTCAGCGTGCAGAGGGTGCGGAAGACCGACACCGTGTTGGGCAGTCCGGAGAAAGCCAGCCGGATGCGGCGGGAATGGTCGCGCACGCCTTCCAATGCCTGGCCGCTCCCGGCAATCTGGGCGTCCATCTCCCGGAAGTTCTCCAGTATCCTGGCGAGCGCCCCGGAGGCGTGGCGCCCGTGCTCGCCGGAAATGAGGTCGTTCAGCGCGGCGATGTCCGCCGCAATCTGGCGGCCCTCGGAACGGAACTCCATCAGTTTTTCGCCGACCGCCAGGAAATCCCGTTCCGTTGAACGATTGAGGTTTTCCAGATCGGCGACGACCTGTTCGAGAGTTGTCACCCACGCGCTGCCTGTCGACGCGCTCGGGGGGCGGTGGAGGAGTGCGGCCAGGCCCCGGCGGACCGGTTCACCCGCCATCCGGATGGCCGTTCGAATCTTGTCGGACCGCAACGCTTTGCTAGGACTCACTTTGTCTGTTATCCATCGTCAGGGCCGCGAGGCACTGCGCGGCCCGGTGTCTGCTTTCCATATCGGCCCGAATCCATGGCTCTTTGAGGGCGCCGGCGCAGCCCCTCATGGGCCATGTTTCCGCGGCCGATAAGGAGAGGGATAGATTCTGAATACCAGGAGCACGAGCCATGGAGCACCAGTAGCCCGAGCGCAGAAAAGAGACGCGCTATCCGATCGAGACCAACGTGGCGGTCCACACGAGCAGCGGTGAGACGATCCGCGCCACCGCCGTCAACATCAGCAGCGGCGGCATGCTCTTGCATGTCGGGCAGCCGTCCCAATTCTGCGTCGATCAAGAGGTGACTGTGGAAGTCGAGCTCCCGGACGATCCAGGAAAGCCGTTTTCCGGGTGGGGCGTGGCCGGAATCGTGCGCATAGAGGGCAGCCGCTTTGGAATCCATTTGCAAGCCGGCACGTTTGTTCCCGGAACGCCCATATAGGAAACCTTAGAAGCCGCCGATAAGTACTCCCGAGAGGGAATCCGTGATCGAACAGCACGCCCCAACCGCCGCGCTGCCATCGGCGAGAAACCTGCCGCAAGGTGTCCGCCTTTGCCCGTAACCGTGGACCGGTCGGAAACGCCGTGGATCATCCGCCTGGATGGCGAGGTCACCCTGGCCTCCGCGCCGGAACTGAAAAAGTCGCTGATGGAGTGGCTGGCATCCGGGAACGATCTGCAGTTGGACCTGGAACGCGTCGCAGACATCGATGTCACCCTCCTGCAGTTGCTGTGGGCCGCCGGGCGCGAAGCGCTGCGCTCCGGCGCGACGATTGCGAGCCGGGTGCCGGAATCCGCCGGCGCCATGGCGCGGGATGCGGGTTTCGATCGCTTCCCCGGACCTACGGAGCAAGCCTGAAGCAATGGCCAAAGTAATCCTTACCGTCGACGATTCCGCCAGTGTGCGGCAGATGGTCAAGTTCACCCTCTCCGACGCGGGCTACAGCGTGATCGAAGCCGTGGACGGCATGGACGGGCTGGCCAAGCTTTCGAGTCCCGTGAACCTGGTGATCACGGACCTCAATATGCCCAACCTCGACGGGATCGGGCTCATCCGCAGCGTGCGCGCCAATCCGGCATGGAAAGGCCTTCCCATTCTCATGCTCACCACCGAGTCCCAGGAAGCGCGCAAGCTGGAGGGCAAGGCGGCCGGCGCCACCGGCTGGATCGTGAAGCCGTTCACTCCGCAGCAGATCGTGGCGGTAGTCAAGCGAGTGCTGGGATGATGGACAAGTACCGGCAGGCGTTCGACGAAGAGGCTCGGGAACTGCTCGTCGAGCTGGAGTCGGCGCTGCTGGAGCTGGACCGCAATCCGGACGACCGCGAATTAGTGGGGCGGGCTTTCCGGGCCCTGCCTAACGAGGCCATCAAGCGCGGCGCCGTGGACACGGTCCTGCCGCTGCCGGCGATCGCCGGATCGATCCTCACGCGCGCCCGGTGATGAAACATTCACCGCGGAGACACGGAGTCACGGAGACCAGCGCGGAGAAAACCAGGAGAACGTCAAAACCTGAGAACGCCGAGGAAGCGGACAGCACTGAGAACACAGTCTCGCCCCGGCCAAACGGCCCCGCTCGAAGCCACCCCTCGGCTGCACTCTTCTCGGCCTCCGTTCTCCCTTTCTCTCGGTCTTCTCCGCGCTTATCTCCGTTCCTCAGCGACTCCGCGGTGAATTCGACTACCCTTCCACCCGCTTCAACTGCCCGCACGCCGCGAAAATATCCAGCCCCCGCGGCTTGCGCACGAAACATGGCATCGAGCGCCGCACGATCTCCTGGAACGCGGCCACCCTCTGCGGGTCGGGGGTTTCGTACGGAATCCCCGGTCCGGGGTTCAACGCGATCAGGTTCACCTTGCAGTTCAGATTGGCCAGCAGCTTCACCACCCGCCGCGCGTCGGCGTCGGTGTCGTTCACGCCTTTCAGCAGCACGTATTCGAACGTCAGCTTCTCCCACGGCCGCAGCGGATAGGCCCGGCACGCCGCCATCAGGTCCGTCAGGTGGTACTTGCGCGTGATGGGCATCAGCTCGCGGCGCGACTCCTCGGTGGAGGCGTTGAGTGAGATGGCCAGCTTCGGCCGCACCGGCTCGCGCCCCAGTTCCTCGATCTTGGGCACGATCCCCGCGGTCGAAACCGTGATGCGCCGCGGCGAGAGTCCGAAGCCGCCGGGGTCGAGCAGGATGCCCGTGGCCTTCACCACGTTCTCCAGGTTGAGCAGCGGCTCGCCCTGCCCCATCATCACGATGTTCAGCCGGCCGCCCTCCCTTCTCAGTCCCCGGTCTTTTTTGAGGCGAATGTCGCGCGCCACCAGCAGAACCTGGCCGACGATTTCGCCCGCCGTCAGGCTGCGCTCCAACCCCAGCAGCGCCGTCATGCAGAATTTGCAATCCACCGGACATCCCACCTGGCTCGAAATGCAGATGGTGTCGCGCTCGCCCTCGGGCATCAGCACCGTCTCGACGGTTCTTCCGTCATCGAGACGCAGCAGGTAGCGGCGCGTGCCGTCCAAAGACTCGTACCGCCGCGCGATCTCGGGCAGCCCCAGGACGTGCCGCGCCGCCAGGTCCTCGCGCATCCGGGCCGGAAGCGTGGAGATCTGTACGAAATCGGACGCTTCTCCGCGGTAGATGGCCTCGTAGAGTTGTTGCGCACGATAGCGCGGCTGGCTGGGGCCCAGGGCCTCGCGCAGGTCGGCGAGATCCATCCCCACGAGTGGTTGGGACATGCTGTTCCCAGTGTAGCCGATCAACGCCCGGCGCCCCGAACGTGTTACAAAAGAATGAGGGGGGCCGGCCGCCCGCCTGCGCGAGGCCGGATCCAAGCCGCATCTCTTCTGACATGACACCATCCGTGAGTCCCGTGAGGGACATCGAAATGACCAGGCTGGACAACGGCCTCCGCATCATCACCGAGGCCATGCCGCACGTGCGCTCGGTCTCCGTGGGAGTCTGGATCTCGACCGGCTCGCGCCGCGAATCCGCCGACCTGAACGGCATCTCGCACTTCATCGAGCACATGCTGTTCAAAGGCACCACCCGGCGCTCCGCCGAGGACATCGCCCGCTCGGTGGATTCCATCGGCGGCAACCTCGACGCCTTCACCGCCAAAGAGCTGGTGTGCTTCAACACCAAAGTGCTCGATCAGCACCTCTCCCAGGCCTTCGACGTCCTGGCGGACCTGGTGCTCCACCCCCTGTTCCGCGACGAGGACATCGAGAAGGAAAAGGGCGTCATCCTGGAAGAGATCAAGATGGAGGCCGACAGCCCCGACTACCTGGTGCATGAGATCTTCTCTGCCAACTTCTGGAAAGACCACCCGCTGGGCAAGCCGATCCTGGGCACGCGCGAAACCGTGAAGCGCTTCGACCGCGGCATGATCCACAGCTACTACGCCTCCATGTACGGGCCCGGCAACATGATCGTGACGGCCGCCGGCAACCTCACGCACGTTGGCCTGGTCGACCTGGTGCGCCAGCATTTTGAAAGCTTGCCGCCCGGACAGCCCTTGCCCCCGGACAACGTCCCCAGCACGCACGCGCGCATCGCCCTGCGCAACAAGAAAGCGCTCGAGCAGGTGCACATGTGCCTGGGCGTGCCGTCCTATCCCCTGCCCCACGAGCAGCGCTTCGCGTGCTACGTGCTCAACACCTTGCTCGGCGGCGGCATGAGTTCCCGTCTCTTCCAGAACATCCGCGAGCGCCAGGGCCTGGCGTACGCGGTCTTTTCCGAGCTCAGCCCCTACCGCGATACGGGCTGCCTGTCGATCTACGCCGGAACCTCGCTCGAATCGGCCCCCAAGGTAGTGGAATCGATCACCAAGGAGTTCCGCCAGTTGAAGGAGCAGCCCATCGGCGACGAAGAACTGCGCCGGGCCAAGGACCACCTCAAGGGCTCGCTGATGCTGAGCCTCGAGTCGACCGCCAGCCGCATGTCGAACCTGGCGCGGCAGGAGATGTACTTCGGCCATTTTTTCAGCCTGGACGCGTTGGTGGAGAACATCGAAGCCGTGACCGCGGAGGACGTGCAGCGCATCGCGCGGACCTTCTTCGACGCCAAACAGATCGCCCTGACCGTGTTGGGCAATCTGGAGAATTTCAAGATCGGCCGCGAAGACCTGGTGTGTTAAACAGAGCGTCACAAGTAATTCCGCATCCGCTCCCGGGGTGCCCTTAGGGCCCGGTGCCCCCTGGGCCCGGCTCTGTTCGGAGCCGCGCGCGTAAGCAAGCAGTGTTCGCGCAAACAATAACGTCGCGGCGTTTAGCAGGGCCGATGCACGCAGGATCGAGTCTGTTGGGCTGCGCTTGGGTTGCGGCCTGGCCGCGATGCGCTCCTGGTTGTGGTACGATCCGCCCTATGAAGCTGCGCACGCTCCTCCCCGCCCTGCTGGCGCTCATCGCGTTCGGCCAGACCCAACGCCCCATCCAACTGGCGGACATCCTCGCCTGGAAACGCATCCAGGCGCCCGCGGTCTCCGACAACGGCGAATGGTTCGCGTATCGGCTCGCGCCCTCGGAGGGCGATGCCGAAGTCGTCGTTCGCAACCTGACCACCGGCAAAGAACAGCGCTTTCCTATCGGCGATCCGGGAGCGGCGGCCCCCGCGCCCACGGACGGACCTCCCGGACCTCCGCCCCTGGCGATCGCGGCCGGCGGCGCCAGTCCCGCGTTCTCGGGCGATTCGCGCTGGGTGGCGTTCCTGGCCTATCCCACCGAGAAAGAGGCCAAGCGTTTGAAGCAGACCAAGCGGCCCATTCATGCCAAGGCCGTGCTGGTGGAACTGGCCACCGGCAAGAAGACCGAATTCGAAAAGACGCGGCGCTTCGCATTCTCCGGGGAGAAGTCCACCGCCATCGCGCTCCAGCGCTACGGTCCCGAGGGTCCACCAACTCCTCCGCCCGCCGCGGCTGCCGCTGCCGCCGGCGCTTCCGGCACGCCCGCGGTCGAACGGCCTTCCGGGTCGGACCTGCTGCTGTACGATCTCGCCGCGGGCAACGAGCTGAACCTCGGCAACGTCTCCGAGTTCGCGTTCGACAAGCACGGCGACTGGATGGCGTGGCTGGTGGACGCGCAGGACAAAGCGGGCAACGGCGTCTCGCTGCGCAACATGTCGACCGGCGCGGTGCAGAATCTGGACCACGCGCAGGCCGTCTACAAAGGTCTCTCGTGGAATGAAAAGGGCACCGGCCTGGCGGCCGTCCGCGGCATGGACGACAAGGCTTTCGAGGACAAGCTCTACACTCTGGTGGCCTTCCGGGATTTCGGATCTTCCAGCGGGCCTTCGAAGACGGTCTATGACCCCAAATCCGACCAGAGTTTCCCGGCCGGCATGACCATCAGCGCCACGCGCAACCCTTCATGGCGCGACGATCTCTCGGCGGTGACCTTCGGGATTCACGAAGTGAAGCCCAAGAAGAACGCCAAAGACGCCGCCGCCCCCAACAATGGTCCCACCGATGGCGAGGAGAAGGACGCACCCGCAGCGGCACCCCGTCCGCCGGCGCCTCCGGAGGAACCCAAGCCCGATCTCGTGATCTGGCATTGGAAGGATCCGCGCCTGCAATCCATGCAGCAGGTGCAGGAAAACGCCGACAAGAATTTCAGCTACCTCTCCGTCTGGCGGCCCGCCGACCAGAAGTTCGTGCGCCTGGCCGACGAATCGGTGCGCCAGGTGACCCTGGCTCCCGCCCAGAAATACGGCGTGGGGGTGGACGTTCGGGAGTACGAATTGCAAGGCAACCTGGACGGCCGGCGCTATCAGGACATCTACACCATCGATCCCGCCACCGGCGACCGCCATCTCGCGCTGCGCAAGGCCCGTTACTTCGAGGGCGCGTCTCCCGATGGCACCCAGTTGCTCCATTACAACGAGGGAGTGTTCTTCAGCTACGACGTGGCCACGGGAAAGTCAATCGATCTGACGAGCAAAATTCCCACCACGTTCTGGAACGAGGAGGATGACCATCCTGTCGTGAAGCCGCCGCACCCGGCGATCGGCTGGACGAAGGACAGCGACGCCGTCCTGCTGACCGACGGCTGGGACATCTGGAAGGTGCCGGTCCACGGCGGGCCGGCCGTGAACCTGACAGTCAACGGCAAGAAGGAGAAGATCCGCTACCGCCGGCGCTTCCGGCTGGATCCGGACGAGAAGGGCATCGACCTCTCCGCGCCCATGTATGTCGCCGCCTACGGGGAGTGGACCAAGAAGCAGGGAATCGGACTGATCGAGCCGGGCAAGCCCGGAATCCGCATGCTGCAGTGGGGCGACGCGGCTTACACGCAACTGACTAAGTCGAAGAAGTCCGACACTTACTTGTATACACGCGAGAACACGCAGGAGTATCCCGATTACTATGTGGCCGATAACTCGCTTGCGAATGGGCGGAAGATCACGGATGCCAATCCCCAGCAGGGGGATTTCCTGTGGCCCAAGGGGGTGAAGCTGGTGGACTACACCAGCACGCGCGGCGAGAAACTGCAAGCCGCGCTCTATCTTCCCGCTAACTACGAGCCGGGCAAGCACTATCCCACCATTGTATACATATACGAGAAGTTATCCCAGGGCGCCAACACTTACCCGCAGCCGGGTTACAACGGTTTCAGTATCTCCGCCTACACCAGCAACGGATACGCCGTGCTGGAGCCGGACATCGTATACAAGGTCAACGACCCCGGGGTGTCGGCGGTGGCCTGCGTGGTGCCGGCGGTGAAGGCCGCCATCGCTTCGGGGGTGGTGGACGCGCAGCGCGTCGCGATCCACGGCCACTCGTGGGGCGGATACCAGACTGCGTTCCTGGTCACCCAGACCGACATCTTCCGCGCCGCCATCGCGGGCGCGCCGCTCACCGACATGGTCAGCATGTACAGCCTGATTTACTGGAACACCGGCGGGACTAACCAGGCGATCTTCGAAAGCAGCCAGGGCCGCTTCGCCGGCGGCTATTGGGAGAACCAGGAAGCCTACCTCCGCAATTCGCCCGTGTACTACGCGAAGAACGTGAAGACCCCGCTGATTATTCTGAGCAACGACAAGGACGGCGCCGTGGACCACACCCAGGCCATCGAGTACTACAACACGCTGCGGCGTCTCGGCAAGCCGGTGATCATGCTGGAGTACAAGGGTGAGAATCACGGCCTGCGCAAGCCGGAAAACATGAAGGACTACACCGTCCGGATGAAGGAGTTCTTCGATCACTACCTGATGGACAAGCCCGCGCCCAAGTGGATGGAGGAAGGCATTCCGGCGCTCAAGATGAAGGACCACCTGGACGAGCGAACCAAGCAGATGACCAAGCCGGCGGCCGCCCAGGGTTCGATGCAGTAGGGGTCGGCCCGCTCGCACCCGACGTCAGCGCCCGGGGGCCGGCGCCCGGTTGCGTTCCGCGAAATAAGCCTCCACCGCCTGCCGGAGCGGCGGCATCGGCTCGAGGCCCACACGCTCCATTTTGCCGTTGGACAATGCCGAGTACCGGGGGCGGCGCGCGGCCGTTCGGTACTCCCGCTCATTGGTGGCCTGCAGCGTTGGCGCCAGGCCCGCCACCTCGAAGATGGCGCGGGCAAACTCGAACCACGAGGTGGGCGTACCCCCGCCGATGTGGAACACCCCCTCCAGATTGCGGTCCACCAGGTCGACGGTGCGGGCGGCCAACCATGGAGCAAAAGTGGGTGATGCGAAGTGGTCTTCCACCACTCGGATGGGGTTCTTGGAGCCGGCCAGCCGCAGCATCAGCTCGACGAAATTGCCGCGCGCCGTGGAGAGTCCGCCCGGACCGAAGACTCCCGAAGTCCGCACCACCAGCGCCCGGTCCAGGTAGGCTTGCGCGTACAGCTCTCCCACCAGCTTGGAGACGGCATAGGCTCCCAGGGGATGGGTGGGATCGTCCTCCGTATAGGGGTGGCGTGCCAGACCATCGAAAACATAGTCCGTGGAGAAATGGACCAGCCTGGCATCGTTCTGCCGGCAGGCCATCGCCAGGTTCCGGACCGCCAGGCCATTCACCAGCAAAGCCGCTTGCGGCTCTTTCTCGGCTACGTCCACCTGGTTGTAGGCCGCCGAGTTGAATACGATCTCGGCCTCGTACCGGGCCAGCGCGCTTTCCACCGCCGCAGCGTCGGTGATATCCACCTGGGAGCGGTCCCATCCGGTCACGTCGTAGCGACGGGCCTTCAGTTCGCGCACCAACTCCACACCGAGCTGGCCGGCGGCTCCAAAAACTACGGCTTTGCGATTCATGGGAACACCACAGGATAGCGCATCGCCGTAACGGGATCGATTTCTTTACGTGGTTGTCAAAGGCCGCGGATTGGCAAACTCCTGCAACTTCCTGCCCAGCGCGCTCAAACCGCAAAGCACCTGGTCTAACTCCACCCCCACGAGCCAGCAATCGGATTCCTGGCGGCAATACACCGCTTCCCCGAGCACGAAGGAGTCCTCGATCTCGATCTGCAAGGCGGTACACGGTGCGATCGGATTTTGCAGCTCGATCGCCAGGCCGCGGCTGGAAGCGTTTTTCACCGTGGCGGTCTCCGTTCTGGCGTCCTTTCCGAGCAGCTTGACGGTGATCGGTTGATTGGCGGCGAAGCGCGGTTCCCGGCGTTGGTCCATGCTGAATGATCGGGTGACGGCCGGAAAAACTGTAGGGGTGCCGGACCCAGCGGGTACCCCGCCACCGCGTTACCGGTGGAGGAAGACGAAGGCGACGAGGGCCAGAGTTGCCGCGGCCAGCACGGCCACGATCGCCCATTTGCGGACGGGGGTCAGCCAGCGCGCGGCGCCCGGCGAAGCCTCGCTGCTCAGAATCGAATGGATCAGGCGGCGCTGCGCGGGACCCGGCAGCTTGCGCATGGCCTTGGCAATTTCCCTGCGCCCGCGCTGATCGGCGATCAGAATCGTGGCGGAATTGGCCCCGTTCGTGGATTTCAGCAACTGCGTCCGAAGCCGGGCCGGGACTTCCTCCACCGAACGGTAAACCAGGTCGGCGCCGCCGGCCGAGATCAGGACCGTGGAGGTCTGGAAGAGACCCGTCGAATCCGGCTTCGGCTCGCCGCAGTGCGGGCAGCGGGCTTCCTCCGCGGCGAAGCTCTTCCGGCAACGTTTACAAGTCATCAGGCCACCACCCGGTCCTTTAAATTATCCAACACGACCTGGATGAATCCCAGGGCGGCTTTCGACAGCGCCTTATCCTTACGATAGATTAAACCCAAACGGCGGATCATAGGTTCCGGCGAAAACGCCACCGCGCGCAATTTTCCTGAGGCGATCTCCTCGCGGCAGTTGGAAACCGCCAGGAAGCTCAGCCCCAGCCCGGCCATGACGAACCGCTTCATCATCTCGGTGGAATCCAGCTCCATGGAGACTCGGATCTCGTCCATCACCGGCGACAGCCAGTCGTTCAGGCGCGCGCGCGTCTTGCCGTGCTGCGGCAGGACCAGGTAGTAGTCCACCAGGTCCTCGGGCGTGACCGACCGCTTGCCGGCCAGCGGATGGCGCGCCGGCACGATCAGCCGGATCTCGTCGTGGTGGATGGTCACCACCTGCAGGCGCTTTTCGTCGACCGGCAACTGCGTCAGGCCGAAATCCGCCGAATTGTCCATCACGGCCTCGACCACGTGCGCCCCGAACGAGCGGTTGACCTGGAGCTGCACCGCCGGGAAGAGCTGGCGGTACTCGGAAAAGACCTCGGGCAGCACGTAGATGCAGGTGGCCTCATTGGCCGCGATCACCAGCTCGCCGCGCGGATTGGTCTCCAGCTCGGCGATCGAGTCCTGCGCGCGCCGCCGCAGGTCGAGCAACTGCTCGGCATATTCGGCGAAGATGCGCCCCGCAGTGGTGAGCGAAATGCGGCTGCCGAAGCGCTCGAACAGCTCGGTGTGCAGCTCCTGCTCGAGCTGGCGCACCTGGGCGCTGATCGCCGGCTGCGTGCGGTAGCACGTCTGCGCGGCTTTCGAGAAGCTCTTCAGCCGAACGATCTCCAGGAACGTGTGAAGCTGATCGAAGTCCATAGACTGCCAGGCGCTGCGGCGCCCCGGCTCCGCCGGTTCTGTCAAACGCTCTCAATTAAATTATGAATCGGCGGGATAGAAATTATGAATTTCACTCGCGCCGGGCATATTTGGTACTCATTGTAACAAAGCCCCGGGTGGTGCGGTCGGAATCGTGGGATTCTCGTAGGTCGCAGCCCGTCCTCATATGGGCGGAAGGATCGCACCTCCATCCGGGCGCCGTTCCGTTGCTGCGATCGAACCTGTGGCCTGGTTCGTCCTCCTGTGGTCCCTGTTTCCGCGCCTGCCCGCCCAAACCGGCGAAAACGTGCTCCTGGCGGTGACGGCAGGGCGCGACAAGGATCTGGAGTTCACGAGAGCGCTGGCGCGGCGCACTGAGGCCAGGTGACCCTCTCAGAAATTGTATTTGAGTGCGAACTGAATCTGGCGCATGCTTGCCCGAGTCGAAGTTATATAACCGAAGTTCGAGGGCGGCGCCACGTTCGAGCTTCCGCCCCAACTGGAGCCCGGCGTGCCTAACTCCACGTGGTTGGGAGCGTTGAACATTTCCATACGGAACTGCAGAGCCTGCCGTTCCGTGATGCGGAAATCCTTGATGGTCGAGAAGTCGAAATTCACCTGTCTCGGCCCCCGCAAGTTGTCGCGCCCGCAGTTCCCGAACGTGCCGGCGACCGGGTTGGAGAAGGCGGCCGAGTTGTACCAGCCGTTCTGGTTGGGATTGGGCAGAACCGGATTCAAGCCGGTGCAGTTCAGCCGGTTGCCGTTGGGCGAGAAGACGACGCCCGCCGAATCGTATGCGGACGTCTCGGTGATGGCGCCGCTTTGCGCCGTGGTGATGGTGCTCAGTTGCCAGCCGCCCACTACCTGGTTCAAAACCCCGCCATGATTCAGGAAGCGCTGGCCTCTGCCGAATGGCAGGGTATACAGGATGGACGTGACGAAACGCTGCGGAACATTGAAATCCGAGGGACCTTTTTCGCACACGTGGGGGCAGAGCGAGTTCTCGGGAACGAAGTCGTTCCCGGGGCCGCGGATAGCGCTGCCGTCATCGAGAGACTTGGAAAACGTGTAACTGAACAAAGTAGTCAGATTCGTTCCGAAGCGCTGGCTCAACTTGACGCCCAGGGCGTTGTAGTTACCGATGCCGTCATCGTGCAGATACTGGATTCCGGCCGCCGCGAACTCCGGATAGGGCAATCGGGTCACAATCGGAGCCGTGCCGGGAACGGGCTGACCGGCATTAATCAGGTCGGCTAAGTGGCGGCTCTGCGATCCGCTGTAACCGGCTTCGAGAGTGGTGGATTGGCCGAGCGTGCGCTGAACGTTGAGCACATACTGCATGGTGTAGCTGGTCGGCAGGTGCGGGTCCGTGCCCCAGGTCAGGCCGAGAGGTATAGTAACCGGAAGCGCCGCCGTGTTGATAAAATTCGTATAACTGAAAGTCGGCTGGCCATAGGCAGTGGGAGTCACTTGCCCCGTCCGGCCACCCAGTCCGCGATTGTTATCGAAGATCGAGTTCTTGCTTTCCTGCGAATAGAAGAAGCCGAAACCGGTGCGGACGGCCCACTTAGTCGAGGGGCTCCAGGCGATTCCGAGCCGCGGCGCAAAGTTGTTGTAATTGGTGTTGACCAGCCGGTCGCCCAACCGGCCGTCCCTGACCACCTGCAGAGGAGGAGAGCCGGGAACCGTCGCTCCCACGCTGGCCCAATAAGCCTGGTAACGGAAGGCGATGCCATCGTAAAAACTCCCCGTGCCCGTGCGGACGTAAACCGGATGCTGACTCAGATCCTGCACGCCGGCGGTGGGGGAAAGCGGCGAATTGAGGTCGACGCTCACCTCGTTGCCGGCCAGGTCTTTCATCGGCTGCGCGACCTCCCACCGCAAGCCCATGGTGACGGTGAGGTGCGGCAGCACTCTCCAGGTGTCGTCGACGTAAGCCGCCCATTCGCTATTGCGGTCATCGGCCGCAGCCAGCGCGACGGCAATAATGCTGTTGTTCATGTCGCCCATGAGGAAGTCCGCGCCCGAGTAGCCGCCGTTCTGCGAGGCCGCGGTCACGGTGTTGGTGAACTGGCCGGTGAAAAAGAACTGGCCGCGGGGGAACTCATTGCCGAGCTGCGGATACTCGTCATACCGGTACTCTCCGCCCATGCGCAGGGAATGCTTGCCGAGGACCCAGGAGAAGTTGTCCACTACCTGGTAAATCTTGTCATTGATCTGGAACGGGCTGCTGGTTGCATTGCCAAAGCTGCTCAGATTGTTGCTGAGCTGAATGCTGGGGATGCCCCAGGAATTCTTGTCGGTGACCGATACCGGTATCCCCAATTCCTCATCCACATTTTCGACGCCCGCCAACTGTTGCGTGATGTTATTGAACAGTGAGTTGTAGCCGAACCGCGCCTCGTTCACCTTAGTGGGTGAAATGACCCGGACGTTGGACAGGACCCACTGACTGGCCCTGGTATAGAGAGTCGAGCCGTCAACCGTGAGACCGGGGGAGATCGTAGATTCGTCGGTCCAACTGTAGCGGCCGAACCACTGCGACTTGGAGCTTTCGTTGAAATCGATTCGCTCAGTGATATTGTCCTTGTCGACAGGCGTCTTGTTGAGGTATTGATAGTTTCGCAAAGGCAGCCCCGGGGCAGCAGGCTGATTGGGCAACGGATCGAACTTGTCGATCAGCAGCTTGGAGTCCTGGTTGATGCGGCTCGCCGGAATCTGGTTCCCGGGGAAGGGCGAAGAGGTGATGTTGGGATAGGTTCCCGTGCGCGAGAGCGGATCCTGCAAGGCGGTAGTGACGGCCGAGAAATCGCCGTTGCGCATGGCCGCGGTCAGGGTGGTGGCCAGGGACGTCGAAGTTGTCCTGGATTTGAATCCCTCGAAGTTGGACATGAAGAAGAGCCGGTTCTTTCCGTTGAACAGCTTGGGAATCCGTACCGGCCCTCCCAATGTGAATCCGTATTGATTCTGCCGGTACGGCGTGCTGCCCGGCGAGGGGTTGGTGGCGCTGCGGGTGCTCGAGCTGAAGTCGTAGGCACGGGCGTCCAGCTTGTTATTGCGCAGGAATTCGAAGAGGGTTCCGTGGTAGGAGTTAGTGCCGGGCTTGGTAGAGACGTTGACCTGTCCCGCTTCGCGGCCGAACTCCGCGGGGTAAACGCCGGACTGGACCTTGAATTCCTGCAGGGCGTCGACGGAGGGCTGCAGGACGTAGGTGTTGAAGTCGACATCGGTGTTGGTGATGCCGTCGAGCGTGTAGTTGGACCAAGTGGCGCGCGCGCCCGACATGGAGATGGTGAGCGAAGAGCGCGAGCCGCCCAGGCGGCTGCTGGCCTGTTGGGCGGGAGTAAATCCGTAAGCCACGTTGGGACTCAATGCGACCAGGCTGAAGAAGCTGCGTCCGTTCAAGGGCAGGTCGACAATGCGCTGCTCCTCGATCACGGTTCCGACGGTGGCGTTTTCGGTGTTCAGCAGCTCGCCCTGGGCGCTAACCGCGACGGTGGTACTCGCCTGGCCGATCACCAGGGCGAAATCCACGCGCGCCGTCTGCTGCACCTGCAGCTCGATGTTGTTGGTGACGGCGGTTTCGAAACCGGGCGCAGTCACTTTGACCGAGTACGTTCCGGGAATCAGGCCCGGAAAAGTGTAGAGACCCGCATCATTCGTGAGAGTGGAGCGGGCGACGTTGGTCGCGGTGTTTGTCACGGTAACGGGCGCGTTGGGAACCATGGCGCCGGCCTGGTCCTTGACTTCGCCCGCGATTTCTCCGGCGGTTTGGGCAGTGGCGATACCGGCGGGCAGACACAGCCCGAGAACAAGCAGCAGGGCTCGCATTCGTTTCCCCCTTTTTCACCCCGTGATTAAACTACGGGAAATGGTGAGAACGCTATCACAGTCAGGCGCCGGGTGCAAGGGGGAGTAGAGGAAAACTCGAAAACGCGATCTTGACGCGGAGGCGCGGAGGAGCGGAGACAAGCGCGGAGAGAAACCAAGAGAAAGTCAACACCTGAGAGCGCCGAGGTAGCGGAGAAGAATGCAGCCGAGGGGTGACTTCGGGCGAATAGTCGGGTCCTGGTGGACGCCGTCTACATCCGCTTCAGCACCATCAGGGTGATGTCGTCGTGCTGCGGGGCGGCGCCGGCGAATTCGTCGATCCGGCGCAGCATCTGGTCCACGATCCCGGCGGATGGCTGCTCGCGGTGCTCACGCAGCACGCCGATCACGCGATCCATGCCGAATTCCTCCTCGTGGATGTCGTCCGCTTCAGTCACGCCGTCGGAGTAGAGCATCAGCAGATCGCCGGGCGACAACTCGACGCGGCCCTCCTCGTACGCCGCGCGGGCGAAGAGGCCCAAAGGCATGCCGGTGGCTTCGAGCAGCGTGACCGAGCCGTCCCCGCGCAGCACGATGCCGTCGTTGTGACCGCCGTTGACGTAGGTGCAGCCGCCGGTCGCGGGGTCGTAGGACAGCAGAAAGGCGGTGGCGAACTTGTTGGAGGGAGTGCTGGCGTGCAGCAGCGCATTGACGCGCGTGGCCAGCGCCGAGAGCGTATCGTTTTGTCGGATCGAAAGGCCCGGCGCCCCGATGGTGGCCCGCAGGGTGGCTTGGATGGTGCTCATCAGGAGCGCGGCCGGCAGTCCTTTGCCCGAGATATCGGCCACGCACAGCAGGTGCGGGCCGGAGGCATCGCGCTCGATCGGCAGCACGTCATAGTAATCGCCGCCGACCTGGCGCGCCTGGCGGTTCCGCGCCGCCAGGTCCGTGGCGCCGAGCGCCGGCAGACTGGCGGGGAAGAGGCTCTCCTGGATGCCGGCGGCGATCGACAGCTCCTGCTCGATCTGCTTCTGCGCGACGATTTCCTCTAGGCGCCAGGCGTTCTCGAAGGCCACGGCCGCCTGCGCGATGAGGCCGGCGCCGAAGGCTAGGTCCGACGGCGCGTACGGCGCGCCCGCCAGGCGCGGGCCACAGATCACGATTCCGATGGCCTCTTCGCTGGTGCGGATGGGGAAGACCGCGGAGCCGGGCTCTACCGCGAGCGTGTCGCGAACGGCGCCCGGCAGATTCTCGCTGGCGTATGCCGGCTCGGTTAATTCGGAGAGGGCGGCCTGCAACGCCGCGGCATCGCACAGACGGATGCCGCGCTGGCGGATCACCGGCGCGTGGCCCGCCCGCCATGCGGCCAGGGCATGCTTGCGAATGGTGTAGCGGCCAGCCAGGGTCAGGGCCAGGAGGTGCGCGATTTCCTCGGCGTCGAGCTTGGATGCGAGGCCGCGCGCCAGGTCGAGCACGGCGTGCAGCTCCTGCACGTTCTGGTCGAGAACGCGGTTGATGCGCACGGTCTCTTCGTGGGCGCGCGCGTTGAGCACCGCGGTTTCGGCCAGTTCCAGAAGCGCGAGCAGGAGCTGGTGCTGCTCCGGCGTGATGGCGCCGAGCGCGGGCTTGCCCAACGCCAAGACTCCCAGCGGGTGCTCGGGCGGGCCGATGGGATACCAAAGCTCGAGCTTCTTTTCCGCGGCCTCAGATTGCCGCAGAGGGCTCCCCGTTGCCAGGCCCGCCACTCCGCGCGCGAGCGCCACGCGCATTTCGCCCTGCTCCGCAATGGCCACCGCGACGCGCGTCACCAGCAGGCGCCCCATCACGGTGCGGATCAGGTGGCTGAGAAGGTCTTGCAGATTGAGCGAGGCGTTGAGAAGCCGGACGGAGTCCAGCAGGGCCTGCATGCCTGACAGGCTGAGATTGGCGCGGGCCGCCGGCGCGGCCGCGGTGTTGGAGATTGGGTCTGCCACAGATGACTAATGTACCGTCTTGGGCGGGCGGAAGTCACTGGGTGCCGTGGGACAGGCGATCGTTTTTTGTCGCCTGTCTTTCGGTGGCAGCGGCAGGCCACAAAAGGCGATGGCCTGCCCCACATTGCGCTTGCCGGTTATCATTATGTTTCGCAAACGCCCCGGTCCGCGAGGAGTCCGTCATGAAGTTTGTCCAAGGTCTCGAATGCGTCCTCTGCGGGACGACGTATCCCGCGCGCCTCACCTACACCTGCCCCCGCTGCGGGATTGCGGGCATCCTCGACGTGCGGTACGACTACGCGGCCATCGCGCGCGCCCTCACTCCACGCCGCCTGGCCGCGCGGCGAGACCCGTCGCATTGGCGATATCGGGAACTGCTGCCGATCCGCGAAGACGCCGCATTGCCGTCGCTCACCGTCGGAGGCACGCCGCTCTCGCCCGCGGCGGCGCTCGCACGCCACGTGGGCGTCAGCACTCTGTTTCTGAAAGACGACGGCCGCAACGCCACGGGCTCGCTGAAGGACCGCGCCAGCTCGCTCGGCGTGGTGAAGGCGCGCGAGAGCCGCCGCAAAATCATCGCCTGCGCGAGCACCGGGAACGCCGCGTCCTCCTGTGCGGGCATGGCGGCGTCGCTGGGACTGCGCAGTGTGATCTTCGTGCCCGAGCGCGCGCCCGAACCCAAGGTCACGCAGTTGCTGATTTTCGGCGCGACGGTGTTGCGCGTGCGCGGCAGTTACGAGCAGGCCTGGCAGATGTGCCAGGAGGCTTGCGAGCGCTGGGGCTGGTACAACCGCAATTGCGCCATCAATCCGTACCTGGTGGAAGGCAAGAAGACCGCTGGCCTGGAAATCGGCGAGCAGCTCGCGTGGCAGCCCACCGACTGGGTGACGGTGTCGGTGGGCGACGGCTGCAGCATCGCGGGCGTGTGGAAGGCGTTCCGTGAGATGAAGACCCTGGGATGGATCGATCGCCCGCCCCGCATGCTCGGTGTGCAAGCCGAAGGCGCGGCTCCCATTACCGCGGCATTTCGCAGCGGCCTGCCGCTCGAGCCCATCGAGCCGCGCACGTTCGCCGAGAGCATCGGGGTGGGGGTGCCTCACAATTGGAAGAAGGCCGTGCGCGCGATCCAGGAATCCGGCGGCGCCATGATCAACGTGAGCGACGACGAGATCCTGGATGCCATGCGCTACACCGGCCGCCTGAGCGGCATCTTCGCCGAACCGGCAGCCGCCACCGCCGTCGCCGGATTGCGCCGCGCGGCCGCGGAGGGCATCGTCGCACGACGCTCGAGCGCCGTCGCGGTCATCACTGGCAACGGCCTGAAGGACGTGCAATCGGCGCGGACCGCCGTCGGAAAGCCCTTCGACATCACTCCCGATGGCGCCGGGCTTCCCGATATCCTGAAGGCGAAGGGCCTCATCGGAGATTGAGGCGGCGAGCTAAAGCCAATCGCCTTCGATCCTGTTCTGGCGCACGACCGCCGCAAGCGCGGCAGAATGGCCGCAATACCCACTCGCCATCATCCCGTATCATAGGAACAGATGGGTGTCGATGACACATTACTGAACGAAATTGTCCGGCGCATTTTGAGCGTCGCGCGGCCGGATAAAGTGATCCTGTTCGGCTCGGCGGCCACCGGCCAGATGACCAAAGACAGCGACATCGACCTCCTGGTGATCGAGCCGGCCCCGGCCGACACGCGGGCCGAGGGGCTGCGCATTGACGAATCTCTTCGTGGCCTTGGATATCCCTTCGACGTGTTCGTGATGGCCACGGAGCGGTTTGAGGAGTCGAAGAATATCTTCGGCGGGCTGGCGTATCCGGCACAGAAGCACGGCCGCGCAATCTATGAGGCAGCCTGACCGCCCGGAAGACCTGGAATTTATCGGCGTTCATCTGCGTTGATCTGCGGCCATAGGGTTTTCTTACGCTTCGCACCTTCTGATTCTTGCCAGGCCCGAACTGTAGGGATTGAATCGCAGCCGTGTGGTTTGCGAACTGAACTGAACAGGTCTGCGCGCCGAAACATTCCCCCAAGTCCCTGCTTTTCTCAGCGGCCTCCGCTGCCTCCGCTGCCTCCGCGCGCTCGAGTGAGACGCGAACCTCACACCAGCCACCCTCCCTCTTGCGTTCTTCCTCTTTGTGCTCCTCCGCGTTCCAAACTCCGCGCCTCCGCGCCTCCGCGTCAAGCGCTCCGCCCCCAACTGGTTGTACCGGATCTGTATCCCTGTTATATGTGAGTCAACGGGCAAAGGCGTCTCAATATGTTCGAAAAGGTAGAAGCGTTCTATCGGCCCGGCAGTATCCGCGAAGCACTTCGATTGCTCCGCAGCGGAAATGGCAGGGCGCGAATCGTAGCGGGGGGCACGGATGTCGCGGTCGAGGGCGACCGTTCCATCCGCTTCCTCATCGACATCACTCAGGCGGGCTTGAACTACATCCGGCGAAAAGGCAACGCCTGCCACATCGGCGCTACCACCACAATGGCGGCGCTCGAAAGCTCGCCCATCGTCCGCAGCCTCGCCGGCGGCATTCTGGCCGAAGCCTCCGCTGCCTGCGGGTCGGTGCAGATCCGCAACATGGGCACGCTCGGAGGCAACCTGGCGAATCGCTCGCCCGCGGCGGAGACGGCCACCGTGCTGCTGGCCCTGGACGCCTCGCTGGTGCTGGCCAATGAGCGCGCCCGCCACAAGGTGCCACTCGCCGCGATCTACTCCCATCTCCGCGAGACGCTGCTCGACCACGCGATCATCGTCGAGATTTCGATTCCCTCGCCGCCGCGCGGCGCCCGCTGGTCGTTCCACAAGCTCGCACGCACCGCGGTCGATCTCTCGCTGGTGAATCTCGCGGCCGGCCTGCAGTTGGATTCCAAATTCCGCGTGAAGTGGGCGCGGATCGCGCTGGGAGCCGTGGCCCCCACACCCATTCGCGCGGTGAATGCGGAACAGTTGATGCTGGGGCGCACGCTGGATGAAGCGCTCATCGAAGAAGTCTGCGACGAAGTGGCGCGCGAGGTAACGCCGATCAGCGACGTGCGCGCCTCCGCCGAATACCGCCGCACCATGAGCCGGGTGCTGGCCAGGCGGGCGCTTGAAGCCATGCGGGTACCCGAAGAAAGTCCGGCCCAAACGGGGTGTCTCCAATGAAAAACATGGAACTGCGTCTCAAGCTGAACGGCGAGCCCAGGCACTGGACCATCGCCCCCGGCGACCTGCTCTTGGACGTGCTGCGCCGCGAAGGCTGCTACGGCGTGAAGCGCGGCTGCGAAAAGGGCGAGTGCGGCGCCTGCACCGTGCTGGTCAACGGCAAGGCCATCGATTCCTGCCTCATGTTCGCCGCGCAGGCCGAAGGCTGCGAGGTGACCACCATCGAGGGACTGGCGGACGGCGACACGCTCCACCCGCTGCAGGAGGCCTTCCTGGACCACGGCGCCGTGCAATGCGGTTTCTGCACCGGCGGCATGATTCTCAATGCCAAGGCCCTGCTCGACCGCAACCCGCATCCCACCGAACAGGAGGTGCGCGAGGTCATGGCCGGCAATTACTGCCGCTGCACCGGGTACAAGAAACCGGTGGAAGCGGTGCTGGCAGCCGCGGCCCCCCGCAAGGCGGCCCACCGATGAATACCGTGGGCCACAACGTCCGCAAAGTGGATGGCGTCAAGCTGGTCACCGGCCGCCCTGCCTTCACCGACGACATCCACATCCCCGGCATGCTGATCGGCAAGATTCTGCCCAGCCCGCACGCCCACGCCCGCATCCGGCACATCGATACTACGAAGGCCAAGGCGCTGCCCGGTGTCCACGCCGTCCTTACTTATAAGGATGTGCCCCGCGTTCCCCACACCACGGCCGGCCAGGCATGGCCCGAGCCCTCGCCCTACGACACCTACCTGCTCGACAGCAAAGTGCGCTTCGTGGGTGATCGCGTGGCCGCCGTCGCGGCCGAAAGCCGCGCCATCGCCGAGAAAGCCCTGCGCCTCATCGAAGTAGAGTACGACGTCCTGCCTGCCGTGCTGGATATCGAGAAGGCCATGGCGCCCGGCGCGCCGGTCATCCACGACGAGCCCGATTCCACCAAGATCTACGATGCGCGCCGCAACATCGCGGGATACATTCTGCGTGAAATCGGCAGCGTGGAAGAGGGCTTCCGCGAGGCCGACCTCATCCTGGAGCGCGAGTTCCGCACCGGCCGGCAGCAGCACTGCCCGCTCGAGCCTCACGTCACCATTGCCTGGCTGGACGCCGACGGCCGGCTGGTGATTCGCTCCAGCACCCAGGTGCCCTACCACGCCCGCCGCCAGTGCGCCATGATTCTGCAGATCCCGGTCAGCCGCATCCACGTCATCAAGCCGCGCATCGGCGGCGGATTCGGCGGCAAGCAGGAGATGCTGCTGGAAGATATCTGCGGCGCGCTCACCCTGGCCGCCCGCCGGCCGGTGAAGATCGAGTACACACGAGAGGAAGAGTTTTACATGGCGCGCAGCCGTCATCCGCAGATCCTGCGCATGAAGATGGGCGCGATGCGCGACGGCACGATCGTCGCCAGCCAGTTGACCGTGCTCGCCACCACCGGCGCGTACGGCAGCCACTCCACCACCGTGCAGGGCAACACGGGTAGCAAAGTGCTACCGCTTTACCGGGCCCCGCACATGCGCTTCGAATGCCACGTGGTCTATACCAATGCGCCCGTGGCAGGCGCCTTCCGCGGATACGGCTGCCCGCAGGGATTCTTCGCGCAGGAGACCCTCGTCGACGAAATCGCCCGCGAGCTGCGCATCGACCCCGTCGAGTTTCATCGCAAAAACGTGATCCGGCTCGGCGATATCGACCGGCTTTCCGCGCAGCTCGGCGAGGGCCGCGAAGGACTGCCGCGGCACATACGCAGTTGCGGCCTGCCGGAGTGCATCGACCGCGGCGCGGCGGCGATCGAGTGGCACAGGTCTCCAGACCTGTGTGGTTCGTCCCATCTCAAGCGTGGCCGCGGCATGGCCTGCACCATGCAAGGCAGCGGCATCGCCGGCATCGACTGGGCCTCCGCCTTCCTCAAGATGAACGAAGACGGCTCGTTCTTCCTGCAAGTGGGCGCGTCCGACGTGGGCGCGGGCGCCGATACCGTGCTCGCCCAGATCGCCGCCGAAACCCTCGGCGTGAGCCTCGACAAGATCGTCATCACTTCGGGCGATACCGACGTCACGCCCTTCGACGTGGGCGCCTATGCCTCCAGCACCACCATCATCTCCGGCGGCGCCGTGAAGAAGGCCGCGGAGAAGGTGCGCGCGCAGGTGCTCGCAGTCGCCGCCAAAATGCTCGACACTACGCCCGACAAGCTCGCAGTCGGCGATAACCAGGTGTTCACCATCTGCGAGTGCGCGAAATCGGTGAGCATGTCCGACCTCGCGCTCCACGCCATGTACAAAGAGAAACTCCAGATCATGGATGGCGCGTCGCACTTCAATACCGATAGCCCGCCGCCCTTCTGCGCCACCTTCGCCGAAGTGGAGGTCGATACGCAAACCGGCCACATCCGCGTACTCCACCTGGTCACCGCGGTTGACCCGGGAACCGCCATCAACCCCATGCAGGCCGAGGGCCAGGTAGAGGGCGCCGTGGCGCAGGGCCTGGGCTACGCGCTCACCGAAGAACTGGTGCTCGACGACGCCGGCCGCCCACTGAATCCGAATTTCCGCGACTACAAAATTTTCACCGCCAAGGACATGCCGAAGCTCACCACCATCCTCGTCGAGACCGATGAGCCGCTCGGACCTTATGGCGCCAAGTCGGTCTCCGAAGTGCCCATCAACGGCCCCGCCCCGGCCATCGCGAACGCCATCTTCGACGCCATCGGAGTTCGCTTCCGCAAGCTCCCCATCCGCCCCGAAGATGTGCTCCGCGAAGTGGGGCGGACGCCCTCGTCCGCGCGCGACCCCCTGGTCGCGCTGTTCCCATTGTCTTCATCCCAATCCCTATGACCACCACAACCGCCATGATGCCCGTCCTCCGCATCGCCGAACTCGCCGAATCCTACGAGCCCGACATCGTCCAATTCCTGCGCGACCTCATCGCCATCCCCGCCGAAAGCGGCCACGAAGGCCCCGTCATCCAACGCATCCGGCAGGAGATGGAAAAGGTCGGCTTCGACGAAATCCGCATCGACCCCATGGGCAATATTCTGGGCCGCATCGGCTCCGGCAAAACCGTCGTCATGATGGACTCCCACACTGACACCGTCGGCGTCGGCGACCCCAAGGAATGGGCCTGGGACCCCTACCAGGGTAAGGTCGAGGACGGCTACGTCTTCGGCCGCGGCGCCTGCGATCAGCGCGCCGGAATGGCCAGCATGGTCTACGCCGGCAAGCTCATCAAGGAACTCGGCCTCCGCGGCGATTACACCCTCTGGGTGGTCGGCTCGGTGCAGGAAGAAGACTGCGACGGCCTCCCCTGGCTCTACATCCTCAAGGAGGACGGCATCCGCCCCGATTGCGTGCTGATCACCGAGCCCTCCAGCCTGCGCATCTACCGCGGCCACCGCGGGCGCATGGAAATCGAAGTCCACCTGCGCGGCAAATCGTGCCACGCCAGCGCGCCCGAGCGCGGCGACAACCCCATCTACAAAATGAGCCGCCTGGTCGAGGAAGTCGAGAAGCTGAACACGCGCCTCCGCTCCGATCCGTTCCTCGGCAAAGGCACCATCGCCGTTACCGAAATCCGTTCGCTCTCGCCGTCGCTCTGCGCGGTGCCCGGCGCCTGCTCCATTCACCTGGATCGCCGTCTCACCGCAGGCGAAACCAGGGAGATCGCCGTCGCCGAAGTGAAGGCCCTCCCCGGCGCCGAAGATGCCGAGGTCGAGATTCTCAACTACGAAGTCCCCAGCTACACCGGCCTCCGCTACCCCATGGAGAAGTATTACCCCACCTGGGTGCTGGCCGAATCGCACCCGCTGGCGCAAGCCGCGATCGGCACCTACGCGACCCTCTGGGACAAGCCGCCCGTGGTGGACAAGTGGACCTTCAGCACCAACGGCGTGGGCTCTATGGGCCTCATGGGCGTGCCCACCATCGGCTTTGGACCGGGCGAGGAGGAGGTGGCGCACAGCGTCATCGAGCGCGTGCCCATCCGCCATCTGGTCGAGGCGACCCAGTTCTACGCGGCGTTTCCGCTGATCTTTTCCAGGCAGAAGGGCAATGTCTGAGCTGGTCCCCATCCCGCTGCCCCTGCTGTTGCGGCGCGCGTTTCTCGAATTTGAGCGCGAAGGCAAGATCTTCGACCTGCCGAAGAGCAAGTTCTTTCGCGGCTTCCCGGGGCTCGATCTCTCCGTGGATTTTCACGGCCACCGCGCCTCAACGCCGCTTGGACCGGCCGCCGGACCCCACGGGCAAATGGCGCAGAACATCGTGCTCTCGTGGCTCGGTGGATCGCGTATCATCGAGTTGAAGACCGTCCAGATTCTGGATGAGCTCAAAATCCCGCGCCCCTGCATCGACATCGCCAATGTCGGCTACAACGTGGAGTGGTCGCAGGAGCTGAAGCTCGAGCAGTCACTCACTGAATACGTGAGCGCCGCCATGCTCATCGAGATCCTGAAGGCATCTCATGTACTTACCAGTGACCCCCAGTACTACAACAGTCTCAAACCGTCGCAGCCTGCGACGATTTGGTGGGGCGGACCCCCCGGTCCGCGGCCGACCCCCTGGTCGGCCTTTGGTTGCGGCTCTGCTGCTCTGTGGGGCAGCCAATCCTGGCTGCCGCCGGCTTTCAGCCGGCGCTCCTCGACCGGCGAAAACATTCCCGGCGACACCGTCTTCGACATGAGCGTGGGCTACAACCTGGAGGGCATCCGCTCGCCCCGCCTCCGCGCCTGGATCGCGTCGATGAAGAACGCCGGCCCCATCATCGACCAGCTTCGCACCGGCCTCCCGCCCGAGTGGCGCGCACTTCCCTTCCCCACGTGCATCAGCGACACCATCAGCCTCTCCACCTTCCACGGCTGCCCCGCCGGCGAAATCGAAGGCATCGTCCGCTTCCTGCTCACCGAGATGGAGTGCCACGTCTCGATCAAGATGAACCCCACCCTGCTGGGCTTTCGGGAAGTGGACCACCTGCTGCACGACGTGCTGGGCTACCGCGAAATCCAGCTTCACCCCGAAGCCTTCGAGCGCGATCTCCAATTCGATGAAGCCGTCGATCTGGTCCCCGCGCTCCAGCGACTGGCGCACGCCCACGGCAAGAGCCTCTCGGTGAAATTCAGCAACACGCTCGTAGTCAAGAACCACAAGGGCGTCCTCCCCGGCGACCTCATGTACCTGTCCGGCCCGCCGCTGCACGTGATCGCTCTGAACCTCGTCAAGAAGTTCCGCGAGCGCGTAAGCATCCCCGCATCGTTCTCGGGCGGCCTGGACGCGCACAACATGGCCGCCACGCTAGCCCTGAACCTCGTCCCGGTGACCACCTGCACCGACCTCCTCCGTCCCGGCGGCTACGGCCGGCTGATTCGCTATCTCGAAAATCTCGCCGCGAAGATGACGGAGCTGGGCGTATCGACGATCCCCGATTTCATCGCCCGCTTCGCCGGCCAGGAAGCCGCCCTGGTAGCGGAAGCCACCGCCAACCCGCGCTACGCCTGGGAGCGCAACAAGGGCACGCCGCGCAAGATCGGTTCCAACCTCTGGATCTTCGACTGCATCAACTGCGACAAGTGCGTCCCCGTCTGTCCCAACGACGCGAATTTCGTTTACGAAACCGAGCCCACCGTCATCGAGTACGACAACTTCGAGTTGCTGCCCGGCCGCATCCGCCGCGTGCCCGGGGGCGTGCTCCGCGTCGTGAAGTCGCACCAGTTGGCCAACTACGCCGAGGCCTGCAACGAATGCGGCAACTGCGACGTATTCTGCCCCGAAGAAGGCGGCCCGTTCACCGCCAAGCCGCGCTTCTTCAGCACCCTCGAAAGCTACCGGAAATCCCGTAGCACAGGCATTCTTGCCTGTGTTCTTCTTGATTCCTCCACCATCCACGCGACCCTCGCCGGAAAATCCTACGTACTGACCCTAAACGAAGTCACCGGCATCGCTCACTTCGAAACGCCCGATGCCGAAATCGCCATCCGTCAAACGGGCAATGAAGCGCTCGCCTGGAAGTCCCGTAGAACAGGCCTCCAGGCCTGTTTCTTCGACCTGCTCCCGTATCTCAAGCTCAAGTTACTGCTCGAATCCATAGCCGACCCACGACACGTTCACTTCGCCAACGCCGCCGCCATTCAGGAGACTCCGATTGTCAACAGTTAAAGCGCACTTTAAGAACCGGGACTGGATCACCACTCAGGAGTGGACTGACTCCGAGCTGGATGTCCTGCTCGACGTCTCCGCCGACCTCAAGCGGAAGTTCAAAGGGCGCATCCCGCACCGCTACCTGGCCGACCAGACCATCTTCCTGATGTTCTTCGACAAGTCCACGCGCACGCGCAACTCGTTCGAGGCCGGAATGACGCAACTGGGCGGCCACGCCCACTTCCTCACCGCCGACGTCATGCAGGTCTCCCACGGCGAGAGTCCCAAGGATACCGGCATCATCCTCTCCAGCTACGGCCACGCCATCGCCATCCGCCACGACCTGGTCCCCGGCGAAGGCAACGCCTACATGCGCGAGGTGGCCAGGTGGGCCAGCGTGCCGGTCATCAACATGCAATGCGACGTGGACCATCCCTGCCAGACCCTCGCCGACCTGATGACCATCCGCGAGCTTCGCGGCCGCGACCTCCGCGGACTCAAGGTCGCCGTGAGCTGGGCCTACGCTCCCAGCTACGCCAAGCCGCTTTCGGTTCCCCAGGGCCTCATCATGCTGATGCCGCGCTTCGGCATGGACGTGGTGCTGGCGCATCCGCCCGAGTACAACCTGATGCCCGAGACCATGCAGGCCGCCTGTGACAACGCCCGTACGGGCGGCGGCGCCTTCCGCGTGGTGGACGACATGGACGCAGCCTTCCGCGACGCCGATATTGTCATTCCCAAGAGCTGGGGCTGCCTGGACACCATGGGCTCGAACCCCGCGGAATCGCTGCGCATCGCTAAGCAATACACCGGCTGGATCTGCAACGCCGAGCGCATGAAGCTGGCCAAGCCAGACGTCCTCTACATGCACCCGCTCCCCGCCGATCGCGGCAACGAAGTCACCGACGAAGTGATCGACGGCGCCAACTCGGTAGTCTATGCCGAAGCCGAAAACCGCTTGCACACGGCCAAGGCCATCATGGCCCTGACCATGTCCGATGAAGAGGTGCCCTACGAGCAGTAGCCTGCGGTTTCATCTCTGGCAACACTTTCCAGAAACCCCTGGACAACCCACTAATTCTGAACTGTTTGTGGGGCAGCCAATCTTGGCTGCCGCCGGCTTCAGCCGGCGCTCCACAACCCCCGAGGTTGCTGCCACCAGAGACGTTCCCGAAGGGATCGTCCGGCGCTCGTGTCGAAGCTTGTTCGGCGCCAAAGTGGGGCGGACGCCCTCGTCCTGGGTGCCCTCTGGGCACGACCCCCTGGTCGCGCTCTTCTCAAACCCACACGCACTGGCCGACCAGGAGGCGCCCTACGAGCGCTAGCTCCACCATCGTTCTCGCACTCGGCGGAAACGCCATCACCCGCCCAGGCGAACCCGGGACGATTCCGCAGCAGTTCGAACACACCGCCGAAACGCTCGACCACCTGAAGCCCCTTTTTCGCAGTGACGCGAAGCTGGTCATCACGCACGGCAACGGCCCACAGATCGGCAACATCCTGATCCGCGTGGAAGAAGGCGAGCGCCGCGTCCCGCGACTGCCCCTCGATACCTGCGTCTCCGATTCCCAGGGCGGCATGGGCTACATGATCCAGCGCATCGCCTGCGAGTTGTTCCGCCGAGAGCGCATTCCGCGCAGCGCCGCCACCGTCATCACCCAGGTGCTGGTCGATGCTAATGATCCCGACCTCACGCATCCCAGCAAGCCGATCGGCCAGTTCTACACTCAGGAAGAATTCTGCCACATCCAGCGCGAGCGCCCGCACTGGCTGCTGCATGAAATCGAGCCCGGCCGATGGCGCCGCATGGTGGCTTCTCCGCGTCCCCTGCGCATCCTGGAAGAGGAGGCCATCGCCCGCCTGGTGGAGGCCGGTGTGGTAGTGATCGCGTGCGGCGGCGGCGGAATCCCGGTGGCGTGGCAAGGCGACCGCCTGGTGGGGGTGGAAGGTGTGATCGACAAGGACCTCGCCTCCAGCCTGCTGGCCCGCGATCTTCGCGCGCAGAAGCTGATCATCGTGACCTCCGTGGAACAGGCCGCCATCCGATTCGGCCAGCCCGGCCAGCAGTGGCTGGACACCATCACGGTGCGGCAGGCGCGCGAATACCTGGTCGCCGGCGAATTTCCCGCCGGATCGATGGGCCCGAAAATCGAAGCCGGCGTCGACTTCGTGGTCCACGGCGGCGAGGAGTGCATCATCACCTCCAGCGCGCACGTCGCCCGCGCCGTCCGGGGCGAAACCGGCACTCACATCGTGGCATCATGATCCTGACCAACGCCCGCATCCTGACCTTCGACGCCGCGAACCGCGTGCTGGACAGTGGCTCGGTCGAAATAAGTGGCACAGGCATTCATGCCTGTGTTCCCCGCTCTTTGCCTTCCACTGACACTATCGACTGCCATGGCAAGCTTCTGATGCCCGCGCTCATCAACTGCCACACTCATCTCTACAGCACGCTGGCCCGCGGCCTCACTCTCCCCGGCCCCGCGCCCAGAGACTTCTCCCAAATCCTGAAGAAGCTCTGGTGGCGACTCGACCGCGCACTGACTCCGGACGACATCTACTACAGCGCCCTGATCGGCCTCATCGACTCCGCCAAGAACGGCGTCGGCACCGTCATCGATCATCACTCCAGCCCCAACGCCTGCGCCGGCAGCCTCGATCTCATCGCGCAGGCGTTCCACGAAGTCGGCCTGCGCGGCGCCGTCTGTTACGAAACCTCCGACCGCAACGGCCCGCACCAGGCTCGCGAAGGCATTCTCGAGAACATCCGCTTCATCGAGCGCCGCCCCCGCAACGGCCTCGTCTCCGCCGCTTTTGGTCTGCATGCCTCTTTCACCCTGTCCGACAAGACCCTTCGCCAGTGCGTGGAAGCCAACGAGTCGCTCGGCGCCGGCTTCCACATCCACGTTGCGGAAGACCGCTCGGATGCCGGAGCCGTCAAGCGCCTGCGCGATCACGGCATCCTCGACAAGCGAACGCTCGCCGCCCACTGCGTCCACATCAGCGCCGCCGACCGCAAGACCCTCGCGCGCCTCCGGGTCAACGTGGTTCACAACCCTCAGTCCAACTGCAACAACGCGGTGGGCACCGCCGACCTTCCCGCGCTCTTTCGCGAAGGCGTGCTCACGGGCTTGGGCTCCGACGGCTGCTCTCCGCGCATGTGGGACGAATTCAAGACCGCCTTCCACGTGCAGAAACTCCGCGCGCGCGATCCTCGCGTAGCGTACGCCGAGGCCTACGCCGCGGCCTTCCTGAACAATCGCGAGATCGTGAAAAAGGTTTTCGGAATGGACATTGGCCGCATCGAGGCGGGCGCCAAGGCCGACCTCCTCCTGGTGGACTATTACCCGCCCACCCCCATGTCGAGCGGCAACCTGTTCGGCCACCTCCTGTACGGTATCGCCAACGCCCCTATCGATTCCCTGATTGTCGACGGCCGCTATGTCGTCAAAGACAAGCAGTTGGTCAACGTAGACGAGGCGCGAGTGGCACAGACATTCATGTCTGTGGTGCGTGCCAAAGGACCCCTATGACCACCGTATCCGGTCCCGCTTACCACGAGATGCTGCACCCCGAGCTGCTGCCGCCGGCCGTCCGCGCGCAGGCCCTCGCCGCCACCAGCGAGTTCGACCCCATCAACCTCTTCAATATCACTTGGCGCGGCCCGGACTCCGCGATCCGGCACGTGGTGCTTCCAGGCGCGCTCACCGGTGTCGCCGCCAACATCGTAGTCCTCACCGGACGTTACTTCCCCTCCGGAAGTCACAAGGTCGGCCCCGCCTACACCACACTCATGGAAGGCGAACTGAGTGGCGAAATACAGCCCGGCCAAAGCACCATGATCGGCCCTTCCACCGGAAACTTCGGCATCGGCGTGGCCTACATCTCGAAGCTCAAAGGCTACCCGGCCATCGTCATCATGCCCGAGCAGATGAGCGAAGAGCGCTACCAGCGCATCCGCCAGTACGGCGGACAGTTGGATCTCACTCCCGGCTCGGAAAGCGACGTCATCCTGGTCCTCGAACGCACCCAGGAGTACAAGCGCGACCCGAAGAACAAGATCCTCGCGCAGTTCGAGCTGCTGCCCAATTACCGCTTCCACCGCTATGTGACGGGCCGCAGCGCGATCGAAGCCGCGAAACCCCATGGCAATGGCCGCGTCGCCGCATTCGTTTCCGCACCAGGTTCCGCCGGCACCATCGCTGCCGGTGACGAGATCAAGGCTCACTTTCCCGAGTGCATGGTCTGCGCGCTCGAGCCCAAGGAATGCTCCACGCTCTTCAACAACGGGCGCGGCACGCATCGCATCGAAGGCATCGGCGACAAGATGGTGACCCTCATCCACAATGTGCTCACCACCGACTACATCGGCCTGATCCACGATGACGATTGCGTCGCCGGGCTGGAGCTTCTGGAGCGCCGCCGCGGGTTGGTAGAGCGTATCCTCGGCATGACTGCGGGATCGCTCGGCTCGCTCGCGGGCCTGTTCGGCATCTCGGGAATCTGCAACATCCTCGGTGCCATCCGCCTGGCGCGCCATCTCGCCCTCGGCCCCGGCGACAACGTAGTCACTATCGCCACCGATGGCATGGACCGCTATCCTTCCGTGCTGGCCAACCTGGAAAAACGCCGCGGTCCGCTCGATGAGCAACGACTCACTGACTGGTTCGAAGAGATCTTCCGCGGCGGCCAGTCAACCGATTTCCTCGATGTGCGCTCCACCGAAGAGAAGAACCGACTCTTCAGTTACAAGGAGCAGGTCTGGACCAACTTCGGTTATTCCCGGCCGTATCTGGAGAGCATGAAGTCACAATCCTTCTGGGATGCCGAATTCGAAAAAATCCGAGAGGTTGACCACTCCGTCGCTACCAACAGACGGGGACAGATTTGAGAGGAAATTCAGTTTCAGCGTCTTGGAAGAGGCCAGTTCCCTGGCGAAGCCACTTGAGGCTTCAAAAGGAAAGCCCGGATTAGTGGTCCGGGCTTCCTAGTCTGTTGAAGCTGAGGAGGTGAGGCTCTTGAGGAGCATCACGCTCTACGTGAAAATCGTGCTGAACCACTTCGGCACGGTGGTAGCGCGGCTACGAATCCAAAGGGTTCGTAAACCGAACTAAACCGGGCAACCGGACGAGAAGCCGTCTCGTCCGGTCCCTTTCAGAATACCGCAATCTGTCCCCGATGGAAAGCCCAAAGTTCTGTGCGATTATCCTAAGATGGCCAAAGTCCTGGTGGTCGAAGACAACGAGATGAACCGCGACATGCTTTGTCGCCGCCTGATCCGTCAGGGGCATGAAGTGGTCGAAGCCCTCGATGGCGAGCAGGGAGTCGCCACTGCCAGGCAGGTGTTGCCGGATATCATCCTCATGGACATGAGCCTGCCCTTGATGGACGGCTGGGAGGCCACGCGGCGGCTGAAGGCCGACCCGTCCACGCGCTCGATTCCGGTGATCGCCCTGACCGCGCACGCCATGCCGGACGACCGGGCCAAGGCGATCGACGCCGGCTGCGACGATTACGATACCAAGCCGGTCGAGTTGCCGCGGCTGATGGAGAAGATGAACCGCCTGCTAGGGAGCGGCCGGTAACACTACGCCCCGGCACTCGCCCAGCCCGATCCGCCGGAACCCCGGAGCCTCGCACCAGCCGCGCAGAATGACCTCGTCCCCATCCTCCAGGAATCGCCGCACCTCGCCGGTGGGCAATTCGATGGGTTCCGTTCC